>Ga0209510_1001940_pt1 | contig 22168 bp, 42 predicted proteins | sample BiotimSIPDNA_FD_185749 | JGI IMG/M metagenome (GOLD analysis project Ga0209510, IMG submission 185749) | Anaerobic biogas reactor microbial communites from Washington, USA - Biogas_R1 time_0 SIP DNA (SPAdes) (version 2) | ecosystem: Engineered > Bioreactor > Anaerobic > Unclassified | place...
TTTTTTAATAAACTGCACAAAGCCGACCCCGGCGGCATATCCGGGGAGATTGGAGGAAGGTTATGGAAATTGATAAATGGATAAGCTCATACAAAGTCAGATCGTTCCCATGGGTAGACGGTAAGCACATATATTTCAATGTACAGTATTATGCACCCGGTCAGTCAATCGAGCGGCCGCCTGCATGGGATAAAACTGTTTACATCACAGACAATCCAGCAGGGCAGAGACTTATAAATGATTTTATATGTTCGCTTGTTGAACATGTCGCAAAAATGCAAATTCCAGAAGGGCGTAAGGTCATACTAACAGCATAAGCCGCCGCCCTGCGGTTACAGGGCAGAAAGGAAGGAAATTATGAATAATGGTACTGCTATTGGCTATGTAATCATGGCCGCAAAAAATCTTGATATGGACAAAGAAACCATTAAGCAGCTTGAATCAGAAATGAAATACTGCATGGACATGAAAGACGAGGAGCAAGCCGAAAAAGTATATCAAGAATTTTAAGCCCCGAGGTTTTCACTAGGTAAGATTCCTAGCGGGTCAGAAATGGCCCGAACGCTCACAGGCTGAAAGGAGGCGAGAACAACGAAGAAATACACAGAATACCTTAGAGGACTGAATAAATCCCCCAACACAATTAAGGCATACACGGGCGACATTGAAGCCTTTATTTCTGCCGTTAAAAAGCCTTTAGCTGCTATAAAAGATACAGACATATCCAAGTATCTTAACGGCCTAGTAGGACAAGCTGGAACGGCTACACGGGCACGGAAAATATCGGCCTTGAAGTCTTATTTTGCGTACAAGGTAGCACGGGGCGAATTAAAGAGCAATCCGGCCGCAGACATTAAAACCCCAAAACGAGAAAAGCGGTTGCCGGTGTACCTGAATCTGACCGAAAGCCGTGATCTCCTTAAGGGTATTACCGGAAAGTATGCCATCAGAGACAAGGCAATCCTGACATTATTCTTAAATTGCGGCCTCCGGCTGTCTGAATTGGTGAGCATAGACCGATCCGATATCCGAGGCGATACGCTGCAGGTTATCGGCAAGGGAAACAAGGAGCGCACGATATACTTAAATAAGGCCTGTTTATCTGCATTGAATGAATACCTGGATACCAGGACTGACACCGAAAAAGCATTATTTTTGAGTGAGCGTAAACAACGGATCAGTAACCGGACCGTGCAAGCATTGGTTAAAAAGCATATCGGAAAAGCCGGTCTGGACACCGAAAAGTACAGCACTCACAAGCTCCGGCATACTGCAGCTACTCTAATGTATAAGCATGGGCATGTAGATATTAGAGCATTGCAAGCAATACTAGGGCACGAGAGCATCAGCACGACTGAAATATATACACACGTTGACGACGAACAATTGCGGGCGGCAGTAAGTAATAACCCGCTTAACGATATGGAGGAATGAAATTATGGAGGAAAGACGAGTAAGAGGCAAAGCATTAATGAGAAAAGGTTTGACTAAGGACGAAACTGTCAGGGCAATGGTGACGGCAAAACAAAAGGAAGCCGTACAAGCACGGGCGGCAGCTATGGGATTGACCGAATCGGAATATCTGAGATATTTGATAATGAAAGATTTGGAGGAAAACTCCTAGAATTAGAAAAGGCGGCCTTTGCGGGTCGCCTGTTTTTTTATGTTTTTTTATTCGCATTTTGCACATCTTTAAACCTAGGTGGCTTGTCCGGATTAATCAATCGGTGACGCTCTATGTAGAGTAAAGCGGGTCGTATTGGTTCAAGCTCAGGGTATTTTTCGTTGAGTTCCCAGAGAATCCGGAATACTCCCGACTTGTACCATGTGTCGTAAGATTCATATATTTTTCTCCAATCCCGATGCTGCTTAAGAGATTCGCCTGAAAGAAATAAGTTCAAGATATCGGACAATCTTTTTTGTGGATTTTTATGTATTCTTCCTGTTGCTCCTGTAATGTAGTTTCTAAGTGCATTATAGAGATTTGCCGATATTTGTAAGGTATTTTCTGTCACGTTTCGGCAATAGTGCCGTATCTCGTTCAAATCCTTATTACTGTAGTATTTCAGACTGTGTGACCTTGCCTTTGCTCCCATCTTTTCCGGCAGCTCTCCCCATGGATTTTTCTGATTATCGCCAAGAATAAAGTTGAGTTTGTGCCATAATGCTTTGCAGTACGAAAACTCTTTGTAGTCCTCTTGGGCTATATGTCCCCATCCGGCCTGCTCTAAATCTAGCCTCTCTTGTCGTAAAGTCTGGAATAGTTCCTCCGGTGATATCTTTGCAAAACCCAAAAGGTATTGCTCTTGTCGCATGAGTACCGAATAATTAACATTGTCATGCTTTACCAGGCAATCAAGGATCTCTTGCCGGATCTCTGCTAAAACCGAATCCATATTTACGGACATTTCACGGTAAACCCGCCGCCAAAACTCTACCTTATCCGTTGTGTAAGGGTAATCCTTAAGAGTATTAATAATTGTGCCCTTGCTGACAAAATACTTCTTTCCAAGTTGGACAAGCGTATATTTGCCGGTTAGATATAGCTTTTTTATCTCTTCCCGTTCTTCGTCCGATAAATACTTTTGTGTCATGAATTCACCTTCTTTCCGGTGGCTTCCACCCGTCCGATTTCCAGTTCCATGCATACTCCACTATATCCGCAAGGCCGTACCGCTCGTATTTGCGGAGTAAGGCACCAATGATATAGGGAATATGCTTCTCAGACACCTTGCGTAATGCCATATGAAGTTTTGATGCAGCTATTTCAGCTTTAGTCATAACTCAACCTCAACTTTCAGAATAGTTTTTCTCCCTGCTTGTAATGCGAACAATTATGCTCAAACCCGCATGGCTTATCTGGATGTCTTAACATCTTATCTTTTTCCTCACAATAGATATACTCAAAATCATAATCTGAGTCGCCGTAATTTTCGCCGTTTTGTGGCCTGACATAAACTGTTTCGCTGTCCTTAATAGCATTTGCACAAGTCCTACAAACCCTCATGGATGGATTGGCAAAGCATTTTTTCATGCCTTATAGCCGAGCTTTTCCGTCTATACATTTTGTCGCAGAATGAACATAGATAGGCTATTACCTCTCTCATAACTCCTTACCCTCCAAAACATAAACATCAAGATATTGCACGCCAAACCGCATACAATCGTCATACTTCGATTCACCTAAATACACATCAAGGCAATTTTCTGTTATAGCAGATCCCCTATCCTCCACCGTGTAAATTCCTCCGCTCTGCATATCTTTTAATGCAGGAATAAAAACTTTAGTGCCGAATGGTATTTCTGGACCTGCTGCCACGCTATGGTTTTCTGTAACTTTGATTCCTGATGCCCCTATACCATACTCGGGATGGTCTGGATTTTTCTTGCACGATTCATACGACAAATCATAGCAAGTCACCCTCATAAGAACGGGTGTTCCTAAATTCCTTTCTGCCCCTCGGCTGACTTTGCTATCCTCGTCAGTTTTAATTTCTTTTTCTTCGGTGGGTAAATCTTCATCCAAAACCTCCGGTTGATTCTGGGGCATTTTAGAGCGTAAATCGAATATCTGTTCTTCTAGGGCTGAAATTGATTGCTTTAGGGCAGTTGTTTCTTGCTCAATTGCGTTTAACTGCTTGACTGTGTATGCAATAAATGCTGTTATGAAAACCCAAACCAAGGCAGATAATATGCCAATAAATATAAGCGGTATTGCTTTTTTAGCTTCTCTTTTCATTCCTTCCTCCTTCTCCGCATAGCAACGCTAAACACGGATAGTTTTTTTCGGTGTTGTTTAATTGATTTCTCTTTCAGTTCTGCAAGTAGGAATTTATCAGAAACGGCCTGAGCCGTGATTATTTGTCTTTACTTGAAATGTCCCTTATAACGCAGCCTTCGTTGTTCTTATGCTTTCCCCACGCCAACACGCCTTTATGTTCTTTCGCCATCATTTCAGCTACGATCTTGTCAGCTTCGGCTGGGTCGTTGGTATCTAATGTCAATCGGATGCATATATTCATCATGTTATCACCTTCGATTTAATGTGGTAATGCGCACTAGAACATCTTTATTTGCTGCATTGGTTGGTAGTTCATCCAGATGGTTTCTACTCTTGGCAATCCATGTTCAGCTAGGGCATTTATATTTTCCTTATTCCAGCCTTTCAGCATGTCGTTGTATAATTCATTCTCGTATCCAGACAGAATCACCGGGCCTGGGTGATCCAATAACGCTTCCAATAATTTTATATGGTCATCGTCAGTCATTTCACATCTGTACTGCTTTGCTGTTCTGGTACCTAATAAATAAGGCGGGTCTGCATAAATTAATACATTTGGATACCGATGTCTTTTTATAACCTCAACTGCAGGTCTGTTTTCAATTTGCACTTTTCGAAGCCTTTCTGCAGCTTCCAGAATCCACCGAGGCAGGCGGTACCAGTTCGATAATGCGTAGGCCTTTTCTCTGCCCTGAACGTCATTCTTCCAACCAACCTTATAGCCGTTGGTTCTGAATCCATGCCCCTGCCAGCACTGAATGAGGAAATGCCTTTTAATTACCAAGCCGTCAAGGTCGTTTATTGTTTCAATCGGACTGGTCACCTTCTTGAAAAGTACGGCTCCACTACCGAAAAAAGGTTCAAGGTATGTATGATGATTCGGAAAGTGTCCAATTATCCAATCTGCTATCTTCCATTTACTTCCCGGATATTTTAATACTGTCTGCAATCTCTCTCACCTCTCTGTACTCTCTATTTGGGCTATCCCTTCCATCACATACTCAACGCATGGGATGGCTACGGAATTACCTAGAGCTTTATATCTGGCTGAATCACTTGCACCTTCTATATCAGTCCAACCATCGGGGAAACCTTGCAGCCGCTCACATTCAAGCGGTGTTAATCTGCGTACTGAATATCTCGGTGGTTCTGCTACTGCATTCGGGCCTCTTGATACAACCGTTTGCGTTTTATCATCTTCTGATATTTGAAAATCATATTGTGCGCTCTTGCCTTGGTTGAACGATGCTCTGTCAAGTGCATATATAGGATTTACAACTAAATCTGTTGCATCTTTATAATCCCTCATTTTTACTGTTGAAGCTGAATCATCATCTGCATATTCTCCAAATGCTGTCATTCTATAGCCCTGGACCAGTGGCACATTTCCCCCACCTGTACCCATGCGAGTGGTTAATGTCTGTACTGTTCCACTTTCGTCAAGTTTTACTCTGCTGTCTGCTGGGTGGTTTTCGATTGCAACACAATTTCCACCTTTATAAGAACGTGATTGTAATGCTGGTATAGTCTTGTCACTTATCCTTACAACATCATCAGCGTGTGATGTATCTACACTGATTGCCGTTCTAGTGCTTCTTTCAGCATCGGTGGCAATTCCTTCCCTCGTTTTTCTGCTCTCCGCAAGATGCCTTGACAAGCCTTTGCGCTTAAAAAGTATTTCTGGTGCGGATTGTCCTCCAAAATCTGCGACAAGGAAGATTCTACGGCGGCGTTGGGGGACTCCCCAGTATTGAGCGTCCAAGATTCTCCAAGCAATACTGTAACCACTTCCCATAATGGCTCCGACAGTAGACCACTTTCCTTTTGGAGGTTTAGGAATAATAACGGTTTCGTCTTTGACGCGGCAGATTTCTTCAAGGACCGCTCGGAAGTCCTCGCCTTTGTTGCTGCTGAACGCTCCGGGGACATTTTCCCACACTGCAAATCTTGGCTGAATAGGCTTATCTGATCCTTCATATGTACTTCTCATCTCCTTAATTATCCTGACGGCCTCCATGAATAGCCCTGACCGTTCTCCGGCTAGTCCTGCTCTTTTACCAGCTACTGATAAGTCTTGGCATGGGCTGCCGAATGTGATTATGTCAACTGGTTCAATTTCTGCCCCGTTTATCTCTGTTATGTCGCCAAGATGTTTCATGTCCGGTAATCTTATCTTCGTTACTTTAATGGGAAACGGCTCTATTTCCGAAGCCCACACTGTTTTTATTCCGTATCTGCTTGCGGCTAGAGGAAACCCTCCTATACCATCAAACAGACTTCCTAATTTTAATTCTTTCATCGTAAGTCCTTTCCCGTCGGAAAGGCCGGTACCGTTTAAAAGCTTACCTACGACGATTAAATTACATGCCCATTATGCTTTTACAGTTCTCGCATATCATAAATTCAACTTGTCCTACTGTCTGCGGATATAGCTCTTCAACCTTTATCCCACACATTCCGCATTTTCCAGTTTTGTTTCTATTACCTATCTTAACTGGCGGTACTTCTGCCATTAATAACTTTAAATATCCGTCTTTGTCGTTCACGACTTCGCCCTCCTAATCAGCGGCAACCCCGCCATCTTGCGGCGGTTGTTACAATCCCAGGCTATATTTTCAGCGCAAAATACTCTTACTGCTCGCCACGATTGTCTAGTATACTTTTCTTCTCTCCCCGAATGGTGCATTTGCTTTCTATTCGTCTTTACTGCTCCCATCCTCACTCACCCTTTCAAACTCATATACCCATACCCATGGATTCCCGTGCACATACCACGGCTTGCCTTTATATTCCTTAGTTTCCTGAATATCCTCCCATGGATAGCTTTCGTAATAGAGTATTTCGCCTTCTTTGTTTATGACTGCCTTTGGCTCGGCATAGATGCTGTCCCAGAGTTCGGCAAATGCGTCTAAATAATCCATACAATCCCATGCGCCAGTAGCTTTTATCCCTTCTTTTTTAATATCTTCTAAAGTGATTTTCTTTAGCCTCTCAACCCTGACATTGGTAACTCGGAGGAAGATTCTGGCGGCTTCACGGGGCATATGGATTGATGGTTTCCACTTAAACATAGATGGTGGAAAACTGTCATCCTCGGTTGTGCCGTAATTAGTACGATATACGTATTCGCCGCTTTCATCCCTGCTCCATGTTTCCCTTACCCAGAGGATGTCTCCGGGCCTATAGGACGCAACTGCATAATCAGTGTAAAAATCGTCAACGTCACACTGTACGCTAAACTCTAAAACACCCTCTTTAAGTTCTCCTACTCCTGATAAATCCCAATCCATTATGTTCTTGCCGCAGTGCATATGGTTTGGAATTTTCTTAATAACCCTTCTTGTCATGGTTTTTCGTCCGTCCAGAATTGCTCTGACCATCTCGGTATTAAACAGGATTGGTTTACTTGCCATCCTCGGCACCTCCCCTATGCTCGCATACTGGATTACACCCGGCACACGGTAGTTTTGTTGTGTTGCAGGTGGAGAGCGCCTTTTCTGCGGCTTCTTTGGTTAGAAATACGGTTTTGCCGATATCAGAAAAGTCAAATGTAAACATTCTCTCGGTTTTAGGATTCACGGTATTGAAGAAATTTCTTATTCCGTTAATTCCAATAAATACAACTCTATGTGAATATGGTTTGTCTTTTGACCGTTCATAGTCGCCACTCCAAGATTGATTAGTATATACCGTATCCCCTACCTTGCACGGCAGCATCACCAGCCGACCGTCTGCCTTGGCTTGGGCAAGGGCTTGTATTTCTTCATCTGTGAAAATATCCCTTAATACATCAATAAGCGCATCGGCATAAGCTGCTCTACTTGTCGGGCTATGCGCATTGTCGGCATCGTCTATCATTCGCAAATAGTCTGATATTTCATTTTTCATCTTCCTTACCTCCTAACAGGGCATTTATCGCATCAATAAGCCCTTGTTGGTCGTTTGCTACTTCCAATATTGGCAATGTCCGTCTTAGCAAGTATTTCATCTGCTCGGTCTGTTCGTCTTTGTCGGCGGTTAGGGCTCGAATTTCAGCATACAGCTTATTTGTTTTTGAAACTTCCATATCCCTTTCAGTTCTAAATTTATTAATCTCATGCTTTTGGGCTTCGATGATTTTCTCTTTTTCGGCTCTAGCTTTGACGTGTTCCTCGTTCCACCGGATGAGGTTGTCGATATGGTGTTTAAGTCGTTCTATCTCCTGCTGTTGGGCTTGAATTTGCTCCGGTGTAAGCCCGGTGTCCTCATAGGCGGCAAGCTTGGCAAATACATTCTGTGCAAATATTCCCTCTTTTTTATCTGTGTAAGAAAAACCTGTCACATGCGTTTTTATTTCAGTTAATCTCTCCATATCCTCACCTATCCTCCATTTCAATTTGTCCTTCCGGCTCCCGGCCATCTCGCCACACAGGGCAACGGTATACTCCCTTGAAAGTTTCCGATTCCTGGGCTTGACAGCCGAGGCAGGTGTTACATAGTTCGGTCATACTATCCACCTTATTCCCGTCCTTATCCTAATAAGTTTTTTATACTGTCGTAATGAGATCAAGCCGTTTCGGTAAGCCGTTATAAATGTGTCATACGGCAACTGGTAAATACGGTTTTTAAGTTTTATGTAATTCCGATGCTTCCGAAACATGGCAACCTCCGATAATATTTTATAATGCGTAATATCAGTATTTAACTGTTTTCCATGTCTAATAATTTTTTCAAATGTTCTTTAAGCTTAGTGTCCATCACATAATTACTACAGGGTTTGTTATAATCGTTGTGACTCCAAATCTTTTTATTGTTTGTAAATATACAGCCCCTACCTGTGTTATTTTGTGGGTTTTCTCTCCATCCACAATTCTCACATACTTGACCCATCCTATACCTCACTCCTTTATTATCCATTCGGATTGTTTTTATAATGTGAATTAACGCATTATTGGCTTATCCAAGCTGAAACAATATTTGCATTGTATTGTAATTATCAAATTATCATTATCTTTTATTTGAGAAACAGCTTCCTCATAGCCCTTTTTCATGCTACAAATATCCTCTTTCATGCACTTGCGACACTCAGATAATAGTTTAATCATTTTCATTTTCCTCACTTTCTGCACCTCTCATGGTACATATTAATTCCGTATTGCGCCCTAATCCCATTCTGAAAATACCTCTGGTGTCAGCTCTGTAATGTCTACCTCTACCCTTGGTGTGTCCGAATACCACTTTTCAACCTTTGCACTCACTATCTGGCTATCATCACGGTATGCTATTGTGTTAAGGGCATCAGATGCAATCTTTCCGATGTTGTCCCAATCTGGCCGCTTCGTTGGCCTTATTATGCCTTGTAGCATCTTTTCACGTTTTTTCTTGCTGGTTGACTTTGGGATTGTGAAAAACGCATTTACAACAAGCCTTAACGCTCCATCGTGGTATTCTTTTGTCGCTTGTATGTATAGTTGTCTGACCAAGGTTTCATAGTTGACGGTCTTTTCTGGTGTGTAGGTTCGTCCATTGCCAAACTTCGGTCTTTGCTTGGCACAGGGTTCCCCGGGGATTATTAATTTCATGGCTTCCTCCTTTTTTAGAAAGGTAAATCTTCCGTATTATCTAAATCATAAAACCCGCCCTGCTCTGCCGGTTGGGTCTGTGGTTGGTAGCCTTGTCCCCCGCTGTCTCGCTTGCTGTCGGCAAAATATACGTGTTCAGCGTGTACCTCGTCTGCGTATCGTTTGTTACCGTCTTTATCTGTCCAATTGTTGTTACGTAAGTAGCCCTCTATGAGCACTTGTTGCCCTTTTCTGAAATACTTCTGTACGAATTCAGCTGTGGCCCTCCATGCGGTAATCTGAATAAAGTCTGCCGTTGGTTGCCCTTCTTGTTTTTTGCCGCCTCGATTGACTGCTAATTTAAAGCGTGTCATTGCGATGTTGCTTTGTGTCATTCTAGCTTCCGGATCGGCTACAAGCCTTCCTAATAAAATCACTCGGTTCATATTTTTTCTCCTTTACTCAAATAATTTCTTCGCTTTTTCTAGCTTTGATGCTGACACTTCTTTTCGCCTGTCTGTACCGTCAAATCTAATAGGTACGCACATCTCAATAATTCTGCTGTAAATTCTGCTGTATTTAATCTCTTTAGGTTCTTTAATTTCTGATAGTGATAAGTTTGTCGTGATAATAAGCGGCTGTTGGTTTTTGTATCTGCTGTCAATAATGTTGTAGACTTGTTCTAACATATAATCGCTTTGTCGCTCTGCCCCTAAATCGTCAATGATAAGTAGCTTGTAATTGTTCAAGGACTTTATGTAAGCGTTCTTATCATCGTCAAATCCTGTAAGTACATTTGTCAATTTGATAAAACTCGTCATTAGGACCGGAACGCCTAAGTTAATAAGATAGTTTGCTATGCAAGCCGCAAAGTAAGTCTTACCTGTTCCAACATTCCCCCACAAGAGTAAGCCGATATTGTCTTTGTGCATTTCATCCCATTTAAGGCAATACCTCATTGCTTTGTCCGTCTGTGCCGGATTGCTGCCATCGTCGTTGCCAAATGTCCAGTCTTGATATCCTCGGTCTTGTATGCCTTGTGCCCTAAGCCGGTTAATTCGCTCAATTTCTTCACGGTTTTTCACTTGCTCTTGCTCGGCTCGGTATATATCGCTCTGGCATTTACACATGCACCCGAATTTTTTAATTTCGTCTAATATCTCGACCTCGCATTGCTTAGGCGTATTACACTTGCCACAGATAAGCAGATTGTCTTGCATATAGTCTCCTTCTTGTGGCTTTTGCTCGTTCTGCCATGCAAGGCTGTCTAATATCCCATCAATATTCATAGCGTATCGTCTCCGTCATAGTCGTATTTTCTAGCAAGGTCTGTTGTAGGCTTGTCGTTTCTTTCCCAAGTCCTCACACATGCTTTCCAGTCTTTCATTTTGTTTTTCCCGACCATCCAGCCTTTAGATTTATAGAAATCAAGCCATTTCTGAGAGTCCACATTGTTTTTTCGTTCTTTACAATAAGCAGATACTTCTTCGATGGTTGGCGGTGTAAATCTAAGCCGTTTTTCTTTTGTTTTTTCTTCTTCTTTTTCTTCTTCTTTTTCTTTTTCTTTTTGCGGTTGTGTATCTATACTGTATCCATACTCTATGGATAGTCTATTAAAGGTGTCTACATAGGCTAATGTTTTTACGGATTTCAATTCTTTTTCAATGCACTTTATAACCTTTGGAGAAGATGAACCATTATACTTAATCCAGTTCAGCATCATAATCTCTTTTGTTTCGTCATTGTAAAGGATTTTCCCGTATTCTATAAATCTTTGAAGTAACTTATCAACGGTTTCAGCATTGTAGCCTGTTTCAAATTCGACTACTCTTTTCGGCAATTCGTATATACCGCATTGAGTTGTCTTGCTGTTGGTCATAAGGTATAGATAGAAAAATTTTTCTTCCGGTGTTAAATTAAGAACAAACTCATCTTGCCAAAATGTAATTTGTACTTGTCTGTATACTGCCACTCTCTCACCCTCTTTCGTGTATGAGGTTTTTATAATGCTCATCAATAGCAATCATCAAAATTTACGCATCGTTTGCAAAATATACTGTTTCTATTACATTCTTCGGGGAACACCTCACAATATGTCTGTGGGCAATCAATATCTTTATCCGTATACGTTCCGCACCTTTTGCATATCTCTTTAAGCTTTCCCGTCCTATCTGGACAATGGTTAGCCGGGCAATCCCATTTCATACTCTCACCCTCTTTCTCTGCACGTCTCACACAAATGCGGTTCTCCCCTTCTCGCCCGCCTTGCAAGCTGCATTTCCGCCTTGGTTACCGCAAAGGCTTTCCCGCACCATCTACACAGCTTGCCGACACATACAATAGTCTTATCCTCCTTTAGTACGGGTATTGTTCCAGCTCCAATTCCAGCCCTGCATCAGCTATCAATGTTTCAATTCCGGTTAGTTCGTTAATTTCTCGCACCATCCTTGAAGCGTCACTATTGCTGTAAGACAAATGCAATAAAACGATTTTTCTGCACTGGCTCAAGTCATTCGCTTGCAAAAACTTCTTCACATTCTCAAGACTAAAATGAGATTGCAATAGCCTCGGTTTCATAGCTTCGTTGACATATCCGTTTTCAATGTTCCAGTCCAATGTTTCTTTGATGTAATTGCACTCGATCATGATGTAATTAAGCCCTTTGAAGCGGTATTTGCAGTAGTAGCTGTCGGTTAAGTAAAGCAACTTCTCACCTGTTGGCTTATACTGAATGATAAAACCGATGGAACCTTCTGCATCATGCTCTGTCGAAAACGGGAGCACAGTAAAGTCACAAACTTTGAACTGTACTTTCGGTGCGCATATATATGTCAACCTATAATCTCCTGCTTTCATAGGCGGCAAATTATTAAGCGTTTCTGCGCTTGTCCATACATCAATTCCATTTCTCAACACATCGCGCACTGATTTCAGATGATCTAAATGAAAATGCGTAACAAGACATCCCAACACATCTGACAAATCAAAATTGAGCCCTTTCTGAATCTCCCTCCACGGGAGCCCGCAGTCTAGTAGCAGGCTCCCGGTAGGAGTGGAAAGTATGTAGCAGTTACCCTTGGACGATGACCCCAGAACCTTGAGTTTCATTAATATCCCGGCCCTTCCATGGATACTTGGGTTGCTTGTCCTTCAGGCTCGTTGGCCGGGGGTGTCTCAGCGGCAGTTTGAGGCTCGTCAACAACCTCATACTCAGGCTCAATGTCAAGAATCTCTTTGTTGGCGTTTTCTTCAATTTCAGCCTCGACAGCTGCCTCTTGTAATTCGTTATCCATTTCACGGGCAAATCTGGCGACAATAGACTTGTCATCAGAAGAATTGATAACATATTTGCAAACCTTGTTAATAGCGGTCTTTTCGCACATGTCTGCTGTGAATTTGTCGTGAGTGGTGCCGGGCTTGATGTTGCCCTTCTCATCAATAGGCTTCATTTGGGACTGCTTCCAGGATTGTTTAATTTGGTCAATAGTCATAACTGTTGAGAGTTCCCTGCCATCCTTATAGACGATGGTTGCATAAGCTCCAATGATCTTATCCTTTTGGATATTTGCAAGTTTCTGCTTGTGAACAGTCACAACTTCCTTACCATGCCTGATTTCGTATTCAAACTCATCGTCCTCATACACGGTCTTACCATAGATATCCACGATATCAGGGTCAACCGTCTTTGCAACGTGCATGGAGCCGAAATAGGAACGCTGGCATAGGAGTTTCTTCCCGTAAGCTATGAAATAGCATTGCTTCTTATCCGGGTTCAATCCCTGAACAACCATACTCAAAAGAGCATTTGCAACACTGGCCTGAGTACAGACTTCAAGCACCGGCCTTTTGTTCATGTCCACGGTTTCCTGAATAACAAGCCATGCCGACTTAAGAGCATTCTCAGGAACGAAGCTTGCCGGGAACATTAATTCCTTCCTGTCCTGAAACTGTTTAATTCTAGCCGTTACGATGTCGATAGTTTCCCTCTTTGCCACCGCTGTTTTATTGGCAGAAGGGGCTTGTGTTTGATTATTTGCCATCTGGTTCATCCTCCTGTATTTTAAATATTTTTGTACTTATACTCAGATGCGGTTTTATAACAAAATCCTTGTCGCAACCACCTTCTTCCATATCGCAAGTAACAACTCTTGGGTAAATGTAAACTGAATCAATATCCACAAGAAGCTTGTTGCTTATACCGCAATAAGGGCATTTGACTTCAACACATATGTTCATCCATCCACCTCCACATTCAACTTGCTGTACTTCTTTCGTTCTCTGTATCTTCTCGTTGCATGTGCTGCACGATGTTTAGTACAGCAATATTTAAATTTTGCTAAATTTGTGCACTCAGGAAGCATACACTTCTTTGGCGCTGTTTTCTTCCTATGTTCTCTCAAAACCTCTTCTCTATCTCTGTTATAGTAATGCTCTCTAGCTTTTTTAACTGCGACACAAGCTAAATTAAACGAATCGAACAATTCTCCGTATACCTCCACGCCACCCAAGCAAACTCTAGCGTACCATTTACCTGTAACCTTATGGAAAGAAACACCCCTTACTCCGCTTTTTGAACATTTTTGTGCTCCGGATTTATTTATTAAGTTAACTTGTTGTGTTACGATTCTTAGGTTTGATTTTCGGTTATCAATAGTATTGTGATTAATATGGTCTGGAACATATCCGTCCGGACAGTTAGTGACGAACCTATGAAGCCGAACCGGAGAATATTTCCCTTTGGAATTTTTTAAGACAGAAACAATGTAATAATTATCGATTCTCTTTTCGTAATGCGCATGCCAAGGATGAGGGTGATTAATAACCTTATTCAAATCCTCGGTATCAATAAGAGCTTCTATAACTTCTCCGGATTTGCGCACGATGATTATCTTTGTCACTTCGCCGCAAACAATGTAATCATTGATCTTCCTGCGTTTGCTCATGGCTCAACCTCAACCCTCAAAGTCTTATCCTTTTCACTTACAATAAGAGAAATAATTTGTGATTCTGTTTCAATTAACTTGGTTATTGACTCTTTCCCATCAATCCACAATGGCACTCTCACGCCATAATGCTCTGACAGTGCATTTACAATGTCGATACCGGCATTAATTTTTCCGGCGGTGTTGCCATCGGTGAACGGCACCCAACACCCATTCGTATTTACAAGGGTATTGCAGCACTCGACCATATTGCCGTTGATCTGAGTTTCGAACAGTTCAAACTTGACATGCTTAAACTTGGAGTTCATTATGTCGGTGAGAGTATTAGCCTTGGCCTTAATGAATTCAGTAATAAGATTCAACTGGCCTTCTAACTGGCTTTTTTGAACAGAGAGATCCTTTTCCTGTTGCTTAAGCTCCTCGATTCTGGCCTTGGCTTCTTCGGCAACACGCTTGTTATTAAGAATTCTATTACATTCCTCAATCTCGGAGGTTGCCGCATTCTTCTTGGCTCTTAGTTCTAAAGAAATGTCCTCCACAGGTTTGTTTAGCTCTGCTTCAAGCTCCTTGATTTTATCGGATAGCTCATTGTATTCAGCGTCAGCAGAATAGTCTGGTTCGGCAGTGGGCTTGTCCAGCTCGGCACTAACGGTTATGAGTTCTGCGTTAATTGCTTCAATATCCTTTTTTATTTCTTGGATAATGCTTTCAGCTCTATCGTTGAGGGCTTTTAACTCTGTTGTCTTGGTAGCAATGTCTTTGCCCCTCGCAACATTAGCGTCTATCTTTTGCCGTAATTGCCTTATTTGGGCTTCCATTTGTGTTTCAAAATTTGCACGAAGCTCGGCAATCTTCTTTTCCTTATCGTCTGCCGGAAGTTCTTGTTTACAAGTCGGGCAAGTAAAATCTTCGTCAGGCTCGACAAATTCCATCGTTTGTGCGTTTTGCAATTCAGCAGAAAGTCTTTTCCACTCGGCAATCAATAATTCTCTTTCCTTGCCATTAGCAGTGATTATTATATTATTAGATTCAATGTTGTTTTGGTGTTGACGCATTAAGCTTTCTTTGTTAAATTTTTCAGATTCCAACACTCTCTTGCGCTCGGTAAGCTTTTGATAATCTTTATTAGCATCTTTGAAAATACGGCTTTTAACATTCTCAAGCTGATTCTTAAGATCGAATAAAACTTGCTGTTTTTTTATGTATAATTGAGCAACATTACCGGCACCGACAAGCTCTTTTTCTATGGCCTCAAGCTGCGCTTTTGCCCTAGAGAGCCTTTGCTCGGTGGCGGTGTAGTCTGTGCCTACCTCTGGAATCAAACGCATGTTCTCGTTGATTTTAGGGGCAATAACGGCTATCTGCTCATTAAGCTTTTTAATGCTCTGAGCAATGATAGCTTTTCTGTTATCAATAGATTTCCCCGCAAGAACCTCCGGCAACTTCGCAAGGTCAGGATTCATCTGAATAATAGTTTCGTCTGGAATAGCTCCGCACATTTCAAACAGAAGTATTCTGCGTGATTCCCAATCAGTAAGTTGCTTGTTCCCCGCCTTTATTTTATAATGCTGATTGAAGTACAAAGGATTTGTGAGAAGTCTGAACACTTCCTCGCCAATCAACTCGTCAACTTTGGCTTTGTATTGAGTGGCCCCCATAGGCACTTCATCAAAAAAGTAAGCAGTGTTGTTGCCCTTGTATTCTTGCTCGGTCTGCCCTCTCGGTTTAACCCAATTCTCGGTGAGAACCTTCTTAAGTTTAATCGGATTACCGTCAACAAGAAGCTCGGCCTCAACTTCGACCTCTAAAAAATGAACCTCTTGCCCGTTCTCGTCTAAGGGCTTAATGCCAAAATCAGCGCGATTGAAGCTGTCCTTGCCAGAAATAAGCCACGTAAATGCATTGTAAATTGTCGTTTTCCCTTTCGCATTGTCGGCAAAAATAGAAGCATTTTTACCACCTACAACCATTTCAAATTCCTTGATGCCCTGAAAGTTTCGTATCGATAAACGATTTAATCTTATGTCCATTTATCCTTTCGCCTCCTGTGTTTTCTTTGTTATTGCTTCAAATTCCCTGAGAGCTTTCCATGCCTCAAAAGGAACGGTCATTTTCTTGCAACCGTATTCTTCCATCTTGGCTCGGTACTCTGCATACTCAATATGCATGCCGCCTTTTAAGTCTGCGCTAGACGCTTCATTCAGTTTTTCGGTCAATAGGTACGCAGTAAATGTGCCCATTGCGATTGTCGTTTCTGAGCCTCGCCAATCGCTGAAGACGATAGTTGTGTTGTCATCGCCCTGCTCGACGTCAATTCGGTTGATACTGGACAGGGTTATTTCAACCACTTATGCCTCGCCTCCTTCTACATCTGACTTTACTCTTTTCAGGGCTTCCAGCATCAGCCTTTGAGCACCATAAAGTAAATCTTTATTGCTTAAATTACCGATATTGATGTCTATAAAGTTGTCAGCGAATAAGATAACAACCTGCCCTTTACTTTCGGCATCAGCATCAAAGGTCAACCCGGCTACCAGTTTTTGAAGTCTGGTTATTTCTTGATCTTTTTTGATACTATAATCCATACAACTTCTAATATCTCTTTGCATTTGGTCATCGTGCCTAGTAACAATTCCAATGTCATCTTTGAGGTTGTTTAATTCTTTGTCTTTCTCGTCTATCTGAACCTTAAGATTATTTTTCTGATACTCAAGGCGGTCAATTTGCACCTTAAGAATTTTTATCTTTTTCCAAGGGTTCCACATAACTTGTTCAACTCCTTCTTTTAAACTGCTGCGGCTGGTCGGCCCCGCAGCGAACACCTTTGACTTCTGCGCCATTCTTTATGAATCCGTCAATCACGCTTAAAATAAAATAAATAGCTTGCTTACATTTTGGTGACTATTATCATGAACGCCCCTTCGCTCCACTTCCGACCAGTACCCTGTTTCATCGTTCCGGGGCTACAATTGGGTTCAAGCTTTAACAAATTCACCTGTTTGAAGATCGCAACCGTAATAGCCGGGTATTTCAGGTAATCCGTGAGATAACGCTAATTTATGTGCTACTTATTGAGGGCTTTCAGACCAATGACCACCGACCATAATATATGGCTGATTGAGTTTATCTTTTAATAATTGAATTTCTTCCTTGGTTGCAAATACGCCGGTCCGTACAAAATTCATTTAGGTTGTGCCTCCCTTCTCTTCTTTCGACACTCAATACACCGCTCAGGTTCTTCAAAACCTTTCTTGGCATACCATTCTTTTTCCAACTCTGAAATTGCAAATATCTCGTTGCAATCCTTACATGCCTTGTGAGTAAATAACCGATTCTTAGCTCTGCAGCTTGGGCAACGAGAAGGTTCGTTCATGTCTTTTTCTTTGAAACCTTCTTGTTGCTTCGGGGTAATACTGAACGCAAGCCCACAATTACGGCAATTCTTTATGATTGTTTCTGGCATTGGTCTTTCCCTCCCCATTCACGGATCCACGGCTTAACAACTCGCCACGATTCCTTTATGCTTGCCCCTGTAATTATTCTGTAAGCTGCGTATGCGGCTTCATTGTCGCCCTTTATGTAAACTTCTCTGATTCGCTTCTTAATGTCCACAATGGCAAATTTGCCGCCCTTGTTGTTGAGGATAAGAAGATTAAACAACTTCATTTGTTCTTTGCCTCCTTGTCTTATTTTGGTAATTATGCGATAATTAGTTTGTGTTTAATTTAGTTTGCGGCCGAGCTCCCTGTAGCCCTCGGAGTTTTGGCTGCATTTTTTTCTCTCGTACCTTCTGCCCTTTTTAAATGCTCTAAAATGAGTAACCAACAAGCTTAAAGGCCATGTTATGCAAAGTAAGCCGGTGCTTATGTAGTTGAATGTCCTGATTATGCCGTCTACCTCATCCTTTGGACTTAATAAGCAGTAGAGAAACGATGTTAACATTAGAACCATTGTTGTTATTATCAGCACGAATAATGCCGTACTTATAGCCTCTCTCATATCAATTTTCGGCTTCATGGTTTCCACCGCCTGACATTTGTAATCCGGGTTCTTTTCCTCTGCCGAGTGCCAATTACAGCAAACAGGCAAAAGGCGATAAGCAATGCTAAGATAATGGCTGAGAAAATGATTGAAAAGATAGCAAGATAGTAAATGAACATGGCCTTAAGCCTCCTTATCTTTGGTTATGCCTGTTTCTTTAAAGTAGCTAAACACTGTGGGCAGATACGCTTGCCTTTGAAATTAGTTAGATCGCTTGAGTTGTTGCAGAAAGTGCAACCGGGTGTATACTTTTTGAGAATGATTTTGTCCTCATCGGTGTAGACTTCAACTGCGTCGCCTACCTCCATGTTGTGGGTTCTGCGCAATTCGATTGGTAATACAATGCGTCCCAGACAATCGAGTTGTCTCGTTATCCCTACAGCTTTCAATTAAATAACCTCCTTTGTGGCAAATTCGCCGTAATATTTTAATTCCGCAGCCCTTCTTCTTTTAGCTACTTCATTAATGTCATATGAACTACCGAGATATATTTTCTTTTTGTTTACGTGGATCTCAGCGTAATACTTCTTTGACTTTTTGTTATAATAAACACCTTTAAAGCCAGTAGTGGAACCGCTGCGGAGTCTAACATTTTTACAATTGTCTGATTGAGTACAAATCCTCAGATTTGCTTTTCGGTTATCTAGCACATCATGATTTATGTGATCTACAACTTTACCTGGTGGTGCATTCGTTATAAATCGGTGCAGTCTTCCTACTTTAGAATTGCAAACATATAGGCCGCCTCTCGTTGACCAAGTTAATGACCATCTGTATTCAGATATTTTCTCAACATCTTCAATATCGATGAAGGCAGAGGCTTTTTTATTTTGCTTGAAATCGTACAAAACAATTTCAGCATAATCCTTATGAAGAATAATCTGGTTGTTATCAAGCCTAGTACGCCTTGATGTCTTACCGTGTCTCCTAATTTGCAAATAGTGTTTATTGCATAATCCAAAGCTATGAGGACGATTATTACATCCTTCAACCATACATTTAGAATCAGGTGCATAGACATTTCTTTCGCGTTCCGGAGTGATTTTCCCATGTCTCTGTATTTGATGAAGGTGTTTGTTACAGTAACCTTTTCCATGATGTTTTCTGTTGCATCCTTCTACAGAACAGATTTTCATATGTATACCTTCCTTCCTTTGTTTTATTAGGCGGGTTTTGTGTGCGCACTTTTACTTGAGGGAACCCGCCGAACCTCTAACGGCTACTTATTAAAAACTACTTGAGCCTTTGGGCCGAATAACGCTCCGGCGGGCGGCATGGGAATCCCATTTTTGGGGTTGGTCTACCATGCTTACGCTCTTCCCCTTGTGGAGGAGGTGGGATTTGAACCACACAACTCATTGTTTTGCTTAAACTACTCCCCCGCATAAAGGCGGGATTGCAAAGGAACCCCCGCCTTTGAGTCAAAACACGCATATAAGTTTAAGTTGTGGCTGTTTCGGGAGCCACCCTTAAGCTAAGTAAAACCGCTTGGGTATCCGGTTACGATCTGTAAACTGACCGAATGGTGAATGTGGCGTTTACAGACCACCGCGGTTATAACCGGTTGGAATATCTCAAGATCGACTGCTCTGTATCCCAAAATGTAACCCATGGTATCCTCCTTCCTTGTTACTCAAAAACTTTATTCCGGAATATTCGCGCCGGATCGCGCTGCGGTCTTTCTCCGCTCGAAATATTAATGCATTAATATGTTTGAATTTAATTACTACTTAAGATGGCGCATACTTATCACCTTTCCCTTTCTCGCTCGGAATTCTAGGCTTCCGCTTGCCTTTGCTCCTGTTCGTCAAAGTAGTTAAGTTGGTGGAGCGAGTTGGGATTGAACCAACGAGAGCAACCTCATGCCCATATCGGAGAGTTCCGGCTTATCAGGCCATTCCCTGCGTGACCCTATGCGCAATACCTTCACGCATTTTATCCGAGTGCATTCGCCCCAAAAAAAAGTACGGGTTTCCCCGCCAAAATGAAAGGGGGTCAATGTGCCTTGCTCTTTCAGGTGTTACCTGTCTGAGCCATGTTAAGCTAATGCGAATCAATAGCAATTATCAAAATTTGAACATCTTTTACAATGTATACTGTCGCCATTACACTCTTTTGGGAACGCTTCACAGTAAGTCATAGGGCAATCTATATCTTTGTCTGTGTATGTACCGCATCTTTTGCATATCTTTTTAAGCTTTCCGGTTCTATCTGGACAATGTTTAGCGGGACAGTCCCATTGCGTGCGTTTTCTCCCCATCCTCTCCGCAACCTCGTCACAGACACAGGCTACAGCGATCAAACCAAAAGCCACATATAACAACGGCCATAAGAATATTGCGCCGACAAAGAAAAGTAAACTTAGAGGAAGTAAGATTTCACAGGCCTTATACAGAATCGTCCTCATGGGGCTTGTCCTCCCTATTTCAATTTTCTTTCAACAAATTCCGTAATGCTTTTAAGAGTGGCCTCGTCTGAAAATTCGTTGTAAAATTCCTCTTCCTCGATGGTGATGTCGAACTCATCCTCTATTGACAAATAGATTTCCATGGCATCAAAGCTGTCTGCTCCGAGTTCTTTAAGTGTCATCTCTTTGCTCAAAGGCATGTCCAATAAATCAAGCTCGTCCGAAACTATAAGGCAGACTTTTTCATATGTATCTAACATGGGGATTCCTCCTATTCTTCGATAAACCATGTGCCGTTGATAAGGTCTAAGTAATTCTTTCTGCTCATACTCGGAAATTCGCATACCCAATATGAGAGATCGTTATATTCCTCATGTCCTTTGGGTCTTATTCGTCTTGTGCTGTTCATGGCCTCAATAAACGATACCGGCTTGGGTTCGGGCTTAATTTCTTCGAGTGTGGTTGATTCTGTGAAATAAACTCTCATATGGGTGCCGTCAACTATTAAACATCCTTCTTCTATTCTGCAATTTAATACGCTTTGCCCATTGGCCATTTTTGCAAAATCACTCGCCACCCTGTACCGTTTCCCCTCGTACTTTTCTTTATTCTTGCGGGCTTCGGTCATTAGGTCAGATGCGTAAATTGTGGCGACTTCTTCACCTTCGCCGCAATTGTCACAAACAACCATGTAGCTATAACCGTCTTTGTCTATCATGTGCCTTGTCCCCCCTTGCGTTCATATTCAGGGCAGTTGAGATGCCATCCCTTTTCGCGCATAAGCTCAAATGCACTGTCTACATAGCTTGTTTCATGCATTTTGCAAGATTCTTCTGGCTCGCAAGTCATATCCCCGTTGTCGAAATAGCTTTTGTCAAAGTAGAATTGGTGTCCCCAATGTTCGCATGAATAACAATTCGTTTTAGCCGGATCTCTGCGGCAACAATGCTTGTTTGGCGTTTTGAAAAGCTTTTTGCAGTGTGGACATTCGTACATGGTAATGGGAATCATTCGAATTCCTCCTCGTATTCGCGCTGGGCCTTCCACGACAGGCAGTTGAATATCTTCTCGCCTTTTATAAAGACGGGACGAAAAAGTTTATCGCAATAGTCGCCAGTCCTGTTATTACAGGTAGAACACGACCTATTAAGCGGATTGCAAAGACAGCCACCCTCATGCTTTGTGGCATCATACTTTGTGGAGTAATGCTTACGGCAAAAATTACACTGATAGCGGGTTATCGGGTGAGGCATAGACTTTCCTCCTTCTCTTTAAGAAATTTGTTAACAAAGTAGACCTGCCCTTTGCCTGTTACTAATGTTGTCTTAGTGATTTTGCTAACACCTTTTGAGTTGATGTAAGTACCTTCTTTGATTTCCATAATTTTTAGGTTCATAGAGCGTTGAGTGGGCATATTATAACTGCGCCCTTTTTCTTTGATGACATATCCATTGTT
>Ga0209510_1001941_pt1 | contig 22164 bp, 21 predicted proteins | sample BiotimSIPDNA_FD_185749 | JGI IMG/M metagenome (GOLD analysis project Ga0209510, IMG submission 185749) | Anaerobic biogas reactor microbial communites from Washington, USA - Biogas_R1 time_0 SIP DNA (SPAdes) (version 2) | ecosystem: Engineered > Bioreactor > Anaerobic > Unclassified | place...
CTTACACCCTGGAGACGGGTCTTCCCCCGGGCGCCCACATGGACGCCCTCGCGACCCTCGGCGATGCGGTCATCAACGTCGTGGTCGTGGAAGCGCTGGTCGCGGAGGGGGCGCACGACAAGGGCGTGATCACGAACCGGAAGGTGAACCTTGTGAACATGACCCGCCTCCGCTCTCTCGCAGAAGACCTCGACCTCGAGGGGTACGTCCGCTGGGGGAAGGGCGAGGCCGCCCAGGCGGTCTGGACATCCGGCCGGGTCCTTGCCGAGTGCCTGGAGGCGCTCGTCGGCGCCGTCTACCTGGACGGCGGTATGAACGCGGCCGCCGGGGTGCTCCGGCGGCTCGGGCTCACAGAGAAGGCGTAACCGCTTTTACTCTTCCCCTGCCGCTACCGGCACGGGCGCGCTCGCCGGCACGGCGATCGGCGGGCGCATCAGGAGCCAGGCGACGGCAAACCCCGCCGCGGCCAGGACCGCAACCAGCGGGAAGACGCCGAGGTAGGTTCCGGTCGCCGTCCGGACAAACCCGGCGAGCTGCGGCCCGGCGATGGCTCCCGCGCCGTAGGCAAGGAAAACGACCCCGTAACACCGGGGGTAGTCGCACGTCCCGAAGTAGGAGGCCGTCGCCGCCGGCGCGATCGCAAGCCACCCTCCAAGGCATCCCCAGAGGACGGCAAACGAGACGATGTAGGCGGGCACCCCCGGTGCGAGCCAGATCAGGACCGCTGCCGCCGCGATCAGGCCAAACGTCAACATCGCCGTCTTCTGCGGGGATATCCGGTCGGCAAGGCCGCCGAACGCCGGCCTGCCCGCCCCGTTGAATATGGCGAAGAACCCGACGAGGAGCGTCGCAAGCCCCGCATCCACCCCGCGGTAGAGGCCGTCGTAGGTGAGTCTCCGCTCCTCCCCTCCTTCACTGTGCCAGACGGTCACCGGTTTATCCTTCTGGTCGCCAGCGGCGTGGCGGTCCAGGCAGTTGTGGGCGATGTTCAGTTTCGCGTAGGGATAGTTCCACTCCTTCATCTGGCCCCACGGCTCAAACCAGGGGAGTTCACGGACGATCCGGTCCCAGAAGGCCTCCAGGTTGCGCATGAACTCCTGGTATGACCGGGTGTAGTCCGGTGTCCAGGCGGCCGCCTTGCACCGGGGATCGGGGAGGTAGCGTTTTTCTTCCCGTTTCACGGCAAACATCTCTGTCATAGTCTTTCTCATTCACGTGGTTGATCATGTCGGGTCCGACAAGGACCCCGATACTGCTCAAAGCGGCTGATCTTTCCGGTCCGGCGCCCTCCCGGTCGCCCCATATTATACACGATTAATCATTTACAATACAAGATAAAAATTGTGGACATGTGAATAGTAGAGTCGGAATGAGCAACCCGATGAAGCAACGAGAGGCCCCGGGGCGCGAAACACGCCATCAAATCGGATGGTGCATGATCTGATGGGCTCTCTGTGGCCGGAGGGCAAAGGCGTCGCAGGCCTCAATAATGGTAGTGTGGTAACGTATCGGTTTTGCTCTGTACCGGCGATGAAAAATCCCGAAACATCATCCATACTGGACTCTCGGTGCGGTCCCGGTCGTGAAGAACGTCCAAAAGTATATTTCGGTGCGAATCTCAATCACATTGAATGATCCACGTCTGAGGTGCAATTGACTCTTTCCGCTCACGACATCGGCTCACAGGCCCGTACGCTTCACAGGATCTGCCGCCTTGCAGGCAGTGTGGAAAACGAACTTCTGACACTTCCGGACAGCCTTATCGCCTATCTGGTGATGGTACTGCGACAAAAACCCTTTCCGGCTCCAGATTGCACGGAAGAGGATTGGAATCGGTTTTTAGAACTCCTTGCGCCACACTGGATCAGTGCCGTCCTGTACCGGTATATCAGGGACTTTCCCGACGAATGCCACCCGCCGGATGCTGTCATGACGGTCCTGCACTATTCCTGGCTTCATGCCGGGATGCAGACGCTCAAGGCAGGCAGGCAGGCAAAAAGGGTGATCGGGGCGCTGGAGGCGGAGGGCATCCGGGTTCTTCTCCTGAAAGGCCCCGCTCTTGCACGGACGGTCTATCCGGCCGCAGCCATGCGTCAGGGGAGCGATATCGATCTCTTAATCCCGTATGACGATATGAAACGCTGCGAACAGGTCATGGCGGAGTTGGGTTATACCTGCTTTTTCCGGGCGGCAGAGCATTCACCGCATACAGGTCACCACCAAGTGTTTTATCCGGGAGCGGAAGGAATCGGCCCCTTCGGCGTCGAGGTGCACTGGAAGCTCGACTGTGGATTCGGGCTTCTTCCCGACAGTTTTGTGGACGAGGTGTTCTCCCGTTCGATACGGGTCGAAGCGGATGACATAACGTTCTCGACTCTCTCCATGGAAGACCATCTCCTGTATCAGGCCTCTCACATGGCCTGCCAACACTGTCATGCCACCCGTTTAAGCTGGATCTGCGACATTGCGATGCTCTCTGAGCAGATTCCGGACACGGTCGGCTGGGAGGATCTGCTGGTCTTGAGCGTGGGGAGGAATTGCCGGCTTTCCCTTGAGGCTGCCGTTCAGATGGCCCGGTTCTGGACGGGGCTTACCCTCCCACAGGAGGTTCGGGATACCGCTCTCTGGCCGAAACCGGGAACGGTCGAAGAAGAGGTCCGGGGTCTGGCGATGAGACGGGGCGAATCGATCCCCTCCTCAATCCGGTTGATGATTCGTACAATCCCCGACACCCGGGGTAAACTGTGGTTCCTGTTCAGGTTCGTCTTCCCACACCCGGATGCGATGTATTACTATCGTAGCGGGAGGGGAAGACCGGGCTTGCTGGCGGCATATGTCAGGCGCTGGCTGCAGGTATTTCGGTGATTCCGGGATGAACGTATCGAAAAGATCGATGCACTTTCAGTGTTTTCCTCTCCAGGCGTTGTATCATCGGCGACCGGGCATCTGCAATCATGGCGGAGATGATCCCCGGCTCCGCCCGGCGGCATCTCCGCAGGAAGCACACGAGGATACCGCGTACTGGAGAAAAAAGGCATATGTTTCCGGAGCATAGAAACCGTGGCAGCGATTTTTTTCTGTGCCTTTGCCGTCTTGCCTGTTCCCGGTGTCGTGTCCGGAACCGACCCCTCCGCGGCGACCGGGATCATGTTCGCGATCCTCGCAGAGCAACTGCGGCGGCGCCCCCCTCTCGGCAGATCTCAAGCATCGGTGCCGGATACAGGAGAATCGCAACCACCCGCCTGTGGAAGAACGTCGCAGACTATCTTCAACGAACGAGTTTTTTGATCGGCTGTTATCTGCCGGATCGCCACGGGACGGTCGAGACCCTTGGCGAAGATGCAGGCGACGAGGCTGCATGCAGGGCAAGGGTACATGGTGCAGATCTTCGCCGATTCCTCCCGGACCCGGGCACATCCGGAGAAAAGACGATATTTACGGATATCCACGATGATCTGGTCCCCGGATACCGTCGTCTCGACGCCATCGGCCATCTCAAGCACGTCCTCGAAGACCTCCCGGATGGCCAGGCCGATATCTTCACTCTCTTCCGGGAAGTGCAGATTGAAATCATTCTGCAATGCCTTCAGCAACGTTACGCCCGAAGGAAGGAGAAGAATCCCGGGACAGGGGTCGTCCAGGAGATACGAATAGGTATCGGTGATCTGTATCGGCGGCATCGGGCATCCGCCGCCTTCCGCAACGGGAATGAAGTGGATCAGGGCCGTTTTGTCGGCGGCATTGTGAACGGGAACCACGAACCCGTTTCCAGCGATGCCAAGGTCTGCGGAGTGCCGGGCAATGCTGATGGTGGCATCCACGGTAAGGAGACCGGCGATACCTGCATCGATCGAGTCACCGTCCTGCAGGGCGACAAAAAATATCCCGACAAGAAAAAATACCGCACTGCAGAGGATGACACTGGCACTGGCAAGGTCGCTGCGCATCGTGAATATCAGCACCAGCGTCATAATCGCTGCCGTGCCGATCAGGATCAACCCTGCGGTCGCGTAATCATCCAGAGCGATTCTTCTCATGCTCCCTCCCTCCTCCACCGCCATCTCAGCAGAGATTCATACAATCCGGCCACTCCAACAAGAATCATGCAGCCCGCACCCAGTTGCAGGAGGACCGGCACAGTGCGGAACAGCAGGTCGGCATACAGGACAAATACCAATGCCAAAACGCCGAACGTCACAAACCCGACGTATTCACGAACGGTTGGGGATGAACCAGTTAGCTGAAGCAGAATGCCCAGAACAAGCAGTTGCACGATCAATGCTTCCCATCTGCCGGCACTGGCAACCGCCACCACGACGAGCTCTCCGAGGCAGAGCGTGCTGAACCAGAGATGCCGTCTGTCACCGGGCAGAAAAACGAGAAAGACTACCAGGAGGAAACAGAGCGTTCCGGCATACAGGAGGAGATCGGTGGATGCAAGAGATAATACCGCTACCCCTCCCACGCCCAGGGCCAGAACGAGCAGGCGGAAGTCGTACTCCATCAGAGCACCTCAACCTCAGCGGAGGGGGGCAGGCGGGGCAGTAGCGTCTCGGTCACTCCGGGTTCGGGTACGTGAAGGCGTATCTTCATCTCCCTCTGCTCAGCCTGGCGGCAGACTGCGCGGATATGGCTGATATCGCCGTCACAGGTGCTGTAGAGGTCAACGGCCTGACATGCCGTCTCTTCGAAGATCTGAAACAAGCGGTTGTTCAGGACGACGGGTTCGGGCCCGTCCAGAAACGCCCGATAGATCCGTGACAGCGATCCGGAGAACGCCGTGAGATCCTGTTCGCGGCGCAAGGTCGAATGCAGCCGTTCGGCTGCCTGGTAGTGCTGAAAAGCCGTCTGGTCGTCCAGAACCCGGTAGAGATGGTGTGTCCGCTCAACCTGCCTGAAGTCTAACGTGGCCTCCTGGATCTCCTCCCGACTCATCATGTGCGGAAGAAAGAGGATGATATCCCCGCCAGAGAGCACCAGGAGCGACAGATAGTGCTTTCTCTCCAGTTCGATCTCGATCCTGCCCCCGACAGCGTTGAAGACGCCCCTCACGGTCTCCTCGTTCCCGTGGTTCCGATCAGGAAGATCGACAACGATGAAAACGGAATCATCTGTGATCGTGGACAGTTCGCGGACGATGAGTCTGTTGTGATGTGCTGAAGACTTCCAGTCGATCCGCCTCATATCGTCGTTTTCGACGTACGGCCTGAGCTGGAGCGTGCTCTGGCCGTGCAGCAGTGGGCGGTGGGTGGACTCCCCCTCACCGAGCCCGGGAAGATCCCGGGGCAAAACGGGCAGAGAACTGGGGAAGATGTGAATTGTCGGCATTTGCGCACGACTGAGAGTGTAGCGAGTAGTTGCCGAATAAAAAAAATCCTCGCCGCGGATGGAAAGCCCGCCGAATGCATGGTCACCGATAGCGAGCATTTTCAGGCCGTAGGTCGTCCGTGCCTCGGGGGTCGCTCCGGGATCGATGCAGAGGGTGTCTGTTCCCGATTCGAGCACCGAACCTGCCGGAATCAGGTCCCGGCAGATGATGGAGAGCGTTTCTGCGGAAGATATTGCAATCTGCGTCTGCACCGTAATTGTCGAACCCCGTCGGGCAAAGACATGACTGACCGACCGATCGATGAACAGGCTCTCGATGCATGAACGAAACGCAGAGATGAAGACGACGTACCGCACCCCGAGGAAGAGGGCGAGAAGGCCTGCGACCAGGTAAATGCTTGCGTCGTCGAGGATGAACGCCACTACGGCGAGGAGAACGATCAGAACTGCGATCCAGCATGTGTGTGACGTCGGGTGCATAAATCAGGGTACTGTTACTGTCTGCAGGATCTCCTGGATTATCTGTTCCTCAGTTTTCCCCCGGATTCTGGCTTCGTTCTGCAGTTCGATGCGGTGCCGCAGTACCGCCGGTGCGATCTCCTTGACATCGTCCGGGATCGCATACCGGCGGTTTCTGAGTGCTGCAAGCGCCTTTATCCCTTTCACGAAGGCAACTGAAGCGCGGGTACTGGCACCCATCCTGATGTCGGCATGCTTCCTTGTTGCCATTACGATATCCCGGATGTAGGTGAGTACACGTTCGTCGACGATGATCGACCCGACAAACCGTATCATGAACTGGAGGGTTTCGATATCCGTTTGTGCGTTGAGGTTATCGAAGAAGTTCTGCCATTCCAGTTCACCAGTATTAATCCGCCGGAGGATCTCGAGTTCCCCGTTCTCATCCAGCTGCTTCAGAACGAGGCTGAACGTAAATCGGTCTTTCTGGGAAAGAATGAGCGGGAACGTGCTTCCGCTCTCGTGGAAACTCTGTGTGGCGATGACGATGAAGGGATCGCTGATGGGGCAGGTGAAACCGTCGATGGTCGCCTGTTTTTCACTCATCGCTTCGAGAAATGCGCCCTGTGTCCTGGGTGTGAGCCGGTTGATCTCGTCGACAAGCAGAAAATTGGTATACAACGGCCCTTTTTTCAGGACAAAGTCTCCCCGGGAAGGTTCAAAGATGCGGACCCCGATGATATCTGCGGGTTGTACGTCGACAGCACCCTGAACACGCTGAAAACGGCACCCGGAAAATTTTGATATCGCTTTTGCTATCGAAGTCTTTGCAGTGCCGGGCGCTCCCTCAAGTAGAACGTGTCCTCCGCTGAGCAGACCAATATAGATCATCTTGACGACGTCCCAGTTGCCGACGAAATATTCAGCAAGCTGTCTCTGCGTCTGCTCCCAGTGTTCGGCGATCCACTTCAACTTCTCTTCAATTTCTCTCGTGTCCATGGAGACCTCCATGTGAAGCCCGTTGAGCAATCACCAACAACCCGATGATAACTGTCAAGAGTAGGAGTTTAAAAACATTCGCTTTCTGGATTCTTTCTCGAATGTCGATAACGAGGCCCGAGGTGCCGGTTGAGGTGTGCGCCTGCTCGATGAAGAGGTGAGGGTGGAGTATGAGAAGGTTATCGATGAAGCGTTCATTGTCCCGGGATTTTTCAAGTCCCGTCATGCCGTTGATGAAGATGCTGGGGTCCGAGAGAACGAGCACTTCACCTCCACCAAGTGTTTCCCTGGCGAGGATCACACTTCTGCCCATTTTCTCGCCTTCATTAATCTGCTGATTGCCGTCTTCGTCGATCCACGAGAGGAGCGTGGAGGCCACCAGGGTTTCGCCTCCCGTCAGTGCGGCCGGATGGTTGAGAAGGAGGGTATCGACGCCTTCGAGGAGCGGGTGTTCGGTACGGCTCTTTGCAAGGATAAGGGCCGGGTTTTGGTATTCTCTCTCGATGCTGGAGAGATTCTGCCCGCTAATACGGATCGAGGAGTCGAGCGCCGCCAGCAGCAGGTTGCCTGCAAAAGATTCGTCTGCGAGAAAGATCGTGTTCCCCCCGGCCAGGTACCCCTTTAGGGCCTCTATCTCCACAGGAGTGAACGGCCGGATCGGAGCGATGATGAAGAGGACACCGTCCCGCTCGCCCTGGATCGCTATGCACTCCTTCACCTCGGTGCCATGATACGCTTCGAACCGGGAGAAAAATTCGGACGTTCCATTCCATTCGACGTTGTACCGGCTGTATTCGGCATCGGTAGTCGTTTGCTGGAAGAGAAGCAGAGTCGCTGCGATGATGATGCTGAGGAGCAGAGCAAAGGCGAGCCGGTTAATATAGTTCGCCCCCGAGGCGGGCCATCACGGAATGAAACAGTCCCTCTATCGATACGTACTCGTCATCCGATACCGGGATGTTCCCGTATACATGCCGTTCATGCGATACAATGAATGCTTTCAAGTCGCCCTGTCCTCCGAAGCCGCGTTCATTCAGCAGCCGGAGCACTTCCCGCGCCGTGAGGGTGCCGGGCATGTCCATGCCGAGGGCCCGCCCGGCTTCTTCCCTGACCGCAAGGAACTGCCGGTGGATAGCCTCCTTTCTCTCCTCAGGCGGAGGAGGAGAGGCGGTCATATGAACACCGGCTTCTCCCTCCTCTTCTGGCATGACGTCCACAGTTCCGTGATCGATGTCCCGGTGCTCTTCAGGGGCCTCGCCCACTTCATCGTCCCGCCTTCCGGGATCGCGGTCGCCGTCACGCGGTCTGTCTGGCTGTCGCCGGGAACGGCGAAGGTAGATCATGCCGCCGAGGGAGAGGGCAAAGACAAGGCATGCGGTCCAGAGCAGCGTGGTAATGCCCGGGGTGAGCAGGTTTTCGATCACGATCTCCTGAGTATCACTCGCGGAGGGGTTGAGGGGGAGAGAACCCGGATCGAACTTCGCCTGATACGAGTAGGTTGTCGGGTACCAGAGATAAAACTCGCGTTCGTACCACCCCGACTCGTTCATGGTGATCGTTCCGGCAGGCATCGATAAGACGTACATATCGACGATAACGTCCCGCACGGGAGTTCCTGTAACGGTCCTGAGCGACACGAGGAACGTCACCACCCGTGTATCGCCATGCCGGATGAGCGTGAGGTTCAGGGCGGTATCCTCTGCTGTGACCAGAAAAGACTCGATATTCGAATGGTGCAGGTAATCGGTCGCATAGACCGTATGAGTGCCCGCCGGTATCCGCTCGATCAGGAACGGAACGTTGAAGCGCCCCTCCGTATCGGTTTCAGTGGTGATCTCTTCCACGCCGTCGATGAAGATTCCGATCGGCCGGTTCCGGGTGCCTGGCCCCGTATGTGTTCCGGAGATCCGGACTACGTCGCGGTAGACAGCGGTATCCGGCGAGACCGAGAGTGAGATCGGGGTTCCCTCCAGAGAGATAGCACTGCCGCCGGTTTCGGAGGCCAGACGGGAGATCGCCTCCCTCTGCTCCTCCTGATACAGATCGACCCTCTCTGCGATGCCGCGCACCTCCTCTACGCTCTGAAGGTACCGGGTGGTATTCAGCTCGAACTGTTCGCTGATATTCAGGATCTGCGGTTTCTGAGCTGCGTACCGGTCGGAAAGATCGTGGATCTTCCGGCGGAGTGCCTCCCCTTCATACACCCTCGATGTGATCTCGTAGGGATTTTCCGGGTCGTTCCACTGGATCTCCAGTTGTTCAAGCTCGCCAAACCGCTCCATTGTGTTCGTCAGTCCGGAGAGGTATTCCAGGTTCTTCTGGTTGCACGCAAGGAACGTGTCGATATCGGACTCGCTCATCTCCAGGTTGAGCACGAAACCCTGGAGACCGAGAATACCCTCCAGGAAATACGCAAGTTCCATTTCGGATGCGGGAATGTTCTCCTCTGAGAGGTACAGCGTCACGGTTCCGGTCGTGTTGAGGAGATTGCCCATGGTCCAGAGGATCTCCTCCTCACGTTCCTGCGCAATACGCTTCAGCACAGCGGGGTTGAAGTGGTCGTTCGTGGACGATTCGTTATCAGGACCGTAGAGATCCGGCGAAGGGGCAACCGTAGCAAGGCCGAACAGAAAAAGTGCTGTAAAGAGTGTAAAAGCGGCGGGGAAGAGGATCGATCTCATACCAGAATGATCTCCACAACCTTCATCGCGACGATATACCCGAAGATTGCCACGCCCACCGCAATGATATACCGGATCCGTTGCAGATACCGAGGCCGGGAGAAGACCGGATCGACCAGTGTGACGACGACCAGGATCCCGATCAGCCACAGGACAAAGAGGATCTCAAGGTTAAGGCTCCGGGCAAGGAGCATGAAGGATACGACGATAAACAGCCAGATGGTTAAGACACCGAGTGCGATCACCTTTTTTCTGACAACCATAGACTGAAATCCTCCCGCTGCCGAATTCGTGTAGAGACAGAAGAGATATCTATTGCCGACTCTTATGACCCTTTTGTTATGATCATCTCCGCCTGGTCTGGTAATAGTAAAACCCTGCACCGGAGATGATGAGGATCACCGCAAATGCCGCGGTCGTCTGAGTATGGTCGTCATCCTGGCTGTCCGACACCGGTGCGGGCGGCGAAGATGCAAGGAGATCCCGGATCTTCTGGTGGAGCGCCTCGCCCTCATAGACTTTCGTATTTGTTTCGTACGGATTTGATTCGTCGAGCCAGTGGATCTCAAGACGTTGCAGCCGTTCGATGCGATCGTCGTTGCCGGAAAACACCGCAAGAGAACTTCGATTTTGCCCGACAGCGTCGAAAAATCGTTGCATCTCATGTTCGGTCGTATGGAGGTTCAGCACGATGACGCTGATACGGGCAGGGCTGTTTGCGATGCGCTCGATCTCGGCAACATACCGGTGGTAATCCCCGGATAAATCTTCGGGGTAGAGGGAGGCGGTGAGGATCTTCCCATCCGGATCGTACGTGACCCAGGACACTGAAAATTCTTCCCCTGTTCTGGAACTCGCACCCGAAACTGCCTGGCTGCCGGACAGGAGAGAGAGAACGGCAAAGGCGGCGAGAGTGCAGACGAAAAGCCGCCGGATCGAGGACTGTCCGCCACCGACAGGATACGGGATACCGGGTCGTACGAGAGACCGGAGGCTACAGGTCATCTTTCGGGAGAAAGCCGTTGCTGTTCCGGCAAGAACGAGCCGGACAATAAGCGGTATTCGAAGTTGATCCGATGCAGGCTCCATATCACTCACCGTGTATTGCCGATCGAATCTCGCATCGGCTGAAAATCAGGTTCACCGTCGAGAAGATCGTTTTAGGACTAGATGAGGCTTTTCTCCCCGTTGCTTTCAGTTTGCGGAGAGCACAGAGATTGTAGGCAATCTGCAGAACATTGTTCAGCAGAACTTTGCCGTGAACCTCCTCCAATCTTCTGCGAGGGATACGCCCGATACCTGGTGGCGTGGCGCATCAAGGTTCCATAGATCAATGGTGTTCGCTATGACAAAAAACTATACCGCATGGGATGAAAACGAAACTGATCAGGGGGTGCAATTCATCCCCACGACGAAAACCGGAGTTTTCTCGCACCCCTTGAACCCCAGAGCGATAATAGGGTCGGTAGTGTTAAACCATCCGGGGTGCCAAATACTATGTAAATACGGCCTGTCTTCTGAAAGGATACCGTTTTGTCAGTCCTACAGAGCTTAACGGGTCTCCGGGAGGCGGATGGTAACGAGTCTGGCTGCGATTCACACCGAGCTGAAGTATGCGTTTTCGGTTGGCAGAGATGCTCTTTACCGCAGATACTCCGCCGCAGGCCCCCGTCAGTACCGAGATCTCCTCTTTTTCATCAGTTTTCTCAGGCCTGTGGCAGGAATCGGAGCACTCTCGCTGGCTCTCCTCCTGATCACAACTGCATTGCGGGCAATCGTTCCCCTGAGCGGAAAGATTCTCGTCGATAGCATTCTGCTTGGAACGGGATCGGAGAGCCTCACAAGTTCATTGCAGGCATTACACCTCGGATTTCTCATACCTATCGCCGAACTTGCCGCCGATTCGGTGGCAGGGCTTATCGTGACACTTTGCGGTGTGATGATCGCTATCGGCACCATCGGATTTGTACAGCGATACGTTGCCATCAGATTTCAGCAGGAACTCTCATTTCAGCTCCATACCTCGCTCTTCGAACATGTTCTCCAGTTCCCGCTCTCGTATTTTAAAAAACATCATACCGGATATGTCATGGCCAGGGTCTCTGACGACGTGGACGCAGTGCAGTCCCTCTTCTCACAGGTGGTATTCCAGGTAGCTACCAATACGGCTTTCCTCATCATCTCCTTCGCCGTCCTCTTCACGCTGAGCCCCGTGCTGACGATCATCATTGCAGGGTTATGCCCGGTATACGCCTTTGCAAACCTGGTCTTCCGTAAAAGGGTCTATTCTAAAGCTTATACGGAGAGAGAGGCAACTGCCGACGTAAAGCGGGGACTGCAGGAGGTGATCGCCGGTATCGAGCTCGTGAAATCCTTTTCATCGGAAGATCGCGAGATCAAACGGTTCTCCGGCCGTTTACGAAATGTCTTTGACCTGCGTCTGCAACAGTCGATCCTTCACACGGTATCGAGCTCATCCGTGTCCGGGCTGTATTTTCTTGGAACACTCATTGTCCTCTGGTTCGGCACACAGCAGGTATTGCAGGGGTCGATGACCCTGGGGGACTTTTTTGCCTTTTTTGCCTATACCACCATGATCTCCGGGGTCGTGATCTCGCTGTTCACGCTTCCTGCCGCCATACAGCCTTTGCTTGCATCAGCAAACAGGGTTCACGAGCTCTTCTTTATGGCTCCTGAAGGCGGCGGCCGGAACACCGGTCACCGCTTGCTCGAAGTCGACGGCCGACTCAGGTTCTCCAACGTCTCTTTCTCCTACGATTCCAGAGAAACAGTACTCAGGGACGTCTCCTTCACGGTTAATCCCGGCGAAACAATCGCCATCAGAGGCTTGAGCGGCGGCGGTAAGACTACCCTGATCAACCTCATCCAGGGATATTATGCCCCGCAGTCGGGGAAGGTATGCCTGGACGGCGAGAATCTGGCGTCCCTCGACATCTGCTGGCTCAGGAGCAATATCGCCGTCGTCGCGCAAGAGACCTTCCTCTTCAACGATACCGTCGGGAATAATATCAGGTACGGAAACCCTGACGTGTCTCACGACGAGGTCATCCGGGCAAGCCGGCTTGCGCATATTCACGATTGCATATCACGCCTCCCTGCGGGCTACGATACGGTCGTCGGTGAGCGGGGGGGCGCGTTCTCTGAAGGACAGTGTCAGAGAATTGCAATCGCCCGTGCATTTTTGAAGGATGCCCCCGTGCTGATCCTCGACGAACCCACCTCCGCCCTGGATGAAGAGACCGAAGATCGGATCTGCGACTCGCTGCGCCTCCTCGCCCGGAAGCGGACAACGATCGTCATCTCTCACCGTCCGGCGCTCTTGAAGATAGCCGATCGCGTTTATCATCTCAAAGACGGGGAACTGGTCCCTGACGGGCTGGACCCGGTGGCGGAGGCGCGCGGTGCTGCGTATCCTCCGGGTGACGGAGCGTTCATGGCGGATTGTTTCCCGGAGCAATCGGTTTCAGCACCTCCCGATGAAAAAGGCGGTGTTCCGGGAGCCTGGTGCCGTAAGAGATCATCCTGACCTCCGTATCAGGGTATGTCGCACGGATCGATCTAGAGCGGACGTTTCACGCCCCATCTTGCAGAGGACATGGAAGGGAATCCGGATCGACTATGAGGCTGAACGGGGGAGAGAGCCGCCACTTCCGATCGGCAGGGCGCAACAGACCGATCCTACGCCGTCCGAAGAATAGTTGCAGTTCAGTTCCGTCCATTTTTTTAAATCCGACGACCCTGACCCTGATCAGGGGCGAGAAGAGACGCCGTACGGTGCCCCTGGGGGTGAGGGGCCGGCATAAGCACCAGAGAATATGCCGGAGCAAACACCGCCACCGGTGATATTTGCGCAGGAAAACACCTGACCAGTGGCCAATCCACCCGCCGGGCACCCGGATCCGCCGCCCCGCCCGTTCTACCGCGATCACCCGCCCTTCGACGGTATCGATCGCGATAGCCTTTTCATCGACCGACCGGTTGGCATCGCCGCGGGTGGTAAGAACCGTTCCGGAGACATCGCAGATGCGGTGGACAATCCAGCGCCCATCATTCGGGGAACGGAACAGGACAACATCGCCGCGCCGGAGACGCCGGTTCTCAGGGGCGGACCATATGACGATATCGTGATCCCGGAAGGTCGGGTACATGCTTTGCCCGGTGTAGACGATCACCCCGGGCAGCCGTCCCGCACCGGATCCCCGCCCTCGTCCGCCGGTCACTTCGCTCTCACCTCTCCCGGGGGGCTACGGTCGCCATCTCTTCCCAGAATTTTCCATCAAGCGTCGCACGCAGGGCAAAGGCCGGGACCCTGGTCGCAAGCGACCACGCGTTCAGAAACACACGCCGCCGCAGTATCGCCGCAACAGCGGGGTCCCGGATGTTGTTGCAGACCGGGTTGTACTTATCTGCGGCCGAACGGTAGAGCGCGGCGGCTGCAACGCCCGGGGAGATGGAGATCGCTTCATCGACGGTCGACTGCTCGAGAAAGAATATTGCCCTGATGGGGAGATGACGGCTGATTTTGCGCTGTTCCCGGCACTCCCTCTCCAGGATATAGTCGCTCCAGGTCGGCAGTGCGTGGGCCTGGTAGCCGTTCGCACCGGACTCTACGACAAGCGCAAGGTCGTCACACCACGGCTGCCACGGTTCCGGCACTCGCCGGGTGCAGGTGGTCTTTCCCGCGTTTCCCCGACCTGCGATCAGGTAACCCGCCCCGTCCAGCGAGACGAGAGCGGAGTGAAGCGGCAGCCCTCCCGATTGCAACACGTACAGAAAGATGCTGTGCAAAACACCGTCCATCTGGATGAACTCTCTGATGCGTTTTTCATGCCCTTTCCGGTTCAACCGTATAGACGCCCCGAGATCGGTGTCTTGTTTCTGATCGAGCAGCCCGCATATCATCACCCCGCTCCGGGAGTGCCACCGGAGACGCACCCAGGGAAGGGCATACCCGACCCAGCCGTCCCCTGTTCCGCGGCGGCCGAAACCTCCCTCCGGTTCGCGCCTGACGAAGCAGACGGGAGGGGTGCATTCCCGCGTGCGTTCAAGGCCGGTGATCCAGGCAAAACGTTCGGCCCATTCACCCAGCTCCTTCTCGAAGCGGAAGGTCAGGCGCTGCCCGCCAGCGAGGCTGCACGCGTAGTTCCAGGTGAGAGGTTCCGCTGTCATCGATTCCTGGCCAGATATCTCGAACGGAGGATCAGTCTACAGTATAACGACTCTCGTTGGTTACGGCAAGAGATCGATCCATCCACTGTTGCATTTCCACTTGGAGATCACGCCAAAACCCTGCTGGCACTCTCCCCCCAACCACCATCCGGAAGCGCTGGACCCGTTTGTACAGTCGGGCCCCCATCCCTGAGAACTGGGCATGCTCCCGGTGGAACAGCCGGCAGCAGCGATTGCCGCCCCTCCGCCAAACGTATCCCCATGACTGACCGCCAGGGTACCCTCGCGCAGCGGGAATAACCTTGGGGCGTCCCATTTTCTGTGAGTCATGATATCACATCGTTGTTGCAGGTTCTTTCGGCCGTCGGATTACTGTCTGCGGGCATGGACCTATCCAGCGTCCCGATCGGAGTAAAGTGAAACTACTTTGTCCAGGTGTATGATAAAGCTTGTGCGTGGACCCGTACATGGCGGTGCTGTAAAAAGGGAACTTCAGGCCAGATCTTCACGAAAACCTACAAAAACAGCCTGTTCAAAAAAATAACGTTTTTTTACGCATGTGCATGAAAAATATCCCCGGAAAAGGGGGGATCTGTCGGGTACATGGTGCTATCAGTCGAAGCTGGAAGTCAACCACCCCCCTATTGGAGGGAGCTTGAAACGGGAACCCCTGGCGGGGCACAGGGCAGCAATTTATTGTTTGCAACGGTTGACGGGCCGGAAAAAGTCCTTATTCTCTTCACACTGGCCGATTGACGCGGCTCCTACCGATCATCCGTGAAACCACGGCATCACCGGCTGCTTTTCTTGCATGGTTCAGAGTGCCATTCACGTCGGCATTGATCGGGGTTCCCCGGGCACTCTGGTGCAATCCCCTCTGGATTCACCGGGTCTTCCCATAGGAGGGCTTGCGGATTGGATCGAGTGCAAAAGCATCGACCTGCGACGTATCGGCTTTCGGGTGCGTATCATCGAACCAGAGCCCGTACAGTTCGCACCTGCTCTTCATCTTCTGCCGGAACTTGTGATAGGGGACCTGCACGAAGTTCTGGTTCCCCCAGCGGCAGTGTCAACCGGCAAGGTCAAATTCGGACGGATTCCCTGAACGATATCACGGGTTCTCCCTGTGCGTCGCATGGTGCTGACAGAAATCGTACAGCCCAACGTTGTACAGAATCCTGGCATGGTATGCGAGGGTGCCGATGATCTCAGAGATAGTTGCTGACCGGTCGCGGTGCCAGGAGATACTCTGTTGTTTGTCAATCATTAAGTATATCTGTGCACGAGGTGAAATTGTATCAATACTGGAGGCAATTCCTCCTCCAGCTTGCGCAGGAGGTCTCCTTGCCTGATCGAGATGAAGCATTGGAGGAGGGTGAACGCGGCGTACCCGGTACCGCACCCGTCTTCAGGGGAAAAGCCGCTCTTCTTCAGAATCTGCCGGGAAAAAGCCACGTTCTCGAAGAATTGCGGCCGGTGCCGAAAGGCTCACGGAGAAAGGGCATGCCGGATACAAACGATCAAGAGGATGGGGTGACACCACTGCACATGAAGGTGATGCCGACCCCCCGGACCGTCGATATCTCGATCACCCGCCGGTGCAATTTGAGGTGTACCTACTGCAGCCACTTCGAGAGCGATGCTCATATCGGAGAAGATCTGGATACAGCCGAATGGCTTCGTTTTTTTCAAGAACTGGGACGCTGCAGGGTGATGAGGGTTACCCTCGGCGGCGGCGAACCGTTTTGCCGCCGGGATCTTCCCGTTCTCCTCCAGGGCATCACTGAGAACCGGATGCGGTTCACCCTCCTCTCGAACGGAACCCTGATCACCGACGACGCCGCAGCAGCGGTAGCCCGGACCGGCAGGTGTGACGCCGTCCAGATCTCGATCGACGGGTCGACTGCGGAGAGCCACGATCTGTTCAGGGGCAGGGGGTCGTTTGTCCGGGCCGTCGAGGGAATCCGCTCCCTCCAGCGGCATGATGTCCCGGTTACGGTCCGGGTGACCATTCACCAGGGAAATGTACACGATCTTCCCGGGATTATGAAGTTTCTTCTGGACGATCTGAAGATACCTGCGGTCTCGACGAATGCGGCCTCGTATCTCGGTAAATGTCGGCAGCACGAGGACACGGTAGGCCTCTCCATCGAAGAACAGGTAGTTGCCATGGAACACCTCGTCCAGCTCAGCCACGCATACCCCGGCAGGATCCATGCAACCGCAGGTCCGCTTGCTGACGCGAGGATGTGGCGGGAGATGACTGAGGCGAAGTATCACACCGGAAACGGACAGGCAGCTCCCGGACGGGGGTACCTGTCCGGGTGCGGATGCACGGCGACATCCCTTAGCGTTCGCTCCGACGGCGCGATCGTCCCGTGCGTTCAGCTCAACCATATCGTGCTTGGTACCATCGGTACCGGTTGTATTGAGGAGATCTGGCTGAATCATCCGCAACTGCAACGGTTGCGGATGCGGCGTTCCATCCCGCTGAGCACCTTTGCCGAATGCAGGGAATGCCCGTATATAACCGCCTGTACAGGAGGGTGCCCTGCACTCGCATACACCCGTACGGGAGAGCTCGACCGACCGAGTCCGGACGGGTGCTTCAAGCGGTTCCTGGACGCAGGAGGTCGACTGCCCGTCGAACGAGAAGGAGAAGATGACGCCTGAAATGGACGGGGGCCCGGCGGCATATCCGCTCAGGATGGTGTACGTATACCTCACGCGCGACTGCAACCTCGCCTGCCGCCACTGCTGGATATCGCCAAACTATCAAAGGTCATGTGTTGCCAGTGAATATCTGCCCCCGGATTACTTTGCCTCTATCCTCGAACAGGCGCGGGAGCTCGGAGTTCATACCGTCAAACTGACCGGCGGGGAGCCGCTCCTGCACCCGGAGATCGGCAAGATCTTCTCGTGTGTCGGGGATCTGGACCTCCGTCTTACCATGGAGACGAACGGTACGCTCGTAACCCGCGAGATCGCGCGGAGTCTGGCCTCGGGGAAACAGCCGTTCGTGTCGGTGAGCCTCGATGGCGGCGACGCTGCCGTTCACGAAGGTGTGCGCGGCGTCCGGGGCTGTTTTGATGCGGCGTGCAGGGGGATTGCAACTCTCAATGATGCTGGCGTTGCGCTTCAGGTCATCATGACGGTCATGCGTGACAACAGGGATCATGTCGAGAGCGTCGTACGGCTTGCCGAGTCGCTCGGGGCAGGTTCCGTCAAGTTCAATGTACTCCAGCCCGCCGGAAGAGGAGAACGGATCTGGCGCGACGGGGACTCGCTCACGGTCGGTGAATATCTTGAACTCTTCAGGTGGATCGAGAACACTCTCGCACCTACGACCGAGCTCCGGCTCTTCTGCGACTATCCGATGGCATTTCGTCCGCTCGGGCGGGTCCTGGGCAGGGAAGGCGATGGTTGTGGCGCCTGCGGGATTCACGGGATCATTGGGGTCCTCGCCGACGGGCGGTATGCACTCTGTGGTGTCGGCGAGACGACTCCTGATCTGGTGCTCGGTTCCCACCCTCGCGACCGGCTTTGCACTGTGTGGGGAGACGCTCCCGCGCTCCGTGCGGTCAGGGAGGGGATTCCGTTCAATCTGAAAGGTGTCTGCGGTGAGTGCGTTTTAAACCGGCTCTGTCTCGGGAGCTGCGTGGCATTGAACTACTGCCGGAGCGGCGATCTCCTTTCACCGTTCTGGTTCTGCGAAGAAGCGGAAAAACAGGGATTGTTCCCGGAATCAAGGCGAATTGGAAGATAATCCGCGTGGAATGTCGGTGAGCTGCCTCACCGCTTGCGCAGGGGGTTTTCCTGCTCTGCCCCTTCAACCCCGCGAAGATAAAAATAATTGTATGATACATCGGCAAAAAATTTGCAAAATGAGGATTAATAGTAATTTTCCATAGACTATATTCGATTAGATTCACTGAAATGCGAAAGATATTTCTTCTCTTGCAACGTTGTCATGTCGTAGAGCAGAGATCTGTCGATTGCAGTATTCAATCCCACATACAATCACTTTGTGAATATGACCGCCGGAACCATGAGAATTATCGGGTTGCTCGTCCTCATCCTTGCAGGATGCGTGGCTACCTGCGGTGCGGCCACCATCAAAGAATGGCCTGAAGTGATCCAGGAGGGCGACTCCATCTACGTCGAGATCAGCGATCTGGGCGCCGGGCAGGTATTCACTACGAGGATAGACAATGCGGTGATCGACCTTGATGGTCGGCAGACATTCGAGTTCCGCCAGAACAATTTTACCATGCCCTTCACGCTGAGGGGCGGGGGTATCAAAGTGGAGGTGAGCAGGGCGAAGTGGGCGACCCTGAATATCTCCTATCCAGATGGCTCAACCTCGGTGACGCGCGCCGACCCGCCCGGGAGCCGGATCGTCATCCAGAAAAATACCACGATCCCCAAGGGGACGTACGGCTACATTGCAGTTGGGGGCGAAGCTGAAGACGGGGAGCGGGAGGTCACTATCAGCCTGGAGCTGAACGGCACTACAGATACTGCCGCCGCCAGGGCCTTGATGGATTTCACGATCTCGGGGATCCCCGAAGGCAGCATTCCCATTCGGGCTATCACCGATGCTCAGGAATGCCTCCAGACGACCGTCTGGGTGGTGCGGCCGATATCAACCCCGATTACTTCCTCGTCCGGAGGACGGTCGTCGTCGCATGCGGCCCCGACCGTCGAAGAGAGTGAGACGCCCACACCGACCAACGCCCAGGGAGATAACCCGACCGACGCTCAAGGAGATCTCCCGATCGTCGTCTGGTCTACCGATAGGCAGATGTTCATCGTCTTCCCACCCGGCGTCACGGTCACCGACGCCAGCGGAGAGCGTATCGATCCCGCATCGGAAATCATCCTGCAGCCGCTCTCCGGAGACGATATACCGGGCTTTTTCCCGGAGGGCATGGAGGTTTACAAGCAGAACGTCTATCGGTGCATCCCGCAGGATGTCAGGATATCCACTCCTATCACTGCTACATTCCCTCTGACCGAAGATGATTGGGATGCGGTGACGACGAAGGGGCTCGTCATGGAGTACGACGATGAGTTCGATGGCTGGAAAGAACTGCAGGTGGAGAGCGATCCGGCGACCCGATCAGTCCGTGCCCGGGTGGACCAGATCGGTACGATCGGCCTGTTTCTGCCTGAAGTGAGCCCTGAAGTGAGCCCGGAACCGGAGGTTCCGCAGGTCCCGCCCCTGGTAGTACCAGCGGTCATCCTCCTGTTTATCATCCTGGCAGTGCTGTATCTTCTCCTAACCCGGAAACGGTGACTGTTCCCCCGGCTGAAGCGGGGGGCTTTCTTCCTGTTTACTTCATAAAACGACTGCAGTACGCCATATTCGGGCCGAATCAATTCATGGTTGCGGGATCGACGGCCCGTAGGTGCCCGATACGCGTATCACGCTCGATTTACTTCAAAGCCTGCGTACCCCCTGGCTATAAGATCGTCGAGGAATGCTGCGACATCTCCAGAAGCGGTTTCGGGCACTTCATCAAAGACCGACCGCAGTTTGTCGATGAGATCGGTAAAATTTTTTGACCCGCCCAGTTCTTTCCAGATATATGCCCCGACCGGATTGATGCCGTACGCTTCACCGGTGTCAGGGTCGAAGAGAAGAGCCCAATCGTCAAACTCTTCGCGAAACACAATAGAAGGGTTTGCAACGGGCAACTGGCTATACTCCATACTCAATCATCCGTGAACTACTCCCCTTGAGCAGGGGACTTTCTGCGAGGGCCGGGGGACTCTCCCCGACCATAGGACATTCTGTGAGAGGAATTGCACCATGATGCTGACCGCACCATTCCAGTCTCGATCCGGGGCGTTCCCGCAGTCACAGTCTATACCTCGTTTCCCGGGCGGCATCTCATGAAACGTGCCACAGACGTAAGGCAAGGCCCGGGTCTCGTTCTGTTCATCACCGTTCCTCCTGAGAGTGAAGAATGACGTGAAGTTGTCTCCAGCGTCCTCAAGGTGGTCTGCAGAACATGGCGCAACCTGGGGGGAAGATGCTTGCATCTTCCGTGCCTTGGAGTAAACCCACTGATACTCGGGGTATTCCTCCTTCAGCGCGGGAAGGGCGTTGGCCTGCTGGACATCTCCAATATACTGCCTGTCGTGCCTTGCCTGGGTAGCGTCTCAAATTTTCTGTAATTTATCTGAGCCCTGTCTCCTTGCCAGATCATTCCTCTCCCATAGTCAAATACTTTCTGCCGGCGACCCACTCCTCGTTGATGTCCATCAGGATGGATCCGACCACTCGGAGAAGCGATTCATCATTCGGGAATATCTCTGCGATCTTGGTCCTTCGCTTCAGTTCCTTGTTGACCCGCTCTACCATATTGGTGGTTCTGAGCCGTTTCCAGTGCTTTTTGGGGAACGCTGTATAACTCATGAGCCCTGGAAGGAACCGCTCGATGGTATTGGCTGCTTTCCGGTATCCCCGGGCATTCAGATGATCCGCAACCTCCTGGAGGTTCTGCTCGCTGCCATACGCCTCCCGCAGCCATTCAGCGACCTCGCTCTGGTCTTTCTTGGCGATATTCTTCAGAACCGCTCGCGTGCAATGGACCTGGCACATCTGCCAGGATGCACCGAGGAAGGCGGCCTCAGCCGCCTTCTGGATGCCCGTGTGACCATCAGAGACGACCAGCTGGACCCCGGTGAGGCCACGCTCTTTGAGGTCCTCGAACAGTCCCGACCAGAACGCCTCATTCTCACAGTCCGTGATTCGTGCACCCAGGATCTCCCGGTAACCATCCTCCCGTACCCCGGCGACCACCAGGACCGCTTTGGTGACATAGCGTACCCCTTCGCGCACCCTGTAGTATGATGCATCTACGAAGAGATACGGGGTTGCTTGCTCTATCGGCCGCAAGAGGAATGCCTGAACCTGTTCATCAAGATCCTTGGCCATCCGGGAAACCGAGGCCGGAGAAAGGTGTTCGATGCCCAGATGAGCTACGATCTCCTGAACGCGCCGGGTCGAGACACCCTGCAGGTAGGATTCCACCACGGCATTCACAAGAGCCTTTTCCGCTCGAGCATACCGTCCAAAAACCTGTGTCTCAAACGGAAACTCCCGAAACTGTGGCTTCTGGAGGGTCAGTTCGCCGTATCGGGTCTTGAGGGATCGGTTCTTGTAACCGTTCCGATACGCCTTCCGTGCATCGGTGCGCTCATACGGGGTGGCTCCTGCCTGCTGGAGTGCTTCTACAATCATTACCTTATTGAGGAAAGCAGCAATGAGATTCTTCATGCCTTCCTCGTGATCGGAAAGATAATCTGCGATAAGGTCGAAGGTATCTATGGCCCTGTTTCTCCTTTCTGCAAATCTAGGTTGGATCCAGGGCTATTTTAATTTTACAGAAACTTCGTTACGCTATCCGACAAGGGCGTGATCACGAACCGGAAGGTGAACCTCGTGAACATGACCCGCCTCCGCTCTCTTGCAGAAGACCTCGACCTCGAGGGGTAC
>Ga0209510_1001942_pt1 | contig 22149 bp, 22 predicted proteins | sample BiotimSIPDNA_FD_185749 | JGI IMG/M metagenome (GOLD analysis project Ga0209510, IMG submission 185749) | Anaerobic biogas reactor microbial communites from Washington, USA - Biogas_R1 time_0 SIP DNA (SPAdes) (version 2) | ecosystem: Engineered > Bioreactor > Anaerobic > Unclassified | place...
TTCTTATCGTCAATCAATAAGACCTCCACGCCCAACTTGCCGAGTTCAATAGCCGCTGATAATCCGGCTGGTCCTGCGCCGAGGATCAGAACCTCACACTCGACAAAACGTGGAAATTGGTCGACTTTCGGTAGCAGTTCAAAATCTTCCGGCAAACTGGGCAAACCATCGGCTGGTTCGACCCGCATACCGGCTGTAACCTCGGTCATGCACGACTTTACCGGCAGCCCGTTAGCGATCACCATACACTGCGAGCACTGTCCGTTGGCACAAAAAATGCCTTGGGGGCTGTGATCTTTGACGTGATGTCGAAAAACCTGAATACCCTGGGCAATCAGGGCGGAAGAGATCATTTCGTTCGGTTTTGCGTAAAAAGCTTTTTCTTGCCAATAGAAAGGAATTGTTGCGTCGCTTTCATCGATCAGAATGGGATGAGATTTGATGCGATAATCGGTCATAAACTCCTCAAAAGGATTATTCGGATTGGTGCTTTATCATACCACCAGAATCTATATCTGACCCGATTTCTAACATTCTGATTACTGTATCAAATTTGACTAAAGCCCCAAAAAGAGAGGTCCTGCAATAGGTAGAAAGTAACATCACAAGGAAGAACTTTCAGATGAAAGACCATATGTCATACTGAACGAAGTGAAGGATCTTGGTGTTGGCGCGATAGACCGTTTAGAATTTTCGCAACACTGTGAACACTAAGTGAAAGCAGCCCGGAATGACAGCCTCTCAATCACTGCTTTCTATCAGGTCTGGTCAATGTTAAAACAGAAACAACATTCTGTTGCTGGTCATTATGGAATATACACCGGTATACGAAAGCCTCAATAGCCGGACCTGCACTGCGCTCTCGGTTGGTGGAAACTTGTGAGTGTCTGCATTCAGGGAAGAGGTTGGATGGGTGGTTTGATTCTCACACCTTTCAGGTCGACAAATCAATAATCATCAAAAATCTCCTGGTATTTCTGATCCAGCTCGTCATCCGCCAGGTGTGAGTATCGCTGCGTCACGGCGATATTGGTGTGCCGCGCCAACACCTGGGCTAATTTTAGATTGCCGGTGCTGCCTAAAATCGTGGTTACAAAATAATGCCTGAACGAGTGGGGCGTGATCGTTCCAACTGCATCTTCACCCAAACATTCACGCACACGATCCCGCACGATCGCCCTTCCAGTCGTGGTTGAAATCGGCTTGGTCTTTTTGCCAACCGCCTTGTCGTGCCGGGCAAAAATGGGCAGGGCAGCCAGCGCCTTACCTCCGGCGCCATCCAGCTCTGCACGAGCTTGCAGATAATCGCGCATGGATCTGATGCTCCGTTTTGAAAAGCGTAATACCGCTTCCTTGTTGCCTTTTCCGACAATTACCGCGCGGCTTTCATGCCAGTCAATGTCGCCGCGGCGCAGGTTGCAGGCTTCGTGCACGCGCAAGCCGGTGTCTGCCAGTGTTATCAAAAACGCCCGGTCGCGCAGGTTGATCAACCGCTCAAGATTGTTCTCAACCGTTTCATCCCTCAGTGCTTCCGCGTAATCCAAAACTATTTCAATGTCAGACTTAGGAAATTGGGGCAGACGCACGCCGGGTCGCCGTGTGCGCTGTTTGATGAGCAGGCGAACACGCGGCAGGTTGACCTGGGCAAGATCTTCCCCGGCGATGTACTCATAAAGCCCAACTGTAGCAGTCATGTATACCTGCTCTGTGGACGAGGCGTATTCCTTTAGAGCAGTCGCCATCCATACTACCGCGTCTTCCTTTAGTTGAGTAATCTCATTTTCTTTGGTATCTATGCCGTTTGCAATCAAAACCTCGGTGAATAAACTCATCGCATTCGCGTAAGTGCGATAGGTGTTGGCACTGCGCGAGAGCTTTATTGAATTCAAATATCGATTAATACAATCCTGAATAGACATAGATGCCTCGTATTACCTCATGTTAGCGCATAGCTTTATTAAATGATTAACTTATCATAAGTATATCCTAACATTTATCGACTTACACCTTCATTTGGGAGTTATACTCAGAAAATTGAAAGTGAGGACTTGATGGGTGAGGAAGTCGATTGTTCATTTCGAAAAGGGGATAGGTGGTTTCGCCTGAGAGCTTGCGGGATTCTATTGAACGAAGGCAAGGTGTTAATGGTACGCAATAAGCGCGATCCTTATTACTATTCTTTGGGTGGGGGTGTTTTGCATGGTGAAGAAATCGAACAGGCAGCGGTTCGGGAGGTATTTGAAGAGACTGGTTGTAGATTAGAAATAGACCGACTGGCATTTATTCACGAAAATTTCTTCATCGGTGACGACGAGATTGGACCTTTAAATGGCTTGATTTGCCATGAACTGGCGTTTTACTATTTAATGAAATGGAATCTGAATTATCAGATAAAGAGTTGCGGAAAGACTATTGACGGACTGGCTGAAGAACTGGTTTGGCTTGAGATCGATAAACTTTCAACACAAGAGATTCCTGTTTATCCAAAATTCTTTGAAACAGAATTATTAATTTTGACTGACGCACCAAAGCATATCGTCACAAGAGAGTGATCATAGAAATTTTCAAAGCCTCGCTGATACTATCTACTAAAAGATGAAAAGCCGCTTTTCCTCGCCCTCGCCAAACTTGCGATAATGGTACTTATCGTAACCTTACACTTTAATTTGTGAATTTCCCCCTCCCCCTTCGATTTCGATCGGAAAAAGCGTCTACTCGGGCTTTGGTAGGAATCAAAGTCATTTGATCAAGTTGATCAAAACATTTTTTTTTAAAGTTCTGTCCAATATTACTTTGCGTTACTTCCCCCGACCCTTCAGTACTTCCCATGCGCCTTTCCAGGGTTCGCCAAGCCGGTTTTTGTCTGAGACTTCAACTTTTCCGAAATTTTGAGCCACCAGGATCAGTTCTGACGGGATTGTGGACCAATCTTTCGCCAAAACTGCCTTCTCAAGCGCTAAACGGTTCGGCTGGGTCCAGCCCCACTCCATTCTAAAGCGATCTGCCTTGAGCCAATAATCGCGCTTCTCCCAGGCAGTCGCGCTGCTATCAACTGATTCTTCGATCTTTTCAAGGGCTAAAACGACGAATGCCGCCATATCCAGACTTTCGCGATCAGGCTGCCCTTTTTGCATCAATTTTCGGATCGCCAAGACGATCGATTTGCTCAACCGGTTTCGATATGTTGTTCCGGATTCAGTTGCTTTAATTGCCATCACATAATTCCTTTGTTTTGTAATCGCGGTTATTATAGCCCACCCCCACCCCACAAGTCGATTGCATATGTAGGATACGCATGGTAGTATTTTACAACTTCCAATCGAAATTAGGGTAAACAGGTTCATACAAAACAACGCCAGGCACCCCCGCCCTCTTCTAAACAGATGCTCCCAAAACTAAACCGAAATCCAAAATGATTTCTGAGAATTGGCAAGTTGGTCACACAGCTTTCTCACGTACTATTGACTCGGATACTTTATTGGGACAACAAAACTATAGCGCTTCTGAACCCTCGATGCGCGAGAATTGGCTTGTGAAATGGATAACATAGCTGCACTTTTCCCCTTCCCAAATATTAAATTTCCGATATAATAACTTCACAGACAAGCGTCTATATAACCAAATAACCTAAATAGAGGCGCGGCGAATCGCGTAGAAACTTTGTACAATCCCAGGACTGGGAAAAGGATCGAATTATTCGTCGCCGAAGGGCTTCCGGAGAGTCCTCTCCCCCGCCTTGGTGTGCCGAAGCAAATTCGGCCATTGTCATGCCATTGCATGGAGCGCTATGTGTTCTTTCTTAACACATAGCGTTTTTAATTCGAAAGGAGAGATAATGAACGAAGTTTTGATCAGGTTAAGAATCGGGGCTGAAAATGCTCACTATGGTGGAGGGCTGGTTGACGGTGCGTTTATCACCAAGCTCTTTGGCGATGTCGCCACCGAACTGCTCATCCGCCGCGATGGCGACGAAGGGCTCTTCAGAGCCTATGACAATATCGATTTCCTCGCCCCGGTCTATGCCGGCGATTATATTGAAGCCAAAGGTTGGATCACCAGCGAAGGTAATTCCTCCCGGAAAATGGCTTTCGAAGCCTGGAAAGTGATCGCACCGAGACCTGAAATCAGCGATTCTGCCGCCGAGGTGCTGGCAGAACCTGTTTTGGTTTGCCGCGCAAGCGGTACCTGCATCGTTCTTAAAGACAAACAACGCCTTGGTTAGAGGGCGAACAAAACCAAAAGGAGAGAGTAAATGAGTAACAAAGTAATCATCACCGCAGCCATCAGCGGCGCTGAGGTAACCCAGGAAATGAACCCTGCTGTCCCCTACACGCTCGAACAATATGTTCGCGAAGCTAAATTGGCATACGAAGCTGGGGCAGCAATTATTCACCTGCATGCCCGCTTTGACGATGGCACCCCAACACAGGATCGCGAACGCTTCCGTGTTCTGATCGACGCGATCCAGGAAGCCTGCCCCGAAGCGATCATCCAGCCGTCGACCGGCGGCGCAACCGGCATGACCGCTGAAGAAAGACTGCAGCCAACTGAGCTCAACCCTGAAATGGCAAGCCTGGACTGCGGCACCATGAATTTTGGCGGCGACGAAATCTTCGTCAACACCGAAAATATGATCATCGAATTTGTTACCCGGATGAATGAACGCGGTATCAAACCTGAGCTGGAATGCTTCGACAAAAGTCATATCGATATGGCGCTGCGTCTTGTGCGCAGGGGTCATATCAAGCCGCCGCTGCACTTTAACTTTGTGTTGGGCGTCAACGGCGGCGCCACCGGTACCCCACGCGACCTGCTGTTCCTGAAAGAGTCCATCCCAGCCGATGCCACTTTCACCGTCACCGGTGTTGGGCGCTGCCAGTTGGACATGAACGTAATGGGAATGATTCTTGGCGGGCACGTTCGGGTTGGTTTTGAAGACAACCTGAAATTCAACCGCGAGCGGGTAGCCATTTCTAACGCCGAATTTGTTGAGCGGATCGTTAGAATCGCCAAAGAGCTGAACCTCGAAATCGCAACGCCGGCAGAAGCCCGTCAGATCCTGGGAATGCCTGAGCGAAAATAATAAGTTACTATCACTGGAGGAATTGAATTTATGAAAATGGGCAATAAGTATGGCGCACACCGCGTAATCGAACCAAAAGGGCTGCTCCCTCAGGCTGCTCAGAAGATCGACAATAGTATGGAAATCTATGACAACGAGATCCTGATCGACGTTTCAGCATTGAATATTGACTCAGCCAGCTTCAGGCAGCTCTGGGCTGCGTCAGAACAAAACGAAGACCGTTTGCGCGAAATGATCCTCGGGATCGTTAGCGAGCGCGGCAAAATGCAAAACCCGGTTACCGGCTCGGGGGGTATGTTGATGGGCAGCATCGCCCTGATCGGTCCCGCGCTGCAAGACCGCAACATCAAAGTTGGCGATCGCATCGCTTCGCTGGTATCTCTGTCGCTCACACCTCTGCACATCGACGAAATCCTGGCTGTGCATCCCGAGATCGACCGGGTGGATATCAAAGGTCAGGCTGTTTTGTTTGAGAGCGGCATTTACGCCAAACTCCCTGATGATATGCCTGAAGCTCTGGCACTGGCAGCCCTGGATGTCGCTGGCGCGCCCGCTCAGACAGCCAATATCGTCAAACCGGGCGATTCAGTGCTAATTTTGGGTGCCGGTGGTAAAAGCGGCATGCTTTGCGGCTATGAAGCAATCAAGCGTGTTGGTCCCTGCGGTAACGTGGTCGGAATGAGCCGCAATGATAAATATGAAAAAATACTTCTTGACAACAAGTTTGTCCATAAATATTTCATCGCCGACGCCGCCAACCCCGTGGATGTGCTTGAAAAAGCACTCGCAGCCAACGATGGCAAGGAATATGATGTCGCCATCAACGTGGTCAATATTGAAGGCACCGAAATGTCCACAATTCTGCCCGTCCGTGACGGTGGGCTGGTCTACTTCTTCAGCATGGCAACCAGCTTTACCCGAGCTGCCCTTGGCGCTGAAGGCGTTGGCAAAGATGTAACCATGATAATCGGCAATGGCTATACCAAAGATCATGCTGAAATCACCCTGGAAGAACTACGCGAATCGGAAGCATTGCGCGAAATTTTTGAGAAGAATTACGTCTAAACAAAACATTAAGATAGCTGCGAAATCAGCAATCTTATTTAGAATCAGAGGAGCCAGGCTATGCAAGCCGAAGAAAAATACATCAACAAAAAGGGTCTCGAACGGAGGAAGCAGCTTTTTCCAGATGTGCCCGATGAGAAATGGAACGATTGGCACTGGCAGGTTTCCCATCGCATTCCTGATATCGAAACACTCAAAAAATATCTGCCGCTTACAGCCGAAGAAGAAGAAGGCTCCCTAAAAGCCCTCGAAAACTTCCGAATGGCGATCACGCCCTATTATCTGACCCTGATCGACCCCAACGACCCCAATGACCCGGTCAGAAAACAGGCTGTTCCAACCGGAGACGAAGCCTACCGCAGCCCGGAAGATCTCCTCGATCCTCTCGAAGAGGATGGTGACTCCCCTGTTCCCGGGCTTACACACCGTTATCCCGACCGCGTGCTTTTTCTGATTACCGATCAATGCGCCATGTATTGCCGCCACTGCACCCGCCGGCGTCTTGCCGGTCAGAAAGACGGTGCCCGCACCCTGAGCCAAATCGATGCTTGTATCGAATACATCCACAACACTCCCGTGGTGCGTGATGTTTTGCTTTCAGGCGGCGATGCCTTATTGATGGGCGATGACCGCCTGGAATATATCCTCTCAGAATTGCGCAAAATCGACCATGTCGAGATCATACGCCTCGGCACACGCACTCCGGTTGTCTGTCCGCAACGGATCACACCAGAATTTTGTGACATGATTCGCAAATATCATCCTGTCTGGGTAAATACGCATTTCAACCATTTTAACGAATTCACCCCAGATTCTCTGCGGGCGTGCTCCATGCTGGCAGAAGCCGGCGTGCCCCTGGGCAACCAGTCGGTTCTCCTGCGCGGTGTCAATGACTGCGTACACATAATGCGAAAAGTGGTCAACGGTTTGGCTTATATGCGTGTGCGCCCCTATTACATCTACCAATGCGATCTCTCGCTTGGGCTCACCCACTTCCGCACACCGGTATCGAAAGGTCTTGAAATTATCGAGGGCTTGCGCGGTCATACCTCTGGTTTCTGCGTCCCCACGTATGTCGTCGATGCCCCTGGCGGCGGCGGTAAGATTCCGGTCATGCCCGATTATCTGATCTCCCAAAGTCCTGATCGGATCGTATTGCGGAACTTTGAGGGTGTGATTACAACGTACAAAGAGCCTGAAAACTACAAGAACGAGTGTAAGTGCTCGGGCTGCCAGGAAGAACAGGAAGAGCTAACCGGTGTCGCTGCCTTGCTTGCCGGTCAACAAATGACGCTTGAGCCCATCGGTTTGCCGCGCAATCAAAGGAAGCACAAGGAATAGAATTATGACGGACGCGTTGACAAGGGAAGCGAGCATTGACCTGCTCGACCTGGCTGGTCTGGAAGAACTTGAAGCGTTGGCTTTGATCGGCTTATCGAAGAATGCCGGCAAAACCACCATCCTGAACCACATCATCACAGCCTGGCAGGAATCTGGTCAAACGCGTCCGCTCGCTCTCACTTCAATTGGCAGAGACGGCGAAGCTGAAGATATCGTAAGCGGTCGTGCCAAGCCGCGCATTTACATCCCAACCGGCACTCTGATCGCCAGCGCGGAGGGCGCTTTGCAGCGCAGTGACGCTTTGCTCGAGATTCTCGAGCTCACCAATGTACGGACGGCATTCGGTGAGGTAATTTTGTGCCGGGCGCTGAGCGACGGTTACGTGGAATTAGCTGGTCCAAGCGTATCAGAAGAAATAGAGGTCATTACCAGGCTGATCCGAAAGCACGAGCCCGAGATCCTGTTTATCATCGACGGCGCACTTTCACGCAGGTCGCAAGCCAGCTCTGGCATGGTCCAGCAGATTATCCTGGCGGTCTGTGTCGGCACTTCACTGTTGCCTGATATTTTAGCAGAGAAAACCGCTCACGCTGTAGACCTTCTGCAAACTCCGTTGGTTGATGAGCCTAAGCTGCAAGCATTATCTGCCGCAATTGCCGAAAATCCGCAGGCGCGCGGCATCCTGTTAAGCGAAGGAAGCGAGCACACCCACTGCAAGGCGGTTCAATTGCCAAGTCTGGTTGGTTTCGGGCAGGAAATCTCCAAAGAAATTGAAAGAGGCACCTTTTTGTTGTTTTTGGGTGGGGCGGTAACTGACCATGTGGTTACAGAACTTCTCAAGGAACCGGAGTTTGCCAACCTCACACTGGTCGTCGAAGATGGCACCCGCCTGTTTCTAAAACCTGAGACAATGCGGAGATTAAAGCACCGCCACATTCAACTGGGAACCTTGAACGCGCTGGAGGTGCGCATGATTTGCCTGAACCCAACCCATCCAAATGGGCAGATACTCGAGTCAAAACCTCTTCTTGACGCCCTCAGGCAAAAGATAACTTCCATCCCGGTCGTTGATTTAGGCCCTGCTAACAGGTGAAGTTATGATGCAGTCCTCGGTCATGATCACCTCGGAATTACTGCAGCAGGTTGGACTACCAGCCGTGCTCGAAGCAACCCATTGCCGCACGCCACAAGGAAGCCGCCTGAAGAACGCTGCCCGGGTTTATGGTGTTCATAATCGCCGTGAGTTAGAGCAAGAGCTTGAGGCAGTGGGCAATCTGACGACCTTGATTAGGCAAAAACACCCGCAGCTTGTTGAAACCACAACTCAATTGGCAAGATTACGTGAGTTGCGCGGCACCTTCAGCCGGCTTGAGCACGGCACAGTGCTGGACGATACCGAATTTTTTGAGCTCAAAGGCGCCCTGGCGATCTTCAGCCGGCTGACCAAGGTTTCGGCTATAATTGAAGCTGCTGGGGTGAGTTTCAAAGATACAAGCAAAGCCGCTATGATGCTGGACCCAGCCGGAAAGAAAAACCCCGCTTTCCATATTTACAGCGACTATTCTCCGACTCTGGATGATATTCGTGCCCGAAAAAGGGTGCTTGAAAAGCAAATCAGCAAAAGCAAGGGCGCTGAACGAAAGACTTTGCTGACCAGGCGCGCCATGGTGATCGCTGAGGAAGACCAGGAAGAGGATCGCATTCGCAGGGAGTTGGGCAGCAAGCTGGCTGAATCGCTGCCCCAGATGCAACACAACGCTGAAGCTTGCGGATTGCTCGATTTCCGACTGGCGAAAGCAGAATTGGCAGTGCGTTGGAACGGCTGTCGACCTGCGTTGGTGTCAGAGACGCAACCGGCGATATTGACTAACATCACCCACCCCTTGATCGCCTCACACCTGGAGAAACAGGGGCAGGAATTTACCCCGATATCGATCGAAATCAGGAGAGGTTCCACTGTTTTGAGTGGCGCCAACATGGGCGGCAAGAGTGTAGCCCTTAAAACCGTCTTCCTGGGATTGCTCATGGCTCAATTAGGCTACTTCCCGGTCGCCGAAAGCCTGCAAACTCCGATCTATGACTTTTTCGCCTTTGAAACCAGCCAGGATGGTGACCTGCATCGTGGTCTTTCATCGTTCGGGCTCGAAGCAGTCAAGATTCGCGACCACTATCGCCGCAGTAAAACTCGAAATGGTCTGATCATAATGGACGAGCCCTGTCGGGGAACCAACCCCGGCGAAGCGACCGCCATCGTTAACGCGTTAAGTAAGAGCTATAGCATATCTGATAGCAGTTTCCTGATCGCGACGCACTACCCGATCTCTCCTTCGGAGGGTATCCGGTTTTATCAAATCAGGGGCATTCGCCCGGAAACCCTGGCACAACAGTTGCCCCCACTTCCTGAGGAACCAACGGTCGCAGAGGCTGATAAAAGCAAGCCTTCCGGCGGGCTTTCCGCCCTGGCACAGCCCGACTTGAAACAAGACCTGATACGGGTGCGCCGCATTCAAAAAATGATGGATTATCGCCTCGAAGAAATTGACGGTCCTCATGCTGTGCCTTCAGGGGCGATTAAAATTGCTGAGTTGTTGGGAGTGGACGACGAGCTGGTCCGCGAAATGAAAACAGCCTGGCAGGAGGAACAATGGCAAAATTAAAATTAGACTGGGAGAAAGTTTCCCAGGCACGAGATGCCGCCAGGCAAATTGCAGAAGATACAAACGCCTACACGCAGCAATTCACCACTACCACGGTGGAACGCTCAATATGTCGTTTGCTCGGCATTGACGGTGTCGACACCATGGGTGCACCGCTTCCCAACGTGGTGGTTGAGCACCTGTTATCGCGCCATGTGCTCGGACACGGCGTCGTCTACTGGCTGGGACAAGCCGCGATTTCGTTAAGCAAAGAACCTCAGGAATTAGCTGAGGCAATCGCCAGCGGGGAACTGGACCTGACCCAAACAACGCCAGTAGACCCCTTTGAGATTCGGCTGTGGGCAGAGCAAAAAGCTGAAGAAGCTGTCGCGAAAATTCACCACAACCGTATTATCCGCGAAGAAAAGCTCCAGGTCTATGGCGAACACAGCGGACCACTCTTGTATGTCATCGTAGCGACTGGCAACATTTACGAAGACATTGTGCAAGCCAAAGCAGCCGCCCGTCAGGGCGCAGACGTGATCGCCGTGATCCGAACGACCGGTCAGAGTTTGCTCGACTATGTTCCCTACGGCGCCACCACGGAAGGGTTTGGCGGCACCATGGCGACACAGGAAAACTTCAGGTTGATGCGCGCGGCGCTTGATGAAGTCGGCGAAGAACTGGGGCGCTACATTCGGCTCTGTAATTACTGCTCTGGTCTTTGTATGCCCGAAATCGCGGTCATGGGCGCACTGGAACGACTGGATGTGATGCTCAACGATGCCCTCTATGGCATTTTATTCCGCGACATCAATATGCAGCGCACCTTGATCGATCAGTCATTCTCGCGCCTGGTCAACGCTGCCGCCGGAATTATCATCAACACTGGTGAGGATAATTACCTGACCACTTCCGACGCCTACGAAGAAGCTCACACCGTGCTGGCATCGCAGTTCATTAACGAGCAATTCGCCTTGCAGGCGGGCTTGCCAGAAGAGCAAATGGGGCTTGGGCACGCCTTTGAGATGAACCCGGAACTCAAAAACGCGTTTTTGTATGAGTATGCCCAGGCACAAATGGCTCGCCAAATCTTCCCCAATGCTCCTCTAAAATACATGCCACCAACCAAATTTAAAACTGGAGATATCTTCAAAGGCTACGTCCAGGACACTTTATTCAATATGGTCACGGTCATCAGCTACCAGCGAATTCACCTTTTGGGCATGCTGACTGAGGCGATCCATACGCCTTTTATGTCGGACCGCGCTCTCGCGATTGCTAACGCCCGCTACATTGCCACCAGCATGGCTGATTTTGGCGACGACATCGAGTTTCGCCAGGGCGGTATCATGGAGCAAAGAGCGAACATGGTATTAGACCTGGCGCTCGACTTGCTTCAGAATATCTGTAAAGACGGCTTGTTCCGCACGCTGGAAGAAGGTCGATTCGCAGGGATAAAACGACCGTTTGAAGGTGGCAAGGGCTTGTCTGGTGTGGTTTCCAAGGAAGATCACTACCTCAACCCCTTTGTATCGCTGTTATGGGAACAGTCGAAGACCGGATCAGAGCGTTATCAGCAGAACAAAGCACGCATGAACCAAGGAGAAGCTTATGAGTAGCGGAGCGCATCTGCCAAAAAAGAGCAGCCCTGACACTGCTTTAGACCTCACCCACATCCGCCCTTATGGCGACACCATGAACGATGGTGAGGTCCAGCTTTCCTTCACCTTACCCATCCCAGACAACGAAGTCGCTGTCGAAGCTGCCCGCCAGTTGGCACTAAAAATGGGTCTTGCTGAACCCATGGTCGCTCACCATGCCCCACTGGATAAAGGTTTTACTTTCTTTGTGCTTTACGGAAGCTTATCTCACTATGTTGACTACACGCAAATACAGGTAGATTCTGTAGATATCAACATTATGACAATGGAAGAAACCGACCTTTTCATTCAGCAGCATTTTGGGCGCAAAATCAGAGTGATCGGCGCCAGCACTGGTACTGACGCGCATACGGTCGGTATTGACGCGATTCTCAACATGAAGGGTTATGCCGGGCACTATGGTCTGGAGCGTTACAAAATGTTAGAGACGCTCAACCTCGGCAGTCAGGTGACCAACGAAGACTTCATCCGCAAGGCGGTCGAATTCGACGCGGATGTGCTTTTGGTCTCACAAACCGTAACGCAAAAAAACATTCACGTACAGAATCTGACAGAATTGGTTGAACTGCTGGAAGCCGAACGTCTGCGCTCACGCTTTTTATTGATCATCGGCGGTCCGCGCATCAACCACGAGCTCGCTAAAGAAATAGGATGTGATGCTGGTTTTGGTCCCGGTAAATATGCTGATGACGTCGCCAGTTTTATTTGCGAAGAATTAGCTGCCAGAAAGCAGCAGAATTAAAATAATAACAAAGGTAGGAAAGATGAATAAATTAATCAGTTTAGAAGACGCAGTAAACCTTGTGCGTGACGGAGACACGATTATGATCGGTGGCTTTCTGGCGGTAGGCACACCAGAAAGGTTGATCGACGCTTTAATCGCCAAAGGAGCCAAAGACCTGACCCTGATCTGCAATGATACCGGTTTCATCGACCGGGGTGTCGGCAAGATGGTGGTTGAAAGAATGTTCACCAAAATTTACGCATCGCATGTCGGCACGAACAAGGAAACCGGTCGACAGATGCTGGAAGGCGAAACCGAGGTGATCCTGGTCCCCCAGGGAACCCTGATCGAACAGATCAGAGCCGGCGGATTCGGGCTGGGCGGCGTGCTCACCAAGACCGGTCTTGGAACCTTGGTTGAAGAAGGCAAACAAATAGTGGAAGTGGATGGGGAGCGCTACCTGCTTGAGAAACCGATGCGTGCCAATATTGCCTTACTCTTCGCTGAAAAAGCCGATCTCTCAGGCAACCTCACCTTCCACGGAGCCACGCGCAACTTCAACACCTACATGGGCGCGGCTGCAGATATCTCAATTGTGGAAGCAGGCGAAGTCGTGGCAATTGGCGACATGTTCCCTGATGAGGTAGTCGTCCCCGGTGTTTTTGTGAATTACATTGTTGATGGAGGTGCGCTATGATGGATAAACAACAGATACAGGAATTTATTGCCCGGCGGGTTGCCATGGAACTGCAAGACGGAGATTTGGTTAACCTCGGTATCGGATTGCCAACACTGGTGGCAAATTTCGTTCCTGAGGACAGGAAAGTGCTCTTCCAGTCTGAAAACGGCTTTATCGGTGTCGGACCCGCCCCTGAAGAAGACGAAATTGACCCTTGTATTTCGAACGCAGGCGCAATGCCTGTGACGATCGTTCCGGGTGGCAGTTTCTTTGACAGTGCCATGTCTTTTGGCATCATCCGCGGCGGTCACGTTGATACCACCGTGCTGGGTGCCCTCCAGGTTGCTGAAAATGGCGACATCGCCAACTACATGATCCCAGGCAAAATGGTGCCTGGCATGGGCGGCGCAATGGATTTGCTCAATGGCGCGAAAAAGACGATTGTCGCCATGGAGCATACTGCCAAAGGCAATCATAAGCTGTTGAAGGAATGTACCCTCCCGCTCACTGCAGTGAATGCCGTTGACCTGATCGTTACTGAAATGGGTGTCATCGAAGTAACCGCAAAGGGCTTTGTTTTGATCGAAAAAAACCCCGAATACAGCCTGGAGCAAATTCGGGAAGCCACCGGTGCCGACCTGATCATCAGCATGAATCTGAAGCCAATGGCTGTTAGTTGACCTATTTGCATTTCCAAAAGGGAGACCTGCCGTGAACTGCACCCCAAAAGTTGGACAATAAATCCAACCGAGGATGTGCAGTTTTTTATGACAAAGTTCAGTATTGAAGAGAAGCGAAAAGCAGTCGAAAGGGTCAATGAAGGGTTTAGCATAAAGCAAGTAGCCAGAGAAACTGGAATAAGCGAGCAGGTCATTCGAAACGTGCTCAATCATGTAGAGGGACATGTCCGGGAAGCCCTGAGTCAACACCGATACGACTGGACAGCAGAAGAGAGATTGCTGTTCTGCGGTGTATGGAGGTGTATGGAAGCAAACCACTGGAGTTATGAAGAAACAAGCGTACAATTTGGTATCAAAGGCAGTTCCACTGTATGGGATTGGGCTGATTCGATATCAGAGGTATGGTATGGTAGGATTAGAAGGCAAAAAACAGGGCAGACCAAAGAAATGGCGGGAGCACTGGACGGAACTGGCAACCATGTTCAAGTATCCGGAAGCCTTACGAAGGATCATATACACGACCAATGCCCTGGAAAGTTTCAACCGACAATTGAGGAAGGTGACCAAGACCAAGACGGCCTTTGTCAGTGATGATGCCCTGCTAAAACAGCTATACCTGGTGATGGTACAGATCACGAATAAATGGACTATGCCGATTGCACATTGGCGCGATATTCTGGCACAACTGATGATATTCTACGGAGATCGTGTGTCTGTGCCGTTATGACTGATGAAGACAAAATTAGGTTTACACAAAATATGCAACACTACCCACTTTATCCAAAACCGTCCCCGACATTCCGAAGAAAACCCTCATGTCGAACGCTCTCACCGCACTGATGACGATGAGTTTTACATTCCCCGTATTCTGTCTGTCAATTCACCTAAGGAGTTCTTTTTTGAGGCAATGCCTTATCTGTATTACAACAATGCCGTCAGACGTCATTCTTCTTTAGCCCGTCAGCCTCCTTTTACTCATTTGACTAATTCTACTTCCGGTTTGGATGATAGAATCAGGTTTGTTCCACCCATTTTTCTTGACTACCTTGCGGTTATTCTCGGCGATTGGAGTGGATACCATCTGCTGGCTTCTCACCATGTGAGATTCAATACAGATGGTTTATGTGCTTCGTCCGTCCTGCGGTTCGCTCTTTCGCGAAGATCTTTGCAGGTCTATGGGTAAGATTCTTCATGTCGTTCAGAATGACAACTGCTTTGGCTACCTGACAGGCGAGGTTTGCTCAATCTAAGCCCGGCAGATAATCGCATTGCTCCAGACAGGAATATGGCTGCGTCTTGCAGAGAATGCTTTCGCGGGGCTTATCTGATAGGCTTACAGAGATTGCATCATGAACGATTTCAGGCTTTTCTCATAGCATGCAAGCTTGTTATTTATTTATCAATCGGTAAAAAGGAGGCTCAAAAGTGCAATTCTATGAGATAATGGAGCAGACAATACAATCCAGTCTGAGAGGCAGTTAACAGTTCGCCTCTTTTAACTTGCTCACTTTTCTGCCAAATCTTTCGCTCAGACTCTTTATGAAAGGGAATCCAAATGAATAAGAAAGTCATCATTGCAGGCTCGTGCCGTACCGCGATCGGGAAGATGAGTGGAATGCTCGCGACAGTCCCTGTTGCAAAACTGGGCGAGATCGTCATCCGTGAAGCCATTAAAAGGGCAGGGATTCAGCCGTCTGATGTGGATTTGGTTTACATGGGCTGCATTCTGCAAGCTGCGCAGGGGCAAAACGTCACCCGCCAGGCTGCCGTAAACGCGGGCATTCCGGTTGAAAAACCAGCAGTGACCATCAATGTGCTCTGCGGCTCCGGGCTCGAAGCAGTCAATATGGGTGCAAGGATGATCAAGTATGGGGAAGCAGATGTTGTGATCGCCGGCGGTATGGAAAACATGTCTGCTGCAGTATACGCGCTTCCGCAGGCTCGCGCTGGATATCGGCTCGGCAACGGCGTTTTAGTGGACACGATGGTTAATGACGCGCTTACCGATACCTTCAGCCAGCAGCATATGGGTATTACTGCTGAAAACATCGCCGAGCAATGGGGTCTCACCCGTGAAGAACTGGATGAGTTTGCAGCAAAATCACAGCAAAAAGCAGCCAAAGCTCAGGCTGAAGGCAAATTTGTGGAAGAAATCGTGCCGGTTCCTGTGCGCGTGAAACGCGATGTAATCGTCCTTGCAGAAGACGAAGGAATCCGTGGTGAAACCAATGCTGAAGGCCTGGCAAAACTAAGGCCAGCCTTCAAGCCTGATGGCGTGGTTACTGCAGGAAATTCCTCGACGATTAATGATGGTGCCGCGGCCGTTGTGTTGATGAGCGAAGAAAAAGCACGTGAACTGGGGGTCACCCCTGAAGTGATCTGGCTTGAAGGTGCGCTGGAAGGCGTTGAACCTTCTATCATGGGTATCGGACCGGTAGCGGCAACCTCAAAACTGATGGAAAAACTTGCCATGAAAATTGATGATTTTGATCTTGTTGAAGCAAATGAAGCATTTGCTGCTCAATCAGTAGCGGTTTTACGTGATTTGGGTCTTGACAGCGAAAAAGTGAATGTCAATGGCGGCGCTGTTGCGCTCGGACATCCCGTTGGAGCTTCTGGCTGTCGGATATTGGTGTCTTTGATCCATGAAATGAAACGCCAACCGGAAGCGAAACTCGGTCTCGCCACCCTGTGTATTGGCGGCGGGATGGGCGCTGCGGCTGCAGTTGCAAAACCTGAGGTATAAAACCGTGTCTTTTGTTGAATATGAACTTATCGATCAGGTTGGCATACTGACCATAAACCGACCAGAAGCTTTAAATGCGCTAAACAGTACTGTTTTGACCAGGCTTGACCAGGCATTAGACCAGATTGATCTTGTAGTTATCCGATGCCTGATCATCACAGGCGCCGGCGAAAAAGCCTTTATTGCTGGTGCTGATGTCGCAGAGATGGCTGGAATGAATGAAGCACAGGCGCGTGATTTCGGCGAAACTGGCAACAAGCTGTTCCGCAAGATTGAAAGCTTCCCGGTTCCGGTAATTGCTGCAATCAATGGCTACGCTTTGGGCGGCGGCAACGAACTGGCGCTTAGCTGCGATATACGCCTTTGCAGTGAGAACGCTGTTTTTGGTCAGCCTGAAGCCGGGCTGGGCATCACCCCCGGTTTTGGCGGAACCCAACGGCTTGCCCGCGTAATTGGCTCGACTTCCAAAGCTAAAGAATTGCTTTTCACTTGTCGAAATATCAAAGCTGAAGAAGCCAAAGAGCTTGGTTTGGTCAGTGCAGTCTATCCTTCTGGAAATTTGATGGGAGAAGCCTTGAAAATGGCAAATCGAATTGCTTCACAGGCACCAATTGCCATCCGCAACATCAAAAAAGCGGTCAATGAAGGGCTGGACTTGCCGATTGACCAGGCGATTCAACTGGAAGTTGGCTTATTTAGCGCTTGTTTCGCTACACAAGACCAAAAAGAAGGCATGCAGGCTTTTTTGGAGAAGCGTAAAGATAAAGCCTTTAATAACAAATAGAGAGATAACCAAGCCGTTTTCAGCAGCCTGGTTTTTAAACGAGGAGAATCTATGAAAGTAGCAGTTATTGGAGCAGGAACAATGGGCAGCGGCATTGCCCAAGCTTTCGCGCAAACTGAAGGTTATGAAGTCATTTTGACCGATATCAACCTGGAATTGGCCCAAAATGGTAAAGCCCGTATAGCCAACGGTCTGCAAAAACGTGTTGACCGTGGAAAAATGACCCAGGAAGCAGCCGACCAAATTAATGCCCGAATTTATGCTGGCACGATATTCGAATGCGGCGATTCTGATCTGGTTGTAGAAGCTGTTATGGAAGCGATGCAGGTCAAAAAAGACACCTTTCAGGCGCTTGACACGATCGTCAAACCCGAAGGTATCTTTGCCAGCAATACTTCTTCTTTATCCATAACCGAAATCACGCAGGGTTTGAACCGATCGGTTGTTGGCATGCACTTTTTCAACCCGGCACCGGTCATGAAACTGGTCGAAGTGATCCCCGGGCTCTCAACCCCGCCAGAAACAGTCAAACGTGTGATCGAAATCGCCCAGGAACTGGGCAAAACCCCCGTAGAGGTCCAGGAATCAGCCGGATTCGTGGTAAATCGTATCCTGGTTCCAATGATCAACGAGGCAGTCGGGATTCTGGCAGAAGGCGTTGCCAGTGCTGAAGGGATTGACACTGCCATGAAACTGGGAGCCAACCATCCGATGGGTCCGCTGGAGTTGGGTGACCTGGTTGGTCTGGATGTCTGCCTGGCGATTATGGATGTGTTGTACGATGAAACCAGGGACAGCAAATATCGCCCCCATCCGCTCTTGCGTAAGATGGTGCGCGGTGGCAAGCTGGGGCGCAAAACAGGCGAAGGTTTTTACCGATACTAATCAATTGAGCGGTGACTTTTTAAGCATTCAAAGGAGTGAGTGTGGAATTTAACTTGTCTAAAGAACACCTGATGGCGAAGCAGCTTTTCCATGATTTTGCTGTCAAAGAAGTTGAACCTTGGGCTGAAGAAACTGATGAGTTTCATCGCTTCCCCTGGGAAGTCGTGCATAAAATGCAAGATGTTGGATTATTAGGCATTCCCTTCCCGAAAGAGCTTGGCGGTCAGGGCTGTGATACGCTTGCATATATCCTGGCAGTTGAAGAGATTTCAAAAGTATGCGGAACGAGCGGTGTGATTCTCTCTGCGCATACTTCACTTGCAGCTGATGCCATATTTCTGCATGGCAACGATGAGCAAAAAGAGAAGTTTTTGCGACCATTGATTGACGGCAGAAAGTTGGGATCTTTCGCCCTGACTGAAGCCGAAGCCGGCACAGACGCCGCCGGGCAGCAAACCAAGGCGGTCCGTGACGGAGATGAATGGCTGATTAATGGCAGCAAAATCTTTATTACCAATGCCCAAGTTGCGGACACCTACATCGTTTTTGCAATGACCGATAAGGCAGCCGGCACGAGGGGCATTTCTGCCTTTATCATTGAAAATGGAACCCCCGGGTTCACGTTTGGACCGCCCGAGAAAAAAATGGGCATCAGGGGTTCTTCTACTTGTGAGCTAATCTTCGAAAACTGCCGCATCCCAATTGGTAACTTGTTAGGGCGTGAAGGAAAAGGGTTTGGCATTGCCATGTCCACCCTGGATGGTGGGCGCATCGGCATTGCCGCCCAGGCACTGGGGATCGCAGAAGGTGCCCTGGAGAAAACCGTCCAATACGTCAAAGAGCGCAAGCAATTTAACTCCCCAATCGCAAAATTTCAGAACACACAATTTGTTTTGGCTCACATGAAAACAGAGATTGAAGCTGCTCGCTGGCTTGTTTATAACGCCGCGATCCTGAAAGACAGTCGTAAACCCTTTGCAACCGAGGCAGCCATGGCAAAATTGAAAGCATCGCAGATGGCAGTTGCGGTGACAAACGAATGTGTTCAGCTGCACGGCGGCTACGGCTACATCCAATCTTTCCATGTTGAACGCATGATGCGTGATGCCAAAATTACTGAAATTTATGAAGGCACTTCCGAGGTGATGAAGATGGTCATTTCGGCAAGCTTGTTGCGATAAGGAGGCTTGGATGAAAATCATTGTGTGTATTAAACAAGTACCGGATACGACCGAAGTGCGCATTGACCCGGTCAAAGGGACCTTGATTCGTGATGGGGTGCCCTCTATCATGAACCCTGATGATAAAGCCGGGCTGGAAGCCGCGCTGCGGCTGAAAGATGAAATTGGAGCGCATGTCTCTGTAATCAGTATGGGACCACGCCAGGCAGACGCGGTTTTACGGGAAGCTTTGGCGATGGGCGCAAACGCAGCTTATTTGTTGAGTGACTCGGCATTCAGTGGCGCTGATACATGGGCGACATCTTCAACACTGGCTGCTGCTATTGAGAAGCTGGAGTATGACCTGATCATTACCGGGCGCCAGGCGATTGATGGTGATACTGCCCAGGTTGGTCCCGAAATCGCTGAACATCTCGGCATTCCGCACATTAGCTATTGTGAAGATCTTCGCATCGAAGGCGATGAGGTCATAGTCAAACGCCAGTTTGAGGACCGGTATCAAATCTTGAGTGCCAGGTTACCAGTGCTGATCACTGCATTGGGAGAGTTGAACGAGCCGCGTTATATGACTCCCGGTGGTATTTTTGATGCTTACCGGGAAAGTGAGGTAATTGTCTGGACCCGAGACGACCTGACCGTTAATACAGCCAATATTGGGCTTAAAGGCTCACCAACGCGAGTGGCAAAAACCGAAGCGAAGAGCGTGAAACAACCAGGTACAAAGATCGAGACCGGGGTTGATGAATCGGTCCAATATGTGATCGATAAGCTTAAAGAGAAATACCTTTTGTGAGAGTGGAAGAAATGACTATTAATGAGAAAGCTGTATTTGTCTTTGCTGAACAGGTTGACAACCGAATTACGCCGGTAACTTTTGAATTGATCGGCAAAGCGCGTGAACTGGCTGCGCAACTCGATAGCCAGGTGGTTGCTTTATTGCCAGGTTACCAGGTTGGCAGTTTGGTGAGCGAACTGGTTGCTTACGGTGCTGAGGTGGTTCTGCTGGCAGATCATGTTGAATTGGAACATTATCGTACCGAGCCTTACACCCAGGTACTTTCACAAACCATCGAGAAATTCCAACCTGAGATCGTCTTGATCGGCGCTACCACAATCGGGCGTGACCTGGCACCAAGAGTTGCTGGCAGGGTTCATACCGGATTGACGGCAGACTGCACTGCTCTGGAAATTGAAGAAGAAACCAGTCGTTTCCTGATGACCCGACCAGCTTTTGGCGGTAACCTGATGGCAACGATTGTTTGCCCTGAACACCGCCCGGCAATGGCGACAGTACGTCCGGGAGTGATGATAAAAAGGATTCCCGACGACAACGCGGCTGCCCAGATCATACCGTTTGAAGGCACTATTACCGAAAACGAGATGTATACTACCATCCAGGAAGTGTTAAAGAAAGGTGTCAGCAAGCAGGATATCCAAGACGCCAGGATTATCGTGGCTGGCGGGCGCGGTATGCGCAACGCTGAAGGGTTTGCAATGCTGAAGGACCTGGCGGATGTGCTTGGCGGAGTGGTTGCCAGCTCTCGTGCGGCGGTGGATGCCGGTTTGCAGGATAAATCGAGACAGGTAGGTCAGACTGGGAAGACTGTCAGACCGATCCTATACATTGCCTGCGGAATTTCCGGGGCAATTCAGCACCTGGCGGGCATGGAAGAATCTGACTTTATCATCGCGATCAACAGTGACACGACCGCCCCGATTTTTAATGTTGCTGATGTCGGTATTGTTGGTGATGCTTTGAAGATTGTTCCCAAGCTTACAGAGGCGATCCGCAGCGAGCGCGGTCTGTAGCAGAGGTGTAATGGCATCTTTGACGTTTGATCGTGACAGTTCTTAGAAAGGTGGATTTTTATGAAAACTGGTCAGATCATCTTTTTCAACGGTGCATCAAGTTCCGGTAAAACCACACTTGCAAAAGTGCTTCAGGAAAAGCTGGAAGAGCCTTACATCTATGTTTCGATGGACAACTTTATTAATCTGTATCCTGAAAAGTATTTGAACCCGACCAATCAGGAAGAGATGCAGATTACCTGGCAACTGATTCTAAATGTGATCTCAGGTATGACTAAAAGCCTGGCAGCATTGGCAAAGACAGGTAATAACATCATTCTGGACCATTTGCTGCGGGAAGAAGGGTGGTTAGAAGACTGCGTCGAGAGCTGGCAAGGTCTGGATGTTCTCTTCATCGGTTTGCGATGTCCCTTGGAAGTGTTGGAGCAGCGTGAAAAAGAACGTGGTGATCGAAATATTGGCAATGCCCGTTATCAATTTGACTGTGTACACCAGCACGGCATCTACGATCTTGAACTGGACACTTCTGTCCTTGATGTCGATGAATGTGTGAACAGAATTATGTTGCTGATTGGTGAAAAGCCAGGTGAAACTGCTTTTGAGAAATTACAAAATCAAATGAGCCTGGCTGAATAGATTTCGTATATAGAAATGGGGCTGTCCCAAAAGATTGGCGGCAGCCCCAATACTTTAATATAATACCTGAGTTTCTCATTTTAGTGTCCTGAAAGTTTATTCAAAACAGAATGAAGCCTCCCCGCAGCAAGCTGCGGGGTATCCAGCTTCTATCCTTTTCTTTTACTAAAATAATTTAAGCTGCCCATCTCTATGGATCCGCTTGTATTCTTCTTCTTTTCCTTGCTCTTCCACAT
>Ga0209510_1001945_pt1 | contig 22136 bp, 17 predicted proteins | sample BiotimSIPDNA_FD_185749 | JGI IMG/M metagenome (GOLD analysis project Ga0209510, IMG submission 185749) | Anaerobic biogas reactor microbial communites from Washington, USA - Biogas_R1 time_0 SIP DNA (SPAdes) (version 2) | ecosystem: Engineered > Bioreactor > Anaerobic > Unclassified | place...
TAATGGTATTGTTTTTTCATTTGAATCTGCGCTATTTGCTTTATAACCAAATGATGCTTGGTTCTTCATGGAAAAAACGAAGCAAGGGTAGGGGGGTGTTTTTTATCTGGGTTAAAAGTAAGTATATTTTTGGTATGATTTTCAGAAAACCAGTATTTCTTCTTTTTCTTCTCTTGAATGTGGCGTTTCTATTTGCAGACCCTGTTTCTGTTAACAGCATTCATGAGACTGGCTCTACAACACGTGACCGTCAACTTCGAGAATTTCTGCAGGCTTTTCGCCCTGGGGTTAGCTCCTATTTTAATTTTGGAATCAATTATACACCTTTATCTTCTCAACTCCCTTTAGAATCTCCTTTTGGAATCCATGATGGTTATGCTTTTAGTCAGCATGCTACGGTATTTATTTCTATGCCCGCATTTGAGAAAAAAATAGTTGATCTTGGGGCTTTTTGGTCGGCTGAACGTCATGGTTGGGACACCGAAGATTTTTTATTTTTCCCAGCGTATGAAAAATTCTCTTTTATAAGAAGCGTTCAAACGGGTGGCTTTACTTTTTCTTATCCTAAAATCAAACTGGGCGCTGCACTTGGAGTGCAATATCAAAATATCGAAAAAACAAATGAGGTCTATCCAGACGAATCAGATTCTCTTTACTTTTGGGGGCATGCTTACTTTGGAAAAGTCGCTCTTCAAACATCATTTCATAAAGCCGATTGGCGGCATGTTCGTGTTGGGATTGACTTAGAATCTAAGGCTGTTTTAGGCGGAGATTCGAGTGGTTGGAAAACTTACCTTCCTAATTTTGATGTGGCTCTTTTTAATGGCGATGAAGATGATTCAGTTAAAATCACTTGGGAACAAAATCTTTATAAGCAAATGTTGTATTCTAGAGTCAGTGCATTTTTGCCAGATCACGGGTTTTCTTCTGCCTCTTTAACGTTTTATCCAGACCCTTCTAGGTTATTTAGTCTAGAGGCTTCGATGTTCAAAAAGGAAAACGGAGACTTTGTTTTTGGTGGCGGGATCGATTTGCTGTTCTTACGTGTTGCTTACAATCAAGCTTATGATTATGAAAACTTTTTTGGCGCTAAGGGGACTGTGATTGTGGAATTGCACTTTGCTCTTTCTTCTATAGAGAAAAAGTTTTTTGGCTTAAATGCAGCTAAGCCAGCCCCTATGGAAGATCAACAAATCAGAATCCCTTCTGCTAAAGATTTTGGAGGTGCAAAATGAAACGTTTTGCTTTTTTAGTGATTGTGGTTTCCTTGTTGACTGGATGCCTTTCTCATTGGTTTACAGAAACAGAAGTGCGCCTTCAAATTGAGAATAAAACACCTTATACTATTGTGGGCTTACAAGTCGTTTCTTTAGACTCTACCATGAAAAAAAATTGGATTCAAGATTCGATTCCTCCTGGAGAACGTTCATCGGTGGTCGCTGGTGATTGGATAGGTTCTTTTAATATAGGGGTCTCTTACCTTAAAACCCCAAAAAATGCCGAAAAAAAGGTTTTTCTTCATGTTTTTGAGTCTGTGAAACTAGATGGTGGCAGTATTTTTGCTCAAATTTCTGAAAAAGACGGCTTTTGGAGTTTTGACCAAAAGTAAGTTCTTATAAAATTTTATTATTGGCTACTTGTGCATATAACGAAACTAAAAATATTTGGATTTAAGTCCTTTGCTCAGAGAACGGAGATTACGTTTCCGGGTAATGGTCTGACCGCGGTTGTTGGTCCTAATGGATGCGGTAAGTCTAATATTGTGGATGCTATTCGTTGGGTTCTAGGAGAACAAAAGGCCGCCATTCTTCGTATGGGAAAAATGCAAGATGTCATTTTCTCTGGTACTGAAGAGCGTGCTGCCATGAGTCTTGCAGAGGTTTCCTTAGTTATTAATAATGATGACGGTAGGTTACCTCTTCCTTATGCAGAAATTATGGTGACTCGTCGAGCACATCGTAATGGAACGAGCGAGTATTTAATTAACAATCAGGAATGTCGCTTAAAAGACATTCAAAACTTATTTTTTGATTCTGGCTTAGGTACAGGAACATACTCTCAGATGAACGAGAGGATGATTAATGCCGTTTTATCTGATAAAGCCGAAGACCGTCGCACTCTTTTTGAAGAAGCGGCTGGTGTGAGTAAGTATAAGCAACAAAGAAAAGAAACTCTTCGTCAATTAGAGCGTGTTCAAGTGGATATGGCTCGTGTAGAAGACAACTTAAATAGTACAAGGCGCAGTGTTCGGCAGTACGAGAAACAAGCCGAGAAAACACGCGAGTGGATGGAATTACGCCGCCGCTTAAAAGAACTTGATTTATCGCTTTCTTTAGATAAGTATGAAGACAATAAAAAAAGCGTTTCTATTTTAGATACTTCAAGAAAACGAGTGGAGCACGATTTAGAATCGTCTAAAACAAGGCTAACGGTCTTAAAAACTCAAATTGATGAGAAACGCCTTGCGATTAGCGATGATGAAAATAGTTTACGCGAGCTAGAACAATTGGTTCAAAAAGAAGAACTCTCTTTGAACAATATGAATAATGAATTGATGCGTTTTAGAGAAACGCTTGTGACTCTCGAAGAGTCTTCTAATAAGTACCGTAAAGAAATTGAAGAGTCTCGCGAGAAGCAAACGACGCTTCGTACAGAAAAAGAATTGTTAGAAGAAAAAACAGCGCATTTGGGCTCTGACGATGAAATGGATGAGCAAGTGCGTTTATTGGAACAAGAGCGAGAAGTGTTGCAGGTTTTACGCAATGCTTATGATGATTCTAGAAAATCGTCTCAGGAACTTGCTGAAAAGCGTATTCAAGTGTTGAATAAGGCAAATAGTTTGCGTTCTCGCTGGCAAAGAACAGATACAGAAAAAGATCTTCTCTTAAAAGATATTGAAAATCGCGATAAAGAATTTTCGGATATAGAAGAGCAAAAGAAAGAAGCACAAGGTAATTTAGAGGCGATGCTTGAAGGCATTGCTGAAGCCGAACGTGAGCTTCAAATGCTTGAAGAACGTCAGTGCGTGCAAGCAGAAAAGGTGGAGTCTTCTAAAGAGGAAATTCAAAAGCTGGAGAAGCGTTTACAAGAACACAAAAACGACGAAACGCGTTTGCATTCTCGTTTGGATATTCTTTCTAGTATGGCCGTTTCAGAAGGAGACGGCGCGAAATGGCTTTTAGAAAATAAATCTCAAGAAATTGCAGGCCTTTTAGGGCAAAAGATTGAGGCTGATCCTCGTTATGTTTCACAAATTGAGTTTGCTCTTGGAGAAGCCTTAGATGCGGTTCTTTTACAAGATGCAAATCTCGCTGATTCTCTCTTAAATGCTTTAGAACAAGCTTCTGTGGGGAGTGTGTTGCTTGCAAGTTTTGCAGGAGAATCCTCTTTTGAATCTTCTTCTATCGAAGGCGATCGTGTGATTGGCCCTGCGCATCGTTTTGTTTCTGCTGCTCCAGAAATTCGTCCATTATTAGAAAGGTGGCTTTCTAAATGGATTTTAGTCGAAGATTTTGAAACGGCTCGTCGTTTGGCAAAAGAAAATGCCTCCAAAGATTTATGGTTCTTGTCTCCTGGTCGTGCGGTTCATACTGCTGGTTTTATTCGTGCAAGAGGCGGCTCTTCAGAATCGTTAGGCATTTTATCTCGTCGTACAGAAATTGACGAATTAGAAAAGAAGCTTGATCAAATTAAGAGCGAGTTGCAATCGATTGAAACCTCTTATAATCGCTCCCAAGATCTTTTAGACGAAGATCAAACGGTTTTCAATTCGATTTTAGAAGATATTCGTGAAAAGCAAGCTCAAATTCAGTCTGGAAATGCAGCGAAGTTGATTCACCAGCATACGATTCAGAATATGGATCGTCAATTAGAACGCATTGAAAACGAACGCTCCCGCGCGAAATCTCGAATTTCGGCTATGGAATCAGAGCGTAGTGAAGATAGCGAATTAAAAGAAGCAGAAACTCTTGCGACTCAAGTAGAAGATGAATATCAAAAAACGCTTGCAAAAGCGCAAGAACAAGAATTGATGTATCGTAATAAAGAAAGCGATATTCGCGAAATTGAAATGCGGTTAGGGGAAAAACGTTCTCTGATTTCGGCAAGCGTTTCGAGATTGAATTCGATTGGCGAACAGCTTTCTATGCTTGAAGAACTGATTTTAACGCGCGAACAAGAAATTGAAGGCATTGAGATTAAGGCCACTCAAGTCACGCAAGAGTCCGAGACGCTTGCTTCTCAGATTGAAGAAAAGCACGAGGCTTTGCGCGTATTAGAACGTCGCCGAGATGAAGCGCGTGAACGCTATAATGTCGTCTCTGGCGATTTAGAAGAATGGCGTGGCGAAGAACGCTCCATTAATGATTCTCTTGTGGAGCGCATTTCGGAATTAAAAGATATTGAACGCCGCTTAGAATCTTTAAGTGCAAATATCGAGCGTCTACGTGAACGTATTTTTAGTGAATGGGAAGTCGATCTCGACAATACCGATGATGTAGTTCGTGTAGAATACGAAGTCTCTTCTGCAGATCGTGAAATCAGAGAAATCCGTGGAAAAATTAAGGCACTTGGCCCTGTGAACCAAGGCATTATGGACGATTTTGAAGAAGAAAAACATCGTTTAGAAGAAGTCGAAAGGCAGTTTGATGATTTGGATCGCGCAAGAGCTTCTTTGGAACGTACGATTCATAAACTCGATATTATTGCTCGTGATCGCTTTATGGATACGTTCCATAAAATTCAGAAGAACTTCCAAGAAGTCTTTAGCCGTTTAATGCATGATGGCGGTACAAAGCTCACGCTAGAAGAAGGCGTAGATCCTCTCGAAGCCGAAATTGAAGTCAATGCTCGCCCTACAGGCAAAAAGATGCGTGGCGTGAGAGCCCTCTCTGGTGGAGAACGCGCGCTCACAGCGGTGTCTCTCTTGTTTGCGATTTACATGGAAAAACCTTCGCCTTACTGCGTCTTGGACGAAGTCGACGGCCCTCTAGATGATGCCAATATTGGGCGTTTTATGGAATTGCTTCGCCATTTTTCAAAGCAAACCCAGTTTATTTTGGTCACGCATAATAAGCGTACCATGGCTTCTGCCGATATGCTCTATGGTGTTACGCAAGAGATTAAGGGTATTTCAAGAATCGCTTCTGTGAAGCTTGATGATGCTGTTGGCTTTGCAGTTTAATTTCTAATGATGGATAGAGTGGATTTCTTATTGCGGAAAAATTCTTTTCGCAAATAGATCCCTTTCTGTTTGGGCTTTCCAGAAAGTAAATGCCCATTCACGCTAAAATACTTTTGATGCCATATTCTGCATAAATAGAGTTATCAACGGTATAACCATTATCATCGACGATTTTTGCTGATGTAACCGAGGCAAAAAACATCAAAAAAAGAAACAAAATGAATTATTTTTCCAATCCCAAAAGCAGTTCATAAAAGCTCCATAATGGAAAAAGGCTTTTGAATCCTAAAGAGCTTAATTTATTTACAATAAGTTGTTGAGAAGTGTACTATAAAATAATATAAACTATTGATAATCGTATTTTTAGTAAACTCTTTTTTACTTTTCGTATTTCAGAGAATGAATTATATTTTGAAAAATGTTAAGCATATCAGGAGGACTGTAAGCTTCCCCAAAAATAGGACTGTTCTAAAATGCACAATATGCTAATTTATTTAGCAAAGGAACAGCTATGAAAAAACTGACTCACAGTGAAACTGAAATCATCAAAAGTGTTAATGAACTCGAATCAGGGGTCTCCGCAGATTTAATATGCAGGAGACTCAACGTATCAAGAACAACCCTCTATCAATGGAAACGTAAGTATGGAGGCCTCGATATAAAGCAATTAAAGCGTCTAAAAGAACTTGAAGAAGAAAACCTCAAGCTTAAGAAGATGTATGCTAATTTAGCTCTTGATAACGAGATTTTAAGAGATGTTATAGAAAAAAAACTTTAGAGCCCGAGGTACGCAAACAAATAGCGTGCGAAATTATTGAAGAGCATTGTATCAGCATCTCTCGGGCGTGCAACTTAATGAATATTCATAAATCATATTTTTACTACAATGCAAAGAAAGATGATTTAGAAGTAGAAACAGCCATTCGAGCTAAGGCGAATGATTGTTTTGATGGTTTTTGGAAAATCTATCATCGATTAAGAAATGACGGCCATGTATGGAATCATAAAAGAGTTTATCGAGTATATAAGACGTTAAAGTTAAACAAGCGTGTTCCACTTCGCAAGCGCCTCCCTGCTCGTGTAAAGAATCCGTTAATAACTCCAAGTAGTGAGAATATCACATGGTCAATGGACTTCGTTACAGATGTATTGCAATCCAATCGAAAATTTCGTGTGCTTAATATTATTGACGATTATGATCGTGTAATCGTTGGTCAAAAAGTAGCTCCATCAATGCCAGCAGAACGAGTTATACGATTTTTGGAGGAAATTATCTGGGAAAATGGAAAACCTAATAATATTAGATGTGACAATGGACCTGAATTCATTTCACACAAATTTCAAGATTGGTGTAAAGGGAACAATATCAAAATAATGTACACACAACCAGGTTGCCCAACACAGAACAGCTATATAGAACGATTTAATGGATCTTATCGAAGAGCCGTTTTAGATGCATATATTTTTAGAACTTTAGATGAGGTAAGGGAAATAACAGAAAAATGGATTAAGTATTATAATAATGAACGTCCACATGATGCACTAAATCATAAAGCTCCCATGCAATATCGTTTGGCAAAAACTGGATAATTTTGTAAACTTCAAATCAGTCCTAAGAATGGGTAGCTGACAGTGAGAGTGATACCCTTGTGGTACAAAAACACGCTTGATTCTGCATGAAAAAAACACAGTTGGTTTAGATGGGAATGGTTTTTTCATTTAATCTATTGAATCTCAATACTACTGTTATTGACGGAAATGGTTTTTTCATTACGATTAAATCTATTAATGGTATGGTTGACGGGAATGGTATTATCTCTTCGCTCGGGTTGTGTGCCACAAACATGAACACTTAAAAGTTTACTTTTTTACGTGAAACTTAGTGCTTCAGCACTCTAGTTGAACCATGCAGAGCTTGTGAGAATGATACCCTTGTGGTACAAAGTCGTTCTAAAACATAATCACTTTACGTCTGCTATTTTAATAGTATTATTTAATTGATAGGTGTTATTTTTTTATTTAAGTCTTCGCTATTTGATTATTAATAACACGAACACTTATATGCTTTAGCATTTAGTGAGAGTGATACCCTTGCGGTACAAATTAACGCTCGACTTTACATAAAAAAACAGGGCTATTTTAGATGAGATTCTCATTGATTTTTCTAACAATTGCGTGTCAAAACGAGCTCATCAATAACAACCATTCCCGTCTACTATTTTAATAGTATTTGTTATATGTATTGAGTTGTTTTTTTCATTTGAATCTGCACTATTTGTTTTCCAAAGCAAATTGACGCTTGATTCGGCATGAAAAAACTCGGCTATTTTAGATGAGATTTTCATTGTCTCGGCATAAAAAAATGGGGCTAGTATAGATGAACGTCTCATTTTCGTACATGCATGGTTCGCGAAAATAATTGCCAAAAACACAAACACTTATGCTGTAGTCGGAACCATGCACAGTTAGTGATAATAATCCCCGTGGGAAATGAATAGAATCTTACGAGTAAATCTCGTATTTGGCGTCACGTTCTACAGGAATCAAGCCTTCGGCGCGAATGAGTTCTTGAATATGTTCAGGAGTCATTCCCACTGGAGAAGCAGCGCCTGCGGCGTGAGTGATTTTTTCTTCTATAATTGTGCCGTCTAAATCAGAAGCCCCTGCATGAAGTGCCTTCATGGCGGTTGGAATCCCCATTTGAATCCAGTAGGCTTTGATGTGAGGAAAATTATCTAAAAATAATCTAGAAATAGCGACGGTTCTAAGGATATCTTCTTCCGAGGTGATTTGAGGAATGCGACGCCCTAGGCTATTATGTTCTGGATGAAACACGAGAGGAATAAAGGCATAAAAACCATGGGTCTCATCTTGTAGTTGACGTAAAAGATTTAAATGCTCGATTCGCTGTTCTGGTGTTTCAATATGTCCAAAGAGCATCGTGGCATTGGAGAAAATACCCGCTTTATGAACGGCTCGATGAGCGTTAAGCCATTCTTCTCCTGTTTCTTTACCGCTGCAAATTTCATCTCGGACACTTTGCACAAGAATTTCGGCACCACCCCCTGGCAGGGCATCTAACCCAGCGACCTTTAATTCATGGATAATATCATCTAAAGCTCGTTCAGATTTTTTGGCAAAGTAACAGAGCTCGACAGCAGTAAACGCTTTTAAATTGACTAGAGGGAACGCTTTCCGCAGTTTAGAAAGCATTTCCACATAATAAGAAAAGGGATGGTCAGGGTGTAATCCCCCAACGATGTGTAGTTCTCTAGCGCCTTTGCTTACAGCTTCTGCGGCTTTTTCAAGAACAACTTCATGGTTCCAATCATAAGCATGAGGACTATCTTTTTTTATTTTAGAAAACGCACAAAAGTTGCAGTGTAAAACACAAATATTAGTGTAGTTGATCTGCCGGTTATTCACCCAGAAAACAGAGTTCCCATGCCTAGCTTGCTTTTCGAGATTAGCTCGCTCACAAAGTTCTTCTAAAGGAGCATTGAGGAATAAGTCGAGAGCCTCTTCTACACTAATACGTTCCATTGAAGAGTCCTACAAAGAGGCTGCTTTTTTAAGAGCAGAAGCTTTGTCTGTTTTTTCCCAAGTAAAGCGTTTTCCTGTTCTTCCAAAGTGGCCAAGCGCTGCTGTGCTTAAGTAGCCAGGTTTCTTTAAGTCAAGCATTTTAGTTAAACCAGCAGGAGATAAATCAAAGTGCTTTTTAACAAGTTCTTCAATTTGACTATCTGCAATTTTACCTGTATTAAAAGTATTTACTAAAACAGAAACTGGTTGTGAATACCCAATAGCGTATGCTAATTGTACTTCACAGCGTGTTGCAAGGCCAGCGGCAACAATGTTTTTAGCAACATAACGAGCGGCATAAGCACCAGAACGGTCAACCTTAGAAGGGTCTTTTCCAGAGAAAGCACCACCGCCATGACGGCCCATGCCACCATAAGTATCGACAATGATTTTTCTTCCAGTTAAGCCACAATCTCCATGAGGACCACCCACAACAAATTTTCCAGTGGGATTGATTAGAAAGCGAGTTTTTTTATCGAGCAAATTGGCTGGAATTACTTTTTTGATCAATTTTTGAATGATGGCTTTTTCAATAAGCTCATGAGTAATTTCTTTTCCTTTGTAAGAAGCTTGGTGTTGCGTACTTACAACAACCGTATCCACTCGTATAGGTTTATCATTTTCGTCGTATTCTACAGTGACTTGGCTTTTTGCATCTGGACGTAACCAAGGAATCTCACCAGACTCACGAAGTTCTTGAATCTTAGCCATTAATTCATGAGCCAGAGAAATTGGTAAAGGCATTAATTCTTTTGTTTCATTGCAAGCAAAACCAAACATCATACCTTGGTCGCCAGCGCCTTGTTCTGCTGTTGCTTTTCCAGCGGCTTTTTGTGCATCGACGCCTTGTGCAATGTCTGGAGACTGTTTATCTAAAGAGACTAAAACAGCACAGCTCTTATAATCGAAACCCATTTCAGAATCTGTATACCCTATTTCTTTAATGACTTCTCGAGCGATTTTTGGATAATCAATAGTGGCGTTTGTGGTGATTTCACCAGCAATAACAACAAGCCCTGTATTCACGAGCGTTTCACAAGCTACACGACTATTAGGGTCAGAAGAGAGAGCTGCATCTAAAATAGCATCCGAAATTTGATCGGAAACTTTATCTGGATGACCTTTTGAAACTGATTCAGATGTGAAAAGATAGTTTGCCATATTTATCCTTACTTAAGGGCTCATTTATGCATAAATTTATAAAAACGCATAGAGTTTTTCAATGCAATTTCATCCGAATTTAAAAAATAGTGATGGAGTGATCTTTTTAATAGCTTTTTCAAAAAAAACAGATAAAGATACCCTAATTGCAAAAAAACTCTTTTTAATCTAATTCTCGAATTTTCTTCCTTTAATTAGCTGTTTTAAGGTGAGTAAGATTAAAAAACGATTTTTCATCATTTCTTTTTTTATTTTATAAAAAACGTTTTTTTAGGATTTTTATGCTTTTACGAGATTTTTCAAATTGGCTTTCAGACTTATTAGAACCTTCAAAATATAAAGATTATTGCTCTAATGGTCTCTGCGTAGAGGCGTCTTCTGAAGTCACAAAGGTCGTAACAGGTGTTTCTTTTCGAGAATCTTTGATTGATAAAGCGATAGAACTTGGGGCCGATTGTATTATTGTGCATCATCCCCATGGTTTTTGGGCTAGTGATAGTAAACTCCCAATAGGTATTTTAGGGCGCAAAGTACAAAAATTAATGGAAAATCATATTTCTTTATTTGGCTTTCATTTGCCTTTAGATGGGCATCCTGAAATAGGAAATAATGCTTTAATTGCTTCAAAACTTGGTATGGAAAGAATAAGCGGGTTTATGTCTTCAGGAGAAAAAGAAGTCGGCTGTATCGCCTCATTCCCTAAACCAATTTCTAGAGAAGAAGTGTTTATGCGAATACAAAAACTTTTCCCTTTAGGGGTTTCTCATTCTTTATTTTATGGTTCTTCTGAAATTCAGAAAATAGGGATTTGTTCTGGAGGAGGAAGTAGCGGCATAGATGAAGCATTTTCTTTAGGAGTAGACCTTTATCTTACTGGAGAAATTAAAGAACAAACACCAATTTTTGTAGAAGAAGAACGGCAAAACGTGGTTGCCTGCGGTCACCATCGCACCGAAATTTTTGGTGTACAAGCATTAGCAAAAAAAATAGAAGTGGATCTAAAAATCCCTTCTACTTTTATTGATATAGATAATGCTGTTTGATTTTTATAAAAACAGAGCTTTATTTTTTCAAGTTCAAGGTTAATAAACGATGAAAGTCTTCGCAGGTCATGGCTTCAATGCGGTTACCCATGGCGACACTTCGAGTACGTTCATTACCGACTTTATCTGGAACTCTAAAGCAAAATTCGTGGAAAGTGCCCATGTCGGTTGGAATTCCCATTTTGAAAATACGAATGCGTTCTTTCCCTTCATTATAAAGTTCATAATAATCATAGGAATTTTTGATCTTTTGAAGGCGCTTGTCTTGGTTGAATTGAATTTCGTTAACAATAGGGCCATCTAAAATAATAGGAAGTGTGTTTGGAAAGCGTAACTCAATTACATCACGAACTTTAACAATCGAAGTTTCTTTAGGCTTGATTAAGTAACGTTGCTGAGGAATATTGCGATAAGCTTTATAGCGAACGGTACGAACGCCGCACATTTCACGCATATCTGGTTGGGCAACGAAGTCTATATCTCTACAAATAGGAGGCATATTTGTTGGAACTTCTAAATCGGAACCGTCTTGAGTGCCAGCACACCCGACAAAAAGTAAGACTGAAGAAAAGCCAATAATAAAGGAAAATAGAGATTTCATAAATCTAAATATAAACTTAATCAAAAAAAGGGGGTACGTTTTTTCTTGCATTGAATTGAAAATAGCTGTTTTTTATGTGATAATCAAATAAAAAGTGATTTATTACTATGAGGATAATAAAAGCATCAAACGCTTAAAAGTGTTTGTATTTGCCCTTTTTTGGATAAACACGTTATGTTATATAATTTTTTGCGGAAAAGAATTAATTATTCTATCTTTGACACTCTGATCCAAAGAAAAAAAAGGTTGTTGTATTCATGAATATTTATAGCTGGAATGTAAACGGGATCCGTTCGATCGCAAAAAAGGGATTTGAAAAATGGTTTTCAGAAGTCCAAGCAGACATTCTATGCCTTCAAGAAGTACGCGCTGATTTGGATCAAATTCCTGAGTCTTTACAAAATCCAGAAGGCTATTTCTCTTATTGGAATTCTTCTAAAAAAAAGAAGGGTTATAGTGGGGTAGCTGTTTATTCTCAAATAGAACCAGATCTTGTTAACTACGGGATGGGGATTAGCGAGTTTGATGATGAAGGTCGAATGATTCAGCTCGTTTTTCCTGATTGGGTTTTGAATAATGTGTATTTTCCAAATGGAGGGCAAGGAGAAGATCGTTTAGACTACAAGCTTAGGTTTTACGATGCTTTTCTTGAAAACTCTCTTCATTGGCTTTCTAATGGCAAGCATGTGGTGACTGTTGGCGATTATAATACGGCTCATCAAGAAATAGATATTGCTCGCCCTAAAGAAAATGAAAATATTAGTGGCTTTTTACCAATTGAACGAGCTTGGATTGATAAATATATCAAGAGTGGATTTGTGGACTCCTTTAGAGAATTAAACCCTTCAAAAACAGATGCCTATACTTGGTGGTCTAATCGTTTCTCATCAAGGGAAAGGAATGTGGGGTGGCGCTTAGACTACGGCTTTGTTGATAAAGCATTAATGGCAAGCGTACTAGACTCAAAGATTTTATCAGAAGTGGAAGGCTCAGATCATTGCCCTATTTGTCTTGAGCTAGACCCGCCTTTTCCACCGATAAAAGTTGTACCAACAGTTTAAGACGCACTTCGAATAAAGGCTTTTATGGCGTCGCGTAAGATGGTAAAAATGTGACGCAATTCATCATCATTTTCTTCTAGTAATGTGACACGAAATCCTTGTAGTTCACTGCAGAAGCTGCTACTTGGAACTACGCATATACCCGTGGCGCCTAATAAATAATAAACAAATCGATAATCTAAACTAGGAACGTTTTGAACCCAACCTTCCACCTTAGCTCGAATTTCAGGGTTATTAATAGGGAGAGTTTGCCTATCATTAAGAACGCCTTCTTTAAAGGTGATCGTATTATAGAAAGCACCATAAGTAGGGTTGAAATTAAGTTCAGGAACATCGCTTAGAATCTCGTTAATTATGGAACTGCGACGTCCAATTTTTTCGTTGAGAGTAGTGCGATGAACCATGAAACGAGGGTCTCCCAAAATTTTGGGGATCGTAAGTTGAGGAATGGTCGTTGAACAGACTTCGATCATTTTAGCATTATCTAAAGCTTTGCAGAATGCATCAAATTGTTCATCTTTATCACGATTATAATATTCTGCCCAACCACAACGAGATCCTGGCCAAGGGTATTCTTTTGAAATTCCTTTTAATGCAATACCAGGAACATCTTTAATGATTTCAGCTAGAGCATAAGCACGAGCACCATTATAAACAATCTTATTATAAATTTCATCGGAAATAATAAAGAGTTTGTAACGTTTGGCGATATCTACAATTTTTTCCAAGTACTCAAGAGGATATACCATTCCAGTTGGATTATCTGGATTGATAATTAATATGCCTGCAATTGTTGGATTATACTTGATTTTATTTTCAAGCTCTTCTAAATCTGGGTACCAATGATTTTTTGGATCCAAACGATAGGTGATAGGAGCCGCGTGGGCGTGAGCTGCTTCTGCAGAACTATGGGTGCTATAGGCAGGAGAGGGCCCAATAATACGAGTGGTTAAAGCGAGTAAGCTATAAATAGTGGCAATCGCATCGCCAAGACCATTAAAGAATAGAATGTCATTGGCGGTAATTTGAGCGCCGCCTAATTTGTTGGTTTCTTTTGCTATAAATTCACGAGTAGCAAGAATACCCTGAGAAGGACAATAACCGTAGCTATCGTTTTCTTGTACTATCTTACCGACAGTATCTTTAATCCATTGTGGAACTTGGCATTTTTTTTCTATTGGATCGCCAATATTTTCCCAATGGATCTTTAATCCTAGAGCTTGGAGCTGATTTGCTTTTTTTACTATTTCACGGATTTCATATGAAAGTTCTTTAGCGCCTTCGCTCAGTAATTTTAATCTCATCAGAAACTCCTATAAACGATGTTTCAAATGTAACAATAAGTCGTGATCTTGAAAGCGGTTTTATTTTGAATATTTTATATTTTCGCAATGACTTGTTATGATCCTATTCGTCAGAAAAGCGTGGCATCAACTCCAGAAGAAGCGGTGCGTCAGCAAGTCATTTGCTTTTTAAAAGAATCTTTAGGTGTTCCACCTCATTTAATGGAAATTGAATTTAGTCTCTCTAAAATCAAAAAAGCATCTAAAGATCGAGTCGATATATTGGTTCATGATTTCCGAAGAGGAGCTGATATTTCAAAACCCTGGCTTTTAGTGGAATGTAAAGCAGAAGGGCAATACACTTGGCAGGAACTTGAAATACAATTGAATCGATATCTTAAAGTATTGAAACCTTCTTTTATAATGCTTGGGCTTGGAGTGGAGGTTCGCTTTTTTGCATTTTCTGAAATGAAGAATACTTTTTTACCCATTTCAGAATTACCAAAGTATCCAAAATAAAAATAATATCAAAATCTATGCAAAAATATGAATTTATGCATTGACTAAAACAAATTAAATATTACATTTATCTTATGAAATTTAAAATGCCCTCTTCTATTGCTTTAGAATTAGTTCCAAGAGATTTAAATCTCTTTTTAGACGAAAGTCGTTTGAATTTAGATCGTTATCCTTTTATTCAAAAAATCAATGTTCCAGAAATTCGATCGGTAGAAATAAAATCATTCGAGGCATCCAAGGTTCTTTTAGAACATTCTTTACCAGCAGTGCCTCACTTTCGTTTGATTGATAGGACGTTAGATGATTTATTGAAAAAATTATCATCATTACAAGAAATGGGTTTAAAGGAAGTTCTTTTAATTGGTGGCGATCCTCCAAAGAACGGAGAATTTGTTCCATCGGGGCTTACCACATTAGAGGCTATTTCTCAAGTTCGAAAAGCATTCCCATCCTTAAAAATTTATGCTGGGCTTGATCCCTATAGATCTTCTTTTCGCCGTGAATTAGATTATGCAAAGCAAAAATTAGATGCTGGCTGTAATGGCTTTTACACTCAGCCTTTTTTCTCCTTAAAAGTGTTAGATCTTTGGTTAGAACAACTTTCAAGTACTGAATTATGGTTTGGGATTAGTCCTGTACATTCAGATAAATCTCGAAAATATTGGGAAAAGGTGAATCAAGTGGTGTTCCCAGCGGATTTTAGCTACGGAGTAAAAGAGAATATTGATTTAGCAAAGGTGTTGCTTAATCGTATTGCAGAGGTGAATTGTAATGCCTATTTTATGCCAATCACTATTTCTGCCTCAGATTATTTAAAAGATCTTTTTGCGGGTGATGATGAATAGCATTTCAGTTTGAAAAGCTATTATCATAAGGAAAATTGTTATAGCTGCGTTTTGTAAACAAAAAAAATACCCTTTGAATGTTGATCTTTATTTAGGTCGTTCCCAGTTTGACCCTTTTACAGAATAAAAATGTTTGTTTTTTTATAAAAATAAGCATTTTTTTTAATAGAAAAAAATCGTAATATTTCTTTTTAAGCTTTAAGTATTATAGTCTCATTTTAGTTATATTTCCTGCGGTTCTTTTATAATTTTAAAAACTGGAGACCATACAATGGCACTTAAAAACGAATACCTTCAGAAAGTTTATGAAAACGTTGTTCTGAAGAATAAGGGCGAAAATGAATTTCATCAAGCCGTGATAGAATTCTTAGAATCATTAGAGCCTGTTTTAGAAAAAGATCCTGGTCTTGCTAAAACTGGAATTCTTGAACGTATTGTAGAACCAGAACGACTAATTCAGTTTAGAGTTTCTTGGGTTGATGATGCTGGTAATGTCCAAGTAAATCGTGGTTATCGAGTACAATTTAATTCTGCGATTGGTCCATATAAGGGTGGTATTCGTTTACATCCTTCTGTGAATGCGTCTATTTTGAAGTTTTTAGGTTTTGAACAAATTTTCAAAAACAGCCTAACTAGTTTGCCTATGGGTGGTGGAAAAGGCGGCGCTGATTTTGATCCTAAGGGAAAATCAGATAATGAAATCATGCGCTTTTGTCAATCCTTCATGACAGAGCTTGCAAAGCATATTGGTGCTGATACAGACGTTCCTGCTGGTGATATTGGTACTGGTGCTCGTGAAATCGGTTATATGTTTGGTCAATACAAAAGACTTCGCAATGAGTTTACTGGTGTTTTGACTGGTAAAGGCCTTTCATACGGTGGTTCACTTGCTCGTAAAGAAGCCACTGGATATGGCCTTCTATATTTCACTCGTGAAATGCTTGCCAACATGAAAAAGACTGACCTTAAAGGGAAAACGGTTGTTATTTCTGGTTCAGGAAATGTTGCCATTTATGCATCAGAAAAAGCTCAAACCATGGGAGCAAAAGTGGTGACTGCTTCTGATTCTAATGGTTATGTCTATGATCCTAATGGGATTCAATTAGATGTTGTGAAACAAATTAAAGAAGTGGAAAGAGGCCGTATTTCTGAATATGCAAAGCGTGTTCCTGGTTCTGAATATCATGAAGGTTGTAATAACATTTGGAATGTAAAGTGCGATATAGCTCTTCCTTGTGCTACACAAAATGAATTAGATCTTGCTGGTGCAAAAGCTTTAATTGCAAATGGTGTGATGCTTGTGGCTGAAGGCGCTAACATGCCTTCTACACCAGAAGCGATCGAAGCTTTCTTACAAGCAGGTGTCATGTTTGGCCCAGCTAAAGCAGCTAACGCTGGTGGTGTTGCTACTTCAGGTCTTGAAATGAGCCAAAACAGTGAACGTTTAAGCTGGACTTTCGAAGAAGTAGAAGCCAAATTAGAGCGTATCATGATTAATATTTTCAAAAATGCCTACGCTGCATCTAAAGAATACGGTCATGAAGGAAACCTTGTGATGGGTGCTAACATTGCTGGATTTAAGAAAGTCGCTGATGCCATGAAATGGCAAGGTGTAGCGTACTAATTCTTTTTGAATAAACATTCAAATTTTCAAAGGTCTTTTACTTTTTTGTAAAGGGCCTTTTTTTATTTCTTAAAAACAGAGAGTTAGGTTTTTGCTTCTGAAATAAAGGCGAGAGTTGATGTATTTTTCTTAGGGCTAAGCACGTGTATGAGGAAGCATTGTCTTCACTTGTAGGTATCGTTTTAATTTAGATAAAATGTGATGATGGACACATTTTTTATTGGTTTACTTGTTTTTCTACTTACAATTTTTCTTACATCTGAAAAAGAAACTTACAATAATCCTATAAAACAGAAAAACAAGTACACTATTTCTTTATTTGTTTATATTAGGAAAACCCAATACTAAGGATTTGCTTTTTTTGGAACTTTCTATGCGTTCTTTACAAAAATATTTTTCTATTCGTGTTTTATTAATCGTAATTTGTGCCATTTTAGCTGTTATTGCTCCTGATGTATTTTCGCTTGAAAACCGTTACTTATTGAAGATATGTTATAGCGCATTTTTTTTGTTGACGATTCTTGGAGCTATATTCTATAAGGCTCCAGTCTTATCTAATCAACTGAAACGTCGTAAAATAAGAACGGATATAGAAATTCCTTTGCCTGATGATGTCGCTACTGTTTCAAGAGATTTTCAGAAAGATTTAATGGAAAAAGAACGTCTTTTTCAATTCATGTTTAATTCTTCTATCGATGGTTTTTGGACTTATGATATTCCTACAGGAAAAGTTTCTTGGTCTGATCGAGCAGCTTTTATTTTAGGTGCTTCTCAGCAAGAATTGGGAGATAATTTTGATATTCTAAAAACAAAAGTTTTTGAAAAAGATTGGAGCGATTTTCGAAATAAATTCGCTGAAGCTTTAAATCAATCAGAATCTTTTTCAACCCCTCTTCGACTTTTGATTGGAAAAAAAGAAATCACTATCAGTGGTAGGGCACAATGTAATGACGAGGGGAGACCTATTTGTGTTTTTGGTTCTTTGAGCCAACCTACCGAACGAACAGCTCAGTTTGAAAAGCAAAATGCTCTTTCTATTTATGTAGATACTTTAACTGGTGTTCGAAATAGGCGTTGTTTTTTAGAAAAACTAGAGAAAGAAATTCAAAAAGCAAAAGAACGACCAGACTATTTGTTTGCTTTGGTCCTTTTAGATATAGATCATTTTAGTGCAATTAATGATAATTACTCATTAGATATGGGAGATGTTCTTTTACAGTTAGTATCTGAACGCATTTCTTTATCTTGCAGGCAGAACGATTGTGTGGCGCGTATTGGTCCAGATGTCTTTGGAATTATTCTTCGTAATGTACAGAATAATCGTACTGATGATGAATTGCATACGATTGTGCGTCGTTTACATTCTAAGGTTAAAACGCCTTTGCAAATTGGTTCCAATGAGGTTTATGTTAGTGCCTCCATGGCTGTTGTTGTCAATCGTGAGTTTGATAATGTAGATGATTTGCTCGCTAACGCGAACGCAATGCTTCGTGAAATAAAAAGAAGTGATGACCGAGGCGGAATACAATTCTTTACTAGTGGTATTCGAGAAAAGGCGATGAAACTCTATAGATTAGAGTTTGAAATTAGAAAAGCCATACAATGTCGTGAATTTCTTCTTTATTATCAGCCAGTGATTGATATTGGAAACGAAAATAAAATTGTCGCTTTTGAAGCATTAGTACGTTGGAATAATTCCGAACGAGGTGTCATTTCTCCTGCAGAATTTATTCCGATGGCAGAAGAAACTGGTTTGATTATTCCACTAGGTGAAATGATTTTACAAATGGCTTGTACTCAAGCCAAAAAGTGGGTGGATTTAGGGTATCATGATATTATGGTTGCTGTTAATTTCTCTGCAAAACAGTTTGCTGTAGATGATATGGTCGAAAAAGTAAAGCGAGTTCTTGTGGAGACTAATCTAAACCCAAGAAATTTGAAAATTGAAATTACTGAATATAGTGCGATGTGTGAAGTTGAAAAAACAATTGATATTATGAAAGCATTATCAGGTATGGGGCTTCAAATATCCATTGATGATTTTGGAACAGGCTATAGCTCGCTTATTTATCTTAAACGTTATCCTATTCATACGTTAAAAATGGATAAATCTTTTGTAAATCATGTCGCAGAAGATGAAGAAGATGGCACTTTTGCACGTATGGTTATAGGAATTGCTCAGTCTTTAAATCTTGAACTTATTGCAGAGGGTGTTGAAACAAAAGCACAATTAGAGTTTTTAAGAAATGAAGGCTGCCGACTAATTCAGGGCTTTTATTTTAGTCGTCCTTTATCTGAAGTCGATGCGTTAAGTTATTTAGAAGCGCATTATCAAAAGAATACAACCACGCCAGTTATTAATTAAATATGATAGCATTGCCTAGTATTTTCACGGCAAAGAGAAAGTAGTTCCTCTTTAGTAATACTTTTAACTTGAGCTAAGTGTTCTGCAATTAGAGGAATCATTCCACTATGTGCAGGTTTACCTCTAAAGGGCACTGGTGCAAGGTATGGAGCATCTGTTTCAAGAAGTAATCTTTCCAGTGGTACTATTTTGGCAGCAGCCCTTACGTTTTCAGCATTCTTGAATGAGATAATCCCCGTAAAACCAATGTAAATACTAGAAGATAATTTCAGAAGGGCTTCTGCAAAAGCAGGGGTCCCTGTAAAGCAATGCACATGGATAGGATGGTTTTGAATTGGAGCATTTCTTAAAATAGAAAGGCTATCTTCCTCGGCTTCTCGGAGATGAAGAACAAGAGGCTTTCCTTTTTGAAGGCCAATGTCTAATTCTTTCTCAAATAAAAAACATTGTGCTTTTTTACTTTCAGCCCCGTAATGGTAATCAAGCCCAATTTCTCCACAGGCAACCGCTTTAGGATGATCTAAATAAGATTTTAATAGTTCATCTTGTGTGGGATCGTATGAATCAACATATTGGGGATGTATTCCATAGGCGGCATAAATGAAATTATACTTCTCAGACATGATTTTAGCATACTCAAATTCATGAGGGTCACAGGCGACCTGAATCATGGCTTCGGGTTTGACTTCCATTTTTGCCCAAAGAGTTTCAAATGATTCTTGAGTTTGTTCTTCGTAAGTATCTAAGTGACAATGAGTATCTACAAAAGAGTTCATGGGTACAGAACCTCTAAAATAAGATAGGTGAGTTCGCCGCGTGGTGTTTGTACGGTTATTTTTTCTCCTGCTTTTTTCCCTAAAAGAGCCGTTCCAAGAGGCGATTTCATGCTGATTTTCCCTTGAAGAGGATCAATTTCTTCACCCCCAACGATGCAATAAACCTTCAATTTCTGCGTTTTTTCCTCTTTTAATTGGATTTTTGCTCCAAAGCGGATCGAGCCATCGACAGGGGCTTTTGCTTCGACAATCTGGGCCCCATCTAAAAGCTTATCTAATTGGCGTAAACGTCGATCGATTTCACGTAAACGCATACGACCAAAAGTATAAGCGGCATTTTCAGAACGATCGCCTTCAGCTGCGGCATCGCTGACCTGTTTTTGCATTGCTGGTCGTTCGATATATTTAAGAGATTCCCATTCGGCCTTGAATTTTTCAAAACCTTCTTTAGAAATATGATGTTGCATAAAACAATAATAGAAAAAGAATTATTTATTACTAAATTTGAATTCATGAAACTTCCGATTAAAAAAAGAAAACACCCTGACTCACGCTCCACTCGTATTGGACGAGTCATGTTTAATAGAATGTTCCCAAAACGTTTAGATGCCTTAAAAGTCGCTTTTTCTGTAGGGATTGGTGTTTTTATAGGCATTGCTCCAACAATTGGAATTGCTGTTATTTTAACTGTCGCTGTATGTGCAGCTTTAAAATTACCTAAAGTGCCCGCCGTTGTCGCTTCTTTTGTAGCGAATCCATTTACTCAGTTCGGATTCTTTTATCCTGTAGGTTATATGATTGGAAAATCTATCGTAGAACCTAAAAAAATATCGTTTGATTTTTTAGAACAATTAGAAAAAGTATCTATTAGTAATTTTAGAGAAATCATTTCTCATTTATGGATCAATGCTGCAGATCATTTGCTTTCTTTTATGATAGGCATTATGCTATTAGCTTTTGTATTTGGTCTTGCCTTTTTTGGTGCGGCTTATTTTATTGTCTCTTATAGAAAAAGAAAGCATGTTGAAGTTAAAAATGCCTATATTCGAAGCTTAGTTTCAGAAGATGAACAATTAATTAAAGAAGCAAAACAACAAGGAAAATCATTTCATATGCATATCTATCCCTTTAAAGCACTTCGTCCAGTTCGTTCGGAAGATGCAAAAGATATATCAGCCCTCCCTTACGATGTTATGAATAGAGCAGAGGCCGCTAAGATGGCGGAAAACCTCCCTCATTCGTATTTGCGAGTGACTCGTGCGGAACTTGAGCTTCCAGAAATATCTGATGCTTATGATTCGAAGGTTTATCTTCGTGCGAAAGAAAATTTAGATAAAATGATAGCTGATGGCGTCATTGCCCATGAAAAGAAAAATTGTTTGTATGTTTATCGTCAAGTGATGGAAGGGCGAGAACAGTATGGTCTAGTTTGTTGCGTCCCTGCAAAAGATTATTTTCATAAAATTATTAAAAAGCATGAGTTGACTCGAGCTGATAAAGAAGAAGATCGTTTACGTCATGTGCTTGCTACTAATGCTAATACAGGGCCTGTCTTTTTAACTTATCGAGATCAAGGTCAATTCGATCTTTTTGGAGCTGTTCGTTCCCGTAAACCTATTTATGACTTTGTGACTGAAGCAGATGGCTTTGGACATACTGTTTGGTTAATTGAAGACGAACAAGAAATTCAAACCATTTGTGAATCTTTTAATCAGGTACCTGTTTCTTATATTGCTGATGGTCATCATCGTAGTGCTGCAGGGGCTCGTGCTTCAGGTTATCGCGCTGAACAAAACAAGAATAATACAGGTGAAGAAGAGTATAATCGTTTCTTAGCTATTTTATTTCCTTCTACACAATTAAAAATTATGGACTATAATCGTGTCTTAAAAACATGGAATGGCCATACACCAGAATCCATTTTAAAAGCACTAGAGTCTATTTTTAATGTTAAGAAATTGAATGACATGATTCATCCTCAACAAATGCATCAAGTTCATATGTATTTGCAGGGTTCTTGGTATCAATGTGAATTTAAGGATGAGTTGTTAAAGGATTTAGGTCCAGTAGACACCCTTGATGTCTCTCTATTAC
>Ga0209510_1001949_pt1 | contig 22098 bp, 24 predicted proteins | sample BiotimSIPDNA_FD_185749 | JGI IMG/M metagenome (GOLD analysis project Ga0209510, IMG submission 185749) | Anaerobic biogas reactor microbial communites from Washington, USA - Biogas_R1 time_0 SIP DNA (SPAdes) (version 2) | ecosystem: Engineered > Bioreactor > Anaerobic > Unclassified | place...
GATGCTCAGATCACAATGGCTGCTGGTGCTATCGCAACCATGGGACTGGTCGAAGGTGATTATGTTATGCTCAGGGACGCAGATGGCGACACCCAGCTCAATAGGGTCAAGTCTCTGACATCGACTGTGATCACCTTGCAGGAACCTTCCACAGTAGCTCTGACTGTGGCAGATAACGATCTGGTGCACCGGGTTGCTCAGATCAAAGTTAAGATTCTCTGAGGTGTTTTATTCATGGTAGGGGAGTTAAATTGGGGTGCAGGTCTCCCTATGGAGATCATTACCAACATGAGGAAGTCCATTGAGGAATTCCAGAATGTGAACATCGACGGCTACATAGCCAGGAACGCTCTATACGTCCGGACTCTGAACAATCCAAACATCCGCCGGGATGTGGTCCGGAGGGTGGATATGGCCGCCGCTCCAGATGGCATATCTCGGGCTCAGATCTCTGCTGGAGGCACTATCCCGGATGAGATCACGACCGGCGCTAAGGAAGACATCCATCCTATCTGGTGGATCGCCGATGCCGTCATAATGAATGAAGCGGAGATCAGCATTGATCCAACCAGATGGGATCTGGATGTCAGAGTGGCTATGCTGGAATGCCAGAGAAGAGAGAATTATACGGCCATCAATGGAGATGTCAATCACAACATCACTGGCATTGTCGGAGCTGCTCAGGCCAATCCCAGGGGTAGCATAGTGGCCTCTGGTGCCTCGGGTAACCAGGAGAATAATTCTGGAGCCTGGGATGGCTCTGAACAAGACGGAAAGATGGACCCCTATGAGGATCTGAGGCTGGCAACCGGCATGGTCAATCCCGAGTTCCCGAGATCCTCGCTCAACCTTCTGGGTCGGCCCGAATCTCTGAACTACCTCTGGTCCAAGAACGAGTTCAGAGAGACGTATGTCTCTGAGATCGCGGGATTATTTGGCCGGGCCGATGGGTCCACCGACTTTCTCATTCCCTGCGACTATATGCCCGCCAATACGGTTTACGTAGTAGCAAAGCACATGAACGCCGGTGAGATTGTAATCGCCCAAGATTACGATGTGGACGCGGACTATCCCAGACAGAAGGGCAAGAACCGCTACGCTGAGATCGGCGGCTGGGTTGGCTTCGAGATCCACGATCCATCTGGTTTTGTGCAGGTAGCCATCAACTGAGGGGCGACCATGGGAATGAATCCAAGAGGGTTTTTGAGGACATGGTCACGGCTAGATGGTGGCAATGTCCGAAAAAATTCCATAACTAAGGATAAGCTGGCGGGCGGCTTCCTCAAAACCACGCTGGCGGATGGTACGGCGGCTGAAACCGACGTGACCGTTACTGGCATGGCCGTGGGCGATGAGCTGGTAGCGGTCTTGTCCCTGTCCACCAAGGCCGATATCAAGACCTTGGAGAACCGGACTTCGGAATATACCGTCGGTGCAGGAAAGCTGGTGAAGGCGGCGGGCACTGATGAGACAAACAACCAGCTTATCATCATATATCTGGATCTGACATGAATTCGTCCGATCTGATATAATTTCTAGAATAATACCTCGGGCTGCCAGTGAGGCGATTTTTCGTGATCATATTTAAGGGATCAGTGGGCGATGAGATTATCCTGAATACCGGGCACGACCTGGAAGATGCCACCAAGATCGAGATGCGTGTGATAACACCATCCGGCTCAAATGAGGTATGGGATGCTGTGGCTCATGCAACTCCTGAGCACATTGTCCATACAACCCTGGAAGGGGAGATGGTTGATGAGGGCATCTATATTGTCCGGGCCTATGTCGAATGGGAAGAGCTTCATTCGTACTTAGGCAAGCCGGTTCTGGTTCATTGTCTAGATATCTCATACGTCGTTCCTATCAATGAAGTGCGCCGAACGATCCAGGATAAAAACCCTGACCGGCCACTATTGAGCGATGAAGAGATTTATGATTCCTTAGCAGCTTCCGGGGGCGATACCCTTGCCGCTTCCCTGGCTTGTGCCGAAGCCCTGGTTGCCAGGGGAGCACATAAGGTCTCCAAGAAGATAGGAGATCGACAGATCAACTATTCTGACCTGCTGGGGCATTATCAAGCCCTGGTCGAAGTCCTGCAAGCCAAGATACAGCAACGAGATTTCAGCCATGGAACTTACCGGGGCGGTAAAGTCGAAGACAAATATCCTATCAAATTTTTATATTCAGATGCAAATTAAAAAGGTGAGGCTATGGGAGATATCGACTGGCTTGAATGCGTTCCTTTTGAGGGTCCGGAATCGCAGTGGCCCACGGGCATGGCCCATCTGCCACCTGGCATTAGCGTGCTGGACTTGCTGAAGGAAGGCAGCGTGAAAAGGACCAGGTCCGGTGGGATTCTCAAACTGGAGATAGACGAGGAGGTCTATGAAGCCCTGGTGGAGACCTATGGTCCAAAGCAGATTTTGATCGCCACCGCCGGTGGTGGCCGGATCACTCGGGAGGAGTGGTATAGACAGTTCAACAAATCGGATGGCTTGAGGCTGGCTATCATCCGAGAACTGAACAAGGGTGAAGAGGAAACCAAATCCTTCGAGATCGGAAAATGAAAAATTTTAGGAGGCAAACGAAATGGTAGATGAGAGAATCAACACGGATGTGAAATTTGTGTCCACCGTTATTGTCGGTGGATATGAATCGTTTGTTGAGAAGAACGCCAGGATGATGAGCTACCTCAAGGGCGAGATCGAGGAGCTTCAGACGATGATCAATAAGCTCCAGTCCACCGACATCCAGGCCGGGTACCTGCCAGACGACGACCACGATATCATCAAGTCCCTGGATGAAATCGTGGAGGAAGTCAATAAGAACCTGGCTGTACTCGGAAGTGCCATAAAGGGCCTGAGCGACAGCGCAAAGGTCACGCTGGAAGCGGCTGGATACATGAGGTTATCCAAGGACCAGGCTGCCATCAAGACCTATCCGGAGTGAAATTCTCCGGACACTTTTTTTATTATGCATAATGATACGGCTTCCCGCTACGGGATAGATGAGATCGATTATAAGAGGTGAAACGCAATGAGTTTGAAAGGTTGGAGAACATACATCGCTGCAACGCTGGTGTTCGTCACCGGCCTGTTAGAGTTTGTCGATGAGGTTGCAGCGGCTGATTATATAGGGGGGTATATCGGCCTGGAAGGATCTATCATCCTGATGGCATGCGGTGCCGTTTTCGGTATTCTCCGGAAGCTGACCGATACTCCGGCTAAGATCTGAGTCCATTCCAGGTGATCTGTCAGTGGATCTTCATGCCAGGGTATGTGTGCTTGAATCCGATTCCAAGCGCCATGAAGAAGACATCAACCAGCTCTACGGGAAGGTATCATCGCTGGAGGTTTGTGCCTCCAGCCTTCCCGATATCAAGGAATCGTTGAAAGGCATCCAGCAAGAGATCAAGACGCTCAGTGTATTTGTTCACAGTTCCAAAGGAAAAAGTATAGCATATCTTACAGTTCGTGAGTGGGCAATCCTGGCTATAGCTGCAATAGGATTATTACTCAATAATATAATGTTTAAGTGATATTTAATGTCTTTGATCGATGACTTCAAGGACGAAATGGCCCAGACCGTGACCATCTATCCCTATCAATCCAATAATGGTTGGGGGGACCAATACGGGGATGGGACTTCTTATCCATGCGCTGTATGCCATCGCAAAATAGAAGTTAAGAGAAAGGGCGGCGATAGCTTCGTGTCTTCCATGCAGATACATCTCGATAAATCTGTTGCAGTATCTGCCAGGGATAAAGTGGAGTTCGATGGAGAAATCCTTGAGGTTCTGGACGTTAGCACAGAATACGATATAGAAGAGCCTTCAGAGATCTATGCCAGGGTGATTTATGCCTAAAGTGGTTTGGCGGTCGGATGCTATTCTCAGGCTGGTTGAGGAGAACGCCTTAAACGGAGCTGAAGAATGGGCGCGGGCTGACGTCCTGCCCCTATCCCAGGAGAATTGTCCGGTCGATACGGGGACTATGAGGGGGACTGGATCAGTCGTCCGAGAAGGCAAGACTATAGAGATTGGATTCGGCGGACCGTCTGCGCCCTATACAGTCAGACAGCATGAAGATCTGACCCTGAATCACTCGACAGGCCAAGCAAAATGGCTTGAAAACGCCTTTAACTGGCAGTTGCCTATGCTGCCAGGCAGAATTGAGCAACGGGTGAGGAGCGTTTTATGACCGACGTTGTAACGGATATGATCAATGCCATTGTAGCTGCGGGGCACGCCACAGGGGTTGGCTTGGACATATTTGCTATGTATATCAGGCCAACGCCCGTTTCCCAGATCGCGGTTTTGCCTTCCGGGGGATTAAATCCCATAGTGAGCACGGATTCGGCGCATGCCAGGCCGGGCGTGCAGATCCATATAGTAGATTCGGATCTTGCGTCGGCATGGAATAAGGCACTTGGTATCTGGAACACGTTTTCAAACGCCAGTGATGTAGTCGGGCAAGCCATTTGGGCTGCCAGGTCGGGGCCTCTTTATATGGGCCGACAGGAAGACGGGCGACATAAGGTCATGGTCGAGTTCCAGATATTTGCATAATCCTATTTTTATACATACTTTCGCAGGCTGTAAAGCTTGCTTGGGGGCATGAATATGGCAACAAACGCTAAGAGTGGAATGAAGGGTTCCCTTTGGGTGAGCACAACCCAAGTAGGGGATTATAAAAAGGTTGCTGAGCTGACAGATATGCAGCTTAGGATCGATGCACAGGAGATCGATGTCACACATGTCGATTCTGGTGGCTGGGGTGACACTATAACGGGAAAGAAGCAGTGGGAGCTAACTCCTAAAAACAACCTCATCACCACGGATGCCGATGGTTATGGTGTCCTGATGAGCGCCATGCTGGATGAAGATACCATCCTGTACTTCAAGATCCTGAGCGAAGGGACACCAACAACCAATCCCGTTGGTTGGCATGGCGCTGGCAGAGTCCTAGGAAGCTTGATTCAATTGGCGGGCCAGTCCACCGGCCAGAGAGTAGATTGGACAGTGAAAGGCAGCGGTCCCTTGTCTGTAATTGGCTGAGGTGCTCTATGACTACCTCAGCCGTATCTGGATTGAGTGCTTCCTTATACAGGGACGATCCAGAAAACCCTTCGGTCACATTCTCCAACGTTTCCCTTGTGGATTCTGGTGATCATATTCATTGGCAAGCGCCGCGTGGATACCGCTATTGGGATAACACCTATGCAGTTACAATCGAGAAGCAGGTGGGCGGAGCTGGCGACTGGACAAACATAACCAGTCAATGCCAAATCAACTACCTGAGAGGCCGCATAACGGTTGATACCGCCCTGGGTGCTACTGATCTAGTGAGGGCATCGGGCAAGCGTAGAGATGAAAGCGATTTCATCAAAATAGCTAATCTATATGATGCCAAACTCACCATAAACGGTAGTGAGATCGATATCACATCATGTGAAGATGAAGGGTGGGGCGCAACGATGGCGTCATTCTTGAACTGGGAACTGACCGCCGAGGCTTATTACTATGCAATAGAAGATCATGCCAATCTGCTATCCGAGGAGATGATTGCCAAGATCTACGCATTTAATAGACAAGGCTATCATACGTCGGATTTCAATCCTTCCACCGATATCAGTGGAAGCACCGATGACAGCTTCAAGATCCAGCTTGATGATGAACCTAGCCCTTCCTTAGTGACTCTGACGGTTAGTGGGAAAAATAGTGGTGCCTTGATAGCCAGCGAAATGCAATCTAAGATCAGGGCGATTGGAGCACCTTATGATACAGTGACCGTGAAATTTTTGGGCGGTAGATATAAGATAATTTCCGGCACGAGAGGTCCAACAAGCAAGGTGAGGATTCTGAACGCCGATACGAAGAACATAGCAGACAGCCTGAAGATCGGCACTGAGAACGGCGGCATAAACACCGACGGATCGGCGTATTCTTTTGTGGGTAAAGGCGCTCTGAACAGCATTGAGAATATGGTGGCAAACCCCAACGATGCCCAGAAGGAGACTCTGACCTTCAAGGGCCGGGGCGAAATATATCCGGAGAGCTGAAATGAGGGACATTATAGTTGATATGGATGAGGTTCGGAAATTCAGATGGACATGGGATGCTATTCAGAAGTTTGAATCCAGGGCAAAGAGCATCCTAAAGAGGCAGGATATTCTGCAGCCTGGTATGACCACTCATACCGGCCATGTTCTGACAGCATATATCAGAATGGCCGATATCCTGGAGGCCGCGGTAGGGGCCGTTATTGGTAATCCCGAAGGAGCCAAGGGGGCTATCGAGGCATACCTGGAGAAAGGCGGCGATCTTGAGACTCTGCAACTGAAGATCTATGAGGCATATCTGGTGGCAGCCGACCCTTCTTCCTTGGAGAATTGGGAAGCCGATATTCGCATGGAAGAGGAGACCAGGCGGATCAACCGCGAGAAGGCGAACGCGAAGCTGGAAATTGCCCGGCTGGAGCTAGCAGACGACCTGGCAAAGATCGAGAGGCTGAAGAAGCTGGCAGAGAATCAACCGGGGACGACGAACTCAGTGAAGCCGCCAGATTCGCCTACATCCAATTAGGGCTACTCCCTAATCAATTTCTTGACCTTACGCCCAACGAACTGCGTGCTCTCCAGGAACATCATAGGCTAGAAGTAAACAGGGAACGCGAGCTTTCTGCTTTTGCTGGTTACTGTTCTGGTGCAGCGTTCGCTATGGCTTGGGCAGGCGAACTTACAGAATTTAAAGATTTTTATCGCATAGACGAGCCCGTGGTAAATACATCCTCTGAGTTGGATTTAGAGTACCACATTCGCATGATGCGGCTCTGTGGTGAAGGCGGGCCACCGCTTGACCACTGAATAAAATCACACAATTTTCTCTATTGTTAGTTAGATCTAGCGGAGCGAATAATGGCAGTAGAAGTCGGAAGGGTAACAGCAGTTATCGATGGAGATATCTCTCCGCTTCAAGGCAAACTGGCTCAGGCCAAAACCCAGGCCACAACCGCTGTAGCTGGGATAGAGACCAGCGTTAGCTCCCAGGTCCGGACAGGATTGTCCGGTGCCATTTCTAAGAGCAATTGGAAGGACGTTGGGCGCAGCTTGGCTGACGATCTAGTATCTGGCATAGCGGCTCCGTTCGGGGCAGCTGGCAGCGCCCTATCTACAGCAGCCACAGCCCTAGGGCCTACTGGCATACTGGCAGGGGCGGCCATAGCCGGGGCGGCTGCCATTGCTGGAGCATCCACTTCGGCGGCTATGGAGTGGGAGGCCGGGATGGCTCAGATCTCCAAGACCACCGGCATCAAAAAGGGCACCGAAGATTTCGAAAAACTGAACCAGGAGCTTAAAGACCTGTACGCCCAATCGCCCACAACGGTTGCAGGTATTCAATCGGTGGCGGCGGCTGCCGGTTCTCTTGGAATAGAAAAAACCGCCCTGGCTGGATTCACACAAGTAGCCCTGGAAATGGGTTCTGCCTTCGATATCCCTGCTGAAGAAGCAGCGGTAGCTATCGGCAAAGTAAAAGGGCAGCTCAAGAGCCTGCCTGAAGATGCTGCTGACTCTGCCGACTTTGCCCGCAAATTTGGTTCTGCAGTGGATTATGTGGGCAATAATTTCAATGCTACCGAACGGGATGTTCTCGACTTCTCGACCAGGGTGAGTGGGTCTCTGTCCTCCCTGGGTGCCGGTGCCTATGAGATCGCCGGGTGGGGCGGGATGCTCGCGTCGGTATTTCCTTCTGCTGAACGTGCTGCAGGTTCATTCGATGCGCTGCTGAACCAGCTGACGGCCAATGAGGATTCTGCTGCAGTAGCAGCCAGGCTCCTGGGGGTTAATGTCGAAGAGTTCATGGCTTCGATGACCACTGACCCAACCGACACTATTCTTAGGATCGGCGCTGCCCTGGAAGATTTACCTTCAGATAAGCTCATGAGCACCGCCAAAGCCCTGGGTGGTGCCTATGGCATGGACGTCCTGGTCAAGATGATCGGCCACACCCAGGAGTGGAAGCAGGCCATCGAGGATACGGTAGAAGCCGGTAAGAAGGGCGAATCCATAGGCGAGAGCTTCGCCTCCGGGGCGGCCAATGCCAAAGCACAATTAAGCATTTTAAGGAATTCGGTAGGTGCCATATTACAGGATATAGGCGGCCCGATACTGGACGCCTTCACGCCGGTTATATCCGGCCTGGCTGCGGGGCTCAATAAGATCCGCACCATAGGAGAGAACCTTTGGGAGCCACTTCTCACGGTTACCGGACCAGTTCGAGATGCTGTGGGCGAGGTGGTGGACAGATTTGGAGAACTGGCAAACATCTCCCTGGATACCCTGGTGGCCGGGGCGAAAGGTGTTAATGAGGCGTTCCGTATCGTCGGGGCATTTGTCGGAGCCTTCAAGAAAGAGCTACGTGATGTAGTCACCAGCTCATCGCTTTTCAAGACTGCTGAGGGGTATGTCAATAGCTTCAAGGATAAGCTATCTGGTATCGGCACGACATTCAGCGAAGCGAAAAACAGGATCGTAGATGGCCTGTCAAATGCCATCCCAACGGCCATATCTGGAGCTATAAGCGCCTTTGGAAGGCTCGGAGATAAAGCTGCTTCAGCCCTTGGAATAGGTGACCTGATCGATAAAGCAGAAAGTTCCATCGGGCAGGTTACAGGCTTCTTCAGCCGGGTATATGATACGGCGGCAGAAGAACTCGGATGGAAGACCGAGAACGCCATGAAAGACGGTCTAGTCGATGGGGCCAATAGCGCACAAGCCAGCGTAGCCAGCACTGTTGAATCCGCTGTATCTCAGGGGGCAACGGCGGGATTCGACGCTATCAAGAAAGGTCTGGTGGATGCAGGATACGATCCTACCCTGGCTGGTTATATGACGGCCTTTGGCTTGTCTCCTGAAGAGGCAGTGGCGGTCATAAATAAACAGACCTCTTCGAAGCATGAATATGGAGGCATATTTGGAAGGGGGTCCGGTGAATATGTCACCACTATAGACGGAACCAGCGTTGGTCTGAGATATCAATCATCAAAGCATTATGGTCAAGATCAAGCATCGCTCTGGGTTGGTGGACAGCGGGTAGCCGGTCCTATCACGGGTTCTGATGCTAGAGCGGTTATCAAAGCTCTTCTCGATGAGATCAACGTCGCCTCCCTAGCGAACGAAGCTACCTATCTGGATCTGATGGGCAAATCAGGACAGGCCGAAGTCTGGAGGCTCCAGCAGAGACAGGCAGAGGAGACAGGGAAAAAGCTTTCTCAGCCAGTATTAGACACCGGCATGAAGTTCAAACGCTATGGAGAAGATACTTCTGTACGATTGAACACGGCGGGCATCAACACGTCGCGGGAAATAGTATCGGCTGGCTACAAGATAGGTTTAGATGGCCATTTAGCAGCTTCTTCAATATTGACGGGTGGACAGATAGGCGGGAAAGCCACAGAAGAGGGTGGATTGGTGGCTGGCAGTGCCCTGACCAGCGCGGCCAATGCCATACGTTCGGCCATACCTAGCATCTATGCTCTCGGGCGGATCGGATATTCATCTGGAGAGACTGGCAACGCCCTGACCAGCGCTGCCAATGCTATACGTTCGGCCATACCCAGCATCTATGCTCTCGGGCGGGTCGGTTATTCTAGCGGAACGGGCGTTGGCAGCACCACGGCTACTACTAGTGGTAGCAAGAGTTCGGCTATAATCGAGACGCGCAGTGCTACGGATATATACAAATCGCTCTTGAACGTCTCGGATTTATCCGCTTGGGGCGGTTCACCTAAATATTACACTAAGGTGGCAGATGTTACTAGCGCCACAGCCGACGAACTTGATTATTTAGGTGATGCAGCAAATACTTGTGGTATCGCTGCATACGACTTATCCCAGGCCCAAACCCGTGCTGTGTCCGCAACAGACTTCTATGCAGACACAACCTTCCAGGCATCCCGAGGCATTCAATACACGCAGGAAACTTTAGACTATATGTCGGGCTGCGTCCTGTCTGATTTTGCTCGTTGGCAGGAATCCATGCCGGGGCTTTTTAAAGAATCATATATCGGTCCAACCGCTGCCAGGGGTTATCAGCTTCCAGCTGTCTTCAGGGACGCAGCCGCGAATACTGAAGAAATGTCAGGCACCACGCTAGCCACTACTGGCAGCCTAGGCACATATAATGGTGCTCTGAAGCTGGGTCGAAATGCTATAACAAATTTCATCAGCGCGCAAAATACAGCCGCTAATTCAGCCAATGCCTACGCTACTGCAACGGCATACGCCTCCACCCAGGTATATGCTGCATCAAACGGTGTAAGATATACGGCTGAAGCGATGACTGACATGGCCGGTTGCGTCCTGTCCGATTTTGCCCGCTGGCAAGAATCCACACCAGGGCTTTTCTATGAGTCCTACATCGGCCCGACATCTGGATGGGCCGGGCCTGGGAAGGGCGCAATATCGTCCCCATCGAATTATCAGTTACCACCCATTTTCCAGTCCTTCGCCAACGAGGGTTACATAGCATCTCCCACCCTGGCTATTGTCGGCGACCGACCTGGTGGTGAGTATGTCGTAGGGGCTGCCAGGTTTGAGGCGGTGCTTGAGAAGATGAGAGGGGGCACAAATATCACCATCAACAGCCCTATAACCGTTTACGGCGGCGGGGATACCGCCTCACTGGATGCAGTATTAGCCAAAAGAAATAGGGAGCTGATGCAGGAGATAACATCCAAGATATCGGCGGCTGCTAAGCACCTTTAGGCTGGATGGCATCCTCGCCGCTGATCACTGGCGGACCGCGGCGATCCATAGCGAAAACTTCTTCAGGTGTATCGCAGAGCTTCCACATCTCCAGCTCAGTGATCACCTTACCTATTCTTTCGGTGAGGTTCACACCCTGGGTGTCCAAACCGATCCAACCATCCTCCACCGGCACCACTACATAACAATGGCTATACCGATGTCCATCAACATAGGCATAAAAACGTATAGCAATCTTTGGATCATAGCCGCGAGCTTTCAGGAATCGCCAATTAGCGGCACTAAGATCTACACAATCGAAAACGTCCTCTTTCCATTTATACTTGAAATAGTACATATCCGCCAACTCCTGCAACAATATAATTTGGCTGGTGTTGTTACATGGTGGCAAATGCCAAGTTTCACTATGTACTGGCGCTGCTAATATAAAAACTAGTATTATAATTTTAATAATTATATGCATATACAAGAATAGTCCATATTTTCGAATATATGGATTACGGGGCCTGATAATGGAAATTTTAATAACAAACGTGGGAAGCGAACCTATCGAAATTGATGCAGATAGCTGGGAGTTGAAAGAGTATAGGGATACGCATCGAGCAGCAGAGCTTACTATAAAATGCAGTCGGAAAGTTCCCATCACCAGGTACGCTCATGTTATCGCTTCAGAGGGACACAAAGTTCTATTTCGCGGTTATATCCAGCAGCCACGGATAAAGAATATAAAGACCAGGGAATTGCTATGCAAAGGTGAAGAAGATCTTCTTCTCAGAAGATTTACCGGACGGTATTCCTATGTGCCGTCCCAGAGGCGTTTAATACATGCTTTTAAAAGCGATGTGCCGAACCAGACCGCCGATGCTTATGGGGTTACTAGAAATGTCGGGTTGCTTTTCATGGCTAACTCCCTTATACATTATTATGGCAATGTCATAACGTCGGGCACGCCACATTATGATTGGGTAGCCCTAGGTAGTTGGATATATAAGTTGCCCGGACTCGGCCTAAATAGTCGAATTGGCTCTGCAAATATTTATTCTCGTGGACTGCTTCTCCCTAGAGTATATAACTGGGATGAATTTGTAAACACTACAACCATAGGCAGGTATTCGGACGCTACGGATTTATATGTCAAAATAAACGATTCTGATCATAATATCGGTTTCGGCCCGCTCTTGCCATTATTCGCAGAAAATGCATACGACACCGGGGTGAGATTGGGGCAATTGGATCAACCTGAGACTGTTCTCACAGGTAATTTCCAGACAACTTATGATAGGATTTTAGATATACTGATAGATCTGGCGGAATATCACCAGCTGCAACCAAGATACAGAAGAGATCGGGAGCACACATATTTGGATGTATTAAAAGATCCGGTCGATAGCGAGTTCTTGCTCCATGAAGATCAGATTGAAGATATTAGCCAGTCCGTAAACAATGATCCCATCCCGTCGGTATTGATTGGCCGGGGCGTTGGCAGCAGGGACGTGCGCCATATGTATGCACCATCCGATCACAGTTGGAAAGGTGTCTGGTATGAAGATGTTATGGACATCGAAAACGGATTCTTAGACACTATGGGCATTTTGAAGCCGACTGTGGATGCTGAGTACACGAAAAGACAATCCAATGAAGTTTTCACTGTAGTACCAACAAGCGAATGGATGTATAGGCCCAAGGTCAATGATATGGTGAATCTGAGATTGGTTGGAGAACCTACTAGAATTCTGCAGGTCTCCAGCATTTTGCTGGACTCAGATGGTCGAATGGAGCTGGAGATTGGCAACCGAAAGGACGACATCGTGGATGCGTTTCATTCCAAGTCTTCGCTTGGACAAGTTTACATCGATGAATACATTGTTGAATATGGGAAGGCTATAACAATTACAGGCACCATTCAGTTGGGGGACTCCGGCCATGATTGGTGCACTGGAGGTCTGGCGAGATTTACCATACCAGAAGCTGTTTATGTCGCCGATTGGAGTCACAGGGTGACGGCAGATATAACAATAACAGCAGACGTTCCGCCCGAACCGATGTATGTAAAGATTTTTGTGAATGGTTTGGCTAATATATTCTGCCAGCCTACTAACTACTTGCTTGGCGATACTATTCAGAACCTCGATATCACTCGATATGTGTACTATGGCTCGCAATCCGAATTGATTCTCTTTTTGAAAAAGAAGGGAGATTGGGTGGGGGCGGATTGCTCTGCACATCCGATGGCTGATGTGACGGTTACTATCCGAAGCTGGAAGAGAACTCTGCCACCTGCTTGAGGGGTTGATTTTTATGTATCTTGAAGGCATAATTAATGATCTCACGCCAGCTGCCAAGCTGGCTGACATAATCATTCGTCGGCGAAATAAAATTACAGAAGAATACAAAACGAGAAGCTTGGCTGAAATAGTTCAGGGCGGCGGCGGGAAACTCCGGGATGAGAAGGATATTCGGGCGCGTGTGACCGGGGATCGAATCTTGCTCTCTGATGTCTTTGATATCGATGAAGAACTGGAGAAGGATGAAGAGAAGAGAGCACGACTTGAGTCAAGGCTCGCTGAATTCGACCAGAATATTATTCGGAGTATCGAGCGATCATGACAACACATGTAAAACCATACTGTGCTATCCATGGTTTTGATATTACGGATCTGGTTTATGCATCCAATGGCATAGAGCCATCGGGGGGCGGCGTGGGAGTTGAAGAAATCCTAGTCCCTGGTCGCAACTATGCCGATATCAGACACAAGGGACGAGAGCCCAAGAAGTACAGGCTCCGGGTGCGTTCCACCGATAGAGAAGAGATAGAAGCTTTTCTAAACGAAGTAAACACCGCGCCCGAGGATTCGGAATTCTATCCTTTCGATGCTCAAAGGTTCGGGCTGATCGCTGCAGCTAAGGCCATGATGACCTCACCGAGATTGTGGGGCAGCGGAAAGCTGTTTTATGAGGCCGAAGCTGAGATCTTGTGCAGGGAATCTTGGCTTTATGGGCCTGATACGGGCATACCCTTCTCAACTGATGTCAGCTTGCCCGCTGTCTCAGAGCTGATCAGCAACAACGGCCACGAACGCGCGCCAATGACTTACATGCAGGCATCCGGCGATATCTCAGCAGGCAGTTATGTAGAGAATTTATCCTGCAGGATCACGCCAAACACCAGCACCGCAGAGCATGACAGAGAAATAAAGCTTTGTGACAAGATGCTCCGGGGCGACATCTTTGAGGTAGGGTGGAGGAAAAGAGATGTAGTCCACCGCTATCATACGACCTTTGACCGGCTGTGGTCTGATATCGTACTGGATTTTCATAGCAAATATTCAGGCGGTGTCATATACACGTCGGGGCTTCTGACGCTCTGGAATAACGAATACATAATGATACCCTTTTACGGCCCACTACCCATTTCAGGGGAACCTGGAAGCGCGGTCATAGAGTTTTACGTGAACAGTCTGACCGGCGATCAGCCAGCAGTGCAGGTTGCCAGAGAAACCTCTCTGTCCGACATGCAACCAGTCGATCATGATGATATTGTGATCGGATTCAATCGAATCGAAATCCCCGGCCTAGAGGGTGAGGGGCACGTTGCATTGGGTCTGAAGGCCGGGAATAGTTGCACCGTCGTTTTATCAGAATTAACTGCAAAAGTGAAACGATATCTAGCAACTAAGATGCTGCCGTGGTTAGATCCTGGCGAAAGCGGGAAGATCCGGGTAGAGTGCACGGCTGGTTATAAGCTCAAATTTCTTGAAGTCGATTTTAACGACCGCTACTGGTATTGAGAGGTTATTATGCGTCAGAAGTATTATCTGCGAAACGAAGGGCTCCTTCTGAGCAAGCACGAACCCTATCAGTGGGCAGCAGGGCAGATTTTCGCACCAGGTGAATTGTCATATCATAACGGGGTGACATATCTATGCAAATTAGCTCACGTTGCGGATAGTGCGCATGAACCGGGTATAGGAGCCAGCTGGCAATCCGCTTTTGATCTATTGGCCGTAGGCACGCCGGGCGCACCAGGCGAACCGGGCACTCCTGGGGCACCTGGGGGCACAATGTCCTGGAGAGGGGCCTATAGCGCCGCCACTCAATACAGTGCAAATGACGGCGTGATTTATGAGGGCCGTGCTTTCTATTGCCTTCAGGCGACTGTAGGGAATCCTCCTCCTGCCTATCCAGCCACTTCTAATTCATACTGGAGTCTCTTCGCCGAAAGAGGGGCAGCTGGGAGCGGTGGGGCACCCGCGGTCTTTAATGTGCTAATATATCTCGATAGTGGAACAATAAAAGCCGTAACTCCGAACGGCACCGTTATCGATAATGGTGTGGCGGGCACTGATGATACTGACATATTCGATGCAGCGGTTCAGGCATGCCCGAACAATGGAAGCATAGGCATAGGTCCAGGAACCTACATCCTTAAAGCTAACAAGCTCTTCTACCTATCAAATAATAGCACGACCAACCCCATTTACTATGCTTTTGGCCCGGCCATGGAGGGCAAGAACTGCTATGTGGTCGGGGCCGGTCCTGGTGTAACAGTCCTGAAAATGGCTAATAACCAGCACTATTCCGGCCACCTGGCAGTTCTGATCCTGAATCGAACTACCGGCGATATGAATAATGGATTTTCGTCCTTCACTCTGGCGAATTTGACGTTGGATGGGAATCGAGCTAATCAGGAGACAATCTCAGCAATAGATGGGCCGGGCTTATACCTCTCTGGAAGCGTTCGAACCAACGAGAAAATATTGAATGTCGAGCTGAAAGATTCCTTCGGGTTTGGGGCTTATATTGGAAATAATGGCAGCGGACCAGCAAAAGGAATTATAATCTCTGGAATATATGCGAAGAATTGCTATAAATCTGCAATATGCTTGGATACTACGGCTGATGTTTCCATATCTAATTCTGTCATCTACGATGGCAGCATAGGATTGGAGGTATTGGGTAACACTGATTACGCTACTCGCGAATATGATAATATTTCCATCACCGGAGTAACCTGCAAACGCGCTGGAATCACTATCTGGTGCATCAATGGATGCGTCGTTTCCGGTTGCACCATGGACATAACTGGAGCTATCGTCCATTCCTACGGACTACAGGTACATTGCAGTCGAAACATCGATATCGTGGGGTGCAGGTTCACTGCAAATAAGACCTCACAGTATGTGACCTACATCGATGGCGGTGGATATATACAAGATGGAAGCTATGATCAGGTCAAATTCAGAGATTGCACCTTCGATGCTTTCCAGGCTCTGAAAGTGTTTGGCTCCGCGGTAGTCGAGGCATATAACTGTACGTTTCATGCATATACCTACTCTTACCTGAACGAGCAGCAACAGGAAGTGAGGGTTCCGGGTGCGTGCGTATATCTGAAAGAGTTTGAAGAGACAATAACTGCTGAATTGAAATTTACAGGCTGCGAATTTGTGGCCGATGCTTATGACACATATATATTTTATATACCGCCACATTCCACAGTAATCTCTGAGAAATGCAGCGCCCCAAAAGTCGGGGCAATGTCGATCGGCGGTGGTCTATTTACATATGATTGCACCGGACCGGGCCTGGTAGCATATAACAGCAGATGGGTTGCACAATGGGGCGTGTTCTACTCCACTCCTGCCAGCTCTTCCAGCATAACCATGCTATATAACATGGTAAATGCAATACCGATAGGCACGCCAATAAAATACCTGACCAGTGCAGGCGGACCATATTTTGGGATTGTCACAGCTATAACGTCTAATCTGCTAACCATCGCAGGCCCGCCGCTGTCAGGAACTATCTATATGATATGGACTGGGCCACCCGAAATGGTCTGCCAGGTGGATTATCTTATTCCAGGGGCCTATGCCACAGAAGCAAAGACCAACCTGATTCAAACATTCCAAAAATCTTTCTCTCCCTGGCATGGGCCGCCTGCATACCTGGTGAGGATCAGCCACCGAGCGCTGGCTGCTGATAGCGGCACTGCTCCGAAAGTGACCGCTTCCATCGAGGGCAACATAGTCGGAACCGACAATTCCAACACCGGACTGCCAGTTGCCACAAGTTGGACACATACCACCACCGGCATAAATGCCAGCAATTACAGGATAGACCTGAATGATGCCATTGAGCTGAGAACCACACAAGGCGGAAGTGGCGATTCTACATTTCTCACAGTATCTCTAATATTTGTGTCGGAGAGATGAGTATGCGAATATTAAGGCGAATACCTCTAATAGCAATGAGTTATCAGGCGGTCTATCCCCCAGCATATAGCAGTACTTACGTTAAGGCCACTACAAACACTTTTGAAATGGAGCCTCATAAAGCTTTAGATCCAAGCCAATCGCCATCTGGAGACGCATATCCTTACTGCTGGATGAGCAATGTTGGAAATCCAACGAGCCAACGATTTCATGTGGATTTGGGTTCTGCAAAGGTAATTGGAAAGATAGTCTATTGCAACTATCACAATGCTGGATACAATACAACACGCGGAGTAAACGGTTTTACTCTTCAGGGCTCTAACAACTCCAGTAGCTTTTCAAATCTCACATACGCAACAGATACCGGGTGGACGACTATCGATAAGTCTCCAGCTTCGATGACACAACATACCCAGACTTATGACGGTGCTCTATTCTATGAGATAATAGTGACATCACCATCAACACCATATCGTTATTACGCTCTAAAATGCGCAAATAATCATGGTGACACCAGCTATATGGGAATACGTAGGTTAATATTCTACGAGTTAACATATTAGCTAGTACACCTTTTTTTGTATTTTTATTTCTGCAGAAGGTTCTTTGGGATTCAAGCCTATATACGTCTCAGCTAATCCTCTCAAAGCCTTGTATCCTTTTTCTGTGATCATGTAATCCCCTCTTTCATTACGCTGCAAGATCATACCACAATCCAACAATTTCTGCAAATGGAAGAGCAAGTTACCGCCCCGAAGCCCCGTGAGGCTTGAAAGTGCTGAAAAAGTCTTTGTCTCGGATGAAAGAACTTTCATAATCTGTATTCGCTGCTTATTGCTTAAAGGCTCAATCATCTCATCAACTATTCGTTCCTCGGATAGTGCGAGAATAATTTCGTTCGATTCACCTTTGTCCCTATATATGTTAAGAGAATGCATAAGATCTACCTGTTTATCGAGAATTCTTGAGGTTTCCGAGAAACATCTGACGCATTGGTCATAGCGAGCATTCTCTCTCAGTCCTTTTAATTTCGATCTGGCCTTGCTAATAGATTCCTCAGATACTTTGCCATCTCTTATCTGTTCTATGTTTCTTTTTAATAAGTCACTGAATAACGATCTACAGGCCTCCCTCATATGGCAGTTTTTCTCCATATTTCTTTCCAGTCCTTGCTCAATCTCATTTGTCGCATAACCTATGATAGCATTAGAGAAATCGCTTCTGCAACCTTTGAGGATAGATTCGAGATGTTGCTGATTTGACCGTTCAATAAATCTCTTTAAATCTTCATGCATTTCTGAAAGCTTTGATCGGATCGCAACAAGCTCGCTTTGCATATCATCTTTCATGAGATGATCTGGGATACGGATAGATAAAAAGGTTTCTATTTTATAATTCTTAGTCATTTTGATGCACTAGAATGCACCAGGTGCATTTTTGTGAAGCTAAAGTATATATTCATATACATGCAGAAAGTATTGAAGGTGAAATACTATGAATGTAAAAGACGAGATACATGCCCAGATAGAAGGCGCGCTTAAGAATGCAAAGTTTCCAATCAACACGCCCGAAGAGCTTTTAGCAGCGATGCCTCAGGGAGCAGCTACAAAGTGCAAGGCAGGAGATGTCGAGCTTACAGCAGGGGATGCTGGAAAAGTCTTGGAGGCCACTGACTTTCCATTTAAAAGTGCTAAACAGGTTGCAGATGTTATAGTCCAAAGAGCAGGGCTATAATTTGTTTTCTTTTTAATCATTGAACGGAGGAAATAATATGGTGAATATGCCGAAAGATGTCAGGGAGACACTTGAAAAGCAAAAGCCCATTCCAATAGCCACAGCAAATAAAGCAGGCGTGCCGAACGTTGTCTTTGTTGGGCTTTTGAAGATACTCGATGATGAGACATTGATGTTGGCGGACAACTTCTTTAATAAGACAGCGGCTAACCTGGAAGAGAATCCAAAGATTTCGATACTCTGCTACGATCCCCAAACCAGTAAATCCTTCCAGATCAAGGGAAGCGCAAAGGTCCACAAAGAAGGCCAGGTTTATGAGGATATGAGAAATTTTGTGCATGGCATCAACGACAAACTACCCGCAAAAGCAGCAGTTATAGTGCAGATCGAGGAGATATACAACGCCCTGTATGGACCAGGAGCAGGTGCGAAAATAGCTTAAGTATAGATGTCGAGAGTTATGAGTTCGCAACCTTGAATCGTTGGCAAAAAGAAATATCAAAATTGGAGCTTGGGACTTTCAAGAACTCCCTATTATTTTCAGTGAGCATTATTTCTGTAAATCGAGGCATCACTATGTCAGAGCACATTATAGAAATGGCCAAAGCCCTGGTGAAAGTGAAGGACGGGATGATCGAAGTACTGACCAAACCCACAATCCGCCATTGTCCATTAAGGAACGACTTGTATGGCTTCGAGGAAGAAAACCACAAGACCGTAGAAAAGGTCTTGAGAAGGCATATCGAAGAATTCGGGATGTACGGTCCCAATCGTGTACTGGAGAGCGATCAGAAGCCAGTGAGCTTCGGAGCTTCGGAAATCATAATGGATGCCATGACAGAGGGTCTTGTGGATGCCGCAGTAGTTGTCTGTGAAGGTGCAGGAACGGTGATAATCACAAGACCAGAAGTGCTTCAGGCCGTGGGGGCACACATGACAGGTCTTATAAGCACCGAGCCTATTAAAGAGATACAGGATGGTTTGAAACAGAAAGGTTGCTTGCTTCTTGATAAGCAATGCGCGATTGATCAGGTCGAAGGTTATATAATGGCAGTGGAGGCTGGTTTCAGGAAAATAGTTGTGACCATAACCGGACATAAGGCATCAGAGGCTAAGCGGTTACAGGAACTGGGCGAAATCTCCGGTGTTAAACCGGTCGTCGTTTCAGTTCATAATACAGGCATTAGCGTTGAAGAAGCGGAAACTTTGTCTGATTATTGTGATATTGTATGGGCCTGCGCCTCAAAGCTGGTTAGGGAAATAGTAGGAAAAAGATCGAAGCTTCAGATCGGAATCTCTATCCCGGTCTTCGGAATGACTCAGGCGGGAAAGCAGCTGATACTGAATCGGGCATTACATTTCGAAGACGGACTGATCATTCATCGGGCAAGTTTACCGTATACGCCTATTGAAAAGCAACCTGAGCCGCTAATGTAGCACTGAGTAAGCGGTTAAAGATGAAGAGAAATCTCCATTTACTTGCTTCCAACAAAATGATCGATCCTATCCAACAAATGCGCATTCAATGGTGTCTCATTTTAGTGGCAACCCATTCCCTGCGTCATTTGTAGGATTGCAGCTTTACCGAACGCGGCTATCAATTCTGTTACAGGAGGCTCTCTTAACGGCTCAACTAATTTGCCATTCTTAATTAATCCTGCCTTTATAGCGGATTCGAGCACATATGGGTAATACATGCGAGCATTTGCTGTTTCCCCTTTTGCTTCAATGTAACACGTTGTTTCTGAGTTTCGGAATGTTTTACCTTGAGCGATAGGCCTAATGCAATGTTCATGAAAAAAACTTTAAAGCTTCGCAGAAGCTTTCAGCATTTATCACTTCGTTCCCGTCCAATCCGACTACTTTATACATAGTAAACCCTTTGATCACACTCGGTTAGTTTTTCTGAAAACCGACGACATTCGACGACATAGCCAGCTAAAAGCTCATTGTTATTGAAACTAGGGCCAAAGGAGGCTGCAATAAATTGCAGCCTCTCTAACTTCAGTTTCGGTTAAGCATTTCTTCCTCTGCAATTCAGGGTCATTCTAGAATGCCTTCTTCCTGCAATACCTCGACTACTTGCATCAGTTGTCCTTCACTCAGTCTTAGCTTGGAACGTATATCTGAGGACGTGAACTCTCCCCCGGTTTCCTCGATGAATGAGATGACCCTTTGCTTATCCTCATCGGTGACTTCCTCTAACTTCCACCCTTCAGTAATCTTCTTGTCATCGACAGGTCTCACAACACCTTCTACGACCGGATGGTCAACCTCGAGTAGGAACTCTTTGAGGGAGGAGATATCTCTAGCATCCTCATCAGTAGCGATCTTGCTATATATCTCCTCTGGAATTCCTTCCTTTACTCTCTCCTTGAGATTCTTGGACATCCATACGATCCTTCTCCAGCCGCCATCTGCCTGCAAGAACTTAGATGAGAAGTAGTACAGAATGCCTATCCCCAGGAATCCCACAACCTGCTTGCCGCCGCCAGTCTGTCCTGCCATGGTCGAGAAAGGCAATCCGTTGGGAGCTGAGCCTTTGAAATCACGATCCGCTAATCCTATGCCGTCAACCTCAGGTATGTAGAAACCTATGGTCTCGAAGCATCCGCAGGAGGTATGAGGGGCGTCGAAGAAGGTATATAGCTTCATGATATTATACTCACCACCAGATCTCTTTGCAGCTGCCTCGTTGACGCTTTCATACTCACCAGCAATTGCGTCCTTAAGCCCTGTTTTAGGTATCGGAAATTGGGGTCCTTCTGGATCTACCTTGGCCGCAGCGCGTCCATCGAACCAGGTGATAGCACCACACAGGGATGGCCTATCAGGAGTTACTACACATGAGCTTGTAGGAGCAAATGCTTGGCAAAGAGTGCATCCATAGAATACATCGACATCCTCATCGTGCAGCCCCTTGGCGCGTTCATCACGAGCCTTGTAGATGGTCATGGCACTGGCAAGTTCCTCTTTCACCTTTGCTGGATCGGTAACCACCGTGACCTCCATTTTCTCTATGAAGGGCATCTCAGCCTTGTACAGCTCGATGACCGGTTTGAATATCTGTTCCCACGAGGTCACACCCTTCTTCTGCAAACTTTTGCCCAGTCTCATCCAGATGTCGTACCTTTGATTCAGGTGCATTAAGCCGCTGATATAAGAGAGAAGGGAATGATTGCGCCTCTCGATGATTGATTCCAGGTCCTTCTCGACCTTCTCACCGCCAACCTTGAAGCTCATTCCGAAGGGTATGGTTGAGCCCTCTTTGATATCTTTGAGGTCGGGACCGATGATATTCACCTTTCCATCCTCGATCTGATCCATAGGTGTTGCTATGCTTAGCTCGAATCCATCTGCTTTCGGGCCGCCCATCTCCACCCAC
>Ga0209510_1001952_pt1 | contig 22076 bp, 21 predicted proteins | sample BiotimSIPDNA_FD_185749 | JGI IMG/M metagenome (GOLD analysis project Ga0209510, IMG submission 185749) | Anaerobic biogas reactor microbial communites from Washington, USA - Biogas_R1 time_0 SIP DNA (SPAdes) (version 2) | ecosystem: Engineered > Bioreactor > Anaerobic > Unclassified | place...
AGCTTGGAGAACATGGTGGTGAGTTACCTAATCTAAAATCTGGAAAGGTGCTTATGACTGTAGTAAATAAAAACGGAGCTTTGTTACTAACAAAAGTGATTCCATACCAAGCGAATTAAAGAGAACAAATGATACCTCTGTTTTTATTCTTGTGTATTTGCTTCTTGTCCATGACTTATGGACAAGATCCAAATTTCCATATTTACTTAGCCTTTGGACAATCGAATATGTCTGGGCAAGCAGATCCCACTGCTGAAGATAAAACGCCTGATCCTCGGTTTTTTGTACTTCGTGCAGCCAAGCATTCAGGGCAAACGGTAGGGCAATTTTACCCAGGAATTCCTCCTATGGGTCATAGCCAATCGAAGATGGGAATTGCTGACTTTTTTGGGCGTAAAATGGTCCAAGAATTACCTGCGTCCATAAAAATAGGGATTGCCAATGTTGCTATTGGAGGGCAAAGCATTAGCTTGTTTGACAAAACGACAAGTGCATCTTATATCAGCAAGGCTCGTAGTGCAAATGAATGGTGGATTCAATATTTAGATGAATATGGCGGAGATCCCTACAAACGCATTATTGAGATGGGAGAAATAGCGAAAAAAGAAGGTGTCATTAAAGGGATTCTTTTCCATCAGGGCGAAGCGGATTATCAAATGGCAGATTGGCCTAGTCGTGTAAAAAAAGTCTATGACGATATTATTGCAGACTTGAAACTTGACCCAACTCAGGTGCCGATTTTAATTGGAGAACTCGCCACCACAGCGGCGGGCGGTGATTTAGGTTATCGTAATGATGCTGTTGCTGAAGCGGCAAACATGATTCCTAATGGGCATTTAATTTCTGCTGCTGATTGCCCTGCTTTAAAAGAGGCTAGTTATACACTTCATTTTACGCGTGCTGGGTATCAAACATTTGGTGAACGTTACGCTCAAAAAATGCTTGAACTATTAGGCTCTTTAGACGGACCTGTTGTCGAATTAAGTGTTACTTCTAATGAAGTTTCTGTTGGCGAACAGGTCTCGCTAGAAGTCAATGCGACCGCGAAAAAAGGAACTATTGTTAAGCTAGAACTCAAAGAAGGGAATATTCTTTTAGAAGAAAAATCTGTTGTTCCTTATACGTATATTTTAACGTCTCTTTCTTTAGGGAATCATCAAATTACCGCCATCGCCACAGATAGTGAAGGGAATCAGGGGCAAGCTTCTATTACAATAGATGTTTTTCCTGTACAAACACCATACCAAGGCGTAGCGCATGCTATTCCTGGAAAAGTGGAGTTTGAAAATTATGACGACTGTGGTAATGGTTGTGCTTATTCAGATGATTCTGAAGGGAATGATGGTGGTGCTAGTTTCCGCACAGAAGAAGATGTGGATTTAGAAGATTGTACAGATGAAGGGGCTGGTTATAATTTAGGCTGGGCCACTGCTGGTGAATGGGTAGAGTACACTGTGGACGTGAAAAATCCTGGGACTTATAATCTAGTGATTCGAGCGGCAAGTGAAAATGCAAATACGATTTCAATTACTTCTGATGGAGAAGAATTAGTGAAAGGTATTGCTATTCCAACTACAGGAGGATGGCAACAGTGGCAAGATGTGACAGTAAAGGATGTCGTGTTAAAACAAGGCATTCAGGTGCTTCGATTCATCATTGGCACAGATTATGTGAACTTAAATTACATTGATTTTGTTCCAATTTCTCTTGCAATACAAGCAAACAATCAAATCCTAAATAACACCTCTCCTCAAACTCGTTTATTCTATAATCAAGAAAAGCAAAGTGTCTTTATTCGCATAGAAAATAATGGGAAGGTCGAGTTCTTTGATATGAAAGGGAATAGGGTATTCTTTTAACAAAAAACCGCGAGACAAGCTCGCGGTATAATCTTATTGCTTTTCTGTAGGCGCTTGTCGAACATGACTTTTTAGTTCGCCGTGTTTTCTAAAGAGATGTTTAACTAATGTGCCAAAACCTCTTAGTACGCGATAACGTTCACGACTATTGCATAAAGCCATTTTTGCTTGAGTAAACATATAGGAAGGACGAAGATAAAATTCTCGCCTTGCCCTGTCACAGAAATCGACTAAATTCTGACTGCTTAAATTGCCTCGGCGAATCGTTGTTCTGTGGAAACCATCTTTATCAAGCCATTGATTATAATCAGAACTTTCTAATGCTCCATTATCGAGAGCTTCCCTATAAGCTTCGGTACCAGGATAGGCCATAATAGGATAAAATTGAGCTGTATTCGGATTTAACTTTTTAGCATATTGAAGAGTCATTTCAAGAGTTTCTTGTGTGTCTCCTGGATTACCAACCATAAAACAACCATGTACTAAAATTTTTGCTTTTCTTGCATTTTTAGTAAACTCAATTGCCTTTTCGGTATTCTTAATTCCCTTATGGATATTTTGAAGAACAACAGGACTTGCGCTTTCAAAACCCACACACATTTCTCGACATCCTGCTTTTTTCATTAACAGAAGTAATGACTCTGGCACATCGGCACGCGCATTACAACTCCAGGTGATTTTAAGGTCACGCTCTAGAATGATGTTACATATTTCTTTAACATGATCATGATTAGCTGTAAAAGTATCGTCTTCAAAAAAGACTTCCCCTAAATCCTCAAAGTGTTCTTGAATAAATTCAAGTTCGTCTACGACATCTTTTGGACTTCTTCTTCTGTAAACATGCCCGTTTAATGTTTGCGGAATTACACAATAGCTACAGCGATGAGGACAACCTCTTCCAGTGAGAATCACAATCAAGGGGTTAATATTGGCGCCATAAAAATAACGTTTGTAACAAGAGAATAGGTGCTTGTAATAAGTTTTACTAACCCAAGGAATTTCATCTAGGTTTTCAATCTTTGGACCTTCAGGTTGAAAGTCAATTGAGCCATCTTTATCTCGAAATGCAAGACCTGGAATGGATTTGATCGATTCAATTTCACCACGTAGATAGCGTACTAGTTGGCGAGCTGTATGATCCGCTTCTCCAATAATACAGTAGTCTAAGTTCGGCTCCATATTTAAACATTCAAGAGGTTCTGCTGTGGCGTGCGTTCCCATAATGGCGGTCGGCACCCCAAATAAAACTTTTAGGGTTTTAATCACTTGAAGATCATTTAAAATACTTGGGGTCGATGTGCTACAGATAATTAATTCAGGTGAAAATTCACGAATTTTGGCAACTGTAGCCTCAAGATCAAGATCCATAGCTGGGCTATCGATGAGTTGAATTTCATTTTGGTCAGCTTCTACGTTTCCAGCGGCATAGCTTAAGAACATTGGCCAATACAAAGTGCTTGATTTAGTAACGCAAGGGCTACGAGATTCCCGACTAAACATCGGGTAAAAGGGAGGATTTAAAAATGTGATTCGCATAAGCTCAAACAAAATACATTATAGTGATAAAATAAACTACATTTCCCTATTATGAAAACGAAAATTTATCTGTTTTTTATCTGTTTTTTATCTGTAAGCCCCGTTTTGGTTAGGGCTTTAGAATTAGATACGATTAAAACGTATTTTTCAGATCGCTCTTTGGCTAGAGTTTATACCGTTTTAAAAGGCAGCGATGTTCGTGAAGGGCTGTCTATTTCTTATCATCCGAATAAAAAAGTAGCTATCGAAGCAAATTATAAAGCAGGAAAATTAGAAGGCGTTTATAAGAGCTATTATGAGAATGGAAATTTATGGCAAACGATTGGCTATAAAAATGGAATAGAGGAGGGTTTCTCTATTACATATTACGAATCTGGTATAAAACAAATTAAAGAGACTTATCGTGAAGGCGTGTTACATGGGACTTCTTCTGAATATGATGAAAAGGGCGTTGTACGACGCGAAATGGTTTATTCTGATGGGCAACTAAATGGAAAGGCTCGTGTCTTTGATAGTTTAGGTGCTATAACGGAAGAAATGGATTTTGTGAATGGCATTCGCCATGGCTTTTATAGGCGATATAAAAAGGGACTCGTGATACTGGAGTCCGAATTTAGAATGAATCGTTGTGTCAAAAACTGCCAATAATAAAAAAGGATCCTGTTATTGGGATCCTTTGAAACACAGAATTCTTTTATGATATAATAAAAAAACTTTTAACTCTTTTTCTTCTTTTTGCGAAATGCAGAGAAGAACATATAGGCAACAAATAAGGCGCCAAGACCAAGAAGAACTTTAGATAATTCACCAGCATATTGATCAATTAAGTCTTTTTGCCCGTGAGCAAAATAGCCTAAAAGAGCAAGTAATATATTCCAAAAAGTAGCACCAATCGTTGTATAAATAACGAAGGGTAATAGTTTCATGCCAGAAAGGCCTGCTGGAATAGAAATAAGCTGACGAATGCCTGGGATTAAACGCCCGACTAAAGTGGTAATGGCGCCATGTTTTAAGAAGATGTCTTCTGCGTTTTTAATTTTGCTTGAATCAAGCAAGAAAAAATGACCGAGACGACTGTCCGCGAATTTGTATATAATAGGGCGTCCTAAAAATTTGGAAAGGTAGTAGTTGATTAATGCACCCGCTAGGGCACCTACGGATGCAAAGAAAACAACTAAGAATAAGCTTAAATTAGAATTAGGTTGTAATGCTTTATAGGCCGCAGGAGGAACTACTATTTCTGAAGGGAATGGGATAAAGGAACTTTCTAACCCCATTAATAGAGTTATTGTTCCGTAATTAAGATTTGCATTGTACCATTCAATAATAGTTGTATAAATACTAACGTTTTCCACCACGCTTAAATTCCTGGAGAGCTTGTTTTGCTTCAGTGACGTATTTACCTTCAGGGAAACGCTTTAAATAGATTTCATAATCTTTTTTGCGGTTTCCTTCTTTAACAAGAGTAAAAATGCCCGTTTCTGCCTCATCACGGAAAGAACCTTCAGGGTAATCATTAAGATAGGCTAAGTAACCCTTAAACGTATTTTCTTTTTGAGCGGCTTTAAATACCTGATAATCAGAAATAACTTTTATTTTCGCTTCGATCGCTTCGCGGTGAGGCGTTTCTGGATAGTATTGTAAGAACATTTGCATCATTTCAAGATCGTTCGATGCCATCACCTGTTGATAACGAGAATCTTCTTGTTTGACTTGATACTGTTTTAGATTGACTTTACTACTATCAAGAGCTGAATATAAGTGTTCTTTTGTATTAAGATCTGCTGGTTTGCAAAAAGCTAAATAGCTTTCTAACACGTCTGCAAATTGCACTTTTGTATAACTAGCACTTACATCAGGCAAGCTACCGTCTTCAAGGAAGAGTTTATAATCTCTTTCGATGGCCATACAATCCCAGTCAGAAAGAGTGTCTTTTACTTCACTATTCTTACGTAAAACAGAATCTCTGTCTACTAAGGCAAAACGTGTTTTGCGATCACGACGGCTTTCTTTTCCAAATTCAAGAGATAATTCAAGAGCCACTCGAACAGGTAATTTGTTTGTAATGGATTCAAATTTAACGCCAGAATAGCCGTTAGGAATACCTACTTGTTCTTCATTTTTAGTAGAATTTGTAGCAATAACATTTTCTCGTTTTTCAAATTCCTTACGGACATTGATTCCGATCTTGAGGTCGCCGTCTTCGAAAATTTCGGCTATACGATATTCAAGAGCACCAGAAACAAAATAATACTTGTGGTAAGAAGCTTTTTCTCGGCTCACATCAAGGAATTCATCTTTGAATGAGTAACGTTGTACGCCAAAGCCACCTAAAACTCTTAAGTCAAAATCACCTGCAATATTGAATGAAAAACCACCGAGCACCGCTGGATTGACGGAGTAAAATGAAAGAATTTCATTTCGAGATGGACCGTCCCTTTCTACAGAACCCTCAGGGAATTTATATTCTGGATAAGACTGAATTTCCTTAAACTGAAAAGAGGCCGCTTCAATTCCGAGCCAAATAGTAAAAGGAACATCAAGCTTAAATGCTGGTGTAAACAAAGGACTCCAGAGAAATCCAAGAGATAATGGAATAGTCCATAACTCTGTATCAATGGACTCATTTAAGAACTCCCCATCACCAGAAAATTGAACTAAAGAGTATGGTTCTACCTGAAAGTACAGTTGAGTACGCCAGTTTGACCTCTCAAAGTCAGCTGCGGGAGTCGCTATGGCAATCGCTAAAATTAATATAAAGGCAATTCTTTGCATCGTTGCTAAATTTAACTTTTGTTAAAGGGAAAAAACGTATAAAAAACAATTTTTAATCAAATAATGGCTTAAAATAGGATAGTTAGGCCAAATCCGATCATTAATGCACCAAGGCCGAATAAAGAACCCCCAATAACCAGTTTCCGATCGCCTTTTTCTACTAGATCCTTGTTTTTTTCTACAAGACGCTGGAAATGATCTCCATCCTGAATACTCGGTTGCATCAATGAATTTTTGATTTCTTTTGCTTCTTCATAATTTTTATGGCTTAAATAGGTAAAAAGGGCTCCAGTAATGATTGGGGCTATCGCACTTCCTGTAATGGTAAGTCCCCAAAAACGAGTGTTTTTGGCTTTGATCCATTTCTGCTGTTTTTCTATTGCTTCAAAGTTTTTTAGGGGAGTTAAATCAACAGAAAGAAGAGTTTTCTCTTGAGCATTCACATTAAATTCGATCACCGTGTCTTGATAACCTTCTTTCCAGAGACGGATGTATGCAAGGCCTGGTTCAAAAGTTTTGAATCTTTTAGGTGTTTTTCCGAGAGATCTTTTTTTAATGGAAAGAGAATCATTGCCTTCAAAAATAAGAGCTCCAAAAGGATTTGTCGTGATTTCAATTTCTGGTTGGATTCGTTTTAATCGCAGTGAGACTTTAACTGTGTCATCTGGTATTAGTTGAATGTTTTCTTGGTTTCCCCAAAGATGCTGATCTACATGCCAATAAGTTTCAATTAAAATTTTACCAGTATCAAGAGTGGCAAAAGTACAAGGCGTTTTACAAATAGAAGCCTTTCCTTGTTTACTCACGCTAGCTCCTTCTGGATCGGTTTCCACATAAACATAACTTTTGGGCTTTTTCTTATTCATTACTTTGTTTTGAATGAAAGAGATCCATTTTTCTTCTTTTAATAAATCTTGTAAGGGCGTTTTAGCTGCAATGGTGATTTGAATTTGTTCTGGTGTTTTTTGAGGAAATAGGGTTCGTTCTAGTTTTAATATCAGGCTGTCTTGTGATTTTGCTGGAAGAATATCACCATTCCATAAGGCCCTAGCCCCTTGTTCATGACTTAATTTTCGAATACATTCGAGTTCTTTGCATTCCGAATAGAAAGACGAAGATATTACTTCTACGGATTCATTTTGTTCAATAAGTAATTCGGAAGTCAAGTGCAAAAGGCGTTCTGCTAAAAGAGAATCAATCCCTCGACGTTTGAGAGGAATTAAAATGGTCTTATCTTTTATTGAAATAGGCTCTTCTTTTTTTACGGTATCGGATTGAATTATTTCTGTTGATGAAATAAGATCTTCAGAAGGCAATTTCTTTTCAGAAGAAAATAGCGCTTGTCCAGTAGAGTCTAGAATACTTTTGAAAGCCGATTTAGGTAATTTGATTTTGGTATAGGAATTTTGAATGTATCCGCCAAGAATCACCGTATCTTTAATGGATCCTAGGTATTGGGCTTTTTGTTTGGTCCCTGACTTTAGCTCTACGTATACAGTAGGGCCATGAGGTTCTTCCGCCCAAAGAAAGGAAGAGAGAAAAAAGAGAACAAAAATAAATGAAGAATATTTCATAAGTCCTCAAAAGGATAAGGTGCATCCAACAATTAAAAATAAGGAAGTCGCGACTGCTGAAATCAAAGTCCCTCGTTTAAAATTTTGGGCATGATGTCTGTGATGGTGAAAATCATCTTTTAATGACTTAAAGTGTTCGTTTTGTCGAATCAAAATTTTATCAATTTCTGTAGAGCGAGCTTCTGCTTCGCTAATATGATATTGCATAATAAGAGCATTGATGATCGTGGCTACAGAAGCAGGAATAGTACCTAAAAGAATCATATGACCATATTCTCTTTTTGCTCGTCTAAAGAGATCTTTTTTTTGCTGTTCTAAGATACTTTCATTTAATTCTTGCTTTAACATAATCGTTAAAAAAGCTTCGCCACGTTCATTGGGTATTAGTTTTATGTCAATGGTTGTATCAGAGTAATCTTTTTTAAATAAGGTAACAAGTACTTGAGTACTGTCTACAGGTAAACGAATGGTGGCTGGGGTAGAGAAAGGTGCTTTTTGAGAAAAAGAGTTTGGAGGAGAACCGAGATATATATCTGCGTGAGGAGGAAAACTAGATAACTGAAATTGAATAGAGTCTTCAGCAAAAAGGAGAGAACTAAAGAGCAGAAAATAAAAAAGAAATTTTATCATTGTAATTCCCTTAGAGGAAAAGGCCCTTCTAGTACTAATGAATCTTTTTTTGAAGAAAGAGTCCAATGAATTAAACTCGAAAAATTAGAGGCAAAGTCTGTGACTTCTACATTCAGTATGCAAGGCTCTTGACATTGGAAGAGATTTGGAGCAGCAAACTTTAGAACTGAATCAGAAAACACATGTTTTAAGGTGTCATGATTTAAAATAACTCTTATAGATTTTGGATTGACACCAGACCCGAGATCTTTGATTTTAAATACAATAGAATCTTCTGGAGAAAGGGTTTGTAAAAGAGGAGCCCGTTCAGGAGCTATGGAATCAGTAAATAGAATTGTGGGTATTACATTATAGGAGCCTGAAATGATATCCATAGAAATGGATTGTGTTATATATTCAGGTAGAAGAATATTGGTGGCTTTGATGAATAAACCGTTTTGCTGTGGAATGTTTTTGAAATAAAATGTATCTTGAGTGAGTAAAGTGAATTTACTTTGTATCGTATCTCCTGAGGCAGAAATTAAATCTACACGAGTATAGGGGCTAGTATTTTGACCAATTTGAAGATACTTTATAGGGACTTCTATAATGGAAAGGGAATTATCTTTTAATCGGGTTCTAAAAGAATTAATGCCTGTGGAATCTCGTTGAGAAGGGTATGTTCCCTTATCGGTTATAATCTTTATTCCCCAATAAAAAGCAATAGAGGTATCACTATAAGATATCGAATTTTCTTGTTCAAAAGGCCCAAGAAGAGTTAAAGGCTCATCGCATTTCACAGTATCTATAAGATTATTCCAGGTCAGGTCTTTTATGCGAGAAGCGTAAAAAAGGCATGAAACTTTTTCCCAAGGGTCTTGTCCAGAAAATTCCCAATGAAGAGTAATCCCTGCTGAATCAGTGACGTCTAATAAGTTATAACCATCAGCTGGATAAATGGCTTTAATATTAATAGGTTGATTTACTTGAATGGTGACAGTGTCTCGAAGAGTATCTTTAAACAAATCAGTGGTTGTGAGAATTGCGTCGAAAGAACCTGTTTCATTAAATGTTTTTATAAAGTAGGGAATATTATAAGACTCATCATTTAAAGTCCATTCGATATTAAAAGGATAATTGGTGATTTGATCGTTACTGATTTGTTCATCATTAATGTAAAAACTTGCCCAAAATTTAATTGTTTGGCCAAGATCAATTGTCTGAACACGAGCTGCAGAATAATTGGTCAATAAATTTCCAGAAAAAAATTCAGGAACTACATAAATGTTTTGTGTGATTTGACTCGTGTCGGATTTAGAATAAAGGGAATCTTCTCCACACCCGATAAAAATCATGCATGTGAATAAAATAAGGAGACTTCTATAAAATGGTTTACGAGGAACAGTATTGTATGGATCGAGCAATTGCAGGTGCGTTTGTTTGCCAAAACGAGCAGAGTGCGCAGGCGTAGCATGGACATTGTAGAATCGCATAAACAAGTGGTAAACACAAAAATGGAAAATATGGATGATATTTCTCTTGTTGAATATCGTACTAGCGCGAAGCGTCAAGATATGTTTATCAAAAAAGCAAATCATATTTTACTCGGCAAAGCTTGCAGGAGAAAGATAAAAAGTATGTTTTTTTACATTCGTTGAAAAATCAGTGATTTTAAAACTAAGTAAATGCCAAAAATCATTTTGTTTTTCTTTTGGAATGGATATCCACACTATGGAATCAGAGTATGTCCATGATTGGAATAACTCGCTATCGAAATAGACTTGAATGTTGTTTTTAGTTAGTGGAATGCCTCCATCAGAAACATAAAAATAAAGTGAATCTTGATTATCTATGGTATCATTTGTTGAATTGAGATTGAAAAGAAATGGGCTGATTGAATCTGTTAAGAGAATAGAATCTAAAATGAGAACGTCTTCTTTTTTTATAGAAAAAGAAACGGGGCTAATCTTAAAATCGGGGTATTGGGAGTGGAATAAATCGATTTCGTACGTTCCCTCTTTTAAGAAAGATAGATGAAGAAGACCTTTATCTAAAGAAGGTTTTTCTTTCTCTAAAAGGTAAAGAGGAAGAACTTGCCCTTCTTTAGGAGTGATTATATAATCGAGTTTACTAATTAGTGAAAAATTTTTGGATGAAATAGGAATGATCACAGCCCCTTCTTCAGGAGATAGGCTCTTTGTAAAAAAAGATGACTCTATCTTCTGAGGCGCTTTTAAGCCAAAGGAATCAAATGTTTCAATACTCCAAAAAAATTGTTGTAGGGGAGGAAGTTGAAATGGGTAATTGAAAAAAGGCTCGTATAAAATGGTATCCACAAAAGATGTATCGTTATTGTACAAACGAAAATGATGCTTTAGAAGATCGTTAGAATCGGGGTCACTCGCATCCCAAACAAAAGAGACATTTTTTTCAGATGATATATGTTGAGAAGCTTTTGCAGGAATAAATACACTGTCATTGAGTTGGGGTGGATTAGATACCCAAATAATAAGAGTATCTGTTAACGTATCTCCATAATAATCCACGAGATGGAAAACGGCGGTTTGTTTACCCGCTTTTTCAAAGGCAGAACGGAAGCTAAATTCTGCGCCTCGTTTCTTTTCATTTATTTTCCAAAAATAATTTTGTAGACGGATGGCTTTAGACGGGTATACCGAGACTAAAAAAATAACACTGTCTCCTGGGATGAGAGTGTCTGTTTTTACGCGAAGAGATGATGTATCAAGGGAGTGAGTGATATGAGCGTCTATAGAAATAGTCCCTTCGTATTCCGAGCCATCAAAAAGAGCGTTTTCTCCTGCATTGCAGCTTACGAGAATTAATATGAATGCGAAGATAAAATAACTAAAGAATAGCTTTTTCATTTTGGCACTCCTAAAGAATCGATTACGACAAAGGTTTTTGTGACAAGAGTATCAGCATCTCCAAAAGAATCAATGACCCAAATGGAAAAAGAATGAACTCCTGGTTTGAAACCAGATTGTTGAATTGAAGTGAGTTGCCCTGTAAAATAAGTTGTCTTATCAATTTTAATATAATGGTTTAGAGAATCATTTCGATCTTTATCCGAAGAAGACCAAGAAAATAAAAAGGCTGAAGATGTAGAGCCATATAGCGTATCTTGATCATTAGGAGTTGTTTTAAAAAGCATTTGAGGTGGATTATTTAAATGAACCTTAAAATCAAAAAATAGCTCATTGTTTTCAGAATCCATTGCTTTTAATCGATTGGGAACTTGACTTTCAACAAAAGGAGTGTCTAGTGTATATATAACCGACTTTGCTAAACGTTTTTTGTCTCGATACCAATAAAAATCAAGATCTTCTGTATACTTATAGGGATTTGCAAATGCTCGTAATGAAAATGGTTTGTTGAAATTAGACTTAAAGTAGAGGGAATCTGAGTCATTGTCTTTAATTAACCATAGACCGATGGCCTTGACTTTTATAGACTCATCTGGCGTTGGAGGAATATCTAAGCATCCAGTATACAAAAAAACAATAAATATGCCGATGCCTTGGATTAATGCTTTTTTTAATCGCCCAAACCGAGAATGAATTGATTTGTCAGTGAATATTTTTTCGTTGATACTCATTAAAGATAAATGTAACTATATTCCATTATTATGAGTCAGGCAAATTTAGAATATAAGACAGCGATGGCCGCTTTAGAGGAAATTTTAACCCGTATAGATGATTCTGATATGGGAATTGATGAATTAGCTTCTGAAGTCGAGCGAGCTACCATTCTATTACGTGAATGTCGTAAAATTTTAATGGACACAGAGAAGAAAATACAAGACACATTAGCCTCTTTTGATGGGGATGTCGATTCCAATGGCGACTGAAGCCTTAACAATTGAAAATTTGACGGTTCGTTACCCTATGCGAGGTGGCGTTTTAGGTCGTGTACAACAATTTTTTACAGCGGTAGAAGATTTTTCATTTTCTTTAGAAACAGGTGAAATTCTCGCTATTGTTGGTGAATCTGGATGCGGAAAATCTACTTTAGCGCAAGCATTAGTTGGTCTAGCTCCTTGGACTATAGGGAAAATGACTCTCTTAGGTGAGGAGTTGAAACCATCTTCTCGAAAAGATTTGACTTTGATTCGAAGACAAATGCAGATGGTTTTTCAAGACCCTTTTTCTAGTTTAAATCCAAGGCAAACCGTTTCAGAAATTTTGATGTATCCATTACTGGCTCGTGGCTTTTCGCGTATAGAATCAAGTCAAAAAATTAAGGAAACACTTTCTTTAGTAGGCCTTTCTACAGAAGTACTTTCGAGATTTCCTCATGCTTTTTCTGGAGGTCAGCGTCAACGTATTGGCATTGCTCGTTCTCTAGTTTTATCTCCTAAAATTCTTATTTGTGATGAAGTGACGAGTGCTCTTGATGTTTCTGTCCAAGCTCAAGTCATTCAAGTTTTAGATGAAATTCGTCGTCAGGCTGGAATTTCTTTAATCTTTATTTCTCATGATATGCAGGTCGTCCGAGCTCTTGCCGATAACGTGATTGTAATGTATTTGGGTCAGATTATGGAGAAGGGAAGTGTTTCCCAAGTCTTAAACTCACCTAAACATCCATATACCAAAGCTTTGATCAAAAGTATTCCTACTTTAGACCGAGAACATCCTCCAGAGATATTAGAGGGCGATTGGGCAACACATGCTTCACCAAAAACGGGTTGTCGTTTTGCACCACGTTGTCCTCAAAGAATGCCTCGTTGTACAGAAGATTCGATTCCTTTAGATTCGATGGATTCTGTTCTTTGTAGGTGTATTTTAGGGCGACCGTCATAGATTGTTTCTTTAAATTTGATTATAAGGAATCGCTTTTTGAAATTATCAATTGAAAAAATGGTTCAAGGAGGAGTTGGTTTTACTCGACTTCCCGATGGCCGTGTCTGTTTTGTACCACAAGCATTAGCTGGAGAAGAAGTAGAAGTTGCTATTTCAAAAGAAAGTAAAGACTACGTAGAAGCTCGTGTGATGCAAATCATCAAGCCTAGCCCCATTCGAATTAAACCGAAATGTCCTTTATACGAAAAATGTGGTGGTTGTTCTTTACAGCACGTTTCTTTAGAATCTCAAGTACTGATTATGAAGGATATTGTCAAAGAAACTTTCTTAAGAATAGGGAAGACAGCATTACCAGACGACTTTCCTATTTTCTCTACAGAGCCTTGGCATTATAGACATCGAGCTAGGGTCGTTAAAGATAGAGGCACAAAACAATTTGGTTTCCGAGAAGAACAATCACATCGTATTATTTCTTTTGAAGAATGCCCCGTTTTAACAAAATCATTAAATAGTTTCTTGCATTTAAGTTCTACACAAAAAATCCCTACTCAAGAACTTCACTGCTTTGATAACGGGAGTGGCCGAGTCTCTTATTTTTATAAGGGAATGAAAGAAGCGGATCAACGATTGCTTTCAGATAATCAAGTTTTGATAGGGGATCGTAACATTTCTATGGATGCGTCTGTCTTTTTTCAATCGAATCTTTCTTTGCTCTCCACGTTAGTTGATCGTGTGCGAGTCCATGCAGAAAAAGGAGATTGGTTAATTGATCTTTTTAGTGGAGTTGGTTTTTTTGCAAGCCTTTTAGAAGACCGATTTTCAAGAATCACAACGGTGGAAAGAGAACCTGGTTGCTTGCGCCATGCAAAGAAGAATTTAAAAAAGGCTGCTGAACAAGTGACTGCAAACGCTGAATCATGGCTTTTAGAAAACACAAAAAGTTCTCCTGCTGTTTTAATTGTAGACCCTCCAAGAACAGGGCTTCCTCCAGAGGCGTTAAAAGTTATTGCCGAGGGCAAAATCAAAAAAATGATTTATGTTTCATGTAATCCAGTGACTTTAGCGAGGGATTTATTTCAACTAAAAAACAGCGGTTTTGAAGTAAAAGCAGTAGAGGGATTTGCATTTTATCCGCATACACCTCATTTGGAGATGCTTTTGGTATTGGATCGTGGTTAAAAAATGTTTTTTTTTCTAGTTTCAAAAGGCTTTAATTTTTAACAAGAGAGAGAATATGCTAAAGAAAATCATGTTTTTACTTATTGTGGCATCGTCTTTGGCTTTGGCCGTCCCTGCAGCACAAAAATCAAGAGCTGTTGGTGGCTGGCTTCAATTAGGTAATGCTGGAGAACATTTTGGTTTAGATTATAAATATCGACGAACTGAAACAACAGCCATTGATATTTATGGTCATTTTTATTTCTCTTCTGGTGATAATGCTCTAGGCGTATATTTTGCACATTATTGGCACAATTATAATCTCCTAAAACTAGCCTCAGATTTTGGTCGCATAGGTCTTTATGCTGGCCCTGCAGGTGGTTTTGGTTGGTGGCTTGTTGATCATTATAACGACCGTGTTTATGAATATGATCAATCTGGGCTTGCCTTGCGATTTGGTGTTGTTGGCGGAATTACCTGGGAAATGCCTATCCCATTAGAAATTTATGCGGAATTGAATCCTGTGGGTGAATTTCATGTGATTTTTGATGATTATCGAGATAATCGCTATGATGATAATTATGTGACATGGCAGATTCCAGACCTGTATTTTAGGATGGGTATTCGTTTTTGGTTTTAACAATAATAGGGAATCAAAAAATGAAAAAGGGAACAATAAAAAAAATAAGCTGTATTTTACTTATACTTGCTAATCTATTTTTATTGGCAGCTTGTGAGAAAAAATCTGTTCCACCGACTATTGTCGTTGGTCGAGAATGGAATCACCAAGTGAATCGTGTGGCCGATACGGCTAGCTCATTCACTCTTAAAGATCCTGTTGTTTTCGAGTTAGTATCCGAAACGCATTTTGAATTTACTGAAATGGAATGTATCGTCTACGAAGGTACTATTAAAAATAGAGGGCCAGAAAAATGGCGCCGTCAAGTTAAAACCACTCCGAATCAAAATACTTATGCTGTTAGAGGCAAAGCTCGAAAGGGCGGATTCATGTCAGCAAAAGAATTATTTCGGCTAAAAAAAGAAGGTTTTGTGACCATTGAATTTAAAACGAAAGATTCTGTGATTGCTATTAAAGAAATTGAGGTTCGTAAATAATGTTTTTTGTAAAACTTAAACAGTCTGCTATTTTGTTCGCTGGCCTTTCGCTTCTGATCGGTTGTGGTGGATCGGATATAGAAGTGAATTACCAGTTGAAAGAACCAGTTACTCGTCAGCTTTATTCAGAAGGATACTATGCTACGATTGACTTAAAAGGGGTCGAGCGGATGGGTACAATTACTGCCGCTTATACAAAATTAAAATACTCCTCTCATGCAGATACTTTAAGCCTTCAACGAACATTTGAAATCAATAAATCGAGGGGCTATTTAAAAAACTATATGCCTTCCGAATTACTCTGGCGTATCCGAGAAGTAAGCTTAAAAGCGATAGACCGTAAAGTCATTGAAACTAAGGGATTTGAATTATATGATACGTTACTTCACTCTCTTCCAATGCCTGTCCGTTGGCGTAATCAATTAGCTCATCCAGAAAATGTAAAGCACTTGATTCGTAATGAAAAACACCGTTGGGAAATGTCTCATTTATTAAAAGGGCCTGTTCCTACGAAAGGGAACATTACTCAGTTATTAAAGGATCGTGGTCGATTGAATTTTGCTTTAATCAAAATAGATTCTGTTGTGACTAATGGCTTTCATAATTTGGATTCTAAGCGTTGTCTAGGTTATATGATTCATTTAAAAGAGAATGAAAGCTTTCCTTACTTTATCTGGGAACAGCATGTGAATAGTAAGATTGGGACTGAACAGTATCAGTCTTATTATAAAGGGTTAAAAGCAGAATACTATACTCAGTATTGGGTCGCGATAGACCCTGAAACAGGTATTCCTTGCCAGGAACGTGAATTTAAGCAGGGTGTACACACAATGGTAAATCCAACGACTGGAGATACAGCTACATTTAAGAGTAACATTACTCTAGAACGCTTGTATACAATGGAAAAAGAATGAAGTGGATTTTAAAAAATTATTTTTTTGTATTAACTTTTTTATGCTTGGTGGGATGCGCTTCTAATCCTTCTCCACAACAAACGATGGTCACGGATCGTCAGCTTGTTTATAAAGAGACTTATAAAGCTTATATGGAAGCCGAAAATAAATACTTAAATCTGCTTTTCAATATAGAACGCTTGCCTGAGGAACAGGAACTTTGGATGATGAAGCGAGATCAAATGAAAGAGCTTATTTCGTTACGAGAACTAATGCTTATGTCTCGTTCAGAACTAGATGCCTCTATTCAAGATTGGGAAAAGTATCTTCAGGAACTTGAACAAGAACAAAAGAAATCAAAATTTATTAGTCCAAATTTAAAAGGACAAGATGTTAATCGTTCTTCTCCTGGTGAACTTCTTCAAAATGAAGCCTTTCGCCCTCCTCCATTAAATCATTAACGGAATAATCGAATGACTCTAGATAGGCCTGTAATCAAACGGTCTATTTCCCATGTCTCAGTGTAGACGCCAAAACTTGCACGTAAAGTCGCAGAAACTCCAAATCGATCCATTACAGGTTGCGCGCAATGATGCCCGCTTCTTACTGCAATATTTTCTTCATCCAGAATCATAGCCGCATCGTGAGAATGAATTCCTTTAAGAGTAAAACTAATTAGAGCTCCTCTTTCTTTTGGATTTCCAAGGAACTGAACTTCTGGTATTTGACGGAGTGCATTTAATGCGTATTGCGTAATTTTAGATTCGTGAGCTTCTATTTTCGAAAGAGAAACTTGATTTAACCATTCGATGGCTGCTCCTAATCCAATGACTTCAGCAATAGGGGGAGTCCCTGCTTCAAAGCGTGCGGGAGGGGCTGCATAAGTGGTCTTCTCAAAAGTGACTTGAGAAATCATTTCTCCACCACCATGCCAAGGAGGCATAGATTCTAGAACGTCGCTTTTACCATAAAGAACGCCAATCCCCGTAGGACCATATATTTTGTGGCCAGAAAAGGCAAGAAAATCACAATCTAGTTTTTGAACATCAATATTTAAGTGGCAAGCACTTTGCGCGGCATCAATTAAAATTTTGGTGCTAGGAGAAATAGCTCTTGCTTTTCGTATGATTTCTTCAATTGGATTTACTGTTCCAACGCTATTACTCACGTGAGTAAGGGCGAGTATTTTAGTAACATCTGGTTTAATTAAATCTTCTAAAGAATCGAGTAATAAATTACCATCATCATCCATCGGAATGACTTTGATTTTGGCGCGGCGTTCTTCGGCAATCAATTGCCAAGGAACAATATTTGCATGATGCTCTAAAGCGCTAATTAAAATTTCATCGTTCTCTTTTAAGAAACGGCGTCCATAAGACCATGCTACAAGATTGATACTCTCCGTTGTCCCGCGAGTAAAGACAATTTCATTTTCACTTGATGCACCAATGAATTGAGCGACATCTCTTCTTGTCTTTTCAAATGCCTGAGTTGTCTTTTCACTAAGACGATAAACCCCTCTTTTGACGGAGCTGTAATGTTCCTTATAAAAGCGATTCATGGCTTCAATCACTTCTAATGGCTTTTGTGTAGTTGCTGTACTATCTAAAAAAGCAAACCTTTTTGGATTTAATGAATCTTGCATTAAAACGGGGAATTGAGCACGAATAGAATCTATTGAGTTGATCATATCTTTTATAATAGAAAAAAATAGAACTGATGAGGTTTTCAATTTTCTATATTATGCGTCATGATGAAGATAATTTATTTAAGTGTGTTATTTTTTGGGAGCCTGCTTTTTGCTCAAGACATATTGAGAGAGGCTGTTGATAATGCTGATTATGATGCCGTTCGGCAGATGATCAAAAAAAATGAAATAGAAGAAGTTTATTGTGGAAAAATGCCTCCAGATACGGCATTGCAACTGTATGGTAAGATATTTAAGGCGATACCAGAGCAAAGTTTTGCTTCTTGTCCACTACAATTCTCTATTTCTTATGGGGCAAAAATTTGTTCTGATAAAAAACAACTTCAAGTATGTATGGATGTGATTCATTTTCTTCAAATGGAAACGTTGCAAGGAAATTTATCGGCGGTGGATCATTTTTCTCGAGTGACTGAAATTGCAATAAAAAATAAAGCGTATCAAAAGCCTTTAAGAGAAAAGGTGGATACCCTAGTATGGAACAAGTGCCCTAAGAAGCAAAAAGATGCTTGCATTGAAGCATGTCAATTATATGCGGATTCAACAGGAGATACCTTAAAACTTCAAGAGTGTATTGAGAATCCTGTAAAAGGTGTTATCAAGAAGTTAACTGTTTCAAAACCATCTCCTCTAAATGAACAAATTAAAAATTGGGCAATAGAAGGTTATTGGAATAGTCCAGTTGCTTTGAGTTCACTCTGGCTAAAATCGATTTTATCTTTACAAGAGAAGAAAGTTATTCCAGATACGCTTGTGCCAGACATGGCTTATTTAACAAGAGTATTAACGATTCATAAAGAACAGGGAACGGTTCTACCAGGGAAAGATCTTTTTCGATATTGTGCAAGTTGGAATGGGGCTGTAGACTCTGTTTTTATGGCTTTACAATTAGATTCTCGTTGTCCAGTTTTTATTGGTGTTGTTGATGCTCGTGATGAAAAAATTTATAAAGCGATTGAAATAGATGGATCCATTTGGATTGTAGAAAATATGAATTATGAAATAGAAGAAACATCCATGTGTTATGATCGCGAGAGTGAAAACTGTAAAATCTATGGTCGTCTTTATACATGGGACGCTGCTCAAGTGGCTTGCCCAGAAGGTTATCGCTTATCCAAAGATTCTGATTGGGAAAAATTAGAAACGCTTGCAGGTGGTTCTGCTTCTGCTGCAAATAAATTAAAGTCCAATGGAACAGATGAATATGCTTTTTCTGTTATGTTTGGTGGCTATGCTAATAAAAATGCTATTTCCACATTACTTGGAGAAGGCGCTTATTTTTGGACTGAATTAGAAACAGATGGACGTGCGATCGCAAGATCAATTTTTAGTTCAGATGAAGGTGTCGAACGGTTCTCTAGCGATAAAAAAATATTTATGTCTGTTCGTTGTGTAAAGGAAAATTAACAAATAAAGACCCTCTATAATTCTTACGTTAAAGGACTATAGACGCGTTTTTATAGTTGGATTTATTTTTCTTTCTGAATGTAAAATAGATTTAATGTTGATACGTTTTCCTTTCGGATGTTATAATTTAGAAGTATGAATTTTTTCAATCCAACTTGTACTCTTTCTGATTGGAAGTTAAGACAGGATTTATTAAGACGAGTACGTTCTTTTTTTGATGAAAGGAAAGTTCTTGAAGTGGAATCTCCTGCTTTATCTAAGGCTTGCGGTACAGATCCTCATTTAGATTTTATTGAAACAAAAGAAGAACCTTCTCGCTATTTAATGACAAGCCCAGAATTTCATATGAAGCGATTATTAGCTGCTGGGTTTGGTGATATTTTCCAAATTGCAAAAGCTTTTCGTTATGGAGAAAAAGGCGAACGCCATAATAGTGAATTTACGATGGTAGAATGGTATCGTGAAGGCATGGTAATGGAAGATCTCATGTCAGAAGTAGAAGACCTATGTTCTGCTATTTTGGATTATGAAGTGAATGCTAAAAGAACGAACTGGGTGGATGCCTTTAGAAACTATGCACAGGTCGATCCGTTTTGTCAAAATTTAATGAGCTTTGTTTACGTTTGTGAAAAAAATGGTATCCCTGTTCCAGGAAACTTCAGGGCTTTTTCAAGAGAAGATTGGTGGGATTATATCATGGTCATGGTGATAGAACCATTGCTAGGGAAAAATGGCCCAGAGTTCTTAATGGCTTATCCTCCAAGTCAGGCGGCTTTAGCAGAAACTTATGTCGGAGAAGATGGTTTAATCTGGGCTAAACGTTTTGAGCTATATATTGATAATATGGAACTATGTAATGGCTACCAAGAACTTACGGATGCAATAGAACAAGAAGAACGTTTTAAGCAAGATTTACTTTTACGAGAGCGCCTAGGCAAAACATTACCCAAAATAGACAACTTATTTTTAGAAGCTCTTCGTCATGGGATGCCTTCGTGTTCTGGCGTGGCTCTTGGTTTAGATCGTTTATTTATGCTCGCCTTAAAGAAAACGCAAATTGCTGACGTTATTCTTTTTCCAGATGAGACGGCATAGTTTTTTCATTTTTTCCATTACGATTAAATCTATTAATGGTATGGTTGACGGAAATGGTTTTTTTCACGATTAAATTTAAAAAACCATAGTTGACGGTAATGGCGTTATCTCTTTGCTCGGGTTGACTTTATTTTGTTTTTTTATGAATAACACCAGTATTGACGGAAATGGTTTTACTTTCTCACTAAGTTGATTTACAATAACATGAACACTTAAAAGTTTACTTTTTTACGTGAAACTTAGCGGTTCACCGCTGTAGTTGAACCATGCAGAGCTGTGAGAATGATACCCTTGTGGTACAAAATCGTTCTATAGCAATACTCCTTTCCGTCTGCTATGCAACTATTGTTATTTAATTAATTGGTGTTGTTTTTTCATTTGAATCTGCGCTATTTGTTTTACAGGAACACGTACACTTGCGCTTTACGTGAAACTTAGCTTTACCGCTGTAGTTGAACCATGCATAGCTAGCGCTTAGTAAGAAACATGAACACTTAGGAGCTTGCTCCTTTACGTGAGACTTAGCACTTTTAGTGCTTTAGTCGGAACCATGCATAGCTTGTGAGAATGATACCCTTGCGGTAGTGATACCCTTTGGGTAATGATACCCTTGTGGTAGAGATCCCCTTGTGGGAAAAATACGCTTGATTCTTCATGAAAAAATAATTCAAAACAAGCAACCAAAATTACAACTAAAAAAATGAGTTTCTGTTATTGTTTGGATGCTCGGCTTCTATTTCCTGATTATTTTTGGACTTTCTTCATTAGGCTTTTTATTTCAGGTTTTGGGAAGTACCCAACGGACTTATACAAAAGGACTCCACTGGAGTCTAAAATAAAATAGGATGGAATCGCGGAGGGGGTGTTAAAGAGTTTGAGTATATCCTCATTTTGTAAAAGCATGAGGTATGAGGGTGAAAACCTTTTTTCAAATTTTTCCATGCCTTCAAGAGAATTTTCAATAGCGATGTAAATCACTTTAAAATCTTTGTTAGAATACTTTTGATAAATAGATTCAATATCATTCATGCTTTGTGCGCAAGCAATACACCAAGACGCCCCAAAAACCACCAAATTCAATTTGCCTTTAATATCATGAAACCAGTGTTCATTGCCATGGACATCGATTCCGCTGAAGTAATCCATTTTTTGATTCAGGGGGATAAATTTTACTTCTTTAGAGAATAAACGAGGGAAAACAGCGATGAAAATAAAAAGGAGAATCACCACAAAGATTAATTGAGCCCCTTCAAAAGAAATAAAACCCTGACGACTGTAAGGGCTAAATCTTGATTTTTTAGGCGAAAAGGGCATCATTTTCAATCAAATATAAGTTATATTCAGACTATGGCATATAATATTCAAGATCTTCTTTCTGAAATGGTTAAGCGTGGTGCTTCTGATTTACATATCACAGCAGGAACAGCTCCTCTAGTTCGTGTTTCGGGTAGATTAACTCCCATTGGAACGGAACGCTTAAAACCAGATGAGACTATGAGAATGTCTTATAGTCTTATGAATGAAATTCA
>Ga0209510_1001956_pt1 | contig 22047 bp, 15 predicted proteins | sample BiotimSIPDNA_FD_185749 | JGI IMG/M metagenome (GOLD analysis project Ga0209510, IMG submission 185749) | Anaerobic biogas reactor microbial communites from Washington, USA - Biogas_R1 time_0 SIP DNA (SPAdes) (version 2) | ecosystem: Engineered > Bioreactor > Anaerobic > Unclassified | place...
TAAGCAACGGCGATGGCAGCAGCCAAGCGAGCATTTGTGTCTTCGGCAGGTTTCGTTTCGGCAACGACTACAGTAATTTCCTCAGGCGGCTCCTCGTCATTTTCTGCTCTGGTGGTCAACTTGACCAACAATGCCATGATGCCCCAAAGCGCAAAAATCATCACGAAGACCAGCGCCATGCCGATCGCGGTTATGATCAATCCTTGATTGAATACAGTCATCATCGCCGCCTATACTGGCATGTTGCCATGCTTGCGGGCGGGGTTGATCTCAACCTTGTTTTCAATTGCCTGCAATGCTTCAATCAGTTTTTGCCGGGTTTCAGCTGGCTCGATCACTTCATCAATATAGCCAGCCTTCGCTGCCGCGTAGGGGTTCAGGAATTCTTCCTGGTATTGCTGGGTCAGGCGCTCGCGTTCGGCTTGTGGGTCATCAGCAGCTTTGATCTGGCGACCATAGAGGATGTTGGCAGCACCTTCAGCGCCCATCACTGCGATTTCAGCGGAGGGCCAGGCGTAGGTGATGTCCGTTCCCAGATATTTGCTGCTCATGACAACATATGCCCCGCCGTAAGCTTTTCGGGTAACGACGCTGACTTTTGGAACAGTCGCTTCAGAATAAGCAAACAGCACCTTGGCGCCATGACGGATCACGCCGCCGTGTTCCTGGTGAACGCCGGGCAAAAAGCCCGGGGAGTCAACAAAAGTGACAACAGGGATGTTGAAGGCATCGCACATGCGCACCATACGGGCAATTTTATCTGCTGAATTGATGTCCATCACGCCTGCCATCATGGCAGGTTCCTGCGAAACCACGCCAACCGGTCGCCCAGCCAGGCGCGCCAGTCCAACGATCGCGTTGGGGGCATAGCCAGCCAGAATCTCAAGAAACGAGCCAGTGTCCATAATCTGGTTGATCGCGTCTTTCATACTGTAAGGCTGGTTGGGGTCTTCAGGAACGATCGTGTTGAGCATTTCGGAGCGGCGGTTGATTTTATCGTTCGTCTCTGCATGTGGAGGTTTCTCAGCGTTGTTCGAAGGGAAGTAAGACAAAGCCTGGCGTGCCAGGGCGATGGCTTCTCTTTCGTCCGCGCCAACCATGTGGCAGGTGCCGCTGGTTGTCAGGTGCACATCGGCTCCTCCGAGCGTCTCGAAGTCGACGTCTTCACCGGTGACGGTTTTGATCACTGCTGGTCCGGTCAGGAACATGTAAGATTGCTTGCGCACCATGATAATCAGGTCGGTCACTGCCGGAGAGTAGGAGGCTCCGCCAGCACATGGTCCCATAATCAGGCTGATCTGGGGGACCACACCAGAGTAGATCGCGTTTCGGCGGAAAATTTCGGCGTAGCCACCCAGGCTATAAACACCTTCCTGGATACGCGCGCCGCCAGAATCAATCATGCCGATAATCGGTGAGCCGGTTTTAACTGCCAGGTCCATTACACGGCAAATCTTATCTGCGTGCATTTTGCCCAGCGAGCCGCCCTGGACGGTAAAATCCTGCGCGTAGACATAGGTTGTCCGTCCGTCTACCTGCCCATAACCGGTGACAACGCCGTCTCCCAGCCCCGAATCGCCATTCGGGTCGTCGAGTGCGGTTGTCATTGCTCCGATTTCACGGAAGCTGCCTTTATCGAGCAGCAGGTCGATGCGTTCGCGGGCAGTCAGGCTGCCCTTGGCATGTTGCTTGTCGATGCGGTCCTGCCCACCACCAAGTTTGGACGCGGCACGCATAGCCTTCAATTTATCAATGCGGGGGATTTCCTCGGTCATTTAATCTCCTTAAATGTTTTTTAGCCCAATGAGTGAGTAGGGCTTGAATGCGAGACTATTGTAACATCAGTCAGGCTAAAAAAAGTGATACTGGAAATGACTACAATGGAGCAGGGGCTGTCTTGTGAGGTTTAACAGCCATTAGTATTTTCTTTTTATTGGTCATGGACTGCCCAGCCACTTCCAAAACGGTCTTGGTCATGGTTTATTGAAAACCTTTGGTGAGCTTGGTCAATTGAGTGTCCAGTTGTTCATAAAACAAGTCGAGTTTTACAGTAATTCTAAGGATGGAATTTTTTTAAATTTAAAATATAGAATGCACGGCTAATCGGACTTCAAAATGGTGGGGTGGGTTCAGAACGTGAGAAAATGTGATTTTTTTAAACAGTGCAACCCACCCCGATGGAATCACGGTTAATCCTTCGGTTTTCATTGTCTGTCCTCAGTTCTTGAGCAGGGGAGGTGTCGTTAAGTCAGCGGTCATTGAGCGCTCACGATTGGGACCTGCCCCTGCGCTTGTATAAATCTCGGTTTGGCACTTTATTAGGGCAAAGGGGTAAAAGCGATTTTCATATTGAGAATAGCTGAAGTCTTAGGCGCGGTTTGATTAACCGGGATTGTCCAGGTAAAGAATAGCCTGATTTCTGAAGCCTGTAATATTTTGGTCATTGCGTTCAACCCGAATGCTGTTATAATTCCTGCCAATGACTGGTCCGGTGTGCGGTCCGTTTTTCGGCTGCTATCAGGGAGACCTGCAAAAAAAATATGTATAGGAGCATACGTCATGGCTTTAACAAAAACTGAAAAAACTGAATTAATTGAACAATATGCGACCAAAAAGGGAGACACTGGGTCACCCGAAGTTCAAATTGCGTTGCTTTCAAAAAGAATTGCCCAATTGACAGATCACCTGCGTGCAAACAAGCACGATGAAAGTTCACGCCGTGGTCTGCTTAAACTTGTCGGTCAGCGTCGTCGTTTGCTGGCATATCTGCGCCAAAAAGACTACGAACGCTTCATGACCATCACCGAGTCACTGGGCATCCGCAGAAGGTAAATTTCAGTAAAACAGTAATCAACCGCCTGACCTCACCTTAACTGGCGAGGTCTTTGCGGATTTTAATCAGCCAGACGGGAATTGAAAAGCGCTGATCGAACACTGGTCAACGGTTTTCAGTCCCTGATCTGGCTACAGGTGAAAGGACAAAATGAAACCTGAAGCAAAGCATTTTTCCACCATGCTTGGAAACAAAGAAGTCAGCTTCGAAACAGGGCGCGTCGCCAGGTTGGCTGGCGGTTCTGTTATCGTCCGCCAGGGCGATACCATGATGTTCGCAGCTGCCACGCTCGGCGAAGCCCGTGATGGCATCGACTTCTTCCCACTGACCGTCTCTTACGAAGAGCGGATGTATGCCGGCGGCAAGATCCCCGGTTCTTTCTTCCGTCGCGAGGGTCGCCCCTCCACTGACGCCACCCTGGTGGCTCGGTTGACAGATCGCCCGCTGCGCCCCCTCTTCCCTGATGGGATGCGCAATGAAGTCCAGGTCATCTTGATGTCGTTCTCGGCTGATGATGAAAACCCCCTTGACATGCTCGCCATCAACGCAGCCTCGGCTGCCCTGATGATCTCCGACATCCCTTTTGATGGTCCTGTCGGCGCGGTGCGCATTGGTTTTGTTGATGGCAACCTGGTTGTCAACCCCACATTTGCTGAAATGGCAGAATCTAGCCTCGATTTGCGAGTGGCAGGAACCAAGGAAGCCATCCTGATGGTTGAAGCCGGTGCCAACGAAGTCACCGAGATCTTGATGGTCGAAGCGCTGCAGCTGGCGCATGAATCTATTCAACCGATTATCGAGACACAGGAACGCATGGCTGCCGAAATCGGCAAACCTAAACGCGAAATCAAGTACGAACAGCTTGACAAAAACCTGGTAGAACTGTCAAACCAGCGAATGGGTTCCCGTATCACCGCACTGCTTGACCAGCCCTATAGTAAAGAAAATCTGTATGGTGGTATGGACGAGCTCAAAGCCGCCTTCCTCGAGGAAATGGCTGCCGGTGAAGAATTAACTAATGAGCGAACCGCTGAACTAAGCCAGGCTTTTGGCGAAGCAGAACGCACCATCATCCGCGAACGCATTCTCAACGAAGGCAAACGCCCCGACAACCGCAAGGTTTTCGAGGTCCGTGAAATCTACTCAGAAACCGACGTTTCTCCCCGTGCTCACGGCTCAGCCCTTTTCACACGAGGCGAGACCCAGGTGTTAACCTTTGCCACGCTTGGCACGCCCAAGGAAGCCCAGGAGCTTGACAACCTGAACAGCCAGGACTCAAAGCGCTATATGCACCACTATAATTTCCCGCCTTTCTCAACCGGCGAAACCCGCCGCGTAGGCGGTCAGAGTCGCCGAGAGATTGGGCATGGTGCCCTGGCGGAACGGGCTTTGGAGCCGGTCATTCCGGATGAGGTCGAATTCCCCTACACTATTCGCCTAGTTTCTGAAGTGATGGCTTCAAATGGCTCTTCTTCGATGGCATCAGTATGTGCTTCCACACTGGCGCTGATGGATACCGGCGTGCCGATCACAAACCCTGTCTCTGGCGTTGCCATGGGGCTGATAAAGGAAGGCGACCGCTATGCCATTCTGACCGATATTCTCGGAACGGAAGACCACCTCGGTGATATGGATTTCAAGGTCGCAGGAACACGCAATGGTATTACTGCCCTGCAAATGGATATGAAAATCTCCGGAATCACCTCTGAGATTATGGCAGAAGCCCTCAAACGGGCACAAGACGCCCGCCTCTACATCCTCTCCAAGATGATGGAGACGATCAATGAGCCTCGCCCGAGCTTGAAGGCGCACGTACCTCGGATCGAATCGATCAAGGTGCCGATTGACAAAATTGGCGCGATTATTGGACCCGGTGGAAAGAACATTCGCGCCCTGCAAGAAGAAACCAACACGAAGATTGACATCGATGATGATGGAAACGTATTCATCGCGTCAACCAGTGGTGTCGGTTTTGAGGAAGCCCGTGACCGCATTCTCGCCCTGACAGAAACAGCTGAAATCGGCAAAATTTATACTGGTAAGTGTGTGCGCGTAGCCGATTTTGGTGCCTTTATCGAAATCCTGCCCGGCATCGACGGACTGGTGCATGTTTCGCAACTTGCCTCTGAACGGGTTGAAAAAGTTGAAGATGTTGTTAACGTTGGTGACGAACTGACTGTGATGGTGATCGATATCTCTTCTGAAGGCAAAATCCGCCTTTCCCGAAAGGCATTACTTGAAGGCTGGTCAGCAGAAGAAGCCCGCGAGCACGATAGCCCGCGCAAATCTGGCGGCAACAGTCGCGGCGGACAGCGCTCTGGTGGTGACCGCCGATCCGGTGGAGACAGGCGCTCAAGCGGTGACCGTCGGTCAAGCGGAGACAGACGCAGTGGTGGCGGCGATCGCCGCCCACCAAGAAATTAGTGTTTAGATTTTGAATCAGGGTGAGGCTCCAACCTCACCCTTTTTTTGCTCCAGAGTGAAGACCACGCTAGCCCGTTATTGTAAGCCTGTGACTGCGAGGGGCGAAGCATTCAGAACTGTTTCCTATGAATACCTAAATTGGGGATTACCAACCAAGTGATTCCTGAATGCGCGAAAAATACTTGACAGTACCAGCCAGTTCAGTTATCTTGCTCCTCCCCGAGAATGTAGCCGCAGTTGATATCGAAAGGTGCCTTGAGCAATTTCCGCAGTGGCTTTTCAAATTCGACAAAATACACCTGTGTCGCAGCGTGATACTCTTCGAGCATATCGAATTCCCAATAAGAATAATATTTTACTACCCCGACAACCCGTTTAAGTGGTCGGGGGGGATGCTGGATTCCGTCATCGTAGGTATAAAAACGTTTGAGATAGCGGATTGACCGGCAGCCAGTGCAAGACGCCTGGAATTTGCTCATCCCAACCACCAATTCTTCAAATGCTTCAACCTTGTCGGGCAAAACCTGGAAAATTTTGACTTCTGCAAAAGACAATCGATACCTCCAATCGGGTAACCAGCTGAATACGAACTAAATTATCTAAATCTTATCACAGCGGTATATCCGGGTCTGACCACAAAACCAAATTCATCGGAGGGTGGATCTGAGGAGGCTCTTCCATAAATCCAACACTATCGTAGAGCGGTCAGATCGTGAGGTCTATTTTGGATCAGATCAGTCCATACCGGTGCAAGGCGGTATTGAGGATCATATTGACCAATTCGGTGTGGCTGATGCCATCCGCCTCGGCTTCAATGACGATGTCGGAAAGTTTTGGCATCAAGCCCGGAAGAGGGTTTATCTCCAGAATATAAGGTTTCAGATTGTCGTTTACATCGAGACGAAAATCAATTCTGGCAACATCCAGCGCGCCGGTCACGCGGAAAACCGCAGCAGCCAGCCAGTTGAGATCATCTACCATGTCATCGTCCAGCGGTGCTGGGCAAAGATATTCAAGGTCGGCAGCATGGGCGGTTTTCAAGAGGTTACCATAGACCCCGCCAGCTTCGCTCCAGGGTGCCAGGTTGACCTCCATGGCGGGCAAAAACTGCAGCCCTGCCTGGATGCGGTGGGCGTTCTCATCTTTGGGGATGCGCCTGGCGACCGGACCGATCAGGTTGCCAACCAGCCCAACTGTCACCTCGCGCCCTTCAATGTAGCGTTCGACCAGGGCGCTCTGCTTGTATTTCTTTAAAATATACTCGAGTTGTGTGCGCAGCTCTTTTTCGTTGTGCAAAATGCTTTCATAGCTGATGCCCATGCCCGTGCCCTCATGGCTGGGCTTAATGAACAGCGGAAAATCCATGCCTTCTTCCAGCGGTTCGTCCACCCGCTCAAAACTTTGAAACTCGGGTGTGGGCAGGTTGTGCCATGCGAGGATTCGCTTGGTCATCGGTTTGTCCAGCGTCAGTGCCAGGGTGAGGATCTTTGATCCGGTGTAAGGGATTTGCAGTTTCTCAAGGAGCGCTGGTATCTGGGCTTCACGCGAGTCGCCAAAGTGGCTTTCGGCGATATTGAAGCAGATGTCCGGTTTATATTGGCGTATTGTGTCGATGATGCTGTTGTCAGCTTCCAGGAACTCTGCCTGGTGCCCACCCTCACGAATGGCGTTAACCAGCGAAAGCACGGTGGATCCGGAGTCCAGATCATCCCACTGGTCTTCACCCATGCCTTCGAAAACAGGCGCGTTGTCCTTAAGATTTGCCAGAACGGCGACACGAAAACTTTTCATTTCTAACTGCATCTCCTGGGGTTATTGAAACTGCACAACGCGATATTATAGTATCTTTCGTGAAATATTGAAGAGAGTTGTTACATTGTCAGCAATTCTATAGTATATAAATTTGTAACAACGGCAGGGGTGGGTTCAAAACGTGAGTAAAGGGGATGTTTTTAATCAACGAAACCCACCCAATTGGAAGTACGGTTAATTTTCGGATTTCAATGCCTGTCCGCATTTCTTGGGCTGGGGAGCGCTCACAATTGGGACCTCCCCCTATGCTGCGATTATGTAACTACTGGTTTCGCAGAATTATTGGGCAACAAACCATAGTTCATTCTCACATTGAGAATCGCTGGTTACGTGGTTGATTGTCGCGTGAACATGAAACAAGGTGATTACAAATAAAACCTTATCGCAAGATAAGCTCTTAAATTGAAACAAGCACGTAAAAAATGAATTGTTATTGCAAGATATCGACCTATCTTGCAATAACAGTAATAAATAATGGCTTTTTATCCAAACAGAGGGACGCTGGATACAAGCAGAGTGTGAAGGTTACACTTCGGGCGCTTCGTCTCGTCCAATAAAGCTCTGTTCAGTTACAAGCCTGCTATCTCTCGACCTTCCTACAACTCAACCATCTGCGCATCAACGGATTCTGCCTTGGCGATGCCGCGTTCCACGTTTACAAACCGCAACATAATGATTCCAGCCACAAAGAAGACCACCAGCGAGACGATGCCCAATCGTGGGTCGCCGGTTCGGGCGGTGATGAATGCCATCAGTGCCGGACCAACCACGGTGTTAAACTTCTCGGAGACGCTGAAAAAGCCGTAAAATTCGGCGCTCTTGCTTCTGGGCATCAACTTGCCAATCAGCGACCGGCTCAGCGCCTGGCTGCCGCCTTGCACCATTGCCACGCCAAAGCCGAGCACGAACATGTGCCATTCTTGCTGCATAAAGAAACCAAAAACCGCAATGAGCGCATAAATGCCAAGCGACAGGCTGATTGCTTTCTTGTTTCCGAGCTTGGTGGCAAGATTACCAAACAAAATAGAAAATGGTGCCGCCACGAACTGGACCATCAGGAAAGTTCCCAAAATGGTCATGGTGCTGAAATTCAGGTCAGACGCATAAGCAGCCGCCATTGTAATGATTGTGCCGATCCCATTGGCATAGACAAAAAAGGTGATCAGGAACAGGAAAAGGTCCTGGTAACCGCGAATGTCTTTCAGAGCCTTACCCAGGCGACTGAAGCCAACTGTGACAACATTTTGACCAATTTCATGAGCTTCTCCCCTGGCTGCCGGTTCGGAAACATGTCTGAAAATCGGAATCGAGAAAACTGCCCACCAGATTGCCACACTGACCAAACTCAGGCGCATCATCAAAGCAGCAGCTTCCGCCTCAGGCATGCCAGGTAGCAAGCGCGGTCCCACAAAGATCATAATCGCGTTGATCAGCAACAGCAAGCCTCCGCCGATATAACCCAGGGCATAACCGCGTGAAGAAACCTGGTCGATCTCGTCTTCTTTGGCAATGTGCGGCAGCAAGCTATCATAAAAGACCAGCGAGCCAGCAAAACCGACTGTCCCCAAAATATACAGCAAGATACACAGTGCCTGGTCTGCAGGCTCGACCACAAACCAGAGCAGGGCTGTGCTGATGACACCGAGCGCAACGAAAAAAGCCATAAATTTCTTTTTACTGGCTTTAAAATCGGCGATCGCGCCTAAAATCGGGCTCATCAAGGCGGCAATCAGGCTGCCAATCGCGACAGCATTTCCCCAAATCGGGACAGATGCGCCCTGGGCGATATAGGTGGCGAAATAAGTAGGCAAAACGACGCCCATCACCGTGGTGGCGAAGGCGGAATTCGCCCAGTCATACATGGTCCAAGCCCAAATGCTTTTTTTGTTCTCTTTTTCTTTTTCTTCTGACTCGATCTCGATAACTTCTACTTTCTGCATATTTTCACCTGTAAATGATTGAATTATCAATGATTGGCGGCGCGTCAACCTCCGCACCGAGCGCTAAAAATGTTTCATCGATCAACCCCAACAAATCGTTGGGGTCATAGGTTGTTAGTAAGGCTTTCATTTGTGGTCGCGGTAGCTCATATGGGTCCAGGTATGCTTTCAGGTACTTCCGGAAGGGCATGACGCCACGTTCCGGCTGCAAGCTGACCATATCCTCGAGCTGGAAACGAGCTGTCTGGTAGACCTCCTGTACAGAGATCTCCTCACGGTCTCGCCAACTGAAGATCCAAGGGTTGGCTTTGGCTGCCCGCCCGACCATAACCGCGTCGCAGCCGGTCTCTTCGAGCATTCTTTTGGCATCTGAAACCGTTCTGACATCGCCATTACCGATCACCGGCACGGTCATTCGGCGTTTCAATTCCCCAATCGGTGCCCAGCGGGCAGGCTTGTTGAAGGAATTTTTCTTTGTGCGACCGTGAAGCGCGATCAACTTCGCCCCATTCTCTACAGCCAGTTCGGAAAGCTCGATGAAATTGTGACTGGTCTCGTCCAGACCCAGGCGCATTTTACCAGTCACAGGCACATTCACAGCCTGGGTTACCAACCTGAACATATCCCGAACGAGTTCTGGCTGGCACATTACACCGATGCCGGCGCCGCGCCCCGCCACGCTTTTTGCCGAGCAGCCCATGTTAATGTCGATGATATCAGGGTGAAACTCCTCTTCGATCCGGGCAGCGCTCTCCGCCATGCGCACGGCATCATTGTCCAGCAGCTGCACGGCAAAGGGGCGTTCCTTATCCCGGTAGAGCATTCGTTTCTTTTCATAGCTCTTCTGGTTGGCATAATCGAGCGTGTTAACAAATTCTGAAACCGAATAAGCCGAGCCCAATCTCCGTGTGATCCAGCGAAAACTGGCATCAGAAAGCCCGTCCATCGGCGCCAATACCAGTTGCCCATAGATCGGAATATCACCGATCATGAAGGTGGGTTCGAGTTCTGCCGGCTCCATCTTAATCCGCGATCCTGAAGAAAAAGGTCACAATTTTGTGTGCGCCAACCGGCATTTCGATCTCACCAGACTGGCTGAGTTCCAGATCAGAAAGGTGGCTTTCATCCAGGTATACAAGCTCAACCGACTCATATGGCAGGTTGGCTTTTATTTTCAGTTCGATGGTTTTGTCTGCAAGGTTTACTCCGCGCAGAATCCAGCCAGCTTCGTTTTCGGCTTCCTTGAGCGTGGTGATCATAAACTCTGCCGGGCTTACTTCTACCATTGCCGTCTCGGCAGGCAAGCTGCCCTCTTTGAGGATAACAACCGACGCGTCCAGGTCGGTTTGGTACGAGTGCGCCATTTGCATCGCCCTTGCCGCATCAGCTCCGTGGGGAATGAGGGCATAATTAAACAAATAAGTTGCCTGTTCCTGCGCGCCCATGGTCGGCAGCGGTGGACCAGCCTGACCTTCGCGGTTCCACATATCATCGCGCGAGAGCCAGCCGACACAGCGCAGCAAAGTCAGGGCAATCTGTGCCTTGCCATCTTCGTCTCTCAAAACAGCCACCTCTGGCAAGCCGCGGTTCGCCAGGGTCAGCCCGTGGCTGGCGGTGCTGACATCTGTAAATGCGCGCTGTGGCACTTCCGGTCGTGGCAATTCTCGCCAGGTGTGGTCGGTTTTCGGCAGATCGATCGCTCTTTTAACAATCTCGAAATGACCGTCAAAGCGGGCTGTGTCTACTGCAAGCCCGGTTGGGAAACGCACTTCCAGGCGATGGTCCAGCGCGTGGTTGTCGAATACTACCTGCACGTCCACCTGCGGCACCCCGCGTGTTAAACCGATCGCGACGCCCATCGGGCAGGTGATACGTTCCCGGCTGCGAGAATCACGTTCGTTGCTCAGCCCGATTGGAATCCTCAGGTTCATTTGAAGGATCAACATCTCTGAAAGTTCGTCTTTGTTACTCTCGACGCTCACCAGTTCCGGGGAGAAAACCGTGTCGTTCTCGGGCGGTGTGAAATTGTATTCATCGCCCCGGTCGCCGCCGTCATAAAAAGTGTTCATATCTTCGTAGAGCACATCGTTGACCTTATCATACAGGCTAAAGCTTCCGTCGTCACCGGTGAGGGTCAGTTTGAAGAATTCGTTCGAGATACTCTCTTTTGCTTCTTCTTCATCCTCCAGCCATTGATCACGCACAAGCGGTTCGCCCGCTTCGTGTTGCACCCACCACGTCCGGTATCCTAGCGCAGGCACCTCTTTGGCGACAAACGAGAGGCGTGCGGTAGGCACGTTGAAGACTTTTACTCTAATCATGCTATTAGGGTCGCTGCTGGCGATCAGAGTGATAATATCTGCGAAGGTTTGCTCAAGGTTTTGGCTGTCGGGTTCGAGGAAGCTGGAAAACTCAGCATTGATGCAAGCCATATCGGCATCCTGCCCAATGTCAGCGCGAATAAGCTTCTTGTTGTTATGCCCATCTTTGCCGGCATCGGTCAGCAAACCCATCAGGTTTTGCACCTTATAAGTATTCGATTCGAGGAATTCGCGGTCTTCCCACGCCCAGTCGCTGAGCACAAGCTTGCCATCCTGATCGACGACCTTGAAGTCACAAGGCATGCCAGGGTGGTCGATATCGACCGAAATAAGGTCGGTCTTTGAATAGGGAGAAGCATTGAAAACCGTTACAGCGACATACTTGTTGTCAAGGTCTGGACCGATAGTGTTTGTTTCTGAAAGGATGGCAGCCAGGCTGTGCTTTGTCAGCACCTCGCTTGTCTGGTCGACCTGGTCGAAACGGCTGACCATATCGTTATGTGTTTCGTCAATTGAGCAGCCGCAGATCGAATCGTGAGGGTGATTGGCGATCAGCAGCTTCCAGGTTTGATGAATCAATGGTCCGGGATCGTTGATCCGGGCGGTTTTCTCATGCTCTTTCAATGGCAGGAAAGCATCATCGCCGCGCTTGAGCAGTTCAGCCCAGGTAGTGAAGGGCTCGACCCAGCGTTCCAGCAAAGTTTGGCTGTGTTGATTACGCTGTTTGATCCACATTCTTGCTGAAAGCACACCTGGCAGCATGTGCGCTTTTTGCGGGTCGCGCAATTCACCCTGAAGGGTGATTAGTTTCACTTCATTTTCTTCCAATTCTTTGGTTGCCGCTGCCAGGTAGGCGGGCAAGGTCGAGTGAATCGCTTTTCTACTGGTGGTTTCGTGTTGGTTGTAATAGCGAATGTGTTCAGGCAGTTCAGGGCGCGGCTCGAGATGGTCGGTACCGCGCATCATCAGGTAGTGGCTGGTTAGATTAAGCGGCTCAAGCTTATCAGTCTCGCGATCGAGGTCCATAACGCTCTGGTCGGGATCGGCGGCAGGCCAATCAGCGATATTCCCATACCCTTCAATCAAGTGAGTCAACAAAACGCTGCTGCCGTCGGGAGCTTGCCAGCGCAGCAGGGTAGGCAAACCTTTGGGGACACCGCGCCACAGGCAGGCGGTGTCCATGTGAAAACCGTTCAAAATTTGTGGCATCTGCCCAATGTGACCGAAAGGATCCGGTAAGTAACCAATCAGCATGCGCTGACCAAACAACGAACAAATATTTTTGCCAATCAGCAGGTTGCGAATGGTTGCTTCAGGAGAAACCAGGTATTCATCTGGAAGGATGTACCAGGGACCGATCAAAAGACGGTTTTCTTGGATGTAGTTTTGCAGAATTGGCAGGTTTGCCATGCGCATTTGCAGGTAATCCTCCAGGACGATCGTCTGCCCGTCGAGCATAAAATGCAGATATTCAGGGTCTTGTTCAAGGATCACCAACAGGTTGTCGATCAGGTGCACGAGCTGCAGCCGGAATTGTTGGAAGGTCTTGTACCACTCTCGATCCCAGTGTGTGTGCGAGACGATGTGAAGTGTTTGCACGGCGTTTCTCCTTGGTGTTTATTGGCTGGGCTAATTATGCCACAAAAAGGTTGGAAGCCCTTGTTGGGTAACCGATCCCAGCAATTGTCTACAGATATAGGTAGGGGACGGTTGCCACGCCGTCCCGCGAGCAGCCGTAGGGCGTGATTGGAGGTGCCGCTAATTCAATTGGCAAAAGCGTGTCGCGCCTCCAATCCGCCGATGCGTGTGTGATCATTGATATCGGCGGATTGAGGAGGGACAGTATCACCGGTATACCAACGCCACAACATCCTCAATCTCGCCCTACAGGCACGATCGGGGACTGTTGCCATGCCGTCCCTGCTTCCTGCTCACATTCTGAACCCACCCTAACCGTTGTTGGGTCCGATTAACCGTGCATTCTGTATTGTTGATATCAAAGATTACCTGTTAATTTCGATAACGCCCAATCAATTGAATCCGCAACGATCGTGTCAGATTCGGTCTTTAGTGCTGCTTCCAATATTGGGACAAAATTTTGCCGCCCGCTGTTTCCCATTGCGTTGGCGACATTGCGGCGGAAGCCGGAATACTTCGCCCGCCAGACTGGTGTGCGGCGATAGGTTTGTTTGAACTCCCCTTCAGTTAGCCTGAAGCTTTCTGCCAAATCAGGGGATTCTTCGATCGCAGGTACCAGCGCAGCTGTCTCAGCTTTCTTATTTACCGGGCATACGCTCTGGCAGGTATCGCAGCCGAAAATTCGGGCTCCCATTGCTCTTCGAAACTCAGGCGGGATCTCGTTTCGGTTTTCGATGGTCAGGTAACTCAGGCAGCGGCGGGCATCAATGCTTCGATCGGGTTGAATCGCGTTGGTGGGGCAGGCAAGCACACATATCTGGCAAGACTCGCAGCCATCCTCTTCGAGGGGGAGATCCGGTTCGAGCTCCAGGTTGACCAGCAACTCAGACAAATTCGTCCAGGATCCGTGTTTTTGGTGCAGTAACAGCGAGTTTCGCCCAGTCCAACCCAAGCCTGCCTGCTGAGCATAGCCGCCCTCGAGGATCGGGGCACTGTCTACGCAGGCATACGATTCAATTTCACAACCAGCCAACTCATTGATCATTTTTGCCAACTCAACAAGCCGCTCTTTAATAGCATTATGATAATCGGGTAGCAAGGCGAAGGCAGCGATCCTGCCTGTAACGCTGAGCTCGTTTGGTTTCGCCCGCGGTGACTCGCTGCTCGGTGGTGGATAAGCCGTTATCAGGCTAATTACCGTTCGACAAGAAGGCAGCAAAACCCTCGGATCTGAGCGGGCTGTCACGGCACGTTCATCGGCGAGGTACGCCATTGCGGCGTGCTGACCGCGCGCGAGCCAGCCCTGATATTGTTCTATACCCGGAGCCGGAACAACATTGCTAAAGCCACAATCGGCAAAACCGAGGCTAAGTGCCCCGGCTTTGATCTTCGCTTTGAGAGACATGCGACTTGCGATAAGAATTAATCGATGGTGTATTGGAAGTAGAAGTATCCAAAGGGTACGTTGCTGGCGTTGACGATGTTCCAGTCGCTCTTGGCGACCCCGGCGGTTTGCGGGGCAGTGAAATCCAAGGTGAACTGGACACTCATGGTCGGTGGAACGTCAATCGGCATCTTGAATGATCGTTCAGTTAAGCCAAAATTAGCACCATCAACAAACTGGATGTAATAATCCGTTGTCCAGGTGGTTGTACCAGTGTTCATCAGTGTAACCACAACCTGGAACTTAGCCCCGGCAGCAATGACAGAATCATCAGCAGGGGCGCTGCGAGCCCAAACACCGGCATCGACACCGCCGGAAGCGGTTGGAGCTGCCGAAGTGGTGGTCACCTGCGGAGAGGGCGTGACACCTATCGCCGCGGTTGGCACGCTGGTGGTAGGTAAGCTGATTGCTGTTGCCGTCGGCGCGGTTGTGGCGGTGGGCACCGGTGTGTCAGTTGGGCGGGCAATTGCCGTCTTGGTAAACTGGGCGGCAACTGTTTCCGCCACGTTGGTTTGGCGCATTTCCTCCGCCATCGGGTCTTCCTTCGGTCGGCAACCTGCCAGCGCGAGCATTAATACAAGCCCTATCAAAAGGAGCATTTTCATCTTTTTTGATTCCATCATTCTGCCTTTCACGAGACCGATAGATACTTTAGTAATTGTGATGTCAACTTATCGATTTGTCAAGTTGAAGAAAATCAGGGCTTGATCATCGGTTGGAGCAGGTGGATCACATCTTCAGCAGGTGAACCGTTGGCACTCAATCGCAACACGATTTTGACCTGCTTACCTGCCAGCGCTCCCAGGTCGACATCCAGTTGTTGGAATTTTTGGTCATAAACCTCATTCCAGCTTTTGATTTCCACCAAGCCGCCAATGTTGTCTTCATAATTCAGGCTAAACTTGACATCGCAATTATTGTTACCCCTGCGGCAGCCTAAGATTGCCGTGAAACGCGCGTTTGCCGGCATGCTCATCGCCGGGAAGCGCCCTTCCAGCCAGGAGTCATTGGCATTGTAAAGGCCCATCCATAGCGCGGTTTCATCGTCCTGCGCGCCATTTTCGAGGATTGGACGGTTGTCGGAGTAAACGAAACCTCCGCTGTCGCCTGGTTGCCCGGGGCAATGCAGCTTGCCTGTTGGGCTTGTCCAGGTCGCTGAACAATAAGAGTCAGCCAGGTTGATGGCTTCACCACTGACCTGGATTTCCGCCCAAAAAGTAGTATCTGCATTACGAAAAGCGAAAATAACCCCTTCGGCAGTGCGCAGCCGAAACTCAGCCTTGTAGGCGCCGGCGCCGTTGGGGGCGGTAAGCGGCATCGAGATAACCACCGTTTCGCCAGGCGCGATTGCTCTGCCTGCTATTGCCTGGCTTGCAGGCGCGCCCATCGAATTGCCGGATACAAAAACAACCTCATAGTCTGTGGTCCAGGTACACGAGCCTTCGTTTCTGAGCGTCCAGGTTTTGGTAAAGACGGTGCCGGGGGAAAACAGGCTGCCATCCGGAATGGTTTCGTCGACGAATGCTGCCAGGTTGCAGTTGGGGTCACCACCCGGAGGCGGAGTGAGCGTCATGGTAGCTGCAGGCGGCTGGCTTGGCTCCGGAGTAGGGCTTAAAATCGGTTCAATGGGGATTATGGGTGTCGGGGTAGCCTGCGGTTGCGCCAGCTTTGTGGCGGTGCTGGCTGCCCAATCGGTGGCTACGATTGAAGTGGACATCGCTTCGATGGTCATTGCGGCAGCTGTGTGGATCTGTTCAGACTGATCGACCGGAGTTGGGCTCGGCGTGGTGCTGCTGCAGGCAGACAGAAGGCTAACCGCAGCAAGGATAAGAAAGATTTTGAACCAGCTCTTCATGCTTCCTCGATGATGAGTATTATAAATGATACGGGCAGCAAGTATTAAAACGGGACAGCGTGACAACCGTCCCTCACAAGAAATCAATAACCGCATACACTGCAGGCTGTCCTGTAGGGCGAGATTGAGGAGGTTGTGGCGTTGGTATACCGGTGATATTGTCCCTCCTCAATCCGCCGATATCAATAATCACACACGCATCGGCGGATTGGAGGCGCAACACGTTCTTGCCAATGGAATTAGCGGCACCTCCAATCACGCCCTACGAGCTACCCTCGAGTCTCTCGCGGGACGGCATGGCAACCGCCCCCAAACCAGCATGAAGGACCTAGGAGTGGCTTCAGAACGTGAGCAAAGCTGAAATTATTTAATCAGCTATCCCCCCCATCGGAATCACGGTTAATTTTTGGTGCTCAATGCCTGTCCGCGGTAATTGAGACCTGCCCTTACACTCACTTATCAACGATTTAGCCGAAGACCCTTCGCATCACAGGCGCATGTTGATAAAAAAAACAACAATCTGCTACCGTCCAACAAAAATCGTCTTAAAGAAGGTCTTCAGTTTGAACTTATCCCCGCTCAGCAGCGTTTGTGAGCTGAAGAGGTTCGATACGCCCCGAATCAACAGGTAAACTGTCGCAATTAACACGACCAACGATAGTGCCAGCTGCCATACTGGCACGCTGACCATGGCTGCTCTCGCCATCATCACCACTGGCGATGTCCATGGAAAGATACTCAAGAAGACGGTAAAAAACGAATTCGGTTGACCGATCAGCTGGTTGATCATCAGCATCAGGAAAATCAACGGCAAGGTCAGGATAAACGAAGACTGATTGCCTTCCCGCATGTTGGGTGCCATGGCGCCAACCCCTGCCATCAGACTGCCATAGAGGAAGAATCCCAGGATGAAATAGGGCAGCCCAAGCACAAGCACCTGTGTTGGCAATTGCAGCCCCTCCAGCAAGGGAACCGCATTTCCACCAAGGTTCATTATCAGCACCAAGGCTCCACCCCAGGCTATCATTTGCAGCAAACTGGACATACCATACCCGAGCAGTTTCCCCAAAAAAAGGTCTATGGGGCTGGCAGAGGTCAGCAAAACTTCGATGGTTTTATTTTCCTTATCTTTGCCTACAGCGTTGATCATAAAACTCGAGCTCGCTATAAGCATGACGTAAAACAACATCATAATTGCGTAAGGGGTAACAAAAAATTCGAAAGATTCCTGGTCGCGGGTATCTGCGGTTTCAGGGTCAAGATATTCATAGGTGTAACTAACCGGATTGACATAATGCAGATACAACTCCTGGTCACTACCCATTAGGTTGTAACTAATCAGGTCATCCAGCGCGCCCTGCTGAACAATTTCGGTGATCATGTTGATCTCAGGTTTGATGTAGGTCACCATTCCGCTTTCAAGATAGTCAGGCGCGATCACAAAGAATCCTTCGAGTTGATTCGCGGCGGTGCGCTGCCTGGCAGTCTCTTCATCCGCAATTTTAACAAGCGCGCCATTCGTTAGCCAGGCAGGATAATCTTCAACAATTCCACTCTGGTCTACGACACCTATCGGCAGCGGATTAGCGACCTCACTGCTGAAAATTTGCCCAATGGTTTGAGTCTGGTCGTCGTTTAATACCCCAAACAGCAGCAAAATTAAGGCAGGAATCAACGGCACCAGGATGACAGACATGAGGAAGGATCGCCGAGTGATAATGTTGACAAATTCAAATTTCAAAACTTTTCTCAGGTTATCCATGGCTCACCTCTTTGACGAACAAGTCGCGAAGTTTGAGGCGCTTGTTATATTCCAGCAAACCCCGCCTGAAAGCTATACCGGAAAGCCGAAAAACGAGCACAATCGAAACAACCTGGATTACAAAAACGAGCACAATCTCCCAGGCAGGCACACTGGTAAACGCCATGCGTAAGCTCAGTGATAATGGCGCGCTGAGAGGGAAGTAGCTAAAAATTTTCGGGATCACACCGTTTGGGTTGGTGAAAAACGTCTGGAAAAAGTAGAACGGCAGCATTATTGGCAAAACCACCATGCTATTAACCGACTGGGCTTCCTCCATCGTGCTCATGATGGCGCCAATAATCGCGAAGATTCCCGCGACAACCACAAAAGACAAGACAAGCAGTGCCAGGCTAATGAACACAAACCCGCCTGAAAGGTTCATATCACTCAAGAAAGGCAGCTTGTCTTTGAAAAACAGCAAACCGACCGCAATGATCAGCACCCAAACCAGGATTTGAGTGAAACCGACTCCCAGGTTGCCGATTATTTTTCCGATCATGAGTTGGTTGGGAGTCACCGATGTGATCATAATCTCCATGGTGCGGTTTTGTTTTTCTTCAACTAATGACTGCAATAAATAACCACTGCTGCTCATCACCAGGATGAAATAGAGAATACCAACCAACAAAGGCACAAAAATGCGGTACCAGCCTGTTCCATCTGAAGTTTGACTGCCGTCCAATGATTCCAGGGCGACCGTGCTCCCAGCCTCGATGCGTTCGAGGTTAGGAATCTGCTCTTGCAGCAACAAGTTGTCCCGCAATAATAGGTTGATTGTGCTGGTAACGTCCGAAGAGGGCTGCTTATTTGAAAAATAGGTCACCTGATAGGTGGACTGATAGCCCAGGGGGATAACCACATAGCCCTGGATAACGCCGTTTTCAACATCGGCACGCGCGGTCTCGGCATCTGTGTAGGGAATCAGCTCGATAAAATCATCAAACAGCCCGAGATTCTCGGGCACCTCCTGTGGCTGGGTGATCAGTTTAGCTTGGTCGATATAACCGACAGGGGTTCGGTCGAATGACATAAAACTGAACAAGACCGAGAGCCCCATAATCAACAAAAAACCAACCGGAATACCCAGCAGAGCTATCCAAAACCGGCGTTTGGTTACGTGGTGGGTGTATTCGTAGCGGGCGACATCAATTATTTTCTTCATTGTTGTTCCTGCCTTGTGAAACCACCTCGATAAAGATCTCATCCAGGGTAGGCGTGGCTATTTCAAAAGAATTCAAACTGACGCGCTGGTCGATTAACTGCTGCAAGATTGCCCGAGGCAACTGACCGTCTTCAGGTGTGAGGCGGTAGAACAGTCCTTCTTCCTCGATTGATTGGACACCTGGAATATTCTCTGGCAGCTGGCTGTCAGTCTGGATCAAAACCTGGTTGGGCGCGAAACGTTGTTGAACATCTTTTAGTTTGCCTTCCAGCAAAACTGTGCCATGGTCGATCAAGACAAGGCGATCGCATAATTTTTCAACCTGGTTCATCTGGTGAGTGCTCATCATAATCGTGCGACCTTCGTCGCGCAAGTCCATTAGCAGGTCCTTGACGAGCTGTGTGTTGACCGGGTCGAGCGCCGCGAAGGGCTCATCGATGATGATAATTTCAGGCTCATGAATCAACGCGGCAATCAGCTGAGCTTTTTGCTGCATGCCTTTGCTCAGTTCCTTGGTCTTTTTCTTTTGATGGTCGCTGAGATCAAAGCGCTCCAGCCAGGCGGGGAGTTTCTGGTCAATTTCTTCTTTGGTCATGTTTTTCAGGGTTGCCAGGTAGGTCAGGTTGCGGACCAATTCGACATCCTGATACAAACCACGCTCTTCGGGAAGGTAGCCAATCTGGTTCAATTTTTCTTCATTCATGGGACCGCCCAAGATCTCGACTGTGCCTTTATCGGGCTGATAAATATCGAGAATGATGCGGATCGACGTGGTTTTTCCTGAACCGTTCGGACCGAGCAGACCAAAAATCTCGCCCGGGCGAACGCTGAAAGATACGTCTTTGACGGCTTTGGTTTCACCGAAACTTTTCGCGATGTGATTGACAACGATTGTGTCCATAAACAACTCCATCTAATAATATTGCTTCCCGAAACGATTGTACTACAGGCAGCCCGGCAGAAAATACGGGAGTGCATAGTTGTTTACAGTCTCTTAACATGAAAAACGCCTGTGCCTTTTTGCCCACGTTCTGAACCCACCCCTTCGGTCTAAATTCAGGTAGGGATACGGTTGCCACGTCGTCCCGGGAACAGCCGTAGGGCGAGATTGGAGGTGCCGCTAATTCCATTGACGAGCATGTGTTGCGCCTCCAATCCGCCGATGCGTGTGTGAATATTGATATCGGCGGATTGAGGAGGGACAATATCACCGGTATACCAACGCCACAACCTCCTCAATCTCGCCCTACAGAACAGCCTGCAGTGTATGCGGTTATTGATTTGTTGTGGGGGGACGGTTGCCTCGCCGTCTCTGAAGCAGCCGTAGGGCGAGATTGGAGGTGCCGCTAATTACATTGATAAGAACGTGTTGCGCCTCCAATCCGCCGATGCGTGTGTGATTATTGATATCGGCGGATTGAGGAGGGACAATATCACCGACACACCAACACCTTGAGGAACAGGCAGGCCAGTTCCCTGCTGATGCTCCCCGTTCCCTGATCCCCGCTCCCTTCTCCCTGCTCCCTTCTCCCTATTCCATCCTCCCCGGTCACTCTTTTTCGTAAGGCTCACCCTCAGCAGCTGGAGCCTGACCTTTGCCAATGAAGCCGGCAAGCACGATCATTGTGATCAGGTAGGGTGCCATCGCCATAAATTGAGGCGGAATCAGGCTTCGAAGCAATGAAAGTTTGGAGCCAATCGAATCGGCAAAGCCAAAAAGCAGCCCTGCGCCCAGTGAACCGAGCGGCATCCAGTTACCAAAGATCATCGCCGCAAGTCCGATAAAACCTTTGCCCGCAGTCATGCCTTCGTCAAACCTGCCCACCGAACCAAGCGTGAAAAACGCGCCTGCAATCCCAGCCACCAAGCCGCTAAGCATCACGCCCATGTAACGGGTTTTAATTACATCGATACCGAGCGTATCTGCAGCCTTGGGGTGCTCGCCAACACTGCGGAAGCGCAAACCCCAGCGCGTTTGGAAGAGCGCTACTTGCAGCACAATCAGGATAATGAACATCAGGTAGACAAAAATATTCTGGTTGAAGAGAATTGGTCCGATCAAGGGGATGTCAGCAAGCAGCGGTATCGGCACGCGTGAAAACATAACCGGCTGATTCAGCCGCGGAATCGTCTGCAAGAATTTTTGTGAAATAAAACCGGTCATTCCGGCTGAGAAAATATTGATGACCGTGCCCGAGATGGTCTGATTGACTTTATATTTGATCGAAAGCACACCAAGCAACAGACCGAGCAAAACCGCCGACGCGATTCCGCCGAGCATACCAATCCAGATGTTTTTAGTCAGGCTTCCGGCAATCGCTGCCGTCATCGAAGCCATCAGCATCATACCATCAATTGCGATGTTAACGATGCCGCTGCGTTCCGCCAAAATGCCCGAAAAAGCGGCCAGAGTAATCGGTACTGCCAGCAGCACCGCGCTTGAGAGCATGCCTGCCAGGTTGACGGATGTCCCCGCCGCCTGCCAGACCAGAAAAGCCAGCATCAGGAAGAGCCCGGAAACACCAACCATCAGGTTGGTCTGTTTCCCAAACCCCCTGATCAGTTGATAAATGCCGATAGCCAGGGTAATCACCGCCAGGATAATCAGCGTCAGCCGTGATGGGAAAACCAGGTCCCGCATGGTGCCCTGGTTGATGCCACCGGGGGTCATTACAAAGCGTGTTGTAAGATCGTTTGCGGTGTTGAGGGCAAAAACGAAGAAGATCAGGAGGGCGATCACTATTTCGGTGATCCCAATCCCTAATTTTCGGGCAGGAGAAATGTCGTGAATTTTTTTGTGTTCAATCAAATTGG
>Ga0209510_1001957_pt1 | contig 22042 bp, 18 predicted proteins | sample BiotimSIPDNA_FD_185749 | JGI IMG/M metagenome (GOLD analysis project Ga0209510, IMG submission 185749) | Anaerobic biogas reactor microbial communites from Washington, USA - Biogas_R1 time_0 SIP DNA (SPAdes) (version 2) | ecosystem: Engineered > Bioreactor > Anaerobic > Unclassified | place...
ACAATCAATGGTAACGAAACTATTGCAGAGCCAGAAACTCCTGAGTCTGTAAAAGATATTTTGAAGAAATTATCTTCAGGGCACTAAAATGAGAAACTCAGGTATTAGAAAATTGGCGCTATAAAACATAACAAAACCGGTCTTCTGGACCGGTTTTGTTATGTGGAACTTGATTGTTTTGTTTCTTTGTAAAACGTACTGCTTCAGCCTTTAAGCGTGTAGAGCATCGCAAGGTTCGGGCTTGAGAAAGCGCCTACCGGGAAACCGGATACGATGACCACCTGATCGCCCTGTTTTAGGGTGAAGGCGGCGCTAAGCGCGGTCTCAACGTGGGTGACCATCGTCTCAAGTGTGTCTGCATGGGGAACCAGGCAGGGTCTGATGCCCCAGCAAATGCCCAGCCACTGGTAGGTATGGGCATCGGGCGTGAAAGCGAAAATAGGAACGTTTGGTTTGGTTTTGCTGATAAGGAGCGCCGATTTACCGGACAGTGTGAAGACGACAATTGCGGCGACGTCTTTGTCCTGCGCCATGTTGCGGGCGGCGTGAGAAATGATGGTGGCATCGTCGTTAGAAATATCGTGGTGCAGGATATTGTGGTATCCCCATTCCGCTGCGTGGCTTTCGGACTCCTGGATGATGCTCGCCATCATGCGGATGCTCTGCACCGGATATTTACCGGCGGCAGATTCCGCGGAGAGCATGACTGCGTCGGTGCCGTCGAATACCGCATTGGCGACATCGGCAGCTTCAGCACGGGTGGGACGGGGATTGTTGATCATCGACTCAAGCATCTGTGTAGCAGTGATGACGAACTTGCCGTAGTTGTTCGCCATTTTGATGATCTCTTTTTGCACTGACGGCACGACTGCCGGAGACATCTCCACGCCCAGGTCTCCGCGGGCAACCATGACGCCATCTGTCACCTTGATGATTTCTTCAAGGTTGGCGATGGCTTCCGGACGTTCCAGTTTGGCAACGATAGGGGGTAATACCAACTGATTTCCGACAAAATTGCGCATAGTCTCGCGAACCATTTCGATATCGGAAGCCCGCTTGACGAAAGAAATAGCCACAAGGTCTACACCAGATTCAAGACCAAATTTTAAATCTTCGAGGTCCTTGGGAGTGAGGACGGGAATATCGAGGTTTGAACCGGGGAGGTTGACGCCTTTGTGGGATTTAAGTTTACCACCTAGGATTACCCGGGCTAAGATGTTTTCTCCATCCAAACGCAGGACTTCAAATTCGAGCTGCCCGTCATCCAGCAGGATATGATTGCCGGGGATGAGCGCTTCATGCAGTTTTGGAACGTCGAAGGGAATAAAAACCACCCCTTCGGGCAGATTCTGCGGGTCGCTGCTGGAACTTAGAGCCACCTCCTGCCCGGAGCGGAGCGAGATCACACCTCCGGGGAGGTCTCCAATGCGCAGTTTAGGTCCTTGAAGGTCCATCAAGATGGGTACAGGTTTGCCAAGATCTTTGGAGATTTTGCGTATCAAGGCGATCTTTTTGGCGTGATCTTCATGAGACCCGTGCGAAAAGTTCAAGCGGCAGACGTCCATCCCCGCCTTCACCATTTCAACCAGCACTGCTTCATCCGAGCTGCTCGGACCTAAAGTCGCGACAATCTTGGCAAACCGGTTCATGTTTATTTCCTTAGCGTTTCAGAACATCCGCGATGACGCCGAGCGCCCAGTCGAGCGTGTCTTTGTCGATGACAAGCGGCGGGGCAAACCGGATGACGTGATCGTGGGTTTCCTTGGCGAGGATGCCGGCATCCTGCAGCATTTCGCAGTAGCGGCGGGCGCCGCCAGCCTCAGGATAGAGCTCAACGCCGATCAGCAGACCGCGACCGCGGACTTCCTTAACGGCAGGGGAACTGATCTCGCGCAGTTTGGACATGAAGTAATTGCCAAGCTCGGTTGCGCGTTCTGCCAGGTTCTCATTTTCCAGGACTTCGAGAGCGGCAACAGCCACCGCGGCTGCCATGGGGCTGCCGCCAAAAGTGGAGCCGTGTTCGCCGGGTTTGAAGAGACCCAAAACTTCATCATTGGCGAGAACCGCTGAGACGGGGTACATGCCGGCGGAAAGGGCTTTGCCAATGACGGTCACGTCGGGGTGAACGTCTTCGTGTTGGCAGGCAAACCACTTGCCCGTGCGGCAGAGACCGGTCTGGATTTCGTCAGCAATGAATAAAACGTTGTTTTCTTTGCAGAGTTCAGAAACAGCTTTCAGGTAGCCGTCAGGGGGCAGAACCACGCCATTTTCGCCCTGAATCGGCTCCAGAAGGATTGCAGCAGTGTTCGGGGTGATCGCGGCTTTGATTTCGTCAATATCACCGTAGGTGACAACCTTAAAACCAGGGGTAAAGGGACCGAAGGCATCTTTGTAGAATTGCTCGGTAGAAAAAGAGACGATGGTGACGGTGCGGCCGTGGAAGTTGCCGGCAGCAACGATGATCTCAGCCTCGTACTTGGGAATGCCCTTGACCACATACGCCCACTTGCGGGCAATCTTGATTGCCGATTCAACAGCTTCAGCGCCGCTGTTCATGGGCAGCACGCGTTCATAACCGGTGAGATCTACTAATTTTTTATAGTATCTTCCGAGCTGGTCGTTGCGAAAAGCGCGGGAAGTCAGGGCGATTTTATCTGCCTGGTCGATCAGTGCCTTAACGACGTGCGGGTGGCAGTGACCCTGGTTGACCGCGGAATACGCGCTCAGGCAGTCCAGATACTTCTTGCCGTCAACATCCCAAACCCAAACACCCTTGCCCTTGGAAAGGACAACATCCAGGGGTTTGTAATTATGAGCGCCGTATTTGTCTTCAAGTTCGATATAGTCTTTCGTATTCATTTATTTCTCTCCTAATAGTGTATACAAAATGGCTTTTTGTGCATGCAGACGGTTATGTGCTTCAGGGAACAGGCGTGAATGCGGTCCATCAGCCACTTCGTCTGTGATTTCCTGGTTTCTGTGAGCGGGCAGGCAGTGCATTACGATTACATTCGGGTCAGCTTCAGCAACCAACTGGGTGTTCACTTGGTATGGGGGGAAGACGCGTTCGCGTTTGGCGCTTTCTTCTTCCTGACCCATGCTTGTCCAGGTGTCGGTGTAAATGACGTGCGCTCCCTTGACAGCTTCGTGTGGATCTCGCATGAATGCCAGTTTGGAACCGCTGGCTGCTGCGATCGGCTTGATGGTCTCGATGGCTTGCGCGGGCATGTCGTAATCGGCAGGGTTGGCGATGGTGAAGTTGGCGCCCAATTTGGCAGCGATCTGCATAAGCGAGACAGCCACGTTATTGCCGTCACCGACGTAGGTGATATTGATATCCTTGATTTTGCCGAACTCTTCATACACGGTCAGGATGTCCGCCATTGCCTGGCAGGGATGGCTGTAGTCGCTGAGTCCATTGATGACCGGGATGGATGACCACTTCGCGAGCTCAAGCACGTGCTGGTGCTCGAAAACGCGTGCCATGATCCCGTGCACCATGCCCGAGAGCACGCGCGAAATATCGGCAATCGACTCGCGCTTGCCGAGCCCGATCTCGTTGGGGGAGAGGTACAGGGCGTCTCCGCCGAGGTGGCGCATGCCCATGTCGAAGCTGACACGCGTACGCAGTGAGGGCTTTTGGAAGATCATCGCCAGCACTTTACCCTTCAGGACGGGCTCATTTCCGCCTTCCTGATACTCTTTCTTCAGCCTGACAGCCAAATCGAGCAGGGCGAGCAGCTCTTCGGGGGTGTAATCGATAATGTCCAGAAAATCTTTATGCATATTTATTTCTAAGGTCTCCTTTTTTAATCGAATATTAATCAAAACCACACAAATAGAACGATACGTGTGATCGCAACCTGGAGTATACCAGACAAATCGATCTCAGACTGATCAGGCAGATAAATGTCAAACTTACAAAGCCGTTAAGCGGATTTGTCTGAAATATCTCAGTTTAACGGAGGAAAAATCAGGGTAGAGGTTCGTGGATGCTCTTTTGGATCGGGTTGCCAAGTTCCTTCAGGATGCCGTCCTGCAGGGCGGACATTTCCTGCCATTCGGAACGGGAAGCGTGATCAAATCCATTCAGGTGAAGCAGTCCATGAACGAGCAGCATCTCAAACTCCGCCATTATCTCCAAGCCGCGGAGTTCCGCCTGGCGTTGCGCGGTCTCATGTGAAATCAGGATATCCCCCAGGTAGCTTTCGCCAGTTTCAGGGTCAGTGAAGGCGTTCTCGAAGGAGAGCACGTCGGTGGATTCATCCACACCGCGGTACCGGAGGTTGAATTTCCGGATGGATTTGTCATCGGTGATTTGGAGGGAGACGCCGGGTTGATTCGCGATATCTAGATGGCGGAAAACAGCGGAAGCAGCGTCTGCAAGACGCTGGATGTCCAGCGTTTTACGGATTGATCTGGGCGCTTTGATCGTGAGCATGTTCTTCCTTAGTGGATTGGGTGTGGTTTGCGACAACGACGGGTTCAGTCACGCCCCGCCGGGTCTCGGGATATTGGATGCGGGGGTGGTAAGAGCGTTGAAGGGTATTGAAGAAGGACTCCCGAATTGTGCTCAGGTCTTTGAGGGTCAGGTCGGTGTCGTCGAACTGACCAGCATCCTTGCAACTGTTCATGACCGAGTTGATGACCTCCCGTATCTCCTCATCCGTGCGGGCAGTTTCAGCACGGGATCTGGCTTCGGTCCCATCCGCAAGCATCAGGATGGCAGTTTCTTTTGATCTGGGAGCCGGACCCGGGTAGCGGAAGAGCGTGGGGTCTACGTCATCGGGGTTTTCGGCAGCGGCAAGGGCTTTTCCGTATTGGTAGCGGGTCATCATCGTGCCGTGGTGCTCGCGGATGAAATCTGCTACACGGGAAGGCAGTCGGTAGCGTTTGGCGAGGGCGACGCCGTCTGCGACGTGTTTGATGATTGTTGCGGCGGCGACTTCCGGCGAGATATCATCATGGGAATCCACGCTGCCGCGCAGCTGGTTTTCAACGAAGAAGCCCGGGTTTTCTGATTTGCCGACGTCGTGGTAGAGCGCGCCGACCCGAACGAGCAGCCGATCCGCGCCGATGGCTTCAGCGGCTTGTTCCGCGAGGTTGGAGACCTGCAGGCTGTGTTGGTAGGACCCTGGCATGGTTTGGAGCACCTGCTGCAGGAGAGGATGGTCTGGTCTGGAAATGTCCATCAACTGCAGGGCAGTGGGGATATCCAGTACGGAAGAGAATATGTACTCAAACAGGATGGAAAGCGTGCCTGAAGCGAGTCCGTTGAAGACTGCAGAGGCAGTGAGCGAAACTATCCCCAGCCAATCCGTAAAAGAATCGCCGATACGAAAAATCAGCACCATAGCCACTCCGACCAGGCTCACGACCGCGCCGGCGCCCAGGAAGGAGCTTACCCGCCTCGCCCGACCGATGACAAAGATGCCGGCAAGGGTTGGCAGAATATAAAAGAGCGCCAGTTCCATGTCCCTTGGGTGACCGAAAACAGTCAGAATAGTAAGGATCAGGCTCATCAACATACCGGTCTCGACGCTCAGCACGATGGCGACCGTCAGACCAAAAGCAGCCATGGGGTAGAGCCAGGGCATGACCGTGCGCCCGATGACAAGAAAGCGCGCCAGCGCAAGGAAGGTCAGGAAGAAAGACGCCAACAGGATGACGGTCCTGGTTTCTGTGATGACGCGGGTTTTGCGGCGGCGGCTGAAGTAGACCGCACAGATAAAACCGCATGCTGCGACTATGATGCCGCTTGACACCAATAGATTGGCGCGATTTTCAGGCTCTCCCAAACCGAAAACGTTCAAAGCTTCGAGGTCGGCAATGTCTATGACTTGCCCTCTGCGGACGAGGACTTCTCCGGCCATGATCTGTCGGGTGATGGCTTCCACACTGTTACGCGCAGCTTCGCGGGCTTGTTGGGTCTGTTCTTCGCTAAACAGGCTGGTCGGAACGATCAGCGGCGAGACGATCATGGTGATGAGCTGAGTCTGATCGCTCTTGAAAGCAAAGTCAATAACTGCCGGCAGGTTGCTGCGCGTGCGGCCTATCTGGTCGTTGCGGATGCTATCGCGCAGGACAAGCTCAAGTACCCGGTTTGACTCGCGCGTAATGGCTTGCCAATCCTCTTCCTCGAGCTCCAGAATCGCCGTGTATGCCTCGTCCGTCATGGAGAGGTTGGCGGCAGACCGCATATCGCTGATCTTCTGCTGCTCGGTGCTGTATTTATCATTCCGAACGGAGGTAAAGAAGAATAGGGCTTTGTTCAAGGTTTCAAGCTGGGCTTTGGCGATGCTGGGATCCGCGGGCAGAAAAACTGGTTCCACTCCTGCAGCAGCTTCTTTTCGCGCCTGGTCGGTGTAGACTTTTGATTCGAAGGTGATTGAAAAAGGCGCGGTGATCTCCTGCGGGGCAACCTGCCCGATGCGGACAACTTCGCTTTGATCGCTGAGGATATCTGGCAGCACCAGGCAACTGAACGCCAACAAGCAGGAAACGATCAGAGTGATGCCCTTGATCATATCCCGGGTGAGGGTTCTGCCGGACTTGCCCGTGCTTGCTTTCTTTGGCATGTTTTATCCCGTCAAAAACTCCCGCACCACACGGCTTGCTTCGGCGTTGCTGGCTCTGCCTGCAAGGATAGGCTGGAGTGTTTTCATTACAATACCCATGTCCTTGAGAGAGGATGCACCGCACTGCGCGATAACATTCCGAACCAGATCCTTGAGTTCCTCTTCACTGAGCTGCGCGGGCAGATAGGTTTTTAGGCAGGCGATTTCTTGATCTGCCTGCGCTATCAACTCTTCCCGTCCGGCTTTTTCGGCGTCCGCTCTGGTTTCATGGCGAGTTTTGATTTCCTTCTGGATCAGCGCAAGGATTTCTTCCTGCTCCAGTTCTTTGCCCTTGGCAACCTCTGCCAATTGGATGGCGGCTTTAATCATCTTTACCACCCACTTTTTGGTCTCATCGTGGGTTTTCATGGCTGTGATCAGATCTGCCTGTAACTGCTCTTTGATGTTCATGGTTTTATTATACCTGTCTCTTTGATTCTCTCATTCGCCAAGGGTGATCAAACCTTCCAGCTTTTTGAAGAGGGACTGGCTGATCCCTTCGACTTTCATCAAGTCTTCAAGGGCGGTGAAAAGCCCGTTCTTTTGGCGGTAGTCGAAGATTGCCCGCGCTTTCACTTCTCCAATACCCGGCAAGGATTCGAGTTCTGCCAGGCTGGCGGTATTGATATTGACAAGGACTGGCAATGCGACATTTAGGCTGCGGTCATCTGTGGTCAGTGATCCCTGTGCGCTTGCGGGGATAGTCAGCCTTTGACCATCCTCCAACGGAGCCGCAAGGTTGAGAGCCTGAGGATCGACCCCCTCTAACAATCCGCCCGCGGCTTGGATGGCATCTTCGAGGCGGGCCGTATCCGGCAGCGTGTAGACACCCGGGGTTTTGACCGCGCCAGTAACGTGGACGCGAATGCTTTTCGGCGTGGCGGTTGGGTCTGGCGTGAGCCTGGGCGTTGGGGTGACGAGGGCGATTGGCTGCCCCTTCCGGGGGCTGACCAGCAGGAGAACTGCCGCTACTACCACCAGTCCGAGTAAAAAACCAGCCAGAGTATGTTGCCAGGCTTTCATTCGGATTCGCCTTGAACGCCTTTCTGTTCGGCTTCGTACATCAAGTTGAAGGCTCTGATGGAAACCTCGAGCATATCCTCGGAGGGCTCACGAGTGGTGAGCTTTTGCAGGGCGAGATTAGGTTTGATCAGTGCCCGCACAAAAGCGGAATCGTCCATGTGCCTGGCGGCAAAGCGGATATATTCATACGCCAGACCCGATACAATGGGCAGCAACAAGAGGCGGGTGAGGAGGCGCCAGTGCAGGGGCAGGGGACCCAACAGGCTGAAAAACAAGATGGAGATCAGCACCAGCGTCAGCATAAAGGAGGTCCCGCAGCGGGGATGGACAAGCGAAAACTTGCTCACGTTCGCGGGGGTCAGTTCCGCTCCGGCTTCAAAGGCGTTGATGGTCTTATGTTCGGCGCCATGATAAGAGAATACACGGCGGATTTCGGGCATCCGTCCGACGATGGTCAGATAAGTTATCAGCAGAGCAAGGCGGATGAGCCCTTCGATCAGGTTACTGACCAAGGTGCCGAGCGAGCCTGAGCCTTTGAGCCCGAGAGGGGCTTCCAACCAGCCTGTAACCAATGCCGGCAGAAGGAAGAAAAGCCCGATTCCCAACACGAGCGAGAGAATGACAGCGAAAACGAGGTCTTTGCCTTCGATTTGCTCGTCTTTGCCGCTTGCCATATTGGAGGACTTTGTCAGAAACCGCATCCCGAGATTCAGGGAATCCCACAAACTCAAAACGCCTCTCAGGAAGGGGATATTCATCCATTTTGAGCGGTAAAGCGTAGGCAGCTCCTCTTCATATGTGAGAATTTCTCCATTTTGCGCGCGCACAGCCATGGCGACGTGCTGCTTACCGCGCATCATAACCCCTTCCATCACTGCCTGACCGCCGTAGGAAGGCAGCCGCAATTCTTTTGAGTCCGCCATCATCTTATGCGTCGAAGCTTGTCAAAAAGCGGATGTAAGCCTGGACGCCTTTATGCCAGGTGGGCAGGTGCAGGTGTTCGTTCGGAGAGTGGATCGCGTCATCGGGCAGGCTGACTCCAGTGAGAATGGACTTCACACCCAGGATTTCCTGCATGACCGTTGCGACGGGGATGCTGCCGCCTTCGCGCTTGAAGATCACGTCTTTCTGCCAGGTGTCTTTGAATGCCTGTACAAGGTTTTCCAAGCCTGGAGCGTCATCCGCAAAGTAATAAGGTCCGCCAGAGTGTTTGATGAAGCTTACTTTCACGGTAGGAGGAACAAGGGAGCGAATGTATTTTTCTGCCAGGTCGTAAATTTCCGCGTACTGCTGATAGGGCACCAGGCGGCAGGAGATCTTCGCGAAGGCGTAGGCGGGGATGATGGTTTTGGAACCTTCGCCGATGTAACCGGAATAGAGTCCATTGACATCCAAAGTAGGTCGGACGCCTTGCCGTTCGAGGATCGTGTAACCCTGCTCTCCGTACAGCGCGGGCGAACCAGTGACCGCGAGGAATTCCTCTTCGCTGGAAGGAATGCGGGCTATTTCCCGGCGCTCCTCATCGCTCATCACGCGGACGCGGTCGTAGAAGCCGGGGATGGCAACGGAGCCGTCGGGATTGTGGAGTTGGGCGATGATTTTTGCCAACTCGTTGGCGGGGTTGGCAATGTTGCCGCCAAAAAGACCGGAGTGCAGATCGGCTTTCGGACCATCGACGCGTACTTCAAAGTAGACCAGTCCGCGCAAACCATTCACGATGGTGGGGTGGTCTTTGTCGATCATGCCGGCATCAGGGTTGAGGATGATGTCGCACTCCAGCAAATCTGCGTTGTCGCGGACAAAGCTCTCAAAGTGCGGGGAGCCAATTTCTTCTTCGCCTTCAAGGATGAACTTGACGTTGACAGGCAGGTCGCCGGTCTTCAGCACGCTTTCGAGCGCGAAGATGACGGATACGATCTGACCTTTCATATCCGAAGCGCCGCGGGCGTAAAGGTAATCGCCGCGGACGTTCGGCTCAAAGGCAGGCGTGGTCCAGGCATCCAAGGGATCTGGCGGTTGGACGTCATAGTGCCCGTAAATGAGGACGGTTTTTGCGTCTGGCTTGCATGCACGCTTTTCGGCAAAAACGACCGGATGCAAATCAGTTGGATAGACGGCAGCCGCATCCATGCCGATGCCCTCAAAATAGGTCTTGAGGTAATTCGCGGCGTCCAGCATGCTGGCTTTCTTGGCTGGATCTGACGAAACGGATGGGATGCTTAAAAACGCTTCAAACGCTCGCATTTTCTCTTGGATTGTGTTTTCAAATTCCTGGATTGCTTGCTGGGTTCTGGACATATTCCTGCCTCCATTTTTTTCTGATTATATGCTATTTATACCAAAATCGTGATAGCATAGGCGATGTTATCGGGCGATTGCCCGCAATATTGAAAAAACGGACAGCGTTCCGGCTGAGAGGTAAAAATTGTATGGGCATCATTGAACACAGGCGTTTGATCATTCTTGGAGCAGGTCCGGCAGGGCTTTCCGCTGCCATCTATGCCGCCCGCGCGGAACTGAAACCGCTCGTGATCACTGGCATGGTGCTTTATGGGCAGGTTACTTTGACGAATACCATTGAAAACTACCCCGGTTTTCCAAAAGGGATCGGGGGCATTGAACTTGGTCAGCTCTTTGAGGAACAAGCCAAGGTTTTTGGGACGGAATTTGCTTACGACGAAATTCAGTCCGTTGACCTCTCTGCACGTCCGTTTACGCTCACAACCTACTCGGGCAGCTACACCGCGGATGCTCTGATCCTTGCCATGGGTTCCAGGCACAAAAAGCTGAACGTGCCCGGGGAGGAAGCCTTTGTGGGCAGGGGCGTTTCATACTGCGGGACCTGTGACGGTTGGTTTACTAAAGACAAAAACATCCACGTGGTCGGCGGTGGCGACAGCGCGCTGGAAGAAGCGCTCTTTTTGACCCGCTTCGCGCGCAGCGTGACAATCATTCACCGGCGGGATGCCTTGAGAGCAGGAGCTATCCTGGAAAACCGCGCCCGCAATCATCCAAAAATCCACTTTCTTTTTGATTCTGTTGTAAAGGAAATCCGCGGGCAAGAGGTTGTCGAGGAACTAATAGTTGAGAACGTCAAAACCGGAGAGGTCAGCCAGGTTCCCTCGCAGGGCGTTTTTGTGTTCATCGGTCACACTCCGAACACGCAAACGTTCATAGGGCAGCTTGAATTGACACCTGCCGGAACAATTCGGATAGACGAATTCATGGAGACCAGCCAGAAAGGCGTTTTTGCCGCAGGAGAGATCGCGGATTCGCATTTCAGGCAGGTAATCACGTCAGCCGGCATGGGCGCCGCTGCCGCGATCTCAGCCACGCATTATCTTGAATCCTTATAAAACCAGATTCGGGTTTGCCTAAGGCTGGGCGGTTGGCTGCAAGCCGCTCCCAATCCAACTGAATACCCGGAACGCACTTGTGGCGCCGGCTTCTTCGTAAATTGGATTGGTATTGTCCTGGTTTATCTGCCTGGCAACTGCAACGCTCCAAGCGATGATGTGCGCGTTACTGTCGGCTGGACGGAATGTGGACGGAAGAATGTACTTGGTATCCGTCACGTAGGCGACCAAAATCTTTTCTTCAACAGAGGTCAGGTCCTGCACTTTGACGCGATAAACCTCACCTGGGAGCAGTGCAGCCACGGATGCCCACTGTAATGTAACACTCTCATCGCTTGCCAGGAAGGCTGCGCCGGAACGTGGCAAAAGCAGGTTTGGCGCTGGGTAGGGTGGAACTGGCGTGGGGGTGAGGGTCGGACCCGGAGTGGGCAGGCGATCGCAGAGAGGGATGACAAGAGTAGACCCTGTGCGGATCGTGGTGCCCTGGAGGTTGTTGAATTCCTGTATGTCCTGTATTGACACGTTGTAGTTGAGGGCAATGCCTTGCAGCGTGTCATTAGCAGAAACGACAATTGAGACTGTATTGGTACAAACATCGGGGTCGATCTCGATGGCTTCGGGTGTGGCGGTTGGCACCGGTGAGGGAGTCGGGGTTGGCTGGGGAACCTTGATGGTGCGTCCCTCACTGAGCAGACATTCCGTGCTCAAATTGTTTTCAAGGATAATGCTCTGGATGGAAACGCGGAACTGGGCGGCGATGTCAGAGCAGGTTTCGTTCGCTTTGACGACATAATCCACAGGCGGTAAGGGCGTCCAGGTGGGTTCGGGAGGAAGGGTGGGTGTGTTGGTTGGGTTCAGGGTCAGAGTGGGCGTTGCTGTTTGGGTGGGCTCTTCCGCGATCTGTGTTTCAGCGGTCGCGGCGCGTTTTTGACTCACTGCCAGAAACGCCACTACACCGATCAGCGCCAGAATCAGAATTCCCATCCCGATCAGGACACCAAGGCTCATTTTTACTTCCGGGATGCGTTTCGAGTCGATCGGGCGCTCTTTTTTGGGGGTGACTGTTCCGCCCAGCGTGGTCCCGCAAACAAGGCAGCGGGTAGCGGATTCAGAAATACGGGTGCCGCAGACTGGGCAGGTCTGGCTGCCCCGGTTGTGTTTTTCAGTTAGGCTTCTTTTCATAATATTCTTATAACCGAGCCATGCTTATTGGTAAAATTGCCTCCATGTTCGGTATTTATCTCCATATTCCCTTCTGTCTCAGAAGGTGTAAGTATTGTGATTTTATCACGTATGCGGGCAAAGAAGAATTAATGCCATCCTACAAATCCGCGCTGATACGGGAATTGCGCCACCAGGCGCGGAAAATCCATGGGTTGCCTGCCAGAGCGGATACGGTCTTCTTTGGCGGTGGAACGCCCTCTCTCATGCGAGCGGAGTGGATACGGGAGATTTTGGACTGCGCGCGCGGGGAATTCCGCCTGGCATCGGGTGCGGAAATCTCGCTGGAAGCCAACCCTGGCACTCTCGCGCAGGGAGACTTTAGCAGCCTGCTCGAGGCTGGTGTGAACCGGATCAGCATTGGGGTGCAAAGCTTCGATGAGGGAGAATTAGCGCTCTTGGGCAGGATCCACGGTCCCGATCAGGCGGTGGAAGCGGTGCGGGAGGCTCGCCGGGAAGGGTTCCGGAATATCAGCATCGACCTGATGTTTAGCTTGCCGGGGCAAAGCCTTGCGCGTTGGAAGGAGAACCTTTACGAGGCGCTTTCCCTGCAACCAGACCACCTTTCGCTGTATTCCCTGATTTTGGAACCAGGGACGCGGCTTTTTGAGGAAGTAAGACAAGGGGTTTTGCAGCCCGCGGAGGACGAACTGGCAGCCGAGATGTATGAACTGGCGCAAGATGAGTTGGAAAAGGCAGGCTTTACGCACTACGAAATCTCAAATTGGGCTCGTGAGGAGGCTTTTGAGGCGCGCCACAATAAAATCTATTGGAAGAATCAGCCGTACCTTGGTTTGGGAGCAGGGGCGCACAGCTGCCTGAACGGCATACGCACGGTCAACGAGAAATCAGCGGAGGAGTACATTCGGAAGATGCAGGCGGCGAATTTGGGCTCGGAAGCTTTCCCAACGACAGTGGAAAAGCTGAGCCTGGATTTGTATACCATCCAGCAGGAAACAATGATGCTCGGCATGCGACTGACAAAGGAAGGCGTTTCGGAGCGGGAGTTTCACGATCGCTTTGGCGTAGGGATCGCGGATGTGTTTCCGAAGGAGATTGAAAGGATCATTGCCCGGAAACTGGCTGAATGGCGGAACTTTTCGGATGGACCGCACCTTGTGCTGACGAAAGGCGGGGTGCTGCTTGGAAATCAGGCGTTTCAGGAATTTGTTTAGTTACTTGTGAACCCTGATGTAGGTTCCCCAACCGTGAACCGTCCATTCTTCTGGACCAGCCAGTGGCAGGCTCCATCGGTAGATCCATTTCGCGTCGTCATTAGACATATTGATGCAGCCCGCGCTCATCGGCGTGAAGTTGGTGTGCCAGAAAGTACCGTGAGTTGCGAGACCAATGTTCATTTCAAAGAAACAGGTCCAGGGCACACCCATCCAAATCCTCTCGCGGACATTGCTCGTGAGGACGGCGTTTCCCATATGTTTGGACGGCATTTTGGTCTTGATTGCGTATAGTCCTTCACCTGTTGGAAATCCGGTGGAGACCTTGAACTCTTTGACTACCTGATTGCCTTCAAAGGCTTGCAGCCGCTGAAGCGGAAGTGAGACATCGATCGACTTCTCATCGGCAGGCACATCGGGAGAAATCGGCGCGAATTCCTCATCTCCAATGAAGCGCATGTGTTCCGCACGCACGATCGTTTCTGTGTGTCCGAGTTCGTCCTGGACTTTGTACCATGGGCGTTTATCGGGTCCCTGGATAACATCAACGACCCAGTGTGCGGAGCGGTAGAAATACATCCACAAAGGGACCCATTTTTCCACGGAATCATAGTAGAGTGCGCGAGCATAAGGTACGGTGATTTCAGCCAACTGACCGCTGCTGCGATTTGGTTTGGAAGGGTCGTTCAGCTCATAGTTGACTTCGTAAAGAAGTCCGCTGAAGACAAAACCACCCCAACAGCGGTACCAGGTCGGGTTCCAAGCGGGTCCGTTGGGACCGGTGACCTCCTCGTAGACGTTGATGATGTCCATGTACTGGCGCTGATAGAGGATAAGGCTCGACTCATCAGGCTCCTTGTGGATGCTGACGCCAGACTTCTCTCCTACGAGCATAAAGCGCGGTTTGGCAGAACCTGCGTTTGCAAGAGTGTTCGGCAGGAGCGCGGCGGCGCCCAAACCAAACGCGCCGAATTTTAGGAAGTCGCGGCGGGAAAGATCCATCAGTCCAGGTCCTCCAGGTTGATCTCACCAACGGAATTGAATATGTGTTTGGGACGGTAAGGGAAGTCGAAAATATCGCTTTCTTTCGTCACACCGCTGAGCACGAGGATGGTGTCCAATCCAGCTGAGATGCCCGCAAGGATGTCGGTCCGCATGTTATCGCCGATCATGTAGCTGTCTTCTGAATGGACGCAGAGATGGTTGAGGGCGGACCGCATCATCAGCGGATTAGGCTTGCCGATGTAAAGCGGCGTTTTTCCTGTTGCTGCCTCAATCAGGGCTGCCATCGCGCCTGTGGCGGGAACAATGCCTTGTTCGCTTGGTCCGGTCAAGTCGGGATTGGTGGCGATGAAACGCGCGCCGGCATTGATGAGGCGGATCGCGATGGTGATCTGATCGAAACTGTAGCTGGTCGTTTCTCCAAGAATCACATAGTCCGGGTTGACGGAGGTCTGCACGTAGCCAATGCTATGGATGGCTTCGGTCAACCCGACCTCACCAATGACGAAAGCTTTGCCCTGGGGTAGTTGGTCCTCGAGAAACTGAGCCGTTGCCGCCGCGGAGGTGTAGATGTTTTCCTCAGGAATATTTAAACCTGCCACCTCCAGTCGGTGGGCAAGGTCGCGCGTGGTGAAGAGAGGGTTGTTGGTTACCACCAGAAACTTACGCTTCTGCGCCAGAAGGTTCTGTACGAAAGTCTCAGCTCCGGGGATAGGTCTTGCCCCGTGCACGAGAACGCCGTCCATGTCGATCAGGAAACTCTTTTTTACTTTACTCATGCCTTACTCCGTTCTTAATAATCAAAGCCACTGCTGATTTTACCAACAGTGGCTTGATATTACGAACAATGTTAAACGATGTTAAAGGTTTACTTTTTGGTCAGGATGATGCGGGCATCCACGACCATGACACCCTTCCCGTCTTCGTAGACGATAACCGGGTTGGCGTCGGACTCAGCAATTTCATCATTCAGGTCATAGACCATATAGGAATAGTGCGCGAGGACGTTGGCAAGGGCTTTCTGGTCACGGGGTAATTCGCCGCGAGCTCCTTGGAGGATCTTGGCACTCTTGATCTCGGACTGCATATCCATTGCGGTGGCTATGTCGATGGGAGCGACCTTGAAGGTAACGTCTTTCATGACTTCCACGAAGATTCCACCCAAGCCAAACATCAGGGTAGGGCCGAAGGTGGCGTCGTTCACGGAACCGACAATGACCTCGGTTGCCCAGGGAGCCATTTCCTGCACGGCGATACCATCGATCTCGGCATCAGCTTTGTATTTGAGCGAGTTTTCCATGATGACCTTCCAGGCATCGCGGACACCCTGTTCGTCTTTGATGTTGACTTTGACCGCGCCGGCATCGGATTTGTGGAGGATGTCGGGGGAGACGATCTTCATTACGACCGGGAAGCCGAGTTCAGCAGCCATGCGCACAGCTTCTTCTTCGCTGGTGGCGAGTTCGGTGGCGGTCACGGGCAGACCGTAAGCTCTGAAAACGTTCTTGGCGTCCACTTCGGTGAGAGCGTCGCGACCCTTGGCGCGGGCAGCGGCGATGATTTCGCGGGCTTTGGCGGGGTCGACATCGGTGGGTTTGTAGGGACGGTTGTGAGCGGTTTGAAGCATTTGTTCCTGTTTGCGCAGAGTGGTCAGGGCTTTGATTGCCAGGTCTGGAGCGTTATAGGTGGGGATATCATGCTCGATCAGCCACCGCATGGCTGCTTCGCAGCGATCGCCGCCGACAAAGGAAACGGTAACAGGCTTGCTGAAATCACCAGATTCTTGAATGGCATTGTAGATCGCTTCGGCGATTTCCTGTGGGTCGGTGACAGCGGTTTCGCAGTAGAGCACAGCCATTCCGTCGACCCAGGTGTGGGGGTAAGCGTACTTGATGCATTCGTAGTAGCCTTCGAGACCAGCGCCGCCGGTGATATCAACCGGGTTCTTGGCGGAACCGAAGGAAGGCATATGCTTGCGAAGTTCTGCCTGCAACTCTTCGGGAGCGAACTTGAGGGGCAGACCGTATTTTTCTGCCGCGTCGGTTGCCAAAACGCCGACACCGCCGCCATTAGTGATGATCAGGAGGTTGTCGCCTTTCATCATTGGCTGCAGCGAGAGAGCCAGTGTGGTATCGAACATGTCGTTCAGGTCCTGAGCCTGCGAAACGCCGCACTGCTCGAAAGCGGCTTCGTAGACCTTGGCGCTGCCAGCCAGCGAGCCAGTGTGAGATGCCGCAGCAGCAGCGCCGTGGGCGGACGTGCCAGCTTTGAGGGCGATAATGGGTTTGGTGCACTTGCGGGCTTCTTCCATGAAGCGGGCGCCATTCTTGAGACCTTCAATGTAAAGAGTGATGCAGGTGGTGTTCTCGTCTTCGTTCAGGTAAGCGATCAGATCAGCGACTTCCAGATCAGCCTGGTTGCCGATGGAAATCATCTTGTCGAAACCAACGCGGCGGGTGTAGGTCGCGGCATCCATGGCGATGAGCAGAGCGCCGCTTTGGGAAACCAGCGCGGCTTTCCCGTTGAGCGGCAGGAAGTTGGCGAAGGAAGCATTCATCTGGTCGCTGTTGGAAAGCACGCCGATGATGTTCGGTCCAATGATGCGCATGCCGAATTCATGGGCGATGCGGACGACTTCGTCTTCCAAAGCGTGGTCGCCGACCTCGCTGAAACCGGAGGTGATGATGCTCAACCCCTTGACACCCTTCTCGCCTGCCTCCTGGACAACCTTTGGGACGATCTTCGCGGGCACGGTGACGACAGCAGCGTCAATCACATAAGGCACATCCTTGATGTTCGGATAGCATTTGTAGCCCATGATCTCGTCAGCCTCGAGGTTGATCGGATAGACAGCGCCTTGATAACCGCTTTTCTTGAGGTTTTCGACGACTTTGTAACCGATTTTCTCGGGTTTGGTTGACGCGCCGATAACAGCGATACTCTTGGGTTTGAGAACAGCATTAATAATTGGATCCACTTTTTTCCTCCGGTAGTTTATTGTTTAGGTTTACCAATCGATTAGTATACCGCAATTATTCTTCACTGCCAGATTCCAATTGCGTGTGGGTCTTCAATTTGGCAGACAAATTTGGCTTGCGAAATTTAAACGCCTCAGGTATAATGCCTTCGCTATGGGCGGTTAGCTCAGTTGGTTAGAGCGTTGCGTTGACATCGCAAAGGTCGTAGGTTCGAGTCCTATACCACCCACACAAAAAGCGGCTGATTTCAGCCGCTTTTGTTATGGGATATCGACCTGCATCAGAAGGCGGGTCTCAAACAATCTTTAGATCTTTTCCTCAATCTCGCGCAGAGCCAGCTCCAGGAATGCTTCGACGCTCATTGGTCCGGGGTTCTCGCCGCTGCGGCGGCGAAGCGCCACCTGACCTTCTTCCATTTCACGGTCGCCGATGACGAGCATGTAGGGCACTTTTTGCTTCTGGGCATTGCGGATCTTGGCGTTCATGCGGTCGGAGCTGTCGTCCACGATCACGCGCAAGCCAGCCTTTTTCAGGCGGGCAGCCACTTCATGCGCGTAATCGTTATGGCGGTCAGCGATCGGTATCATCGTTACCTGTTTTGGCGACAGCCAAACCGGGAATGCGCCGGCATAGTGCTCAATCAAAACCCCGAAGAAGCGTTCCATCGAGCCCAACAAGGCGCGGTGCACCATATAGGGGCGGTGTTCCTTGCCATCTTCGCCGATGTAGCTCAGGTCAAAACGCTCAGGCTCGTTGAAGTCGAACTGGATGGTCGAGAGCTGCCACTCGCGACCAAGGGCATCCTTGACCTTGAGGTCGATCTTGGGACCATAGAACGCGCCGCCGCCGGCATCCACCTCGTAGGGCACGCCCATGCGCTTCAGCGTCTCTTCGAGAGCGACCTCGGCGTCATGCCACATTATATCTTCCCCGACGCTCTTTTCTGGTTTGGTGCTCAGGTATGCCTGGAAGTCCGTGAAACCGAAAGCCCGAAGCATGTTCATGCTGAAATTGAGGGTGAAGTCGATCTCGTCGGGCATCTGGTCCGGGCGGCAGAAGTGGTGGGCGTCATCCTGCGTAAAGCCGCGCACGCGCAACAAGCCATGTAGCACGCCGGAGCGTTCATAGCGGTAAACAGTGCCTTTTTCCGCGAAGCGCAGCGGAAGGTCGCGATAGGAACGCAACTGGCTTTTGTAGATGTGCAGGTGGAAGGGGCAGTTCATCGGCTTGATGTAGTATTCCTGCTCTTCGATTTGGATGGGGGAATACATGTTTTCTTTGTAAAAGCCGAGGTGCCCGCTGGTTTCCCACAAGCTGGCTTTACCGATATGGGGCGTGTAGACCAGGTCGTAGCCGTTGCGGATATGCTGCTCGTCCCAGTAGCGCTCGACCTGATAGCGGATCATGCCGCCGTTGGGGTGCCAGAGGATCAACCCCTGCCCAACCTCGTCATTGGAGCTGAACAGGTCCAGTTCTTTGCCGAGTTTGCGGTGATCGCGTTTTTTCGCTTCTTCCAGCTTCCAGAGATACTCTTTGAGCTGATCTTTGCTTTCCCAAGCGGTGCCGTAGATGCGCTGGAGCATGGGGCGTTTTTCGTCCCCACGCCAATACGCGCCGGCAACATTCAGCAGTTTGATGGCGGTGGGATTGATCTGCCCGGTCGTTTCTACATGAGGACCGCGGCAGAGATCGACAAAGTTACCGGAGGTGTAGATCGAAATCTTTTGTTTATCCTGGGTGGGGTTGCCGTCCTCATCCAGATTGCCGTGTTCAAGACCATCGATCAACTCAAGCTTGTAGGGCTGGTCTTTGAAGAGCTTGCGGGCGTCATCGGCGCTGACTTCCTGGCAGACGAAGTTCTCCTTCGACTTGATCAGCTCTTTCATGCGATTCTCGATGACCTCCAGATCCTCAGGAGTGAGGCTGCGGGGCAGATCAAAATCGTAATAAAAGCCGTCCTCAATCGCTGGTCCAATTGCGACGCGCGCGTCGGGGAACATTTCGATCACCGCTTCAGCCATGACGTGCGAAGCGGAGTGGCGGATACGGTAAAGCTCTGACTTCTCGTAATCCTCATTATGTTGTGACATTTCTTCCTCCTTGCCGGTTGTATTATGAGATTTTTTACGGGGTCTTTCTGTACAGCCGGACTTAAAACAAAAAGACCCTCGCTCTGGGGCGAGAGGTCTCTCACGCGGTTCCACCCAGATTACTCCTCGCGGAGCATCTCAACATGCCGGTAACGGGGCTTCCGTTCGTCTTAGTGAGCCTTGGCTGTTCAGACTCATGCTGGCAGGGGGTTTTCATCGGCTCCAACCGGGCAGGTTCACACTCTCTCTGCCTCACTGACGGTCGATTTCGGCTTACTCGTCCTGCGTCATCGCAATTACCGCAAAAGTATAACACCACCCCGCCTGAGCGCAAGGGTCAGGGATAGACAAATCTTCTTTAAAAATGAAATCACGCTTTCTTCTTCAGACCTTGACCGAGCGGGCAGCAGGTATCTAAAAAAGCAGGATCGCGGAATATCAAAAACACCGTCATCGGGAACCTTAATCGGACGGATTTTTTAGCCCCTGCGGGTGGAGTGGTCGGGGAGCTATAGGATGCTGGCTTATGAGTCTACTATCGTAATCTTGCTGCGGATTTGGGCGGTTTTGCGCATCATGGCAATGCCCTGGCAGTATTTCTCCTCTGAGAGCTGCACAGCGCGTTCTACATCCGCGCGGTTGATATCCTTTCCGGTGACGATGTACTCGAACTCCATCAGTTCAAAAACGTGAGGGTGCTGGTCGCGCACGCTCTCAACGTGTACCTTGCATTCATATGCCGTGAAAGGTACTCTTTTCTTGCGCAGAATAGAGATTACGTCCATGCTCGAGCAGCCTGCCGCGCCGAGCGCCATCAGTTCCATCGGTGTGAAGCCCAAATTCTGCCCGCCGCCAGCTTCTGAAGCATCGAGGTTTACGTTATGCCCCGAATTTGCTGTGCCGATAAGCGCCATATCTTGTTTCCAGGTTACTTTTACGTCCATTTTTTCTTATCCTTTTCCAGATGGTCAGGCTGAGACAGCCAGCGGCCAGTTTGCCTGGACGTCAAAATCCAGGCTGGAAGTTTCATCCGCGATGAAGTGCCGGAAGCCGGCAGCCGCAATCATCGCCGCGTTGTCTGTGCAGAGGCTGAAATGGGGAATGTGGACGCGAAATTCCGTCTGCGAACGAAACGCTTCGCGCAGGGTTTTATTGGCGCTGACGCCGCCTGCTACGACGATTTCGCGTACTTTGAATTCCCTGGCAGCCGCGATGGTTTTCTCGAATAGGGCGCCAACGACTGCTGCCTGGAAGCTGGCAGCGACATCCGCGGTGGGCACCGGCTTGTTGGCAGCCTTGAATTCCTCCACGGCGCGCAAAACCGCTGTTTTCAAGCCGCTGAATGAGAAATCCCAGGGTCGGCTCAAACGCGCTTTGGGGAAGTTGAAAGCCCGCGGATTGCCCTGCATGGCGGCTTTTTGGATGGAGGGTCCGCCGGGGTACGGGAGCTCCAACAACCGCGCTATTTTGTCGAAAGCTTCGCCGGCAGCGTCGTCGCTGGTGCCGCCGAGCAATTCGTACTGCAGATGGTCGCGCATCAAGATCAGTTCGGTGTGTCCGCCCGAGACCAGGAGCGCCATGACAGGCAGTTTGGGCTCTGGGCTGGGTTTGCTGCCAGCCTGGTAGAGCCAGGCGGAGTAGAGGTGCCCCTCGAGGTGGTTCACGCCTATAACAGGCAGGTCGGTGGAGAGAGCCAGCCCTTTGGCGAGGTTCACGCCGACCACGAGCGAGCCTGCCAGCCCCGGTCCGCGCGTGACCGCGATGCCGTCCAGGTCGCTGAGCCCCACATGCGCTTGCTGCAGGGCTTCGTTGACGGTGGCATAGGCTGCCTTGACGTGCTCGCGCGATGCCAACTCCGGGTAGACGCCGCCAAACTGGGCGTGTAAATCCACCTGGCTGGCAATCACGCTGCTCTCAATCACCCTGCCGTTCTCAACAACCGCGGCAGCGGTTTCATCACAGGAGCTTTCAATCCCCAGGACGCGCAGATTGTTCTTTTTCATCTCAGCCGCCTTTCATGGGGACGACCAAATCCATCGGGAAGTCCACGATCTTCGCGAAAGTATGGTCGGGTTTAACGTACCAGGTGTCTTCCAGGCGGATGCCGAAGCCCTTATCCGGGTAATAGAGCCCGGGCTCGATCGTCATGACTGAGCCGACGCGGAGGATGTTGGTCGGGTCTTTTTCCATGCCGGTCCAGGGCTTCTCGTGGACGTCCAGCCCCACACCGTGCCCGAGCCCGTGAATGTATCCGCGCTCGATTTTTGGGTTTTGACGGATGGTTTCATGCCCCATCGCTTCAAAGAGCTCGCAGGTGCGAGCCTGATAGCGGGCGGGGTTAACACCGACTTCGAGTTCAGAAACGACCGTGTCGTAGACCTTTTTGACCTGATCGTATGCCTTCTGCACCTCTTCCGGCGCGCAACCCAAACACCAGGTGCGGGTGAAGTCGTAGAAATAACCGCCTCCAGCCTCGCAGGGGAAGATGTCGTAAACGATCGCCTGCCCAAGTTTGATCGGGTCGCTGGGGGTGCCGCTACTGTGGGGAACCGCGCCGTCCCGCCCGATGGCGAAGATGGT
>Ga0209510_1001958_pt1 | contig 22041 bp, 15 predicted proteins | sample BiotimSIPDNA_FD_185749 | JGI IMG/M metagenome (GOLD analysis project Ga0209510, IMG submission 185749) | Anaerobic biogas reactor microbial communites from Washington, USA - Biogas_R1 time_0 SIP DNA (SPAdes) (version 2) | ecosystem: Engineered > Bioreactor > Anaerobic > Unclassified | place...
GATGGAAGAGAACATCTGCACACCGCCGTGGGCATTGTCGATCCAGTTAAGACCGTGGGGGCCAATCAGCACACCGGCAAGAATCAGTCCGATGATACTGGGCACGTTGATTCGTTTGAGCAGGATGGGTGCCAACAAAACAATCAACAAGAGGATGGCAAAGATCAGAACCGGATTGGTAAACGGCAATGCAAATTCATGCTGTAATTCGGAGAAAAAATCTGTCATTGGGGTTACTTTATGGTTTTCGAAATGGAACGGCTGAAACATAGCCCCCCTATCATGGACAAAAATAAACAAAAAAAATTGATTTATTTGCCCCTTTCATCCTTTTTAGGTGCCTGTAAAGTGATTATCTTTGTTGGTTATTAAACAGCGATATGAGCAATTCAAAAAATATTGAGATCATCGGTGCCCGGGTCAACAACCTCAAGAACATCGATGTATCCATCCCCCGCAACAGTGTCACAGTCATAACTGGTCTCTCAGGATCCGGAAAATCCTCACTTGCCTTTGACACCCTCTATGCAGAGGGACAACGCCGATACGTGGAGAGCCTATCGGCCTACGCCCGCCAGTTTCTGGGAAGAATGAACAAACCGGAATGTGACCAGATAAGGGGAATCCCTCCCGCCATAGCCATCGAGCAGAAGACTACCTCCCGAAATCCACGCTCTACGGTGGGCACCTCAACCGAGATTTACGAGTATCTGCGACTACTGTATGCACGCATCGGCAAGACTATCTCACCCGTTTCAGGAGAGGAGGTGAAACGCCACTACGGACAGGATGTCGTGGAGAAGATGAAAGAATACAGGCCCGGTACACGGATGGCGGTACTCTCTTCAATTCAGTTACGCAACGGCCGCAATCTGCAGGAACAGCTCGACATCCTGATGAAGGAGGGTTTCAGTCGCGTTGACGTGGGAGAGCAGTTCTATCGCATCGACGAGTTGATAGATCAACAACAGTTACCACCCTCAGAGGAGGTGTTGTTGGTGATCGACCGTCTCTCCTGTTCTCCCGACAAGGCAACCGTGAACCGCCTCTCCGACTCGGTACAAACCGCCTTTTTAGAAGGCAACGGTGAGTGCATCGTACGTTTTTGGGGAGAGGAAGGGATGGAGAGCTTCACCTTTTCCAATCGTTTCGAAGCAGATGGCATCACCTTCGAGGAGCCGACCGAGATGATGTTTAACTTCAACAGCCCCATGGGTGCCTGTCCCAAGTGTGAGGGATTCGGTAAAGTGATGGGCATCGACGAGAGCCTGGTAATCCCCGACAAGAGCCTATCCCTGCAGGAGGAATGTGTCCAGTGTTGGCGGGGTGAGAAGATGAGCGAGTGGCGGAGGGAGTTCGCACACAATGCCTACAAGGTAGATTTCCCCATTCATCGTGCTTATTACGACCTTACAGAGGAGGAGAAAGAGCTCCTCTGGAATGGACATCACGAACAGAACATCTATGGCATCAATGACTTCTTCGGAATGCTGGAGAAAAACCTCTACAAGATACAGTACCGAGTGATGCTGGCACGTTATCGCGGAAAGACCGTCTGTCCCCTTTGCAAAGGAGCTAGACTGAAGCCAGCAGCGCTCCATGTGAAAGTAGGTGGCAGATCGGTCTCGGAGCTGGTGATGATGCCTGTGACAGATTTAAAGGAGTTTTTCAGTAAACTCATCCTCAACAAAACCGACGCGGCAGTAGCCGAACGACTGCTGACAGAGATTAACAACCGACTGCAGTTTCTAATCAATGTGGGACTGGGGTACCTCACCCTCAACCGCCTCTCCAACACCCTCTCGGGGGGTGAGAGCCAGCGCATCAACCTGGCCTCCTCACTGGGTAGCAGCCTGGTGGGTTCGCTTTACATCCTCGATGAGCCCAGCATTGGCCTTCACTCACGCGATACAGGCCTATTGATTGGGGTGCTGCGCGACCTTCAGCAATTGGGCAATACGGTGGTGGTGGTGGAACATGACGAGGAGATCATCCGCGCAGCCGATCACATCATTGATATCGGCCCAATGGCTGGACGACTGGGAGGAGAAGTGGTCTACCAGGGTGCTGTAGCAGACCTTAGAGAAAAGAGTGAGAGTTACACGGTGAAATACCTCACAGGTGAAGAGTTGATTGAATTACCTGACAGCCGACGGAAGTGGAACAACTACATCGAGGTGAAGGGGGCAAGGCATAACAATCTGAAGAATATTAGTGTGAAGTTTCCACTCAACGTAATGACTGTAGTAACCGGCGTAAGTGGTTCAGGCAAGTCATCACTGGTCAACGACGTGCTTTACAACGCTCTGCAACATCACTACAAGGGCACTGCACTCGAAAGGGCTGATTTCAACAGCATTGGTGGAGACCTGAACCTGATGAAGGGAGTGGAATATGTGGACCAGAACCCCATCGGGAAATCATCCCGTTCCAACCCAGTTACCTATCTCAAGGCATTCGACGAAATTCGAAAGCTCTATGCAACACAACCGTTGGCCAAGCAGCTCAACTTCTCACCAGCCTACTTCTCCTTTAATGTGGAAGGGGGTCGATGCGAGGAGTGTAAGGGGGAAGGTACCATCACCGTGGAGATGCAGTTTATGGCAGATATACGTCTTGAATGTGAGTCATGCCACGGTAAACGCTTCTCACCGGAAGTGCTTGAGATTGAGTACAGGGAGAAAAACATATATGATGTACTTGAGATGACGGTTAACCAGGCCATCGAATTTTTCAGCCAACAGAAAGGTGCCACTGAGAAAAAGATCATTAAGAAAATGCAACCGTTGCAGGATGTGGGGTTGGGATACCTTAAATTGGGACAATCCTCCTCCACACTGTCAGGAGGGGAGAACCAGAGGGTGAAACTTGCCTACTACCTGGGAGAGGAGAAGGCACAACCCACTCTCTTTATCTTCGACGAACCCACCACGGGACTTCATTTTCATGACATTAAAACACTCCTTAAGGCATTCAACGCACTGATCGGGAGAGGTCACACCGTATTGATTATCGAGCATAATATGGAGGTAATCAAGTGTGCCGATCATGTCATAGACATCGGCCCCGAAGGGGGGAAAGCAGGTGGGCATATAGTCTGTGAGGGGACACCTGAGCAGGTAGCAGCATCGCCTACATCCCACACCGGTCGTTATCTGAGGGAGAAGTTGGGCTGAAGCATGATATCAGAAAATATTCCTCCCTATCCAGAAGGAGAGCACAAACAGAAGCACGACCAAAGCCGACCATTTCCCGAAGAAGATACGTGGCAGTTGGGGGTAATGCTGTCCACCCCCGAGCCACTCCAGCCAAACCCCTAACAGGATATAAGGCAGCGCCAGCACCATCAGTAGATTGTAATTAAGTGCACTCCCTAGGTCGAAGTGTAGAAGGCTATGTATTGCGCGCTGTGAGCCACAACCGGGACACTCCAGACCTGTAGCCATCCGGAAGGGGCAGAGCGGAAAAAAGGGATCGGTAGCTGGATCGAACGAATAAAAGAGGAAAAGCACTACCGGCAGTAACAGCAGCAGGAGAGTGACAATTCCTCTTTTTACAATCTTTTTCACCACAAATGGACAGACAATCAGAAGTTATACCCGCTGGCGTTATTTTCGATAATCTGCTCCATTGTATCAGGTAGCTGTCCTGTTGCAAGCAGGAGACCCCATATGATGATATAGAGCAACCCGGCACCAATTGCTAAAATGGTCCACATTTTAGCCTTCCCTGCCGCCCTTTCAGCTTCAGCATAACGACCGTTGAAGTAGTAAGAATCGACCTTCGCGGCATACACGATCCCCACGATCCCAAAGGGAATACAACATAGCACGGTGGCTATAATTGATTGCCAGAGCCAGTTGCTAGGCTTCAGGGGTGGAATCTCATCATGCACATCTGGAATAGTTGGGGGAACGGGTGGGAGCGATTGAGGGATTTCTCTCTCGTGATTATTCATTTGATCTTCCATATCAGTTTAAATTCATTTTTTTTCAGTTAACTGTTCAACAATTCTCCAAGTCCTGCCATTGATCCGACAAAGACAAAAAGGAGAATTATTGTGATGATGATCAGCAACACCCAACCGATGGCGATCCACATGGCAATCCTAGTCCACTTACCGGCAGCACGTGACGCTTCGGCAGCAGCAGCATAATCGCCCCTATTGAAGAAGGACTCTACCTGTGCCGCATAAACGATGGCAATGATGCCTAGCAGACTAAAAAAACTGCTGCAAAACATAAATGGGAGTATGGTGACCAGGATCGACTCCACCATCCAGCTTCTGGGCATTTGTGGAGCGGCAGTTGCTGTGTTGTATCCGATTTGCTGAGCCTGACCGTACGATGGTACTTGTTCTCGTACGCCAAAGGCAGCATCACCGGTGAAAAGCCGTGCCAGCTCCTCAACCTCATCTGCCCGTTTCCACTGCTCCATGCCCTGTGTCCAGACCAGGGTCTCCTTCTTGATCTGTTCCTGTCCAAGTTCATCGGGTGAGAAAGTACCCTTCTGCTTCCCTTCAGTGTCAATGTAAAAATAACGGTTCATGGGATAATATTTATTATTGGTAATCTTCAGGATTAAGGGTAATGGTTCGGAGTGGTTGTTGTTGCTCGTTATTGTAGATATATTCCAACACCACACTGTTCTCACGGAAGATGGCAAGTTCGGCATTGGTAGCGAACATGGTCCTGATATTGTCGGTGAGTGTTTGCAATCGCTCCGAAAGTAGTGAATCGGGGTTGTCCGTGTTCAGAACAGTGTAACGGTAACAAAAGTGATTTTGGTCAGTCACACTGGCCTCTTCAAAGCGGGTATAGGAATCGAGCATCACTGGCGCCGACTCATTGAGTTCAGCTGCCATCTGTGAGAGCCTCTCGTGCAGTTGCCCATCCGCTTTTCTGTTACATTGGAAAAAGAAGGTTGCAAGTATGAGTAAGGTGAACAGAAGAATTGATTTCCTCATGCGTCATTGTTTTATTTTACAAAAATAAAAAAACTTTATCATTATATATCAGGATCAGGATTTTAATTTCGCATACCCACCGAATAGTAAACGATTGAATGTGTGCTCCAAATAACATTCACTCACAATGATGTCATCACTGAAAGCTTCTTGTAGAATGAAGTTGGCAGAATGTCTCTCGACATCCTGCCAATCATGTTAACCTTAAATCTAATACTATTATGAAAAAACCACGGGGCAAATATAAAAAAGAAATCAAAACCCTCCAAATTATTTCAATAAAAAAATAAAAATATTTCTTTTCGATTAATTTGTAAGATACATCACAACAATTGCAATCATACCACCGGTAAACCCATCCCGGTAATTTTTCGGTAAAGGTCGAGCGCATAGACATCGGTCATTCCCGAAACAAAGTCGACCAATGACTGTAACCTGCCGTATAGCGTGGCAGCATCTGTTTCATATTGCCCTGGGATCCTATTGAGCAAAAGCGTTGAATAGGCATGATCCGGTTTACGAATGGCATCGGTGAATACCTCTAGCAGGAAACCGATGATTCTGTATCCGGCCAACTCGATGTCAAGCACATCCTTTGAGCGATAGATATTTTGAACGGCAAATGTGGAACAGGCGTTGTAAGCAGTTGCGGTTGTCTGCGAGAGATGCCTGATGAGCGTACCATTAAAACTGCCGGAAAGGATCTCCTCTTCGTTTGCAAGGAAGACCGATGCGCACTCCTCGATAAGCAGTCCGATGACCGAGGTACGGAGATAGGCGATCTGCTCGTTCAGATCATTCACCATCGTAAGAATCTCTTCTCGACGTTTTCTGCGTTCCCCTTCAAAGAATCCCAGAAATAGTTCAATTGCCCTATCAGTAGTAATCAAATGCAATTTGTGGGCATCCTCAATATCCATCACCTGGTAGCATATATCATCAGCAGCTTCCACCAGATAAACCAGTGGATAACGGGCAAAGTGAAGCGGATTGTCTTTGAGACGCCTGATGCCAAGATCATCGGCAATGCGGCAGTAATCCTTCTCCTCGGAAGCAAAGAAACCAAACTTATTCTTCCCTGAACTCAGTTCTGAAGAGTAGGGGTACTTCACTATGGAAGCCAATGTGGCATAGGTCATGGCAAAACCACCCTTCCTTCGGCCCCGAAACTGGTGCATCAACAACCGGATAGCGTTGGCATTACCCTCAAAGGAGGTGAAATCGGACCAGCGACCTCCCTCTGACTCCACTTGCTCCCGAAGACAGGCTCCCTTTCCTTCGGAGAAGAAGGTGGAGATCGCCTTTTCACCCGAGTGCCCGAAAGGGGGATTGCCCAGATCGTGCGCCAGACATGCCGCTGAAACAATGGCTCCAATCTCTTCTAGATGTGCACCAGATGCAGGATAGCGTTCACGCAACTGTCGCGCTACGCTCTCACCCAGCGAGCGACCCACGCTGGCAACTTCCAGGCTATGAGTAAGTCTGTTGTGTACAAATACGCTCCCCGGAAGTGGGAAGACCTGTGTTTTGTTCTGTAGACGGCGGAAAGGTGAGGAAAAAATCAATCTGTCGTAGTCGCGCTGATATTCCGTTCGTTCGTGTGACCGTGTATCCTCGTATTGCTCCATTCCGAATCGCTTGGCCGATAACAGTTGTTCCCAGTTCATATTGCTCTGTTTCATCTTACGCAAAGATATGACATTCTTCTCAAACATAACCCTGTGATGTGAGTGCTTTTCCAAGAACAATGGTTCATCACATTATTATTTTTTTGATAAGATTACATCAAAAAGAGAGCCAATTCCCGTAATTAAGCGTAAATTTGTGACAAATTTACTGAAAGGTTTATCAATGACTGACATCATAAAACATGAATGCGGTATAGCCGTAATTCGTCTGCTCAAACCCCTCGATTATTACTACAAGAAATATGGTTCCTGGCAGTACGGGCTAGACAAGCTCTACCTGTTGATGGAAAAACAACACAACCGTGGCCAGGAAGGTGCCGGGATAGGTGCCGTGAAGCTGGAAGCTTCTCCCGGTAACGAGTTTATATCGAGGGAGAGAGCCCTGGGATCAAGCGCCATCTCAGAGATCTTCACACGGGTACACGATTCATTTCGACAATTAAATACTGATCAACTTAAGGACCTCTCCTTTGTGAAGCAATCGGTGCCTTTTGCAGCAGAATTGTTTGTAGGACACCTACGCTACAGTACCACAGGCAAGAGTGGCCTCACCTATGTTCATCCCCTCTTGCGGCGCAACAACTGGGCTTCACGAAGTCTTGCACTGGCAGGTAACTTTAACATGACCAATGTGGATGAGATGTTTCGCCAGTTAATCGAAGATGGACAGCACCCACGTGATTATGCCGACACCTTCGTAATGTTGGAGTCACTTGGTCACTACCTCGATAGGGAGGTACAGTACCAATACGACCACCTGCAGCGGGAGGGCTTGAATGGCCAGCAGGTGAGTCATCAGATAGAGGAAAGATTGGATATCCCATTCCTGCTGAAACGTGCCTCACGTATCTGGGATGGCGGTTATGCCCTCTGTGGACTGATCGGTAGCGGTGATGCCTTTGCCCTTCGGGATCCATGGGGCATCCGTTCCGCTTTTTACTATCATGACGAGGAGGTGGCCGTGGTGGCATCAGAACGTCCGGTAATTCAGACTGCTTTCAACCTGAAAAAGGAACAGGTGCATGAGTTGCAGCCGGGTCAAGCTTTCGTTGTGAAACGAAATGGCACCATCAGCCTACATCAGATACAAGAACCGAAAGAGAAGATTACCCCATGCTCTTTCGAGCGAATCTACTTCTCACGCGGGTCTGACTACGACATCTACCGGGAGCGCAAGAAGCTGGGTGAACTGCTTGTACCCAAAATCATCGAGGCTATAGACGATGATTTCGACAACACCGTCTTTTCTTTCATACCCAACACGGCGGAGGTAGCATACTACGGTATGCAACAGGGACTAGAAGACCACTTCAACCACCGCAAGGCACAGACCATTCTGGAACGGGGCAATTCTCTCAGCAAAGAAGAGATTGACAACATTCTATCTAAACGAGTGCGCTCCGAGAAGGTTGCCATAAAGGACATCAAGCTGCGTACCTTCATCGCACAGGGGAAGACACGTAATGATCTGGCTGCGCACGTCTATGACGTTACCTACGGATCACTACGTCGTGGCAAGGACAGTTTGGTAATCATCGACGACAGTATTGTGCGGGGCACCACTTTGAAGCAGAGCATCATCAAGATTCTAGACCGACTCGACCCCAAGAAGATCATCATCGTCTCCTCCTCCCCACAGATTCGCTACCCCGACTGTTACGGCATTGACATGTCACGCATGAGCGAGTTTATCGCATTCAAGGCAGCAATTGAATTGCTCAAGGAGCGGGGGATGCAGCATCTAATTGATGAGGTATACCGCAAGTCGGTGGCACAGAAATACAAACCGAAGGAGGCGATTGTTAATTATGTGAAGGAGATCTATGCTCCCTTTACCGATGAAGAAATCTCGACCAAAATCGCGGAGATGCTCACTACACCCGACATCAAAGCTGAGGTACAGATCGTTTTCCAGAGCATTGAGGATCTCCACAGGGCCTGTCCCGGAAACAACGGCGACTGGTACTTCTCTGGCAACTACCCCACCCCTGGTGGAAACAGGTTGGTCAACAACGCATTTATCAACTACATTGAAGGTGACGAGCATGGACACCAACAACTGACTATTGACTTTAAGAGTGAGCGGCATGATTGAACGCATCATCATCCTGGAGAGCGTTGACCCGGTAGTTTTCTTCGGCATCAATAACAGTAACATACAGCTATTGAAGACACTTTACCCGAAACTGCGGATAGTGGCCCGTGGCAATGTTATCAAGGTGATCGGCGAGGAGGAGGAACTAACTGTTTTCGAGGAGAAGGTTCACGAGTTGCAAAAGTTCAGCATCGAGATGAACCTGCTTCGTGAAGAGGACATCCTGGATATAGTGAAGGGAAAAGCTCCCGCGATTGTCAATGCTGACAATCTGATCATCCACGGCCTGAACGGTAAGCCGATTGTGGCACGTACCGCCAACCAGAAAAAGCTGATGGATGCCTTCCAGGAGAATGACATGCTCTTCGCCATCGGGCCTGCCGGATCGGGAAAAACCTACACCGCGATCGCCCTTGCGGTACGTGCGCTTAAGACAAAGCAGGTTCGCAAGATAATACTTAGTCGCCCTGCGGTGGAGGCGGGTGAGAAACTGGGATTCCTACCGGGAGATATGAAGGAGAAGATCGACCCCTATCTGCAACCGCTCTATGATGCTCTGGAGGATATGATTCCTCCTCTCAAGCTCAAAGAATACATCGAGACCAAGATAATCCAGATCGCACCGCTCGCTTTTATGCGGGGACGAACGCTCAATGATGCGGTGATCATTCTCGATGAGGCACAGAATACCACTCGCCCGCAAATAAAGATGTTCCTCACACGACTGGGCATCAACGGTAAGATGATCATCACCGGTGACATCACTCAAATTGACCTGCCTCATACTCAACAATCGGGACTGGTTCACGCATTGCGGGTATTAAGACATATCAGAGGCATAGGTACTGTTGAGTTCAATAAAAAGGACATCGTTCGTCACAGGCTGGTACAACAGATTGTGGAGGCCTACGAGGGAGAGGAACGGGAAACCAAAAACTGGAAACCTGGTGAACAAATTGAGGGGTAGAATCATTCATATAGAAGTGATTTATCCCATAATCAATTCAACACATCATTTTTAAGCTAATCAACATATCAATATATCTACCCTATGGATACGCTTACTAGAACAGATTATAAATTTCATGGACAGACTGGTGTCTATCACGGGAAAGTGCGGGATGTATACAGCATCGGCGAGGACAAACTGGTGATGATCGCCACCGACCGCATATCGGCATTCGATGTGGTGCTCCCCAAGGGGATCCCCTACAAGGGACAGGTGTTAAATCAGATCGCCTCGAAGTTTCTCGATGCCACCGCTGACATCGTCCCCAACTGGAAGCAGGCTTCACCCGACCCGATGGTGACAGTGGGAGTACGTTGCGAACCCTACAAGGTGGAGATGGTAATCCGCGGTTACATCACTGGCAGCGCCTGGCGTGAATACCTCAAGGGAGCACGCAATCTATGTGGTATCCCTCTCCCGGAGGGACTCCGTGAGAATCAGCGTTTCGAGACACCACTGATCACTCCAACCACAAAGGCCGATGAAGGTCACGACGAGAACATCTCGAAGGAGGAGATTATCGCACAGGGACTGGTAAGCCGTGAGGAGTATGAACTGCTTGAGAAATACACCTTTGCTCTATTCAAACGGGGTACCGAGATGGCTGCCGAAAAGGGACTGATTCTGGTGGACACCAAGTATGAATTTGGGAAGAAGGATGGAAAAATCTACCTCATTGACGAGATACACACCCCCGACTCGTCGCGTTACTTCTATAGCGAAGGCTACGAAGAGCGTTTTGCAAAAGGAGAAGAGCAGCGGCAACTCTCGAAAGAGTTCGTAAGGAAGTGGCTCATGGATAATGGATTCCAGGGTCAGGAGGGACAGCAGGTGCCCGAGATGACCGATGCCTATTGCGAGAGTGTATCGGAACGTTACATTGAACTGTATGAAAAGATCGTCGGAGAAAAATTTGTGAAGGCGGATGCCGACAACCTGGCAGCCCGCATTGAAAAAAATATCACTGCATATCTGAACCTATGAGTTACAAGGTGGAACAGGTGAATCCCTATAATGGGGAACAACGCAAGAGTGAACAGGTGAAAAAGATGTTTAACGAGATTGCACCGAAGTATGACAAGCTGAACGGAGCCCTCTCTCTGGGTATCGACGACTATTGGCGTAGCGATGCAATACGTGAATTGCGCCGTTACCAGCCAAGACACATCCTTGATATCGCGACCGGTACTGGCGATTTTGCACTGCTTGCCGAGAAGATTCTCCATCCAGAAAAGATCTACGCCGTTGATATCTCTGAAGGAATGATGTCCGTTGGCAATAAGAAGGTTGCAACGAAAGGTTTGGAGCATGTCATCACCTTCGAACAGCAGGACTGTGCCACCCTTACCTTTGCCGATGAAAGCTTCGATGCTGTAACCATCGCTTTCGGAGTGCGTAACTTCGAGGATATAGACAAGAGTTTCAGTCAGGTGCTTCGGGTTCTCCGACCGGGGGGAATCTTCCTATTCCTGGAGCTCACTACTCCTGAACAAAATCCGATGCGGTCTTTGTACAACAGTTACACGAAGCATGTGATGCCGTTTCTTTCAGGCATCTTTCATACAGAACGTAAGGCTTACGAGTACCTGCCGGAATCGATTGCGGCATTTCCTCAGGGCAGGGAGATGATGCTTATCCTGAAAAAGAACGGCTTTCGTAACATCCGACTAAGACGATATACAATGGGTGTGGCCACCCTCTATATGGCAGAGAAATAAGGAATATGGAAACATATGGACTGATCGGATTCCCTCTTAAACACTCCTTTTCTGCCCGTTTTTTCAGTGAGATGTTTGCCCGTGAGAATATTGATGCCGAATATCTCAACTTCGAAATCGAGGACATCATGGAATTGCGCCGGGTAATCCTCTTCAATCCCTCACTGAGGGGGCTCAACGTCACTATCCCCTACAAGGAGCAGGTGATCCCTTTTCTCCACACGCTCTCACCCGAAGCGGAAGAAATTGGTGCTGTGAACGTAATCAGGGTGATTCGACAACCTGGTGAAATGTATAACTATCATCTCACTGGCTACAATACCGATTACATTGGTTTCAGGGAGTCACTTCGTCCACTGCTCCGGAATGAAATTCATACAGATGCTCTTATTCTTGGCACCGGGGGTGCTTCCAAAGCTGTTGCCCAAGCACTAAAGGATCTGCAGATCACCTACCGATTTGTCTCACGTACACCTGCGGAGGGACGCTACAGTTACGATGAACTGACATCCGAAATCATCAATACACATAAATTGATCGTGAACGCTTCACCTGTGGGGACCTTTCCCCAAATTGAACAATGCCCGGCAATTCCCTATGAAGCACTCTCTCCGAACCACCTTCTTTACGACTTGGTTTACAACCCCACGGAAACACTCTTTCTGAGAAAGGGTAAAGCTATGGGTGCAACCGCCCACAACGGAAAAGAGATGTTGGAACTGCAGGCAGAAGCCGCTTGGAAAATCTGGCAACAGCAGGATTAGGTCAGTATATCGGAAGTAACGACTACTCCTTCTCGATTCATTCTGAAGATTCCCCCTTTCATAAAAAAATGTCCGCCCTCTCAGATATCACATTGAGAGGGCGGCTCATCCCTGTTACGCATGAAGAGTGTCTTAACGTAGAATATATATAGTGGTGCGATAGTGTAGTCGGTTTCTGTCCATAACAGGGTAGTTCATTTCACAATTATTCTTTAACGCTTACGGTTCTTGTTCTTCAACCGTTTCTGCTTGTTCCTTTACTATAGGATCCTTGCTCACCTCATTGCCTTTTTCGTCGAGCAATACTTTCTTTTCAGACTGATCCTGCTTATTGGTCAGTACAACCTTTGTAAGCTGTTTCTCCACATTGTGCTTTAAAACTTTCACATCATAGTCTGCAAGCAGAGCCTTCACTGCTGCCTGTACTTCCGGGTTCAGCTCTTCCAGTTTTACCTCTACAAAACCATTCTCATCCTGTGACACGGTTTCTATTTGAAAATGACTGGCAGCTTGAAGTGTCTGAATATTGGCAATCGCGCTCATACCGGCAATCATTGCAATTGTTAGAATCATTTTTTTCATAACAAATAATTTTATCATTAAACATTGACTTTATTAACCCTGATGATTTCAATCCTATCAATCATCCTGTACCATCTAATACACAAATTCCGTGCTGAAAAAGTTCAATTTTCACCAACACAAGGCTATACCTCTGATCTAATGCACATTATTGAATTACCCAGATTTCATTACCTTTCCTTGACATCACAATAATACTGGGGAAATTGTAGAATTCCTCCACACTTCATTGGGGAAATTCCACAAGTAAAAAAGATTGTATCAGTAAATATTTACTGTTTCATCTAAAATAATTACCGTATATTTGGGACTATCAATGCAATGCTCAACTAAAAATAAGGAGAAATGGAGTCCAACAGCTCACCGGAACAACGCATCAGAATCAAAATAGGTTTGATACTGCTGGTGGTAATCCTCTATTTTGTCGGCTTGTTTCTCTACTCCGGCCGTGTCAGGGAGGAGATCAGGCAGCAAAAGGTGGAGATGGAGCAATCGCGCCAGTTGGTCTCGCTCAACAATCAATTGATACGATCTATACAGCTGGCACAGGAAATGCTGAATAGCTACCTGCTCTCCCCACGCAAAAGATGGGTACAGGAGTATGATTCGATCACTTTGGAGATCGAACAGCAGATAAAGGACGTGAAGCAACTCACCTCCGATACCGAAAGTGAGTTGCTACTGGAAGATGTGGACACACTGTTACAAGAGAAACAACTGATCGGTGAACGTCTTATCCAGCTGATCCGTTCTCAGAACCCTATCACCACAATCGACAACAAGATTGAGACCTTTGATGAGATGGTACGGGACACGATAGTGGTGACCACAAGCCAAGATACGGTACGAACTCTGGAAAGCAGTAAACGAAATTTCTGGGGCCGTTTGAAAAACCTTTTTGATCCGAAACAGGACGTTGACACAACTGTCACCATCGCTCATGTACAGCAGGAGGCTTGGAGTGCCTCACGCCTTGATACCGTAATTTACAGCGATCTGAAACAGATTACACGCGAGGCTACGGAAAACTACACGACCCGTATGGCCGGCATCGAACAACAGGTGCGCGGACTGATCTTTGCCGAACAAAATATCTCACTACGCATCTCACATCTGATCACACAGTACTACCACGAGGCTATGGAGAAATCGAAGAAGGGAGCCGACAAAAGTGAAGCACTCACCCGTCGTATTTTTTCCTTCGCCCTCACTGTAGGTATCCTTTCATTGCTGCTGATACTCTTCATCGTATTGTTGATTGTGAACGACCTGAACAAGGGACAGAAAGCGCGTAGCGACCTGATAAGAGAGAAGCAGCGCAACGAGCAGTTGATCGAGAGTCGCCACAAGCTGCTTCTCACTGTGTCTCACGACATCAAGACTCCCCTCAGCTCAATGATGGGCTACATGGAGATGTGGGAAAGCGATGAGATGAAAGATGAGCGACGACGGGAGCTGAACTCTGCCAGAAGCTCTGCAAGACATATCCTCAACATGCTTTCCAACCTGCTGGAATTCTCACGCATGGAGCGGAACAGGGGAGTACTGCGCAAAAACCGTTTTGACATGCATGTACTGATGGAGGATATCCTAGACATGTTCTACCCTCTGGCAGAGGAGAAAGGGTTGCAGCTGCGCTATCAGAATCACCTCCCCCACCCCTTTGTCACCGAGAGCGACCAGACTCTCCTGAAACAGATACTGGTGAATGTGATCTCAAACAGCGTGAAGTACACCCCTGAAGGAATTGTGACCATCGATCTTCGTCACGAAAAGCAATTGGTGGTCACGATCACCGACACTGGCATTGGTATCGGAGAGGCAGAACTAAAAGAAATTTTCAAGCCCTTCTCACGCGTGGGAAATCCCTCCAAGTCGGAGGGAAGCGGTTTCGGCCTCTATGTCACGCGGGGTCTGGTTGAGGCACTGAAAGGGGAGATCACGCTCTCCTCCGAAAAAGGTAAGGGCACCTGTGTGGTGATCCGGCTTCCGCTCGAACTCTTTGAGGAAAACAGCACCACAAACAATTCTCATGTCTATACTTCAGGGGGTATAACTGCGGAAAAGATTCTTATTTTTGAGGATGATCCCTCGCTGGGGAACATGCTCAGGGAGTACCTCTCACGTCAGGGATGCAAGGTGAAGCTGTGCAGCGATCCGCGCGATGTGAATGGTTTCGTGAGGGTGGTCTCTTCGTTCGATCTTGTTATTACCGACCTTCAAATGAGGGAGGTAAGCGGAACCGAAATCCTCCGGTTCATTCAGGATAAAGACCCTCTGATTCCGGTGTGGTTGATGACTGCCCACGACGACTACACCCCCGAGCGAGCCATGGCCGAAGGTTTTGCCGGATTGCTTGCCAAACCTGTCCGGCTGGAGAAACTGCTTACACTCATTTCGGGGAACTACAAGGGGGAGCGAAAAGACATTACTGGTTCGGAAGATCCCTTTCCGGGACTTACGGCACTCTTCGGCAACGACAGGGAGGCAATAAGGGAGATTTTGGGGGAGTTTGTGGAATCAGCCGATAAGGATATGTCAACACTGTCGGATATGATTGACAGCCATCGCTACCGTGAAGCTCAGCAAATCTGCCATCGTATACATCCCTTTTATAGCCAACTTGGTGCAGAGACACTGACAACAGAGATGCGCAGGATGGACCGTTTGCGGGAGGAAGAAGAGGATGCCTGGCCGGAATGGGAGGATGCGTTGCGGGTGACGGTGATACAGGTAAGAGAGTTTATCGCTGCCATCAGGCGCAATCATTTATAAATCGATACCATACTGGTGCATCTTATTGTAGAGTGTCTTGCGATCCACTTTCAACAGATTGGCAGCCTTGGTCTTGTTCCCACCCGATAGCTCCAGGGCACGCAGAATTTTATCTTTTTCATTTCCTGGATCACGAGCAAGCGAAATCTCACGTTGTTGTGGTCCTGTCGATTCATCACTTGCAATCTGCCCTGTTTCGGACAGGTAGGGCAGCGTTGCCGGGGTAATCTCTCTGTCACGACAGAATAGCACGGCACGCCGCATCACGTTACGTAGCTCCCGCAGGTTCCCAGGCCATCCGTACTGTGTCAATTGTGTCAACGCCTCCGGAGTGATGTACTCAGCATTTTTCTCCAACTCACGGTTGGCCTCTTTCATGAAATGTATGGCATAGAGTGCGATATCCTCTTTCCGTTCCCTCAAAGGCGGTACCGTGATGGTGAACTCGTTGATACGGTGGTAGAGATCCTCGCGGAAGCGCCCTTCAACAATGGCCTTCAGCAAGTCTTCGTTGGTAGCTGTCACGATACGCACATCCACATCCAGGTCGGCCGCCGATCCTACGGGACGGATCTTTTTCTCCTGCAGTGTGCGTAGCAGCTGCATCTGTACCCCGTATGGAAGGTTGCCCACCTCATCGAGGAAAAGAGTACCACCATCGGCAGCGGCAAAAAATCCACTCTTGTTCTCCAGCGCGGTGGTGAATGATCCTTTCTTATGACCGAACAGTTCGCTGGGTGCCAACTCCGCGGAAAGCCCCCCGCAATCGACCGCCACGAAGGGTCCCTCTGAACGGTTGCTGCGCTGGTGGATGAGTCTAGCCACATGCTCCTTTCCAGTACCGCTCTCACCGGTAATCATTACTGCCATCTGAGTTGGCGCCACCAGTGCCACATGCTCATACATCTCAACCACCGGTGCACTTTGTCCAATCACAATCGCCTCCAGTTCAGCAGGGCTTACCTGCTTCTGTGATCGGTGCATCTTCTCTGACACGACTTCTTCTCTACTGGTGTTGCAAGCGGAGTCGATCTTCTGCGACAGGATTGAGGGGTTGACCGGTTTCTCAAGGTAATCGAACGCTCCCATCTTGATGGCTGAAACGGCTGTCTGCACATCTCCGTAACTGGTCATGATGATCACCGGCTCCCTCCTCCCTTTCTCGTTGAGCCATGAGAGGAGCATGATGCCGTCACCGTCGGGCAAACGCAGGTCCGACAGCACTACCTGAAAAGTCTGCCTGGAGAGCACCTCCTGAGCAGCCTCCATCCCGGTAGCAAGAGTCACACCAAAGCCGTTTCTTTCAAACCACTTGTGCAGCATCGCCCCGAAGGAACGGTCATCTTCCACAATCAGTATTCTTCTGTTCACATCCTGTTTATTAATGAGAGAATGTAAAGATAGTTTATTTATCCCGATTGCTACAAACTGAATGATGTCATTTTATTTCCTCCTTTGATGCATCATTACCAATATACATGTAAGATGGGGAACAGAGAGGGATTTATACACTCGTTAGAAAGTTGTATCTTTGACGGAAAATTTAGTTTCATGTACGATCAGAAGAATGAGCTCACCCTGCGGCAGAGAAGGGTGCAGCAATCTATTGCCGCCATGCAGGCCGATGCCTGCATCATCACATCACCGGTCAACCAGTACTGGCTATCTGGCTTTGTTTTCGACGGTTACCTGCTCCTCTACCCTGAGGGTGAGGCTCTGCTGTTCATTCGGCGCCCTGCCGGTATCACAGACGGACGTGCGATAAGCATACGTAAGCCGGAACAGATTCCCTCACTATTGCGCGAGGCAGGATATGCTCTGCCACGGCGGCTGTTGCTGGAAGCAGATCAGCTTACCTTCAACAGCGTCACCCGCCTGCAGGCAGCTATGGAAATGCCGGAGACTCTGAACATCTCGGGTGAGTTGCGCCGGCTACGCTCGGTGAAATCAGACTGGGAACTGAATCAGATACGGGAAAGTGCCCAGTTGCACCGGCAGGTTTATGAACTGATTCCCTCTCTCTACCGACGTGGCATGAGCGACCTGGAGCTGCAGATCGAAATTGAACGGGAGATGCGTCTCCATGGCTCGGTAGGGATCTTCCGTTCATTCGGGGAGAACATGGATATCTTCATGGGGAGCATGCTGGCAGGCGACAATGCCCAGGCCGCATCTCCCTTCGACTATGCACTGGGGGGCGGTGGCATCTCACCACTGCTGCCGCTGGGGGCAAACGGCACGAAGCTACTGCCGGGGATGACCCTGATGGTGGATATGGCGGGGAACTACCGCCCATGGATGGACGACATGAGCCGCACTTTCGCGATTGGAGAGGTTCCCGACCTGGCCTTTGAGGCACATCAACTCTCCATCGACATCATTCGTACCTTAGAACAGACTGCCAAAGCCGGCACCCCTTGTGCCGACCTCTACCTCCTGGCAGAGGAGATGGTACAGGAGAAAGGAATGCAATCTTATTTCATGGGCACAACCCAGCAGGCAAAATTCATCGGTCATGGCGTGGGACTCGAGATCAACGAGCCTCCTGTGCTGACATCGCGCTCGAAAGAGATCCTGTTAACTGGAATGGCCATTGCGGTGGAACCCAAGTTCGTACTCCCCGGTATCGGCCCGGTGGGCATAGAGAACACCTATATCATCCATGAGAACCGGATGGAAAACATAACGCTTTGCGAGGAAGAGATAATTGTACTTTAGCATATGATTTGATCGGATCTCGTTCTAATCTCGTTCTAATATGGTTCTAATATGGTTCTAATATGGTTCTAATAGATTCGAACCAGATTAGAGTGAGATAAAGCTCAATTGAGACCCATAAGCATCCCTTGTCACCAGATATCCGGTGCATGGTAAATACCCGCACATAAACAATTGTCCCATCCCCCAACAAAAAAGCCCCCCGGATTTCTCCAGGGGGCTTTTGTAAAGAACGGCGGCTACCTACTCTCCCACTTGTGTGCAGTACCATCGGCGCTATTGGGCTTAACTTCTCTGTTCGGAATGGGAAGAGGTGGAACCCCAACGCTATAACCACCTTAATGATCTTAGCTGTTGACTGGAACCTTACGGCTCGCAGCTTGATTGCTTGTAAGAATTGACATGATGAAAAACAAGAGGCAAAGTCACAGGCGTAATTTCCGGTCCACTTCATGCAAGATACATCTGACACGATGTATTTGTCAAGCCTTATTCTTCCGGTTTGTGCCGTCGAAAAAAAGCTTACGGGCAATTAGTACTGCTCGGCTTTGACGTTACCGCCTTTACACCTGCAGCCTATCAAGGTCGTCGTCTACAACCACCCTTAAAAGAGATCTCATCTTGAGGTAGGCTTCGTGCTTAGATGCTTTCAGCACTTATCCCTGCCCAGACTTAGCTACCCGGCAATGCACCTGGCGGCACAACCGGTAAACCAGCGGTCTGTCCAACACGGTCCTCTCGTACTAGTGTCGGAGCCTCGCAAATCTCTAACGCCCACGATAGATAGAGACCGAACTGTCTCACGACGTTCTGAACCCAGCTCGCGTGCCACTTTAATGGGCGAACAGCCCAACCCTTGGGACCTTCTCCAGCCCCAGGATGTGACGAGCCGACATCGAGGTGCCAAACCATTCCGTCGATATGAGCTCTTGGGAATGATCAGCCTGTTATCCCCGGAGTACCTTTTATCCTTTGAGCGATGGCCATTCCATACTGAAACCACCGGATCACTATGCTCTAGTTTCCTACCTGATCGACTTGTAGGTCTCTCAGTCAAGCGCGCTTATGCCATTATACTCTAGAGGACGGTTACCAATCGTCCCGAGCGCACCTTTAGAAGCCTCCGTTACTCTTTTGGAGGCGACCACCCCAGTCAAACTACCCACCATACAGTGTCCTCCCACAAGGGAGTTAGAAGTCAAACATCCGAAGGGCCGTATTTCAACGTCGGCTCCACGATGACTGGCGTCACCGCTTCGTAGCCTCCGGCCTATCCTACACATCGGATGCCCAAATTCAATGTAAAGCTATAGTAAAGGTTCACGGGGTCTTTTCGTCCCATCGCGGGTAATCGGCATCTTCACCGATACTACAATTTCACCGAGCTCACGGTTGAGACAGTATTCAGATCGTTACACCATTCGTGCAGGTCGGAACTTACCCGACAAGGAATTTCGCTACCTTAGGACCGTTATAGTTACGGCCGCCGTTTACTGGGGCTTCAATTCAATGCTTCTCTTGCGATGACATCTCCTCTTAACCTTCCAGCACCGGGCAGGTGTCAGGCTATATACCGCTTCTTTCGAATTCGCATAGCCATGTGTTTTTGTTAAACAGTCGCCTGAATCATTTCTCTGCGGCCCACATTGCTGTGGGCGTCCTTTCTCCCGAAGTTACAGGACTATTTTGCCTAGTTCCTTAACCGTGAATCACTCGAGCGCCTTAGTATTCTCAACCCAACTACCTGTGTCGGTTTACGGTACGGGTAATATGATAATTAACGTGTAGCGGCTTTTCTCGGCAGTCTGCTTACCCACATTATTGGCTCATCCGAAGACTTGCCATACTTTCAGGTTCGACTCAAGGTGCGGATTTGCCTACACCTCTCAACGCCTACCCCCTTCAACCTACTATTCCGTCAGTAGGCAGTGGTGTCACTCCTGCGTCCCCGCGTAACTTATCATCTTAGTAACGGAATATTAACCGTTTCTTCCATCGGAATCGCCATTAGGCTTATCCTTAGGCCCCGACTAACCCTGATCCGATTAGCGTTGATCAGGAAACCTTGGTCTTTCGGCGAGGAGGTTTCTCACCCCCTTTGTCGTTACTCATACCTACATTTGCTTTTCCAGACGCTCCAGAATACCTTACGGTACGCCTTCAACGCAGACTGGAATGCTCCCCTACCAATTCATAAGAATTCCATAGCTTCGGTAATATGCTTATGCCCGATTATTATCCACGCTTCGCCACTCGACTAGTGAGCTGTTACGCACTCTTTAAATGAATGGCTGCTTCCAAGCCAACATCCTAGCTGTTATAGCGGCAAAACTTCGTTAAATGCAACTTAGCATATATTTCGGGACCTTAGCTGATGGTCTGAGTTGTTCCTCTCTCGGACACGGACCTTAGCACCCGCGCCCTCACTCCCGGAGATCACTTGCACGCATTCGGAGTTTGTCTGGACTTGATAGGCGGCGAAGCCCTCGCATCCAATCAGTAGCTCTACCTCATGCAAGCTCATTATCCGAGGCTGCACCTAAATGCATTTCGGGGAGTACGAGCTATCTCCAAGTTTGATTAGCCTTTCACCCCTACCCTCAGGTCATCCGAAAACTTTTCAACGTTTACCGGTTCGGTCCTCCATTTTGTGTTACCAAAACTTCAACCTGCCCAAGGGTAGATCACTTGGTTTCGCGTCTACTCCTGCTGACTATGCGCCCTGTTCAGACTCGCTTTCGCTGCGGCTCGGCATCTTAAATGCTTAACCTTGCCAGGCAAGAGTAACTCGTAGGTTCATTATGCAAAAGGCACGCCGTCACCCCCTAAAGGGCTCCGACCGCTTGCAGGCACATGGTTTCAGGGTCTATTTCACTCCTCTGTTCGAGGTTCTTTTCACCTTTCCCTCACGGTACTGGTTCACTATCGGTCTCTGGAGAGTATTTAGCCTTGGCGGATGGTCCCGCCGGATTCACGCAAGATTTCTCGTGTCCCGCGTTACTCAGGATACTGATAGGCTTCGCCAGGGAGTCGCGTACGGGATTATCACCCTCTGTGATCCACCTTTCCAGGCGGTTCCGCTTCCCTGATTTCTTGCCACGTCTCAGTCCTACAACCCCGATGTTGCCGAAACAACACCGGTTTGGGCTTTTCCCGTTTCGCTCGCCACTACTTCGGGAATCACTTTTGTTTTCTTCTCCTATGGGTACTTAGATGTTTCAGTTCCCCACGTTCGCCTTCCACATTACATGGAATGGTACAATCTTCTCGTACCGGGTTGCCCCATTCGGATATCCGCGGATCGATTCGTATTTGCCAATCCCCGCGGCTTTTCGCAGCTTATCACGTCCTTCTTCGCCTTCCAGAGCCTAGGCATCCCCCATGTGCCCTTATTCACTTTCTTTTCGCCGACCGGTTCCACACGAGGATTGCTCCCCTTGCAGCCGGGCTTGATAAATACTAGCGTCTAATGTTCTTTAAAATGAACTTTATTTACTTTGTTATTTGCTCTTGTTTTTATTTCATCATGTCAAAGATCGCTTCAATCGCTGCTTCGCCCCTTAAAGGGGATCTGCTGATCGATAGCTGTCTGATACGGATTCGAACCGTTCTTACCTATCGCCGCCGTCCGGCTTTCAAACATCAATACTCAATTTTTCTTCCCGAACAGACTCGCTCGTCTTGTTCGATTGTGGAGAATAACGGATTCGAACCGTTGACCCCCTG
>Ga0209510_1001960_pt1 | contig 22026 bp, 22 predicted proteins | sample BiotimSIPDNA_FD_185749 | JGI IMG/M metagenome (GOLD analysis project Ga0209510, IMG submission 185749) | Anaerobic biogas reactor microbial communites from Washington, USA - Biogas_R1 time_0 SIP DNA (SPAdes) (version 2) | ecosystem: Engineered > Bioreactor > Anaerobic > Unclassified | place...
AGCCATTTGGATTAAAAGAAGCATCTATCCTACAACTAGAAAACTCACCATACTGTACAGGATCACCTGCATCAGCACGAAAGCTCAAATAAGCAGGTAAATAAAGATTAGGAGAGGTAGGCAATGGATAACCATTTGTACCCATAGGGATACCAGCGACAGGCGTTTTTTCATTAGCACACTTTTGATTATCTGGTCTTAGCGATTTAGTCATCCAATCTTGATCGCTAATATACCCTTGAACACCAAAAGCAACGCCTTTTGCTTTAATATTTTCTTGTTCTTCTGTGAAGTTTTCAAAGTCAGGATGAGTAACCTCAAAATCTCGAATAATCACATCTAATTCAGCAGGGAGGTCTTGGGCATTTATAAAAGCAAAACCTAGTAAAAAACACGATAAAAAGCTTATCCATTTAGTTTGAGTCATAATACCATCCATCTCCTTAAAAGAGCCCATATAATATACACTGTAAATATAAACCATTTAATGCATTATGTAACCTTAAGAAAACGCTTTTTTTGATAAAAAAGTGTTTTGTATTTTTCTCGTGACCCAAAACATCAAAAACTCACCTGACCTTATAACGCAATTCATTAAAAATTACTACTCTTAAGGCCTAAAATATTTTCTTTTGAGGCTAAAATGACGAAATACAACCACATTCAAATCCCTTCCGAAGGTTCCCCTATCACATTAAAAAACGGCATTTTAAGCGTTCCAGATCGTCCCATTATTCCTTTCATAGAAGGTGATGGTATTGGTCCAGATATTTGGAAAGCCGCAGTTAAAGTGCTTGATGCCGCTGTAGAAAAGGCCTATCAAGGCAAAAAAAAGATTGCTTGGATGGAAGTCTTTGCTGGAGAAAAGGCGAATACTGTTTATGGCGAAAACACTTGGCTTCCTAAAGAAACGGTAGACGCCTTTCGTGAATATTTAGTCGGCATTAAAGGCCCTCTCACCACGCCAATTGGAGGAGGCATTCGAAGCCTAAACGTTGCTTTGCGTCAAGATTTGGATCTTTATGTTTGTTTACGCCCTGTTCAATATTACGAAGGAACTCCATCTCCTGTAAAACACCCTGAAAAGGTCAATATGGTCATTTTCCGTGAAAATACCGAAGATATTTACGCTGGTATCGAATGGGTGGCTGGCTCAAACGAAGCAAAGCAATGCCTTAACTTTTTGAAAAAAGACTTCCCTGCAGCAGCCAAAAAAGTCCGTTTTGGGTCTAAAGAAGCTGTTGAACAATGGAATGAAATGGCTCATCTCAATGAAGAAGCCGATGAACTTGTTGGTGTGGGCATTAAAACCGTTTCAAAGACAGGAACTCAGCGTTTAGTACGAAGCGCCATTGAATATGCCATCAAAAACAATCGTAAAAGCGTGACTATTGTCCATAAAGGCAATATCATGAAGTTTACAGAAGGTGCTTTCCGCGATTGGGGCTACGAAGTGGCCAAAAAAGAATTTGGTGCTGAGTTAATTGAAAAAGGCCCATGGTGTAAAATTCCAGAAGGTCGCCCAGGTGCAGGTATTGTAATTAAAGATTGTATTGCTGACATCGCCTTACAACAAGTCCTCACCCGCGCTGAAGATTTTGATGTGATTGCCACATTAAATCTCAATGGAGATTACTTGTCAGACGCTCTGGCTGCTCAGGTCGGTGGTATTGGCATTGCTCCAGGTGGAAATATTAATTATGTTAGCGGCCATGCTATTTTTGAAGCCACTCATGGCACAGCCCCAAAATACACTAACTTAGATAAAGTGAATCCAGGTTCCGTTGTACTTTCTGGAGAAATGATGCTTAGACACATGGGATGGAACGAAGCTGCTGATCTAGTGAATAAAGGATTATCAGGAGCCATTAGTTCTAAAAAAGTCACCTATGATTTTGCAAGATTAATGGAAAACGCCACTGAAATCGGCTGTATGGCTTTTGGCGAAAATATTATCGCCCATATGTAATATTATGAGCTTGACAGTCGTTTTTACAGCTTTGGTCTTTTTTATTATCGGACGATCCATTTTATTACGATGGCGTGCAGGTCGTTTAGATGCAGCTGAATTCAAACAACTAGAACCAGCTGTTCAACTTGCTGTTCTAAAAGAAAGATTATTGGAATTACCTTCTGAAAGGAATCTCCAAAATATCGAAAGTTTTGCAAAAGAGAACGGACTTGCCACAGATATCAATTCTTATCGTCAATTAATTCAAGAACAAATGCAACTTTCAAAAGAAAAAGACGCTATGGCTTTAGATAATCTTCTCTACGAAAGGCAAACCGAGTGGATTGACTCCATCACTCCTTTTGAATTTTCTTTGGCTAAAGAGGCAAAAGAGAAAGGAGAGATGGATGATTTCATTGAATGGTCTTTAGAAGGAGTTCTTCGATTATACTCTGATAAAAAAATCGAGTCCGCTTTAAGCGAACTCGAACCTTTTTATCCTAAAGCTAAAGAGCTTCTAGATCAATACTTGTCCTTAAAAAAGACAAGAGATGATAGCGCTCCAACAGACTCTGTTTTAGATAAGCTAAAAGCTGAAAAACAAGCCTGGGTTGAAGCGATTAGGGAATTAAATTAGAACCAACGCCAAGTTAAACCAAGATTCATAATATCACGGTATTGACTGTCTTCACTGAAATCTTTATCGTAGGCAACGTCTATTCCTAAAGAGAATTCAAGATATGGTGTTAAAGAAATTAAAAGTGCGTTTTCCCAACGACCATCAATTTCATCTACTCCTTTGAAATTCACAAATGCCCATAGACGAGTTTTGAATGTCATAATAGTAGAGAATGAGTGCTTAAATTCTGTGACACTTTCTAAACCAGGTTCATCTTTAAAGGATTCAAATTTAGTGGTAGAGCCATCATCAGCATAGCCATAGCCTTTAGAAATAGTCATACGATTAGCAAATGCTAAACGTTGAGTAAAATCTTCTGTAAAAGCGTAAGAAATACCAGCAAATTGAGTTAAGTAACAAGGATCCATAAAAGAAGAAACAGGTGTTTTTGTGGAATCGGTGTATTCATAGCCCTTTGCAAATTGAGTTTCGTAACGAACACCAGCATAAGGTTTTAATTTTTCAAAAGGATTAAATTCAACTAAGCTTTCAATAAAAATCTTATCCAAAGACTTACGAGTTCCAATACTTTCAGTATAAGTTTGGCCCCAAGCAAGATTCACTAAATTACGCCAATTCGCATATTTCCATTTTCCTTTCACGTCTGCATCGTATTGCAATAACCATGTATTTGTATTCACACCACCATCTTTCCAATTAGAAAAATGATTTCTTGAATACTTCACAGAGGCAACAACATCAGCACTCCAATTTTCTGGAAGAGAGCCTGTAAACATTCCTTCTGCTTGAGCAAAGGAGAAGCTCGCTCCTGCAAGCAAAATAGACATGGCGAGATAAATTATTTTTTTCATAAAAAATGATTCCTTTTGTTAGTTAACTCAAAAATAGCACAATTTATTTTGAATTCAAACGAAATGTGAATCTACACATAAATGAAAACCTAACTTTTCTAATACCCTTCGAATATTTTCTTTTTTTATTAGTGTTTTTAATTCATAAGCACGTGGTTCACGACGAACAGGATAGTTTTTTCGGAATGTTTCAAAATTATCTGGACTATGCTTTAACAATAAACTGTCTTTTCTTATATCATATGTTTTCTTGAAAATGGCTCGTAAACTCAAAAAATCATCCTCAACCAGAGGTTCTATTTCTAGAGTTTGTTTTTCTAAGTGCAAATCAAATGTTTTGAGGGGTTCTATATCAAAAGCATTTCCGATTCCCCTCACCACTTGACTTGTCGCATTAGCCTTTCCATCTTGACTATATCCTGCAATATGAGGCGTTCCAATCATCACTTGATTCAAAAGAGTCTTATTCAAATTGGGTTCTTCTTCCCACACATCTAATATAGCTCCTGCAATTGTCTTTTCTTTTAAGTGATAAGACAAAGCTTGATTATCAACCACTGGCCCTCTTGAACTATTAATCAAATAGGCATGTGAAGGCATTTTTTTAAGGTGAGTATCATTAATTAGATGTTGTGTTGGATAAAGGCCTTGTTGAATAAGGGGCACATGTAAAGAGACTATATCACTTTGAGAAAGCACTTCCATTAATGACAAATAATCATTTTCTTTATCTTCATCGGCCCGTGGAGGATCACAAAGCAAGCAATGTATGCCAAGAGCTTTTGCTAATGGATAGAGACGAGAACCAATATGGCCTACCCCTACAATCCCTAATGTCGTTTCTGTGAGAGGTTTCTTTGTTTCGTAAAGAATTTCAAATATGGCCGCAAGAACATATTGGCAAACACTCAGAGCATTACAACCAGGGGCATGCATCCATTGAATTCCCTGTTGATTTAAGTAAAGAGTATCTAGATGATCGGTGCCTATAGTAGCAGTAGCTACAAAACGAACAGGAGTTTGATTTAGTAAAGATGAATCGCATATAGTTCTAGTCCGAACCACCAACCCCTCTGCATTTTTCAAATTCTGATTCGTTATTTCTATTCCAGGTATATAGGATACGTCAAAAAAAGGCTCCAGTACCCCTCGAATAAAAGGAATCGCGTCATCAATCACAATATGTAAACGTCGAGACATGATCAGAATATAGTCTTTCTATAATTGTTTGCAAATGAAGGTGTTATTTTATTTAATTTTCTTATTTATTGGCTTTTCTTTTGCCACAGAAAAAGCCCCTACTAGCAAGTGGACTCCAGAAATAGGTATTTCAATTGGTTCTCCAGCTCCATTATTTTTAAGTGTCGGCCTTCATTATCAGTTCTTAAATAAAGTTGGGGCCTTTATCCGAACTGAAGGATTAGGTTCTCACACAAGAAAAAATGATTACTGGTGTGGAGCGAGAGGGGCTATTGGTTTTTCTTTATTTCGAGATCAACCGTTCTTTTTAGAATCAGGTGTTAGCGTCGGTTACTTTTACGCACGTGCCCCAAACCGAATTCAGCAAATATTTAACGAAATTAATCAAGGCTACTATTTTTATGAATACGACTGGAAAGAGTTTTACGATGTTTCAATCATGATTGGGGTTCATCTTTGGGGTATTCATGTCCGAACAGAACTACCCCTCGTGGATCAAGGTAATACTTCCTACTCTCTTTTATGGAGAGTAGGCTATCTCTGGTCTTTTTAAAAATGATCGACTAAAAGAAGCCTAAGACGTCTCTGACTCGAGACATGGTTTCCTTAGAACGCACCCTTGCCTTTTCCGCTCCATAAGCAAGAATTTTATCTATTTCCTCAGTATGAGAAAGCAGATAAAAATAGCGGTCACGCGATGGGCCTAAATGTTCTTCTAATACCGCTTGTAACTCTGCTTTGGCATGTCCCCAACCCAAACCGCCAGCACGATAACGTTCTGCAAGAACGCTCACTTGTTCTGGAGAAGCAAACAATTTATACAAAGCAAAAACATTACAAGTATCTGGATCTTTAGGCTCTTCTATTGTCTGAGCATTAGTGACAATCTTTCCTATTTTTTTCTTTAGGGTTTTTGAATCCAAAAAAATCTCAATCGTATTGTCATAAGATTTACTCATCTTGCGGCCATCTAAACCAGGAATCACATCTGTTGTTTCTTGTATTAGTGGTTCTGGGACAGTGAGTATTTCTCCATATTTTTTATTAAAACGAATAGCGATATCTCGAGCGAATTCGACATGCTGTTTCTGATCTTTTCCAACAGGAACGACATTTGCGTTAAACATTAAAATGTCTGCATCCATTAAACATGGGTAGCAATAAAGCCCCATATTTACATTGCTATCTGAGTCTTCCCCTAGAGCTAGGTTTTTAGCCACTTTATCTTTATAGGCGTGAGCTCGATTCATAAAGCCTTTTGGCGTAAAACAGCTTAAGGCCCAACTGAGTTCAAAAATTTCTGGAATGTCACTTTGTTTATAGAAAAGGCCTTCTTCTGGATTCAAACCTAAAGCAAGCCAAGTCGCAGCGACTTTATAAATATTTTCGCGCATGGTAGTGCCGTCTTGCACTGTCGTTAAAGCATGATAGTCAGCAATAAAGTAGACGGTCTCATAATTTTTCACTAAATCGAGAGCTGGACGTATGGCGCCCAAATAATTACCAAGATGAGGAGTGCCCGTAGGCTTAATACCAGTTAAAGAAATAGGTTTCATAATACAAATTTAATATTTGAAGCATCTTCTCTGTTTTGAGATAACAAGTTTTTTACTAGATTCTTTGCTATTGTGAGTTCTGAACACCAATACACATTAGTCGATAACGACTCTTCTCTGCAATCCCTTTTGCAAGAACTTGAGTTTTATGATATGGCAGCAGTCGATACCGAAGCAGATCCTATGTTTCATTATGCTGTAAGTCTTTGCTTAATTCAAATTACAATTGGAGACACCCACTGGCTTGTCGATCCATTAGCAGGCATTGATCTTTCGCCCATTTTTAAAACGAAAGCCATGCAGAACATTATTCTTCATGGTGCCGATTATGACTTAAGGCTCTTATGGCAGAGGTATCACTATTCTCCAAGGTCCGTTTTTGATACAATGCTTGCCGCCAAATTTGTGGGTGAAGAAAAGCTTGGATTAGCAGACCTTGTTTATAAATACTTCCAGCAGTCTCTCGAAAAAGGGAATCAAAAAGCCGATTGGACAAAACGTCCTTTACCAGAAGACATGTGCTGCTACGCCATGCATGATACAACTTATTTGCATGAGCTTTGTGCTCTTCTCGGAGAACAATTACTTGAAAAAAAACGTTTTTCCTGGCTTACTGAAACGTGTTCTGAATTAATTGAACATGCTAAAATAAAAGCTCCTCTCAAAAAAGACCCCTGGCGAATGAATGGTTCTAGCCGTCTTTCGGCCAAAAGTCTGAACATATTAAAACACCTCTGGGAATGGCGAGAAAAAGAAGCTGAAGAGATGGATCGCCCTCCCTATAAGGTACTTTCTCCAGACCTTATGTTTATGATCGTAAAACAGCTTTCCTCTCTTTCTACTTTTGATGCAGAAGCTCTGCCAAAACTGCCTAGAAACTTTAGTGGAAAACGCATAGAAAGTTTTTATGCGATGTTAAAGAACGCTTTTCAAGAACCCGTTGAAAATTGGCCTGAGGTTTACTCAAGACCTGCTCCGCCTTTAATTCCTCCAAACGCAGAATTACTTGAATTTCTAAAAAGCTGGCGTGATGAAAAAGCATCATCACTGAGTATTGACCCCTCGATGCTCGCCAATCGAATTCAACTCATTGCTTTAGCCACTCCAGGAACAACCTCTTGGGAAGAGCGATTTGATAATGCTCATTTTATGGTTTGGCAAAAAAATATTTGGATTGATATTCTTCAACAAAACCTGAATTAAACTAGGAGTCACTATGTTCAGAAATATCGGCCTACCAGAAATACTGCTTTTAGTGCTATTATTCATTGTGGTTTTCGGTTCGAAGCGAATCCCAGATATTGCAGAAAGTATAGGCAAGGCTTTAAAAAAATTCAGAAAAGCTTCTCAAGAAACAGAAAACGATTCCGATTCTCAGAAGTCTGAAAAAGAAGATGACGAGTCTAAATGATGAAATGCCGATCCTAAAGCATTTTCAGGAGCTTCGTTCTAGGCTCTTAATTTGCCTTGTTTTTTTTATTATCTGCTTTCTAATCTCCTTTTATTTTTCTCATCTAATCTGGTTTTTATTATCTCTTCCAATTAAAGAAATTTCTCGTTTAGAGCTCATTAATTTAGCCCCCGCAGAAGCACTTGAAGTGGATTTTAAAATGTCTTCTATTGCCGCCTTTATTTTAGCAGCCCCCATTTGCTTTTATCAATTTTACGCTTTTTGTGCAGAAGCCCTCTACCCTACAGAAAAAAGAATCATTATTACTCTCACCCTTACTTCTACCCTCTGTTTTTTAATTGGCGTCTCCTTTGCCTTTTTTACAGTTCTTCCTCTTCTATTTCATTTCCTAGCTGAATACAACGCTGAAGCAAAGGCTCTCTGGTCTCAAAATGCCTACATCTCATTTTTAATTCGTCTTGAACTCGCTTTTGGAATCATTTTTCAGATGCCTGTCATTGCGGCCTTTTTATCTTACTTTAAGATCATTAAATCCAATTTTTTTATTCAACATTTCCGAATCGCCATTTTTGTTTTAGCCTTCATCTCCGCTCTAATCACCCCTCCTGATTTACTCTCCATGATTTTTATGATGGGACCAATGCTACTTCTCTATTTAATTACGATTATCGTAAATCGTATATTTGGAAAGGGGGCCTAATGGATTTAGGAATTGGCTTTTCAGAGTTTTTGCTACTTGCAATTCTTGCATTACTATTCTTAAAACCAGATCAAATGGTTTATACATTAAAGAAATGGAAAACATTAAAAGGGAAATATTTTAAATTAAAATATGACATCGAAGATCACTTCAGCGCAGCCCTCCAAAAAGGAACTCACTCCATGAAAACGGAACAATCTCGATGGATCATTAATGAAACGCTCAAGTTAGAAGCTTTTCAAAAAGCAAATATCATTGCCGCCTTTTTTCCTTTGCCAAACGAACCACAAATCGAGCCTTTATTAAAAGAAATTATGGCAATGAAAACACTTCTATTGCCTCGCGTTTCAAGCGAAACCGAGATGGATTTTGTAATGATTTCTGATTTAGAAAAAGACCTAGTCAAAGGGGCTTTTGGCATTTTAGAACCCGCCTCAAATCTCTCTCCTTGGAATAAATCCATTGATTTATTCATTGTCCCTGGCGTTCGTTTTTCAAGAGATGGCGGTCGAATAGGACACGGGAAAGGCTATTACGATCGGTTTTTATCAAAATACCCTCACGCCTATAAAATTGGCGTCTGTTTTTCCTCACAAATAGAAAATAAACCTCTTTCATTACAGCCACATGACGTCAAGATGAACTATATTGTGGCTCCGGATAATTCAACAAAGGATCTCTTTATATGAACTTCAAAGAAAACCCTTCTTCTTTTGGACGATCAGCTCATTTTAGAAATACAGCCCCTAGAGATTCGATTATGCGTCGCCCTAGAGCAGAAGATGTTTCTATCGCGATGAGTGATGCAGAAACAGCTCCTCAAGTTGCTGTTGGTGGCATGAAAGAAGTGGAAGAATTAATTACTAAAGAGCCTTATAAAGTACATCGCGTTTTATTTTTACATCAATCTAAAAACCCACGTTTATATACTTTGCAAAAAATGGCTCGAAAGAACCACATTCATGTACAGCAAGTAGAAGCACGTATTTTAGATTCTTATGCTCGTCCTAATCAAGGGATTGTAGCCTTATGTAATGAAAAGTCCTTACTCGCTTGGGAAGATATCGCTGAAGAATTCATTCAAGCAAAAGAAAAAGACGTCCAAAAAATTATTGCTGTAGGCACCAATATTGAAGACCCTAGAAACTTAGGAGCTTGCATTCGTTCATCGCTAGCCCTCGGTGTGGATTTACTTTTAATCCCTGCAAAAGGCATGTGTGGAATTACTCCTACTGTCGCCCGTACATCTGCAGGCGCCCTAGAAAAGCTTCGCATCTGTAGACCTAATAATTTAGAGGGAGTGATTGCACAGTTAAAAGAAGCGGGGTATCAAATCGTTGGTCTTGATGCCGCTACAGACATTAATCTTGCTGGATTTGATTTTGAAAAGCAAATTGTAATTGCTGTTGGAGGAGAAGACCAAGGCTTACCTCCATTTATTCGAAAACAATGTGATGCGATTGTCCGAATCCCTATGATGCCAGATGCCCATTCCTACAATGCGTCTGTAGCTCTTTCTCTTGGGCTATACGAAATTTCAAGAACAAGAATTAAATAACATGAAGAAATGATTAACGAGAATTCAAATAGTCTAAAACTTTTTGAGTTAAATCGTTTTCATTTTTCCAGAAAAGAACAGCGCCTGTCGCACGATCCACAACCATGTCATAGCCCTCTTGAAGAGCTATTTCATTGACTGCTTTTCGTATGAGTTGAATAATAGGGGCACTGACTTTTTCATTTTCAGAAATCAATTCACCTGTACGGCCATAAACTTTAGAAATAAAGTCTTTAAGCTCAGTATCTTTTTTTGCATAATCGGCTTCAAGCTCTCGTTTTTTCTCATCGGAGAGCATTAAAGATTGCTTATCTAAGCGTTCTTTAATAGATGCTAATTCTTTTTGCAAAAGGTTTGCTTGCTGTTCCCATTTGGCCACCTGACGATCAAACTCTTCTTGTGCTTTTCGAGTTCCTTTATAGCCATCAAAAATCAATTTTGAATCCACATGAGCAATCCGTAAGCCATCTTCAGCAAAAGACGTCATGGTTAATAGTAATAAAATTGCAAATAAATGACGCCACATAAGTACTCCTTTTAGAAGCCCTGTCCTATGACAAAGTTAAATTCCATCGAGCCAACGCCTGTTTGTTGGAGACCTCCGTATGTTTCACCTGGATCTAGAGGCCAAGCGAAATCAAACCCAATAATACCAAGCATAGGAACTACGACGCGGAAGCCAAAACCAATGTCTTTTTTCAAAGAAGAAGGATCCCATTCACGTAACGGATTTTTTTGTTTTTTGGAAACTTTTACATCTGGATCATATCGATCGCCAAAAACATTACCCGCATCAAAGAAGAATGGTAATAAATAGAACGTATTTGGAACAATGCCCAATTGCAATTCAGCACCAAAATACTGATAACTGCGCCCTAATCTTCTATACCCGATAGAACCAGCACTATAACCACGCATCATTCCTTCATAACCTAACACGCCACCCATAGAATATAGTGTACGATATTGTAATGGATCTCCAGCAATAATACCATATTCATTAGTTAATTGAAGAGTCAACTTATCTCTAAATAATGGGAACCACCATTTAACAGTCACATCCGTTTTAACAAAATCAAAATCACTACCAATAATTGGATTAGCTATCTGTAAGCCAAGTTCATAACGTGAACCATCTGTAGGGAACTGAGGTAGATTTTTATCGTCTCGAATCAATCGTAAATTAATTGCAGATTCGATACCAGAATACAACACATAGCTATCATCTATGTTGTCGCCCTGATCATTCATAAGCCAGCTATATCCAATTTGTCCATAGAAGTAATCGTCTGGCCATTTCAAACGCTTACCCACATAAACACTACCACCGTATCTTGTGATATCTGGATCTGTTCCTCCTTCCCACCATGTATAACTTAAGCTTGAACCAAAAGTAATTGGTTTATCTAAGAACCATGGATCAGAGAAGCTGATGGAAGCGCCTTTTTTATCTTGACCATATTCAGCATTTACAGCAGTACTTAAGCCATCACCCATACAACAGTTAGGGATAGCAACACTCGTTGTAAAAGTAAGGCCATCGCTTTGGCTATATGCAAGTCCAAGACTAAATTGACCTGTTCCAGCTTCTCTTTCAGAAACGTTAAATTCAAGATCTACTTCCTGTTCACCAGCGACTTTAATGTCTGGAAGAACTGCATCAAAATAATTCAATTGCATGATTTCTCTAAAGCTACGTTCTAGAGCCGATTGACGATAAGTATCTCCTGGGAACAAACGTACTTCACGACGAATCACTTTATCTTTTGTTTTGGTATTACCGCGAATAAAGACTTTGCGTACTTGTGCAGGAAGCCCTTCAGTAAAATGGAAACTCAGATTGACAATCGAATCCGATTCAAATGTTCTAGATTCATCAAAACGAGCAAATAAATAGCCATCTTCACGGTAAGCATCCATAAACCCTTTTTTGAAGTTTTCATAGGCATAATAATCAAAAACAGCTCCGCTATCAAGACGAACAATACGTTTTAAAAGTGCTTCTGGTAAAACCTGATTCCCTGAAAAATGAACGCCTCCCATGTAATAACGACGACCTTCATTCATCGCCACAGAAATCTTTATAGCATTCGATGTTTTAATTAAATCATAAGGCATCAAAGAAGAAAATTGTTCTTCGATCGTGTAACGAACCAATAATTTGTCATCAAAAACAGAGCGATCTTTAAGTTTTAATAAAGAGTCAATTTTTGCATTTTTCCAGCTTTTTTGAGGTAAAGCCGAAATCCACTTTTCACGAAGTTCTTTATATGCAATGATTTTATTTAAAATACGTACCGCTGTTTCTTCATCCCGAACTACTGGTACAGGTAGAGCACGAGCCTTGTTATTGTAATTATTTCGGAATTGCCTAAAATAGTGTTTGGAAAGATCTTCTGTTTGCCCTGCTAAGAGATGCATTGGATTTTCTTTATCGAAAATAGCCGTATTCATCTGAGCAAAAAGGAGAGTCATTTTAGTATCAGGACGAACCGTTTGCCCTAGGTAAAATTTACATGTGGAATCAGGCAAGTATTCAGCCTCGAAGTTAGTAATTTCGGCATCTAAAAAGCCAAAATGACGAGCTACGTTTAAAATAGAATCGCGATCTGCTTCAAAAATATGTTCCTTAAACTCTCCCTCACCCCACCAACGAGTGACCTTGGTTTGCATATGGTCCGTAAAATTCTCTGCTGGAATATGGTCATTGCCAGAAAATACAATTTGGCGAACCTTGACCTTTTCCCCTTCACGAATAGAAAAAATGACTCTATTTTCATTATCAGAAATTGGAATTTCTTTGATCCCTATTTCAGCAAGAAGATAACCTTCTGAACGATAATGAGAAAGCATGTTCTGACGATCTCTTTCTAAAGCACTCTTACTGTAAACTTGTCCTTGAATCAAACTGACCTTCAAATTCAGATCTTCCACCGAAATCTCATCATTACCTTCTATGATTAGAGTATCAAGAGCTGGTAATTCTTTTACTTGAAAGACAAGATTCACATCATTTGCTTCTCCTGTATATTCAATCCAAGCACTGACATCGTCAAAAAAGCCTGATTCATACAAAGCCGAAACACTAGATTGAACCTTTTCCGATAGAGCCATTGGAGAGAGGCTTTGCCCCGCCCGAATACTCACTCGGCTTAAAATGGAACGTTCATCCATGTTAACATGACCTTCCACAGAAACCTTCTGAATTTTATTTTCAGCAGAAGCCTGTTCAGACACGTCTAAAAGCTGTGCATTAGATACACCAATAAAGATCAAAATAAAAGTAAGTAATCGCAAAAACAGAGGAAACCCGCTTCAAAAAGTTTTTCGGCTCAAAAATACAAAAGTAAATGATTCAGACCAGTTGTTAAAAGAAAAAGACCTCAAAAAAAGACCTTTTTTTAAAGCGCCCTTTTTTAACGATTCAAAACGTCCTTTTTTATTTAAGAAAGCTCCATTTTTTATTTAGATTAAGGACATATTTTTCTTTTTGCATTACGACGAGGTTTTTTTAATGAAGAGTAGTTGTTGGAATGACCAGAATGGTCTTTTTCTCCCAGAAATGTCACTTGATTTTATGCCTGTAGAAAGACTAAAACAAGTACAATTACAGCGTTTACAAGCAACAGTATCTTTAGCTTATGAAAAAGTTCCTTTATTCCGTTCAAGAATGGATGAAAAAAAAGTAAAGCCCTCTGATATAAAATCATTAAAAGATATCGCTCTGATTCCTTTCACCATGAAAAAAGATCTTCGGGACACCTATCCTTACGGTCTTTTTGCCGCAGAAATGAAACAGGTTGTTCGACTACATGCTTCTAGCGGCACTACAGGTAAGCCTATCGTCGTTGGCTATACACGAGAAGACATGGAGGTTTGGTCACAAGTCGTCAAACGCGGCTTGCTCGCTACAGGCTACACGAAAGATGATATTGTTCAGAATTTTTACGGTTATGGTCTTTTTACTGGTGGCTTAGGAGTTCACGGTGGCTTAGAAGCTTTAGGCGCAGCAGTGATTCCTGTCAGTGGTGGAAATACAGAACGTCAAATCATGATTATGAAAGACTTTGAAGTCACTGCCATTGCTGGCACTCCAAGTTATTTTGTTCGAATCATTGATGTTGCAGAAAGAATGGGCATAGATTTAAGAACTCTCAAAATTAAAAGAGGCCTCTTTGGAGCTGAACCATGGTCAGATGGCATGCGCGATTATATCGAAGAACGTTCTGGCATTAAGGCGTATGATATTTATGGTTTATCTGAAATCATTGGTCCAGGCGTCGGTTGCGAGTGTGAATGCCAGAATGGAATTCACATTTTTGAAGATCACTTTTACCCAGAAATTATTGACCCTGAAACTCTTGAACCTTTACCCGACGGTCAAGAAGGGGAATTAGTCATTAGTACCTTAAGCAAACAAGCTATGCCTATTTTGAGATATAGAACAAGAGATATTACAGCTATTGAAAATACACCTTGTTCTTGTGGACGTACTATTCGCCGAATTAAAAGAATTGGTCGACGTTCCGATGATATGTTTATTATTCGCGGCGTCAATGTATTCCCTTCACAAATTGAAACGGCTCTTCTTCGAGCTGAAAAAGCTCTTCCTCATTACCAGATTGTTCTTGATCGCAAGAATCATCTGGATACAGTAGAAGTCAAAGTGGAAGTTTCAAGAGACATGATGAGTGATAGCATGAGTGATATGGATGCATTAAATAAACGTTTCAGCCATTCCATAGAACAAATTCTTGGTATTTCTGTATTGGTCACTCTCTGTGAACCAGGTTCACTCCCTAGAAGTGAAGGCAAAGCCAAACGAGTCATTGATAATCGCACACAAGGAGGTTCCTTATGAAGATCCCACAAATTTCTATTTTCGTTTCTAACCGTCCAGGGCGTTTACATGCCGTTTGTAAATCTTTAGCAGACGCGGACATCAATCTTTTATCTTTAACTCTTGCAGATAGCGGTGAATTCGGATTAATTCGAATCATCGTTTCAAATCCAGAAAAAGCAGTAGAGGTCCTATCAGAATCGGGAATTGTCGCTACAGTCACCGATGTGATTGCATGTGAAGTTTCAGCTTTAAAAGGCGGCCTTGCCAAGTTACTCAGTACGCCAGCAGGTTCTTTACAAATTGATTATATGTATGCTTACCCCACCTGTAATCAAAAGGAAATCGCCATTATGATTTTGCGCTTTAGAGACCCTGATGAAGCGATCTCTCTTTTAGAAAAAGCGGGTGTCCAGTTACTCAGTCGAAAAGAGCTCTTGGTATAACACTATTCTTTTATACAAAAAAATCCCAATACTAAATGTATTGGGATTTTTAATTCTTTCTCTTGTTTTAATTTAGAACGATAAAACAAATCCTACAGATAAAAGAGTCACACCTAAGATACCAAGGCCCAGAGCTGTAAACCCTTTTACATCACCTCGATCATTATACTTTCTATTGTCTTCGACTAGTTTTCGAGTATCTTCATTATAAAAAGCAGATCCACTCTCATAAGCATCCTTTTTGTCTTTTGCCTCTTTCCAATCTTGTTCTGCTAAATACCACAAAACACCAGCACTCACAAAAGGAACAATTGAACTCCATAATAAACCTCGACCTATAAAGCGCGATGTCCTTTCGCGATTATATTCTTTTTGCATATCAATAATACCCAAATTCATTGTCACTGGCTCTAACTCGACTAGAATTGTATTTGGCATAAAAGCTTGCACTTCAGTAATAATTGCCGTATCCAAATACCCCACCTTTCTAAAATAAACCATCATTTCAGTACTAGGTTTTATATCTTCAATCACCACATCCGACATATAATGAGGCATCACATTCTCATTTGGAGACTCATCTAAATAAACTTCTACCGCTTCAGGAACAGTATTCACCGTCAACCGAGTACTAGGACGTTCCACTTCTACTTCAATCACATTTAAGGAATCATCATTTATTTTGACCGCTTTATTACCCCACCAGTCTACATCCTTTAAGCGTTTCTTGATTGAGATATTATACTTCCCAGGCTTAATATTTTTAATCGTATCAGGGGTTAACATCTCAAGAGGAACACCATTTACAAAAAGACTACAAGCCTCTGGAATAGACTTCACAAGAAGATTGGCTTTTCCTTCAGGATAAAGAGGAATATATTCTTCTTCCTCTTCTTCTTCAGTATATTCATAGTCAGATAGCGTAAGATCGACCATCTCACCTGATTCCACATTAATTAATCTCTTAAAATCGTACTTGAATAAACGAATGTAAACGTCCTTAGGAGCTTCAACCGCTTGCACAGAATCTGTCTTTAGAGAATCCACTTTTAAGGAATCTGTTGCGGAGGAATCTGCCTTCGCCTCCTTTAGCGAGTCGGTCACTAAGAGAGCTGCTTCAAAATCATCAGCAGCAGGTTCTTGCGAGACTGCTTCCTCTGGTACAGTCGCTTCTTCTTCCGAAGGTTCTACTGATTCAGAAGCTTCCTCTGTAGTTGAATTCACAGAAGAAGAATCCTCTATATCGCCATATTTTTCAATAATAGCCTGTTCTTCTGCTTCAGCAAGTGCTTTTGCTTGTTTTGCAGCAATTTCTTCTGGCGTATATTCTCTTAAATATACCGTATCTTTCACTAACTTAACAAAGATTGCTTCACGCTCTAATGAGTCATCCATCGTTAAATAACGGACGGGTACTTCACGAGCAAATGAAAAAACAGAAAGTAGGGCAAGCCATAGACAAAAACGTTTCATATTCAAAAAATAACATAAAAAAGTCCAAATTGAAAAATCGAATACTCAATCAACAAAAAAAAGCGTATATTGATTAAAACTTTAATCCAGTGGAGAAATTATGAAAAAATACCGTTGTACTGTTTGTGGCTATATCTACGATGAAGCAGACGGAGATCCAGATTCTGGTGTGGCTCCAGGCACTCTTTTTGAAGATATTCCAGATGATTGGGTTTGCCCTGTGTGCGGGGTCACAAAATCCGATTTTGAACTCGCTGAAGACTAGAAAAACTAATCACTGATTTTTTCCAGTTTTGCACAATAAATTGGGCCTCGCCCTTCAGAGCGATCTGGTAAAATATGTACTCCAAAAGAAGTACTATCAGAGCCATCAATCGAAGGAGAAATATTCATCACGCGAATTTTCTCCTTTCTTTTTTTTAAAATCTTTTCAACAACGGCATCATTTTCAAAAGGGGAAAGAGCGCAAGTGCTGTAAACTAAAACACCCCCTAGCGCAAGTGCATCTACCGCTGAGGCAAGTAAGGAGCCTTGCTCCACCGATAATCTCTTTGTTCGATTCAAAGACCACTGTTCTAAATGCTTTGGAGATTGAATCACATGACGTTCTGAAGAACATGGAGCGTCCAATAAAATCCGATCAAACTGGCCTTTGCAATGAAGCCCAAAACGAGAGCCATCATAACCAGTTACTTTAATAATAGAGTGCCATGCTGCAGGGAGCGTGTTTTCAAGAACATGTTGCAAACGAATACGCCTTTCTGGAGAACGATCGTTACATTGTAATGATCCTTGACCAGCAAGTTGAGAAGCAAGAACTAAAGATTTTCCACCAGGAGCAGCACACATATCGAGTACAGCCATCCCTGGTTGTACATCCAAACATTTTGCAGCAAATAAAGACGCCTCATCTAAAAAATATGACTGTAAAGAATCAGAAAAGCGTAGTTCAACGGGATGAGTTTCTTTAAAAAGAGCCTCTAATAATAAAGGCCAACGATCACCATAATGCTTACTATAAAAGTCTAAAAAATCTGAATTCATCACCCTGATCCGGTAAAAAGAAGCCTTTATAAAAAGCATTCGGCACAAAAAGATTGAGCTACCTGGACTCGAACCAAGACAAACAGATTCAGAATCTGTTGTGCTACCATTACACCATAGCTCAGTGCGAAGTCAAATTTATAAAATAATTGAACGTCGGCAAGGGTTATTTAGTTTTGGTAGGGGGGGTATAGGTGATCCCCTGCTGAGAAAGCGTATCCCCTTCTGGGAGGTTCACAGTTAGCATTTGCATGTAGGTATCTATGGGTTCATTTTCTTGCCTTAATACCTGAATTACGTTATAATCTCCAGTATAGAAAATAAGTTCTTGAGAACCCGTAGGCAAAGCATTCATTTGTATTGGATAGCAAGTAATTTGGCGCACAAAATGACTTGTTCCCTTAAACCCAAGTACAATACTATTCAAAACACAATTAGAAGAATATGGATCCGAGGAATCAGAGATCAAGGTAATAAAACCCATAAAAGAGGATGGTTTTTGCAATACAATATCAGCGGTTGTAATGGTATCACTTTTATTAGTCAATTCATCTTTATGCAAGTATTCTGAAACTCCAGCGGCAATTAGATTACCATACTCATAAAAATCCACTTCAATACGAAAACTATCTTCTACCGCTGAAGGGAAGGGTAATTCAAACCAACCAAGAGTATCTGTCACCGTATTCAAATTATTAAACAACCCTTGGCCCATCGCAAAACCAAAACCATAAATATCTTCTATTAAACGTACATTAGCCCATGCTTGAGGTTTACCATCTAACCCGATCACACGTCCTTTTATACGACCTAAAGTAGAGTCTATAAAAACAGGCTCTTGGACAGGGAATTTCCAAACGATAGAATCTAATTTTAAGGTATCCCCTTCTACGATATCCACTTCAACTCGTTGATAAATATCTGTATGAGAAATTCCAGCATCAATTAATTTTTGGATCATGAAAACATCTGCAGGGAAAACAACTAATGCCTTCACATTCGCACCCATACCAAGAACAAAGGATTCACCAGAAAGAACACTAGTCTGATATGAAGAGCCTTCTACATGTATCTCAAAATGAGAGCCTAAGTTAATAGATGCTCCAGTCGTATCATACTTAAAGAGACTTTGCACATAAGCCGCTTTTTGAAGTTTTATTTTACCTAAATTCGTTTTACTTGAAGCCGATGCAACTAAGTTTTTAAGAAGCACCACTTCATCTAGAGATTGGTCTAATAACCAACGGACCTCTAAATCAAAAGTATCAGAAAGAATTGAATCAAAACGGAATGCACCAAGAGAATCAGTCGTTGTTTCTAAAAACGGTCTTGAATCTGTAGTACTTGATAGTGCAGTAGAAGCAGACAATTTGCCAAGCATACGGACATTAGCTCCAGAGGCAATAGAACCATCTGTTTTTTGAATCACTCCTGCAATTGTATTTTCGGTATCAGTAGCCGTTCCAGAAACCTTACCGCCATCGTTACACGCAATAACGAAAAATAACAGGATAATCAAAAGTAATGGTTTTTTCATGTAACATCCTTTTCTTTTGATACAGGAAAAAACTGAACATTTAACTCACATACCATAGACTCGCCCTCATCTGAACGAACAATATCGACAATTTCTTTTCTAAAGATATCAATCTTTCGGATAATACGTTCTAAGCCTTGAGGAGAAATACTCATTGTGGTACAAGAAACATTACGCCGTTCTACAGTAAAATGATCTAAAGCATTTTTGCCAAGTTCAATCATCTGCTTTTGAAACTCATGAACAAATAGAGGAGCTATTTCACTACCACTAGAAATTGTTTTATGAACTGGACGATAATAGGAATCTACTTTTTCAATCAAGCCTAATTCCTCTAAAAGACGAATCGCTTGTTTGGCTTGAGGTACACTAATTCGAGGCGTTAAAAATAAGGCTAAATCTTGAATATTTTGTTCCTGAACATTTAAAACCGAAAGGGCCTCACGTATGACGACATGATACCACTTTGAATAGTATTCTTGCTGATTTTTTGTTAGACGCTTCATGGTTCTGGGAAGAAGCGTTGACATCTGTTCAAAAATTTGTTGTTTGGATTCAGATTGTTCAGCGTGAGTAAAATCAACCATCAGCTGAAAATAGCGCCCCTCTTTTTCACTTAACCCAAGAGCGTTAATAAACTTTGGAATCATTTGAGGAGTTAATGATTTACGCCCTTTTACCAAATCAAGATATAAACCAGAAGAAGTATAACCTGCTTTTTTTGCAAATACTCTATAAGAGAAATACCGATGTACCGATTTACGATAATCGTAATAATCTTTTAAATACGTGCGGTAATTATAATATGCAAAAACATTCATTATTATAATTATAAATTTTTTATTCATTTTTGGGAACACCTGAATTGTAAAAAGAACGCTTTGAGAACACTTTAATGGTTTTTTGTGATTTTATTGTTTCTTTATCCTTTTTTTTTGTCTATTTTTTAGGAACACCCAATCCCATCCTTAGGAGCTCTGTTACACTCAACAGAGCTCCTATTTTTTTCTTATAGATTTGTCATAAATAGGGGCAATTTCGCTATTCATGTTTTTCTTTTTTATTTTATACGCATGAATATCAAAAAAAATCTAGCGCTTATTTTTTTTAAAACAGTCCGAATCATAGGTCTTTTATTATTAATCTACGCCTGCATGGTGTTTTATCTTATTCTTACCGAAAGGCAACACGCATACCCCCGAGCCATTTCTCATACTGAAGCAGTTGCCTTTATAGATACACTCGCCAAACCCGTCACCTGCATTCTTCCAGATGAACTAATACTAAATGGATGGACAATGGGTTCAGATAAAAAACGAGTTCTACTTTATTTCCCTGATACCGAAGAAGATGCTTCTCAGTTTTTGGCAGAGACCTATCCTTTAGAAGAAATGATCGTCACATTTAATTATAGAGGCTCTGCTGGAAACAAAGGAAAACCATCTGAAAAAACTTTTGAAAAAGATGCTGAATCTATTTTAGAATGTGCATTACAAATTCACCCTCATCCTATCTTGATTGGGAGAGGGACTGGAGCGATTCTTGCTTCACAATTAACGAAAGCAAACGATACCCTGATTCTCATTGATCCAACGCCTAGCATTAAAGCGTCTATTGCAGACAAATACAGACTTTTACTTCCATCATTTTTAATTAGAAATAAAACAGAAATGAAAAGCTTATCTTCACTAGATTCTTCTCTTATAATTATCTTACAAGACCGTAAGAATAAAATAACGTTAAGCGAAAAAGTAAGCAAACAATTTCCTGAAATAAGAAGAGTTTCTCGTGATGGAAAAACTTTAAAACAAGCGTTGCAATTTATACTTAATTTATAACACTTTATAACTTAAAACAGCAAATGAATGGTTTATCATTATTTTTTTTACTATTTTGCAATTATTGATTTTTATTATTAGATGAGGTCTTTCATGACTACGTTACAAGCAAGAATGGATATCCGTGGATTCCTACGCATTCAAGAACACTTAGCCACACAGCTTAAAATTAAAAATACTCCTTATGCTGATATTTTTGTGAATACAACCACACAACAAATCTCCATTATTCCTACAAAAAAAATAAAAGAAACTTCCTTTCGTTTTATTCCTAGTAATAGTGGTTTCTTAATTTACCTAAAAGGAGCCATGAAATTGCTTGATATTCCAGTAGTTCCAGGTTCCGTTTCTTTAATTCAAGATAAAGACAAATTAATCTTTAGTGGTAAAAAGAAAACAAAAAAACAAGGTACTTGGGAAATATTCCCATGTCGTAACTCTGTTGGCATCCCGATGATCTCTATTGATAATCGCGGGACCTTAATTTTGGATAAACGCTGCATCGAACTCATCGATACCAAAACCAATAATACCCTCACGGCAGACTTTGATGCCAAGAAAAAAATGTTCAGTTTAACGTTTAGCAAAAAAGGTTTTATTAACGTTAGAACCATTGCAAGTCATGCCAACATTTCATTTATGGGCACATTATCCTCTTTTGGCCTCCCTATTCCACAAAAAAGAATAAGAACTGGTTGTTCTATTCAAGGAAAAACATTATCTTTTAATGCATCGGAGTTAATCCCCAAGAAAAAATAAGGACGGGAATCCATGTTCGATGTACTTAGACTTTTTTACACAGTCCACTACAATGTAGGGGCTGTTTGTGTTTTAATCGTTTTTGGTATTATTTTTGTTCTAAGCAAAAAAAATTATCGAACTGCTTTGATTCTTGGAATTATTCTAATTGCCCTTAATGTTTTTGTTTATCAAAAAACGGTAAATCGCGTTTGGACATTAACTGAAGGCGATAGAACCTGG
>Ga0209510_1001963_pt1 | contig 22011 bp, 24 predicted proteins | sample BiotimSIPDNA_FD_185749 | JGI IMG/M metagenome (GOLD analysis project Ga0209510, IMG submission 185749) | Anaerobic biogas reactor microbial communites from Washington, USA - Biogas_R1 time_0 SIP DNA (SPAdes) (version 2) | ecosystem: Engineered > Bioreactor > Anaerobic > Unclassified | place...
AGCCTGAATACATTAAGAGTCCTCTTTCTTTTTCATTTCATGCCCAAATATTATAACATAAAGTGCCTCTTTTGTCCTCTACTACATGTTGTGTCAATGGTCCTTCTAAAAAAACAAGAGCGGCTAGCCGCTCTTGTCAAGTTTTTTTCTTAATCTGCAGTATAGGGCAAAAGTGCTACAGCTCTTGCTCTTTTTATGGCTTTTGTGACTTCTCTTTGATGTATCGCACAAGTTCCTGTTATTCTCTTTGGCAGTATTTTGCCTCTTTCGGTCACATATCTTCTCAATGTGTCAACATCTTTATAATCTATGGTCTGTGATTTATCAGCGCAAAACTGACAAACCTTCTTTTTTCTGAAGCCGCCGCTGCGTCTTTTCTTTTCCATGGTTTTTTGCTCCTTTCACCTTTTTAGAAGGGTATGTCATCATCGTCTATAGACTGGAAGCCTTCGGGAACACCGTCTTTTGATTTGGCTATGCTGTTTTCCCCGGCTCTTGCCGGCGATCCGTCTCTGTCTCCCCATTCTACGAACTCAACTGTATTTGCCACCACATCAGTTGTGTAAACCCTTTTTCCTTCTTTGTTTTCGTAGCTTCCGGTCTGGATCCTTCCCTGTATGGCCACCTTGCGGCCCTTCACTAAATATTTTTCACAGTTCTCTGCCTGTTTGCCGAATACGGTAACGGGAATAAAATCCGCCTGCTTTTCTTTTCCGAATCTGTCCACCGCAACAGTAAACTTTGCTATGGCCATCTGGTCTGCCGTATATCTGACTTCCGGATCTTTTGTCAGTCTTCCGATCAATGTTACATTATTCATAACCGATCTCCTTACTTTTCATCTTTATTGACGATCAAATGTCTCATGATATCATCTGATATCTTCATTCTGCGGTCAAGTTCTTTTGGCAGAGTCTCTTCTGCACTGAACTCAATGAGTACATAATAGCCGTCTCCCTTTTTGCGTATGGGATAGGCCAGTTTCCTCATTCCCCAGACATCGACCTTGCCAATGGTACCTTCTGTCTCGATGATGCCTTTTACGGTTTCAACCGCCGCTTCCTTTTTCTCATCTTCCAGAATTGGATCCAGGATGAACAGAACTTCATAATTTGTCATTTTTTCACCTCCCTGTGGACTTAATGGCGTCAGCATCACGCTGACGCAGGGTATGCACCATAAATTTGCGTGCCTATGTATTATACCTTAAATACGGCAAATTGCAAGGCTTTTATCACAGATCCTTAAAAACCTTTTTGTTTATATTTGTAAATACTTTTTCAACCAAGCCCGTGAATTTTTGCCATCTGCCGCATAGTATATACGTTCCCTCCGCCAGCAGTATACCTGCAGGTATGTCTATAAAAACATGCTGCTTTGTAAACTGTGTTGAAAGAAATATAAGGATGGCAATTGCAAGGGAAGAACCCCTCAGGCATTTGTTTATGTGTTTTTGTCCTCTGACGCAAATGTATGAAAGCCATGTAACAAAACAGTGGGTAGAGGGAAAAAGATTCGTGGGTCTTGATGCAAAATAAATAAAAGAAAGTAAAAGCCATGAAAGGGACTCCCCCTCTATTTCTGCCCTGTCTCCCATATTTGTGGTCGGGAAAAAAATATAAAACAAAAGGCATACGGCATCGGCAAGGATATAGGCGGCGATCATCCTGTAAAAAAATTTAGGACCGATCCTTGCCGCCAGCACAAAACTGATTATCCAAAAAACAAAAAAACCAAGATATACATAAACGAACTGGGGTATGACGGGGATCATCCTGTCAAAGTCAGTTGTTATATTTGTTATCCCGGCCGTATCGCTCCTTAGCCACATGGTGCCCATGAATGTCACTGCATTCTGGAGTTCTGCAAAAGCCAAAGGTATTATGCAGTACTTCAGACGGATCTTTTCCGGTTTCATTATTTATCAAATTCCCAGCTGGTTCCCTGACTTACGGAAACCTGCTCTCCTTCATTTACTACTACCGTCTGGCTTTCCCCTTCCGAAAAAACATACTGGGTCACTTTCTGATAAGTGTTTTCATCTTTTTCAACCAGTATCTTTCCCGTTTCGTCTTGGGATGTTTCAGATAATGTCACTTCGTATTCCCCTTCGGGTATGGCATAAAGTTCTTGATCTTCGGCTGTATATTTGTTTTTTTCACCGTAAGTAAGTTCTATCTTTGTTTCTTTATCTTTTTTTGCTTTGTTTTCTTTTTGGGGCTTTTGTTCATGCTTTTTTTGAGAGGACGTTAAAACTGTTTTCTGTTTTTCCGGTGCTGCTGTTTTTATCAAAACAAATGCTCCGGCAACCAAAACCATCACCGACAGAAATATGATAAATATGTTTCTTTTTCTCAAAGCCCCATACCTCCGCAAAATAACGGATAAAATAACCTTTTTTATATTATACCGCTTTTTTTGCTTTTTAACAAGAAAACAGGATCTCGGGATAAATCCCCTTATCTTTTAATGCCTGCAATGCGGCCATTACGCCGGGCTTGTCTTCTTTATACGTGACGCCGTACCATTTGTCTGAAGAGTCAAGCACCTTCACCGCCGCTTTTCCTTCATGGATCAGCTTTCCGGTAACAGAGGGCAGAAGGTACTCTCCCTTTAAGGGATCTTCGCTGATGTTCTCTTTGAGAAATTCGGGAAAACCTTTTTCAAGTTCTTCTATCATTCTTAAGGTATACCCCCAGAAGTTCATTGATACAGTTGCATCTTGGGGAAGTGCCATCCAGGTTTTTCCGTCGTCTTCAGAATAACATATGTCGCCTTCCACTCTCATGATTTTTTTTCTTTCCACTATATGTCTGAGATAATCGTTCTTTGATATATCGCATACTCCTCTGGCCACATGGCCGTTTTCTGTAAGAGTTTTGCTCAGTTCGTATCCGACCATACAAAAGTCTCCGTCATTATCTTCTTTTTCTGAAGAAAGAAAATCATATACCGCATGGAATGCTCCCGGACCGTAATAGTCATCGGCATTTATGACAGCAAAGGGTCCGTTGATTTTTTCTCTGCAGCTCAACACCGCATGGGCCGTTCCCCAGGGTTTTTCCCTTCCTTCAGGTATTTCATATCCTTCGGGTATGTCCGAAAGTTTTTGAAAGGCATATTCCGTTTGAAGATATTTTCCCGATTTGTTTTCTATAAGTTTATAAAAATCATCTTTCATTTCTTCTTTTATGACAAATATGACTTTTTTGAACCCGGCCATCATTGCATCATAAAGAGAAAAATCCATTATTATCTCTCCCCGGTCTGTTACCGGGTCTATCTGTTTAAGCCCTCCGTACCGGGATCCCATCCCTGCGGCCATTATTATCAAAACCGGTTCTTTCATTCCGATCACTCCTTTCTTTCTGTGAAGGAATATCCGTTTTTTCCTTGTCCCTTTACATGATACATTGCCTTATCGGCAGCTCCGTAAAGTTCTCTGAATGTTCTTCCGTCCTTTGGGCACCTGGCTATACCTATGCTGCAGGTGATATCTGTTCCCGGAACGTCTTCCCTGATTTTTTTCAGTTCCTCTGATATTTTCTTTGCTCTGTCCTCTGCCGCGTCTCTTAGGGTGGTGCCCGGCATAAATACAACGAACTCATCTCCGCCCACTCGGCCTTTTATGTCTTCTTCTCTAAAGGATCTCCTGATCGCATCCGCCGTTTTTTCTAGCATTATATCTCCTATGGTATGTCCTTTTTCATCATTTATATTCTTGAAGTCATCTATATCTATCATGAAAAGAAAACCTTCGATTTTTTTGGATCCTGTAAGCTCTGCCACTCTTTGTTCTGTGGCTTTTTTGTTCAAAAGTCCTGTGAGCAGATCTGTTTCTGCTTTTTTTTCTATATGTTTCAGTTCTTCTTTGTCTTCATTTACATCTTCCAGGACAAACAGCGCTCCCTCAATGTTTCCCTGTTCATCCAGTGTCCTTTGTCCTGTGACATAACACCATATAAAAGTTTTTCCTCCGTCAAATGTATAACGTACATATTCCTGGATGTATCCGTCTTCTGCTCTTTCGTCCTGCTCTGTTCTTTTTATGACTCTTTTGTGTATTTCTTTGTCTTCGCCGTAAAAAAACCCTTCGCTTTCAGAGAAATCTTCAAAAATATGGCCTATGGGGTATGCTTTTTCATCCATGTAGTTTTTGAATACCTTTGCGCAGTCCGTCTTCCTGTTATAATCCAGTATCATCCTTGGAGTCTGGGAGAATGCAATGTCGAGGCTTTCATTGATATTATTCATTTCATGATTTATATGCTTATATCTTCTGGTCGTTCTTGTCTGCTCATAGAACAATGATCCGAAAAGTACCGCCATGGCGATTATAAGTCCTATTACAAGTTCCACTGTCCCTTTTTTCATGAAAGCCATGTTTTCTTCTATGACATCTGTGGGTGCAGTATAAAAGAGGGCCCAGCCCGGAGTTTTTGGAACATATCGTGTATAGTAACTTCTATTTTTATATGAAAATTCAATGTATCCGCTTTTTTTTGCCGCTATTTTCTCTTTTACTCTGTCCAGTGTGTCTCCACCTGTTATTCGGGCCTTTTCATATTTTTGAAAAATGTTTTCTGCATTATGGAAAATACAGCTTTTTCTTTTTGTGGTGGCTATAACATTACCTTTTGTGTCACAAAGACAAAAATAGCCTTTTCCTCCGAAATCTTCGGTTTTCAAAGCTTTTTCTACCTCATCCGTACCGAATTTGCCGGCAACCACACCTTTTATTTCAGAACCTTTTTTTACCGGTACGGCTATTATGATTTCCGGTTCTTTTTTTTCTATGCTGCTTTCTATGTACTGAATGGTTTCTTCGCCCTTTATGGCTTTTTTATAATACTCTCTTTTTGATATATCTGTTTGTTTCCCGCCCGGTTCTTTTATTATGCCGTTTTTATCGCTGTAGCCTATAGCCTCAAAGGTGCTGCCCTTTTCCATGGAACCCATTAGCTGCTGTCTATTTGTTTCCGATCCTCCCTTTGCCAAATAATCTGCTATATTGATGAGGATCCTTTTTTCGTCCTGGATCTTTGACTTTATCACAAACGCCTGGTCCTTAACGGTTTCATCAAGCTTGCTGTATGCATAATCCTTAAGGTTTTCATCGAGTTTTCTTTCATAGCTGTAAAAAGAAAAAATGATTATCAGGATGCAAATCACTGCTCCTATGCTCCCTGCCGTAAGCCATCTGCTGTTTTTCATGTTTTCCCCGTCTGCCATGGTTTTCTCCCTTTGTTGGTTGTATTGACATTTTATACTTATTTAGTGGTAAAAACAACCAAGAAAATGATATAATAAAAATACAAAGAAAAATGTATTTTTTTTAATGAAAAAAACAAAACAGGAGGAGATAAAAAATGACCATCAAAAGCGGAGATGCCGAAAGAAGAGCTGCCTTTGCCGTAGCCGACCTTATGGTTGCAGCGGCAAGAACGGCACCTAAGGGTTGCGGAGTAGACGAGATCGAAACCTTCATAATCGAAGGAAATGACAAAGACCTGCTGGCGGGACACATGAAAGATATCGCAAAAGAAACAGGCGAGGATTTTTATGAGAGAGACGGGATAAATGTAGATAACAGTCATTGTGTAGTGATTATAGGCGTAAAAAATGAGCCCTTGGGACTTACAAACTGCAGTTTATGCGGATTCCCCGATTGTGCTGCCATGGAAAAAGCAGGCGCAGACTGTGCTTTCAAAGTTACAGATCTGGGCATAGCAATAGGTTCGGCTGTTTCAGTGGCAGCGGATCACAGAATAGATAATAGAGTCCTTTTTTCTGCCGGTAAAGGAGCCATGAGAATGGGTCTTTTCTCTGAAAAGGTAAGAGTGTGCTTCGGCATCCCCTTGGGAGTCAATGGAAAAAGCCTCTTTTATGATAGGTCCGAACAGTAGGGCGATCGCTTTTTTAAATTCTCCCATATCATCAGGGATACTATAACTGTGGCAGCGCCTAATACCCACCCGCCGATGACATCCGTAGGAAAATGGACACCAAGGTATACCCTGCTTATGCCAACGGCGAAAGCGACAAAAACAAAAATAACGGACAGCAGATTTTTCTTTCTGCTGTCCGTTATATATTCTCTTGTCAAAACAAACAGCAGAAGATAAACCGCCATTCCTGTCATTGCGTGTCCGCTGGGATAAGCAAACCCGCTTTGTTCTATAAGAAAAAAGCTTTCTTCGGGTCTTGGTCTTGCCACTGCCGTCTTAATGACCGCTTTTACCAAAGTCGATAAAAGCGCTGCAATAGAAACACTTATTCCGGCCTTCCTCCTTGTCTGAGGAAAACAAATCAGCAAAAGGCAGATGATGACTATGGTCTCCCAATTTGCCATATAAGTTATAAGTTCCATAAGTGTATCAAGACCGGGTTTTCGTATACCGTAAAAAAACTCCATTACAGCATTATCAAATCCTGAAGACATCCCTGTTATTACAATGTATGTTATAAGAGCGAAACAAACAACTGCTCCGCTCAATATTGCCACTTGTAAGGTTTTTATTTTTTTTGTCATTATTTGAATTTCACAGCTGTTCCGTATGCTATTATTTCCGCTGTTCCCTGCATTATTGCGGAAGATGCATATTCTACTTTTATCACAGCATCTGCTCCCACAGCTTCTGCTTCGTCCACCATCCTTTTGGTGGCGATCTGTCTTGCTTCATTCAGCATATCGGTATATCCCGAAAGTTCTCCTCCCACAAGACCTTTCATTCCGGCCATAAAATCTTTGCCCACATTTTTTGACTGAACCACATTCCCCTTTACGATACCCAGTGCCTCGATTTCTTTGTCCGGTATGTAATTAATAGTTAGAAGCAACATCTTCTTCTCCTCCTTTGATTTCTTTGATCCTAAGTATAAGTGCCGCGATTATCCCCACTGCCGCCAGAGCCGGTATCATTATTATGAGGACCACTGCCCAGACGGGAATTTTTTCGTCAATTCCCAATTTGAATACTCCAAAAATGACAGCAGCTTCATAAAGAATTATGGCCGCAGCACATAAAAAGGCGGCGGCATATTTTCCCCTTTTTTTCTTTTTTGCGGTCATGGTAACTCCTCGCTTCTGCTGATATTATATTCTCTTTTTTTCTAAAAGTCATTAAAAATATGGTATACTGTCAATCAGATAAATCAATTTTTAAATCTTTAAAGGGGACCGCTTTTATGAAAATAATAAGGAACATACCACAGGTCATAAAAATCTACAGATCTTTGAAGTATCTTAATGAATACAAAAAAGAAATAGACTCCGGCAGGGTTTCGGGAGACATAAAAAAAGAAAAAGAAAACATACTCAAAGCCACAAAGACCTGGGGAAGCAAGCTTTCTGAAATGATCGGTGTTGAAATAACGGTATCCGGTATAGAAAATCTGCCTGAAAACTCCCCCGTGGTATATGTTTCAAACCATCAGGGTTATGCCGATATAGTTGTCCTTTGTGCTGTGCTTGACACTGTGCAGTTCGGTTTTATTGCAAAAAACGGTCTTGAGAAAGTGCCTTTGTACGGCACGTGGATAAAGCGCATAAGAAGCATTCTCATCGAAAGAGACGATCCGAGAGAATCCCTTAAAGCCATATCAAAGGGCATAGATTACATAAATCTGGGTTTTTCTCTTCTTATTTTCCCGGAGGGTACAAGAAGCCGCGGTCCTGTTATGGGAGAATTCAAAAAAGGATCCCTGAAGCTGGCCACAAAACCTCAGGTCCCCATCGTTCCCGTTTCCATCAACGATACTTGGCATATATTTGAGGAAACCGGCATAGTTACTCCTCATCCGGTAAAGGTGCTGATACACCCGGCCATGGAGACAGTATCCCTTGATAAGGAGCATGAAAAAGCCCTGACCGAAAAAGTCAGAGCTGTTATAAACAAAGGTCTTGATGAGCTTCAGAAGAACTCATGATTTTTAGCCGGTCACGACGATGCTGCTTTAGTGTTTTTTGCGGCCTATAGGCCGAGCCCAAAGTTTTCTTTCACTCTTTTTATGGTTTTTTCGGATATAGTGTTTGCTCTTTCCGCCCCGTCTTTAAGGATATCAAGAAGCTCTTTTGAATGTCTTATTTCTTCATATTTTTCTTTTATGGGTGTCAGTGATTCTTTTGTAACTTGGACCAGTTCTTTTTTGAAGTCTCCGTATCCCTTTCCCTCAAAGGTTTTTTCTACTTCACATATTTCCATGCCCGAGAAAACACTGTATATATTCATGAGATTGCTTATTCCGGGTTTCTCTTTCATGTCAAATTTTATGCTTCCTTCTGAATCTGTCGTGGCTCTCATTATGGACTTTTTTATTTTGGTTTCTTCGTCAAGAAGCGATATCCTGCTGTGAATGTTTTCTGCACTCTTGCTCATTTTGCTTAAAGGATCATCCAGTGCCATTATCCTGGCTCCCGCCTTCAGGAAGCGTCCGTCGGGCACCACAAAAGTATTTTTATATCTGTTGTTTATCCTTATGGCAATATCTCTGCACAGTTCTATGTGCTGCTTCTGATCGTTGCCGACGGGGACTATGTCTGTATCATAAAGAAGTATATCTGCAGCCATAAGTATGGGGTAAGTAAAAAGTCCTGTGGGCGCAGATTCTCTTCCTTTGTTTTTTTGCTTGAATTGTGTCATTCTGGAAAGCTCTCCCGTGTAGGAATTACATGCCAGTATCCAGGCAAGCTCTGCGTGTCCGGGAACATCTGACTGGACGAAAACAATAGATTTTTTTGTGTCTATTCCCACGGCCATATAAAGGGCTGCCACATCAAGTATGTTTTTTTTCAGCTGCTTCGGATCTTGTGGAAATGTTATTGAATGCATATCAACTATGCAGTATATGCACTGGTTTTCTTTCTGAAGTTCAACGAACTGTTTAAGGGCTCCCAGATAATTGCCTATGTGTATATTGCCTGTGGGTTGAACGCCCGAGAATACTCTTTTCATCTATTGCCTCCGTTTTTGTATGCTTATGTCCAAGTATATATGCTTTTGTCTGCGGTTTAGTTGAGTGCCTTTTGCAACTCTTCCGCAAATTTTGCTTTTATGTTTTTTTCTGCCCGCGAAATGGTCATTTGAGAGACTCCCAGTTTTTTTGCTATCTCCGCCTGGGATCTTTCTTCAAGAAACCTTTTTTTGAAAACATACTGATTTGTGCTGTTTAGTTTTTTCAGCACAGATCCGATTATCTCTCTGTTTTCAAATCTGTCAAATCCTTTTTCTTCCTGGTAGGCATACTTTTCAAAAACCGGATTGTCTCCGTTTTTTTCTTCTTCTTCAAAGGTCTGATCCAGAGAAAAAGTCCCGTAGGCCAGGCTTCCCTGCATGGCTTCAAGAAGCTCATCCTCTCCTATGTTCATCTCTTCAGCCAGTTCTTTTACTGTGGGTGTGCGCCCCAGCTTTGCTGCAAGAGCATCCCTGGCTGCAGGTATAGCCGATGCATTTTCTTTTAGTTTTCTTGGAACTTTCATGCTCCAGCCCGTATCTCTAAAATGTTTTTTTATTTCTCCCAGTATGGTTGGTGTTGCAAAACTGCTGAATTCAAATCCTTTTTCGGGATCGAATCTTTCGACAGCATTAATAAGCGCCATGGCTCCCACCTGATAAAGATCGTCGTATTCCATGCCCTTGTTCAAATACTTTCTTATTAAAATGTCTACCATGTACAAATGCTCTTCGACGATACGGTTCCTTATTTCTTTGTCTCCGGTTTCTCTGTACTTCCTGAACATTTCTTTTTTGTCCATTTTAATGCCTCTGCGTATCTTCGTTAAACTTATTTGTTATGACTTTTTTTCTTGGTCATGATTATGCTTTTTTTCACTTCTCCGTCGGAGTCGGTTTTTTTTATTTCGGTTTCATCCATCAATGTTTTTATTATCTCCATGCTAAGGTCTCCCTCCCTGGGGCAGTCAAGGCAGATCTTGCCTTTTTTTGGGACCTTGTGACCGCAATCGGTTTCACATATTTTGATTACTATTTTTTCTCCGTCTGTTTCGCATTCAACTTCATAACAGGAGCACCAGCCCTCAAAACCGTGACATATTACCTGCTTGCAGGCCTCCCCGGTGGCAAGTTTTATATCATTTACGGCTTCCAGGTCAAATCCCGCCTGAACGGCAGCCGCTTCCACCGCCAGTTCTGTAACCATGGTGTATTTTGGATTGCCGGGCATGGTCATTTTGATTTTCTCTGTCATTTTTTTCTCCTTTTTTCTGTTTTTTATTTCTTTTTCTCTTCACCGAGAGTTTCCATGGACAGCTGTCCATGGTCTGCTTTTTCCATGCCGTTTTCTTTTTTGTCTGAAGTGACATCTTCTTCTTTTATGACCTTGGCCATGGATATTATTTCTGTGTCTTCTGACACCTTCATTATCTTGACTCCCTGGGTGGCCCGACCCAGCTTTGAAACATCTCCTGCTTTTATCCTTATTATTATTCCGTTGGAATTTATGAGGAGGACTTCGTCTTCATCATCCACGACCATGGCTCCGATCAGTTCTCCGGTTTTTTTGAATTTGCTCTTGTCATAGGTCAAAAGCCCCTTGCCCCCTCTTACCTGGACTTTGTATTCTTTTGCGGCAGTTCTTTTGCCGAAGCCTTTCTTTGTCACCACAAGCAGCTGTTCTTTTGGTTGTACCAGCTGCATTGCCACCACTTCATCATCTTTTTCAAGCTTTATTGCACGGACGCCTCCTGCTATCCTGCCCATGGGTCTTACATCATTTTCAGAAAAACAGATGCATTTTCCGTGTTTAGTTACTATTATCACATTGTCGGTGCCGGAAGTCTGTTTTATTCCCACCAGTTCGTCCCCGTCTTTGAGATTGATGGCTATCAGGCCGGCTTTTCTGTTCGTGTCAAAGTTGGACAATGCGGTTTTTTTGATGGTTCCGTGTTTTGTGACCCCTATAAGATATTTCTCTTCTGAAAACTCCTTTATTGGTATTATTGCATTTATTCTTTCTCTCTGAAGCAGCGAAAGGAAATTGACCGCCGGAGTCCCCTTTGCCGTCCTGCCGGCTTCAGGTATCTCATAGGCCTTTATTTTATGTGCTTTTCCCATGTTTGTAAAGAACATAAGGGTATCATGCGTGGATGTCATTATGAGATCTGTAACAAAATCCTTTTCCCTTGTTGTTACTCCCATTATACCTTTTCCGCCTCTTCTTTGGGCCTTATATGTATCTGTCGGTATCCTCTTCAGGTATCCCAAATGTGTAAGAGTAATGGTGACCTGCTGTTCTTCAATAAGGTCTTCTTCGTCCATCTCTGCCACATCCGTCATGATCTTTGTCCTTCTTTTGTCGGCATACTTTTGTTTTATTTCAAGCATTTCATCTTTTATGACACCCATCAAAAGATTTTCGTCAGAAAGTATCTCTTTGTAATATTTTATTCTTTTCTGAAGTTCAGCGTATTCGTTTTCTATTTTTTCTCTTTCAAGCCCCTGGAGCCTGGCCAGTCTCATGTCTAAAATAGCCTGGGACTGTATATCCGAAAGCCTGAATTCTTTCATCAGCCTTTCTTTTGCATCATCATAGCTGGTTCTGATGATTTTTATTATTGCATCTATGTTATCAAGGGCTATCCTCAGTCCTTCCAGTATATGTGCTCTGGCTTCGGCCTTGGCAAGATCGTGCTTTGTTCTTCTTGTTATTACATCCTTCTGGTGTTTCAGGTATTCAAAAAGTATTTCCTGCAGATTCAGTATCCTCGGCTGTCCGTCCACCAGGGCGATCATTATCATGCTGTAACTGTCTTCCATCTGGGTGTGTTTATAAAGTCTGTTCAGTGTTATCTGGGGATTTGCGTCTTTTTTCAGTTCTATCACAATACGCATCCCGTCTCTGTTGGATTCATCTCTTATATATGATATGCCTTCGATCCTTTTATCTTTTACCAGTTCGGCGATTTTTTCGATAAGTTTTGCCTTGTTTACCTGGAAGGGGATTTCCTTTACTATTATCTGATATTTACCTTTGGCTGTTTCTTCTGTTTCTACCAGGGCACGGACCTTGACTCTGCCCTGACCGTTATTGTAAGCGTCTCTCATGCCGCTTTTTCCCATAATGATGCCTCCGGTGGGAAAATCCGGTCCTTTTACACATTTTGTTAGATCTTTTATGCTGCACTCTGGTTCGTCGATCATTTTTATCGCCGCATCTATGACCTCTCCAAGATTATGCGGAGGTATCGAGGTGGCCATTCCAACGGCTATCCCGTTTGATCCGTTTACCAGCAGATTGGGAAATCTTGCCGGAAGTACTACCGGTTCTTTTTCTTCTTCGTCAAAGTTAGGTACAAAATCTACAGTTTCTTTATCTATGTCTCTTAGCATCTGCAATGCGAAAGGGGTCATCCTTGCCTCTGTGTAACGCATTGCCGCAGCTCCGTCACCGTCCACAGAACCGAAATTTCCGTGTCCGTCCACCATCATATATCTTATAGAAAAGTCCTGGGCCATCCTTACCATCGCATCGTAAATAGACGAATCACCGTGAGGATGGTATTTACCCATTACTTCCCCCACGATACGGGCAGATTTTTTGTGGGGTTTATCCGGAGTTACTCCCAGTTCACTCATGCCGTAAAGTATCCTTCTGTGCACGGGTTTCATTCCGTCCCTCACATCGGGAAGGGCCCGTCCCACTATTACGCTCATGGCATAATCGATATAGGAGTTTTTCATTTCGCTGTGGATCTCATGCTGTATAAGTTTCTGATCTTCGAGTAAATTTGTCATTTTTTATCTCCTAAATGTCAAGGTTTTGAACATATTTGGCATTATCTTCTATGAATTTCTTTCTTGGCGGGACTTTGTCTCCCATAAGTGTGGTGAAAATGGCATCCGCAGCCGCTGTATCTTCCAGTGTTATCTGTATAAGGGTCCTTTTTTTATAATCCATTGTGGTTTCCCAAAGCTGCTGAAAGTCCATTTCTCCCAGACCCTTGTATCTTTGTATGTCCACTTTTCCGGACTTGTCCGCCAGAGAAGCAAGAAGTTTCATCTGCTCTCTTTCGGAATAGGTGTAATAGGTGTCTTTTCCTTTTTTTACACGAAAAAGCGGAGGCTGTGCAGCGTAGACATACCCTCCTTCGATAAGAGGTGTCATATATCTGTAGAAAAACGTCAGAAGCAGAGTCCTTATATGGGCTCCGTCCACATCGGCATCTGTCATTATTATTATCTTGTGATAACGGAGCTTTTTAACATCGAATTCCTGTCCTATGTTGCATCCGAAGGCCGTTATCATATTTTTTATTTCGTCGGAATTGAGGATCTTTTCGAGTCTGGCTTTTTCAACATTCAATATCTTGCCTCTTAAAGGAAGTACAGCCTGACGTTTTCTGTCCCTTCCCTGCTTTGCGCTTCCTCCCGCAGAATCTCCCTCAACAAGGAATATCTCAGAAAACGCCGGGTCTTTTTCGGAACAGTCTGCCAGCTTTCCAGGAAGTGCCAGCCCGTCCAGGACACTGTTTTTTCTTGTTATTTCTCTGGCCTTTCTTGCCGCTTCTCTGGCTCTGGCCGCCTGAAGACATTTTGCGAGTATAAATTTGGCCTGGTTGGGATTTTCCTGGAGAAATGCCGTAAGGTTCTCGTTTGTTGTTGTTTCCACAAACCCCCTCATTTCACTGTTTCCCAGTTTTGCCTTTGTCTGCCCTTCAAATTGAGGATTTGTAAGTTTTACGGAAATTATGGCTGTGAGACCTTCTCTTACATCTTCTCCTGTCAAAGGTTGATCGTTTTCTTTAAGAAATTTGTTTTTTCTTGCATAATCGTTGAAGGTTCTTGTCAGGGCTGTTTTGTAGCCTATGAGATGAAATCCTCCGTCTGTGGTGTTTATATTATTTGCATATGAAAGTATGACTTCGTTATATCGGTCTGTGTACTGCATGGCCACTTCCACTTCCATGTCCCCTTTGCCTGTTTTATCCTTGCCTTTTGCTTCGAAATATATCACGTCTGCATGGATGGGTTCTTTGCTTTGATTTTGATATTTTACAAATTCTTTTATTCCGCCTTCATAATGAAATACTTCTTTTCTTTTTAATCCTTCTCTTTCGTCCCTTAGAGTTATACTTACCCCTTTGTTTAAAAAGGCCATTTCTCTGAGTCTGTATTCCAAAGTGGCAAAATCAAAGTCTATCTCGTCAAATATCTCCGGGTCCGGCCAAAATAAGGTTTTTGATCCCGTCTTTTTTGACGTTCCTATTTCCTTGAGTTTGGTTACTGTTTTGCCCTTTGAATATTCCTGATAGTATGTTTTCCCGTTTCTTTTTATTTCCACTTCCATTCTTGTAGAAAGAGCATTTACCACAGAGGCTCCCACCCCGTGAAGTCCACCGGACACCTTATACCCGCCGCCGCCGAATTTACCGCCGGCATGAAGCACTGTATGGATGACTTCCAGTGCCGGTATTTTTAATTTCGGGTGCATATCAACGGGCATTCCCCGTCCGTCATCTTCTACAACGATGGAATCGTCTTTCTGTATGGTAACGTTGATACTTTTGCAAAATCCTGCCAGAGCTTCATCTATGCTGTTATCAACTATTTCATAAACCAAATGATGAAGACCTTTTTCCCCTGTACTCCCGATATACATACCGGGTCTTTTTCTTACAGGTTCCAGGCCTTCCAGAACTTGGATCTGCTCCGCATCATATTTTTGCTGTTTTGTGTTTGCTGCCATTAAAAAATTCACCTCTTTGTCTTTGATATTATCTTTGTATTATATAACAAAACAGCCTTTTTTACAATGAAAATAAGCTGTTTGGTCTTTTTGCTGATTAAGTTTTTTTAAATGCTTCAAAAGTTAGTTTTTTTTGAGCAGGCGCCTTTTCAGGGGCTTATATGTACCCCGCTTTTTGTAAAACTTTTCCATTTTCTACCGTGTATTCTTTTCCCTCCGGCAAAGTCTTTTTTATGTCAGAGCTTATTTCGGTGGTGGTTATAAAAAGCTGCATATCCCAAAGGGAATTTATAAGGTATTTTTGTCTGTTTGCATCAAGCTCTGAAAGCACATCATCCAGAAGAAGTATGGGCTTTTCTTTTTTTTCTTTTTCAATAATTTTTGTTTCAGCAAGCTTTATGGAAAGTGCCGCTGTTCTTTGCTGTCCCTGAGATCCGTACTTTTTTGCTTCATTTTCGTTTATATAAATGTCAAAATCGTCTTTATGGGGCCCTTTTCCCGTATTTCCGTAAAAAAGGTCATTTTGTCTGTTTTTTTTAAGTGTTTTCATTATATTTTTTTTAAGATCATCTTTGTTTTCGCTGTTTTCTATACTGGGTCTGTATTTTATTTCAAGTTTTTCTTTTCCTTCTGTTATTTCATAATTCAGGTTTCTGCTTATTCCATCGATCTTTCTTATAAAATCTTCTCTTCCTGAAATCAAAACTGCCCCTGCTTCCGAAAGCTGCTCATCCCACACTTCCATTATATCTTCATCTATTTTTCTTTCCTTCAGGTAAGCGTTTCTCTGTGCCAGTATCTTTTTATATGAGTATAAACTGCTCATATATGAGTATTTCATCTGACACATTTCCCTATCCATGAAACTTCTTCTTTTTTCCGGATCTTCTTTTACTATTTTCATATCTTCCGGAGAAAAAACAACAACATATATGTTGTCAAGAAGCTGAGATATTTTTTCTATTTTAAGACTGTTTTTTTTTATTCCTTTTTTACCTTCTTTGCTTATGAATATTTCAAGTATCTCTTTTTCCCCTCCGTTTTCTTTATAAGCGGTTTTTACACGACAAAACTCCGAACCCATTTTTATCATTTCTTTTTCCCTTGGTGTGCGGAAGGATTTTCCCAAAGACATCAGATATATGCTTTCTAGAAGATTTGTTTTTCCCTGGGCGTTTTCTCCAAGGATCATATTCACTTTTCTGTGAAAACTCACCTTTTCTTTTTCGTAATTTCTGAAATTTTCCAGCTCTATACTTTCAATATACATTATCAAAAATCGCCTGATATCCTTACGGGTAATATGAGATATTCATATTCTTCCCCCTCTATGGGTTTTAAGAGGCATGGCGTTGTTCCCGTTTTGAATTCCATTTTTACTTTTTCGTCTTCTATTTCTTTTAGTGCATCCATAAGATATTTTGAATTGAATCCTATTTCTATATTTTCTCCTTCTTTTTCCATTATTATATCTTCTTTTACAGTTCCCTCTTCAGAACTTGAATTTATGGTAAGCAGATTTTCTTTTACAGAGCATTTTATCAGATTGTTTTTTCCCTCTTTTGCTAATAGAGAAGCCCTTTCTATACTTTCTTCAAATTCTCTTTTATCTATTATCATTTTTATGGCCTGCTCTTTGGGTATTATTTCTTTATACTTTATGAATTCTCCCTCCATAAGTCTTATTACTATTTTTGTTCTTTCAAGAAGTATTATCGCTTTTTTTGTGCTGAGTACTACTTTTATTTCTTCATCTTCTTCCGTTTCTGACAATATTTTGTTTATATCATTCAGTATTTTTGCAGCTATTATTATTTTTTTCTTTTCTTCACTTTTCATTTTTTCCCTTGCCACGGCCATTCTGAATCCGTCAAGGGCTATCATATTGAATGAATTTTCTTCTATTTCAAGAAGGACTCCTACTATTATTCCCTTTGATTCATCTATACTTGCTGAAAAAGAAGTTCTTTTTATCATTTTTTTAAGTATTTCTTTATCAAAGGAAAGCTGAGAAGAAACATTTTCTATTTCTCCTATGTTGGGGAATTCTTCCGCCGGAAATCCTACTATCTTGAATTCTGATTTTGCTGTTTTTATGGAGACTGTGCCTTTTTCTGTCATTTCAAAATATATTTCTTCATTTGGCAGTTTTCTTACTATATCTCCGAAAAGTTTTGCGGAAACCACTATGGATCCTTCCTCTTGGGTATTTATGTCTATATTCTTTTCTATGCTGAGATCAAGATCTGAAGCAGAAAGGGTGAGTTTATTATCAGATGATGCCTTAAGTAGTATTCCTTTTAGTATAGGAATAGTTGTTCTTATGGTAACGGCTTTTGAAACAGTGTTCAGTGCTCTTGAAAGTATCTGTTGATTGCAAGAAAATTTCATTTCATTACCTCCTGTTTTTTCTTATATATATATTAGTAGTAATAGTAATAGGGCCTGTGAAAATGTGGAAAAAGGATATTTACCTTAAAACCCCAAAGAGAAAGAAGAACTAAAAGCTGTTGATAAGTCCTTTTCTGCCGGTTGATAAAATGTTTATTAAATCACGATTCATTTATTATTTCTTTAAGAGTTTCAATATCGTTACTTACATTTTCATCCGAAAAAACTTCTTTTTTTATTTTCTGACAGGCATGGAGAACCGTAGTATGATCTCTTCCGCCGAAGGAACCTCCTATTTTAGGAAGAGAAGAAGAGGTGAGTTCCCGGCACAAAAACATTGCCACCTGTCTTGGAAAAGCAAGGGATCTTATTTTTTTTGAGGATTCAATATCTTTTATTGTTATATTATAATATTTGCATACAGCTCTTTTTATATTCTCTGTATTTATTCTTAAATCTCCGGAGGAGACTATATCTTTGAGATTTTCTTTTGCAAAAGAAACAGTTATGGGTTTGTTCATAAGAACAGAAAAGCTTATTATCCTGGAAAAAGCCCCTTCAAGCTCCCTTATATTATATTTGATTTTTTCCGCTATAAGATTAATAACTGATCTCAGATCCTCGCTTATTTCAACATTTTCAATTTCTGCTTTTTTCATTAAGATAGCCACTCTTGTTTCATAATCCGGAGGCTGTATATCGGCGATAATGTTCCATGAAAAGCGGGATCTTAATCTTTCGTCCAGATTTGTGAGCTTGTTGGGAGCTCTGTCGCTGGAAATTATTATTTGTTTATTAAGATCGTACAATGTGTTGAAAGTATGAAAAAATTCTTCCTGTGTTGCTTCTTTTTTTTCTATGAACTGAATGTCATCAATCAGGAGAACATCAATGTTTCTGTATTTCTTCTTAAAATTCCTTATTTTATTTTTGTCTTTCAGAGCCATAATAAGCTCATTGGTAAACATTTCCGAAGAAACATATAATACTTTTAATTTTTTATGATTTTCCAGTATGTAATGGCCGATAGCATGCATAAGATGGGTCTTTCCTAGGCCGGAACCACCGTAAATAAAAAGGGGGTTATACATTTTGCATGGAGTTTCGGCAACTGCAAGGGCAACTGCATTGGCATACTGGTTGGTTCCTCCCACAACAAAGTTGTCAAAGCTGTATCTGGGATTGAAGTAAAACTCTTCGTCAAAATCAGGCTCCTCGGTCTTTTTTTGATTTTTTTCATGGAAAGAGTCAATGAAATTTATTTTGTAGGTTTCATTAAAAATGGTTTTTACTGCATTTTCCAAAAGAGAGAGGTATCTTTTCTGAAGGATATCTGTTATGAAAGGTTCCCCGCATTCTACATATAGGATTTTTTTGGAAAGATCCGCCTTTTTTGCAGCAAGCGGAGATATCCAGGTTTCAAAGCTTACCGGGGGCAGCTCGCTTTTAAGTAATTCCAATGTTTTTTCCCAGTTTTCTTGTAAGTTTTTCATATTTATCCCTTCAAAACAAAATAGTGTATGTCCATAATACAAAAAAAGTTATCCACAGGCAAGGGGTAAAAGAAAATTTTTAAAAAATAAAAGAAAAGGGACTTATCCACAGAGAGTGGATAAAATTGTGCAAGGAATCAACAGCACCACAACATGTTGTTTTAAAATGTTATATCCTTCTGTAAAAGGTATAAAATCATTGACATAGAAAGGTCTCGGAATTATAATTATAGGGCATGTGTGCAAGGAGGTGTATAATATGAAAATGACTTATCAGCCGAAAAAAAGACAGAGAAAAAAAGAACACGGCTTCAGAAAAAGAATGAAAACAAAAAGCGGCAGAAATGTACTCAAGAGAAGAAGACAGAGGGGAAGAAAAGTTCTGTCAGCGTAAAGGACAGGTTTTATGCTGAAGAAAAACATTTTGCGCAGAAAAAGAGATTTTTCTGCGGTTTATAACAAAGGAAAATTTGTAAGAGAAAAATACATTGTCCTGTTCTACAGGAAAAATGATTTGTCTTACAACAGGATCGCTTTTTTAGCAAGTAAAAAAGTTGGAAACAGCGTAAAGAGAAACAGGGCGAGAAGGCTGATGAAAGAAAGCGTAAGAGCATCCGGTGAACCGGTATTCTCGGGATACGATATTATATTCATCGCCAGGAACACGATAAACAACAGGAAATGTGCGGATGTGAAAGAATCTATTGAAGCCGCAATAAAGAAGGTGGAAATTTGAAAAAGATATTTGTTCTTCTTATAAGAGGATATCAAAAATTCATCTCACCGTTGTTCCCGCCGACATGCAGGTTTTACCCGACCTGTTCGGAGTATTTTATCCAGGCATTAGAAAAATACGGTATTTTTAAGGGTAGTTATTTGGGAATAAGAAGAATATTAAGGTGTCACCCCTGGAATCCGGGAGGATATGACCCTTTAAAATGATAGGATGATTTCGGAGGAATTTAATGAACACGATCATAGGTGCTCTGGCACAGCCCGTAGGCTGGCTACTGAGTTCGATATATGCCCTGATTGGCAATTACGGAATAACACTTATAGTTTTCACACTGATTGTAAAAGTTTGTCTTTATCCGCTTTATTCAAAGCAGATAAAATCCACAGCCAGAATGGCGCAGGTACAGCCAAAGATGAAAGCACTTCAGCAAAAGTATGCCAACGACAAGCAGACTTTGAACATGAAGCTTTCAGAAATGTACAAAGAAGAGAAATTCAACCCTGCGGCAGGATGTCTCCCTATGCTTATACAAATGCCGATAATCTTCGGTATATTTGCATTACTTAGAAATCCCCTGGCATATCTTCAAAGCGATGAAATGCTTTTTGCCGTCCATGAATCATTTTTGTGGATGGTGGATCTTTCTCAGCCGGACAAATGGATACTTCCCATACTGGCGGGGATCGCAACTTTTATTTCTTTCAGAATGACATCTCAGCAGCAGTCAGCCGCACAGCCCGGAGGGATGGGCAGCATGATGAAAATGATGCAGTATTTTTTCCCAGTCATGATCGTTCTTATGGGAAGATCTTTTCCTGCAGGATTGACTATTTACTGGTTCGTTGGACAATTCATCCAGATATTTTTCAATCTGCACCTTAATAAAGTCAGGAAGAAGATCAAAGAGGGAGGAAAATAAAATGAAATTTTCGGAAAAATGGGGACAGGACGTGGAAGAAGCCACACAGCTTGCCCTGAAAGATTTGAAAGCCACCATAGATGAAGTTGAAGTAACGGTCATAGAAGAGCCGTCAAAGGGATTTCTGGGTCTTGGCTCAAAACTGGCAAAAGTCAGAGTCGAGCTTAAATCAGAAAAAGACAAAGGTGAGAAAGAAGCCCGTAAAGAAGTAAGGGAAGAACCTAAAAAACCGGCTAAAGTAAAGAAAAAGACAACAGCAGAGAAAGACACTTCAGAAAAATCGGCAGAGGAAGACACTTCAGAAAAATCGGCAGAGGAAGACACTTCAGAAAAAACCATTGAAGAAAAGCCGGTAAAAAGAAAATCAACAGCCGCCATAAGACCTGATGACCTGGAAGATGTCAGCCGGCATGAGGCTCTTGATTTTTTAAGAAAGACCTGTGAAAAAATGGGGTTGACTCTTGAAATAACCGCTAAGAAAAACGAAGAATGTATATATTTTGATATAGAAGGAAAAGATGCGGGGACCATCATAGGGAAAAGAGGCCAGACTTTGGATGCCATGCAGTATCTGACCAGTCTCGTTGTAAACAAAGAAAAAGAAAAATACATAAGAGTAGTTTTGGACGCAGAAAACTACAGGTCAAAAAGAGAAAAGACTCTTGAACAACTGGCAGACCGTCTTGCAAGAAAAGTAGTAAAAACCAGGAGATCCGTAAGACTTGAGCCAATGAATCCATACGAAAGAATGGTAATACACGCAACTCTTCAGAATGACCCAAAGGTCAAAACCAGAAGTGAAGGTGAAGAACCATACAGAAGGGTTATAATCGAGCTCAAATAGAAAAACCGTAATGGCCCGTGGTATCCACGGGCCGTTTTTTAAAAGGAGAACAATGAAAGAAACCATTGCAGCCGTTTCCACAGCCTATGGAGAGGGCGGTATAGGAATAGTAAGAATAAGCGGTGATGCAGCGGAACAGATACTTACCGATATATTTGTTCCCGCTTTTGATGTCCCCGGAAAAGAGGGGCACAAGACCCAAAGAAAAAACACAGTCGGAGAAAATAGAAAACTGATTTACGGAACTGTAACAGATCCTAAAACCGGGGAAAAAATAGATGAGGCACTGGCGGTTTTCATGAAGGGACCTGCCACATATACAAGGGAAGATATAGTGGAAATAAATTGTCACGGAAGTGTTATTTCCCTTCGAAAAACTCTGGCACTGGTATTATCCATGGGCGCAAGACCTGCCGAAAACGGAGAGTTTACCAAAAGAGCGTTTATAAACGGCAGGCTGGATCTTTCCCAGGCAGAAGCAGTGATAGATATTATAAAGGCAAAGACCGACAAGGGTTTTGGCATTGCCATGGATCAGCTTTCGGGAAAGTATTCCAAAGAAATATCGGACATAAGAAACAGAATCAAAGATATTCTTGTACAGATAGCGGTCAACATTGATTATCCCGATGAAGACATAGAAGAAATAATGTACGAGGACCTTAAAAAAAGTGTATCGCAAATAGGCGATATGATAGGAATTCTAATAGATTCAGCGAACACAGGAAGAATAATAAAGGAAGGACTTGATGTTGTCATAGTGGGAAGGCCCAACGTGGGAAAGTCCTCCCTTCTGAATGCTTTGCTTAGAGAATCAAGAGCCATAGTCACCGAGATACCCGGGACAACAAGAGACACTATCGAAGAAACCATAAGCCTTAAGGGCATACCGGTAAAGATAACAGACACAGCCGGGATCCACTAT
>Ga0209510_1001967_pt1 | contig 21976 bp, 16 predicted proteins | sample BiotimSIPDNA_FD_185749 | JGI IMG/M metagenome (GOLD analysis project Ga0209510, IMG submission 185749) | Anaerobic biogas reactor microbial communites from Washington, USA - Biogas_R1 time_0 SIP DNA (SPAdes) (version 2) | ecosystem: Engineered > Bioreactor > Anaerobic > Unclassified | place...
CATCGAGAAGGCAGCGACTGTCCGGACTTCCGGAGTTCGTAGGCATTTGAGGTCCTCCCCGATGACGTTTTCCCTGCTCAGAGCGTTTGCACCGGCTCTGAAGTGCCAAAACATGTAGGCACACGTCGACTTGACATGAGCAGGTACTTCTGGCTATCCTGTAGGTGTGTATATACGGGAGACAAGGCGGCGCAACAAAGACGGCTCGGTGGTCAGCTACCTGCAGCTCGCCCACAACGAGCGCCACCCCGAGACCGGCACCCCGGTGGCCAAGATCATCCACAACTTCGGCCGCGCCGACCAGGTCGACCGCGAGGCGCTGCGGCGCCTGGTAGTTTCCATCAGCCGCTTCCTCGACCCGGCCGAAGCCGTAGCGGCCGGGTCGGGTCTTGAGGTCGAAGTCGTCGATGCGCGCCGCTACGGCGGTGCCTTCGTGCTCGACATGCTCTTCTGCCGCCTGGGCATCGGCAGGGCCCTGCGCCAGGCGGCAGAAGGTCGCCGCCTCGATGCCGACCTGGTGGAGCGCGTCTGCTTCGCCCTGGTCGCCCAGCGCGCTCTGGAGCCGGGCTCCAAGCTGGCCGCCACCCGCTGGGTGGCTGAGCGCGTCGCCATCGAGCACTGCCCGCGCTTCGACGCAGACGCCGCCTATGCCGCCATGGACTTCCTCGCGGGCGCCCTGCCCGAGATCGCCGAGGCCATCTTCGCAAGCACGGCCAATCTGCTCAACCTCGCCTGCGACCTGATCTTCGTCGATACCACTTCCACCTACTTCGAGATCGATCTCGCCGATGAGGAGGTGGAGTTGGCCGAGATGGCCGACGAGGCCGAGCGCCGGGCCGCCGTGGCGGCGGCGGGCGCAGAGGGCGGCGGCCCCACAGAGGGGGCGGGCCGGCGCTTCAGTAAGCACTCCAAGGACAAGCGCCCCGACCAGCCCCAGGTGGTGATCGGCATGGCCGTGACCAGGGAGGGCGTCCCGGTGCGCTGCTGGACTTTCCCCGGCAACAGTTCGGACCAGCTGATCATGCGCACGATCCGCGATGACCTCGCGGGCTGGCGCCTGAACCGCGTGGTATGGGTGGCCGACTCGGGCTTCAACTCGGTCGCGGGTCGCGCCTACCTTAAGAGAGGCGGCGGTCACTACGTGCTCGCCGAGCGCCTGCGCCGGGGTTCCGCAGAAGCCCGCGCCGCGCTCTCGCGCGCCGGTCGGTATCGGCGCGTGGCCGGTAACCTCCAGGTCAAAGAGGTGCGCCTCAAAGACGGCGCCCGCGCAGAGCGCTTCGTCATCTGCCACAACCCGGAGGCGGCGGCGCGCGATCGCGAGGTGCGCGGCAACCTCATCGCCTACCTGGAGAGCCAGATCGCAGGCTCCGACGCCTGGCCACGCGTACGCCGTGATGAGCTCGTGGGGGCGCTGCGCACGCGGCCCGCGCTCTATCGCCTGCTGCGGCGCACCAAGGAGGGTAAGCTACGCCTCGATGCCGCCGCCGTCGCCCGTGAAGAGCGCCTCGACGGCACGTGGCTCTTGCGTACCTCCGATGAGACCCTCTCTGCCGCCGATCTGGCGGTGGCCTACAAGCAGCTCTACCAGGTCGAGCGCGGCTGGCGCGACCTGAAGGGGGCGCTGAGGCTGCGCCCGGTGTTCCACTTCCGCGAGGACCGCATCCGCACCCACGTGCAGCTGTGTTGGCTGGCGTTGCTTCTGATCCGCGTGGTGGAGAACGCCACCGGGATGAGCTGGCGCGTCGTGCGCGACGAGCTTGAGCGCATGCACCTGGTGACGCTGGAGACGAGCGAAGGGCGGGTGGCCAAACGCTCGCAGACCACCACACCGCAGCGCCAGATCTTCGCCGCCCTGGGGCTCCCCGAACCGCCGGCGTTCAGTGACTTCGAGGTGACGACGCCCGCGTAGACAGACGCCAGCCCCGGCCCGCTGTAGTAACACGACCCCTCGCGCTTCAAGCACCACTTTTACCTGCTTGCAAACACTTTATGGGCGCTTCGTGTGCCTCTCATCTCCGGAAGTCCGGTCTGATGCGGACCCTTTGCTTCCTTGGTTTTGCTTATGTGTGTAGCTGTGTCTGGCTCACCGTGTGAATCATCGAGGCTGAGCGATTCGACTGCAGCTGTGATAGTCGAGGGACGGAGCAAGACTGCGAAATCGGTTACCTCGTAGTACTTCATCGCTTTGCCATCTGCCGAGAGCTCCAGCTCGCCCTTCACCAAACCCGCCGCCTCCAGCTTCCGTAGGTGGATGTGAAGAAGCGGTCGGCTGATCCCCATCCTCCTGGCCAGTTCGCTGACGTACTCCCGGCCCGGCACGAGCGCGGCGATGATCCGCAGACGCTGGGGATTGGCCAGGGCGGAGAGTACGTGCAGCAGGTCATCTCCGCTGACGGCCGAGCTGGGACTGGCTATGTCTTTCGAGGAGTTCATGTGAAAACGAAGTATTACATGTGTTATAGCGTACTGTCAAGTAGGTCGGTCTTGAGCCGGGCTCTCGGTAACATCTGGTCACTTCATACTAGCCTCAATTCTGTCCGCCGCGAGTGTAAGATGACCTTGCACGAATGGAAATCATCGTCGAATTGCGTCGCGCAGATATGAACCTGTCTGGAAACCAGCATCGGAGCGTGAGGCACCGCTATGACCAAGATCCTTCTAGTGGATGACCACCCTCTCATACGTAGGGCTTTGCGTGACATCCTTGAGCAGGAGTCGGACCTCTTGGTGATCGGCGAGGCTGCTGACGGTCAGGAAGCCGTGGAAATGACTGGAGAGCACCAGCCGGATGTGGTGATCATGGACATCAGCATGCCTGTTATGAGCGGTGTGGACGCCACCAAGGAGATCAAGGCCTCGTACCCTTCTACTCTGGTGCTGATTCTTACCGTACACACCGATATCGAAACGATCTTCAGAATCCTGCAGGCGGGTGCCAGTGGGTATTTGGTGAAGTCTGTGTTCGGTCCAGAGGTGGTTCACACTATCCGGGCTCTGATGGACGGCGACATGGTGCTAGCCCCGGCGGTGTCCCAGGAGGTTCTGAAGTACGCCCTTCTCCAAATGAGAGGCTTGACGAGGCCGTCAAGGCTGGAGAACTCGGAGCAACTGACAGCGAAATCGTTGGAGATCCTTGCCTTGGCAGCCAAGGGCATGGCCAACAAGCAGATAGGTGCCGAGTTGGGGATCAGCGAAGCCACCGTCAAGAGCTATTTTGTGGATATCTTCCAGAATCTGAACGTGCGCTCCAGGACAGAGGCCATTTTTGTGTGCCTAAAGTCAGGCATTCTCACGTTAGAGGATCTCGGCTGATACGGAATAGGGGATGGCTGCGGACAGCTTCGTACCCTTTCCAGGGGAGGACTCCAGAGCCATTCTGCCTCCAGCTGCAAGGATTCTCTGCTCGATCCCGATGAGCCCTAGTTTGCTCTGGGAAACGTAGCTGGTATATCTGGGGGGCGGCCGAAATCCAACGCCATCATCCACGATTTCTAAGGCCAGGGCTTCATCCAAGAACTGCAGAGTTACTCCGCCGGTCTGAGCCTGGGAATGCCGCTGGATATTGTGGATCGCTTCTTGTGCAACACGAAACACGGTGACTTCTGCAAGGCTGGACATCCGACGTTCTTCCCCTTCCACAGAGATATCGAGGTGGCAATTTCCTTGGCTGTTGCTGTTATTGACCAGCCATCTGACGCCTGACACCAAGCCGAAGTTGTCAAGAATGCTTGGCCTGAGATTCATGCTGATCCGTCTAATATCACCCATGGTACGGAGCAGTTCTTCCCTGATCCATTCGTTGCCCGACATCTGTTGCCCAGTTGCAGATGCTGACGAAAGAGCCTCTGACTTGTTGGTGATCGCCATCAGCGTCTGCAGCGTGTCATCGTGGAGTTCTTGTGCAATCCGCTGTCGTTCCATCTCTTGGGCTTCCACAAGTTTGGCAATGTAGACTTGACGCTCCCTTTCGCGCTCCGCGAAGTTTCTCTTCTCAAGCTCGCGCCATCGTCTTTCTCCATTCACCACTGCGACCAGCAACACCGGCAGCAGGAGGAGAAGGAGGTTGATAACCATTCTTTGCCCGCTCCATGAAAGAAGGGTCGGAAACACCCACACAAGGGACATCAGCCAGGCAAGAAGGCCTCCCGGCCAAGAAAGCGCCAGGGAGCCATAGACAATGGGGACGAAGAAAAGGATGCCAAATACTCGTGTCCTTAGTTCCGCGGTGACCACAATCTCATTAAGGTTCGACAACCAGGGCAAGAAGCGATAAATGCCGTCGGCGAACTGCCAGTCCCGCCAAGGCCAGGCCTGATAGATAAGGAGTAATGCCACCGACAAGAACAGTACGATCCAGAAGTGGGCATTCTTCAGGATCCGGTGGACTATCATCGGCCGAAGGCCTCCCGTCCGCAAGTCTGATGCTCTCATCGCATTTGATCTCTCTGTTGCCTCAATTGAGGCCTGCACTTGATGCCTGCTCATTCCAGCCGTGGGATCTGTACTGTCTTCCGAGTAGCCAGATCGCAACCAAAGTAGGCCAACCAAAGTTATGGAATCGTCTCCTCGTCCCTCTCATAGTAGATGGTAACAGCATGGTGGTCCGCCGAAGGCGGGCGATTTGCCGGGCGTGGGAAGAGGACAAACAGAAGGTCGACAGTCCCCATTCATGGCTACAGCTTCCTTTCGGTGGCACTAGTTGGTTTTGTGGGTATCCGCTACGAACTAGATCGTTAGCGGAAATCGGCACGCCATGCTGGCACAAGGGGGCTGGTGACATCGTGCAACGAAGAGGAGGGATCAGTAGCATGAAGCTCAAGAAGTGGTGGAGTGTGTGCCTCGTTGCTGTATTGGCGGCTCTTATGATCATGTCGGTCGCGGGGTGTGGTGACGAAGCCTCTGACGATTCTCCTGCGACCACGGAGGCCGGCGCAGAAACCCAGACTACCGCAGCTGCAGAGGCTCCCGAGGTCGGCGAGAGCTCGGCAGTAACGGAGACCACAGAGACCGAGAGTGACGGCACTACAACCGTATTGCGGCTAGCTGCAGTTGACAATGATCAAGGTTATGCCAGCGAAGCGATCAAGACCTTCGCCTCCGAAGTGGAGAACAGGACCGAAGGTCGTTACAAGGTGGAAGTGGGGTGGGCCTGCTCTTATGGTGGCCCTGGGGAGTTCTTTGATCTGGTGGCCAACGGCTTGGTGGACATCGCCTACTTCCTTCCGTGCACCAGCCCAGGGGTGTTTCCCGCCACAGACATGACGGCGCTTCCATGGGTGTTGCCTAACGCGGCGATTGCCACCGATGCTTTGCAGGCATTGGTGGAACAGGGCTATGGCATGGATGAGAGCATGTCGGCTGTGAAATTCCTGAACGTCCACATGGGGCCAGGCCACGTCCTTATGACAAGCAAACCGGTCGATTCGATTCAAGACTTCGCCGGGATGAAGATCATATCTGGCGGGGACATGCAGGCCGCCGCGATGAGTGCCATTGGTGCGACTCCAGTCTATTTTGATCATTCGGAGTTCTATGGTGCCTTGCAGAAGGGCATTGCCGATGCCAACTACAACCCTTGGATTGGTGTCGCCCCCTGGAATCTCCATGAGGTCATTGATTACGTTCTTGAGACAAATATAGGGAACGTGTTCTGCGGCTTCATAATGAACTGGGATTCGTTTGATGGTATGAGCCCGGAGGATCAGCAAGTGCTAGACGAGGTCGCAAAAGAGGCCTTTGGTCTTATCGTTAAGGGATATGAAGATGTTGCCCAAGCCGGCAAGGATGCATTCTTAGCGAAAGGCGGCACGATCATCCCCATGCCAGAGGATGACTTTGCTTTTCTCAATGAAGCCTTTGCTGGTTTGTGGAATGAGTGGATTGCTGATATGGAATCTCAGGGAATTCCCGCGACAGAGGCCTGCAACGCTATGTATGGGATTCTCGAGGATCTCGGCGTTCAGACACCGGCTATCGGATACCAGCCCTAGATGATTGATTCCACGAAAATGGCCCTACAGAAGGGGTTCGAGGCAGGGGGGCCGAAGTCAGCGGTGTCTAGAACACCGTCGACCAGGAGGCCACGATGCACGCCGACCTCGACGCCCTCTGCACCTTCGTTTATTGCACAGCCGATGATCTTTTGCCAGAAGGAAGAAGGAACGCGCGAAGGCAGACGACTGATGCTGAGATCGTCACCCTGGCGGTGGCCCAGGCCATCATGGGGGAGCCGTCCGACCGGCGCTTCCTTAGAAGGGCGAAGCGCACGCTTTCCCATCTCTTTCCTAACATCCCGAATCAGTCCGGCTACTTCAAACGTCGGCGTCGTCTCGCTCCGTACCTCTCCTGGCTGCTGGTCATCTTTTGCGAGCAAAGCCCCGGTTTCTACGACGATCTCCTGCTTATCGACTCCACCCCGGTCGAGTGCGGTCGAAGCCGGGATACGGCGCTTCGCTCCGCACTTTCGGACATCTGTGACTACGGGTACTGCGCTTCTCACTCCCGCTACTTCTGGGGCGTCAGGCTGCATGCCATCTTCGCCACTGACGGTACTCCCCGGGCCCTTGAAATCGCCTCTCCCAAAAAAGACGAACGAGAGGTCGGGGTCGAACTCCTCAAGAGCTGCCGTCGGGAAGGCAGGGAGATGCTGCTCTGCGACAAGGGCTACGCGGGCAAAGAGTTCGCCGCGGCCGTTACCGCCCTTGAGGCAACGGTGGTCAGGCCCAGACGCAAGGACGAACCCGGGCAAGGTCCGCATCTTGCCCCGATTCGTCAGCGCATCGAGTCGATCTTCTGGACCTGCAAGGATGTCCTCGCCCTGGAGCGTCACCGTGCTCGCAGCCTCCCTGGTCTCAAAGAGCGCATATTGCAGCGCTTTCTCTGTCTTGCCGCCTGTATCAGCCTCAACTACCAACTGGGTCGTCCCAGCCGCTCCTTGGTCGACTACTACGGGTAGTGGCGTGGAATCAATCATCTAGTTGGCTGCTGCAAGCACCCAGAGCTAGCGGCGCGAGTATCGAATAGCCTCGGACTTGTGGTGAGTATGATACCTACCCTTCAGACTCATAGGGCAAGGGCTGCTCACCACAAGTCGGCGCTCAGAAAAGCGAGGTGTCGATAGAGCGATGGACAGATCGCCCAATGAACCGCAGACCCCAGTTGGCCGGGCCCTGGTGGCTACCGAGAAGGTGTTCCGAGGCGTGGCCCTGGTTCTCATCTTCCTGATGATGCTATTGGGATTTCTCGATGTTGTGTTGCGTTACTTTTTCAACGCACCCATATTGGGAGTTAAAGAATTACAGACGATACTACTACCGGTCGTGACCGCATTAGCTCTAGCTGGGACACAGTTCGACAAGGCTCATATAAGAGTTGAGCTATTGTACGATAGATTTCCCAGGAGAGTGCAGCGTGTTCTCGACTATGTTGCGCTTATTCTTCCACTTACAATATGGATCTTGATCGCATGGCGCTCTATTGTTACCGGCAATAGCTACATGGCCAGTAATCGAACACTCAATTTGGTCTCTATACCGATAGGATATATTCAGTATATTGCTGCAATCGGAGCGGCGCTTTTATGCCTTGAAATGTTACGCCAGATAATCTGCCTATTGATAGGACACAGTGGAAAGGCGGAGAACGCGTGAGCCCCTTTCTGATAGGTGTCATAAGCCTGGTTGCCGTAGTTGTGCTTATGATGGCAGGTATACCCATCGCATTTTCTTTTCTGATTCCGGGATTTGTCGGGATTGTATTTATCGTCGGGCTAGACTCCAGCTGGTCTGTCCTGGGTACGGCAATCGTGTCGAATGCCAGCAAGGAAATGCTCGTCGCCATCCCGTTGTTTGTCTTGATGGGCTACTTCGTCTTGGTATCAGAGCTAGGGGATGACATATACAGAGCTGCATACAAATTCCTGGGCCGCATGCCGGGTGGATTGGCGCAGGCTACAACAATGGCCTGCGCGGGATTTGCGGCATGCACCGGAGATTCGCTTGGTGCCGCAGCCACAATGTCGTCGATATCGTACCCGCACTTGGAGAAGTACGGATACGACAAGAGACTGGCGAGCAGCTGTGTGTCCGTGGGCGGGACGCTGGGCATACTGATCCCTCCCAGCATTCCCATGATCACCTATGGGTACCTGGCGTCAGTATCAACGGGATCCTTGTTTATTGCCGGAATCATTCCAGGCATCATCACTATGCTTGCGTTGATGGCGGTGATATTCATATGGTGCTTGCGAAATCCACGTGTTGCACCTAAGCCGACGGAACGATTCACCTTGGTGGAGAAGCTTCGATCGGTAAATGGGGGCGTCTGGGGTGTTCTCGCTCTGTTCCTTCTCATCATTCTGGGCCTGTACTTCGGAGTGTTCGCACCTTCAGAGGCGGGTGCGGTGGGCGCCATGGGAGCCTTTGTGATCACCGTGGCGAGAAGGAAGCTGACGAGGAAGACCTTAGTGAGCGCCTTGAAAGGCGCATGCGAAATCACCTGCTATTTGTTCACCATGGTCATTGGCGCGATGGTGCTGCAAACCTTGCTCATCATGGCTGGCTTCTCGGCGATGATGGAAGAGTATCTGGGGGGCCTGAATGTATCGGGATATGTTGTATTAGGTATTGTTATCATTATTTGGCTTATTATGGGCATGTTTATGGATCAACTGGCGGCCCAGTTTTTGACAGTCCCGATATTCGCGCCGATTATGGCTATGTATGGATTTGATCTTGTCTGGTTTGGGGTTATTTCTATCGTATGTGCGGAGATTGGAATTATATCTCCACCAGTGGGCATGAATGTATTTATAGTTTCGGGAGTTACCAAGGTGCCCGCAGGTACCATTTTCAAAGGAATAATATGGTTTGTTATTGCTTTGCTTGCAGTAATATTGCTTCTCACGATTTTTCCGGAACTGGTGACCTGGTTGCCCAGCATGATGATGAAGTGAGTCTGTACTCTATACATCATGAAGAGGAACATGTGCTGGTTAGTGATTGTATGAGGAGACGCATTTGAACCAAATACATCAGTTCGAGTTGGGAGCCTCCAATCTCTTTCTCATCACAGGAGGCAGGCCGGTCTTGGTTGACACCGGCACGGGCGGCGGCCCGGACGAGTTTCGGTCCATATGCCGGTCCTGCGGACTGGAACCGAGTGACATCGAGCTGATTGTCATCTCTCATGAGCACGCAGACCACTTTGTGAATCTTGAGTGGATGCAGAAGATGACGGGGGGAGCTCCTGTGGTATGTCACAAGGCAGCCGGAAGATTTCTAGAAGAGGGTCTCGCGCCGCAGGTGGTCGCCCGCAACGAGATAGGCGAGGAGGCAATCAAGTCGCCTCCGGCCCTGGGGCGGATACCCAAAGTGCGGCCGGACATCACGTTTGAAGGCAAGTTCGATCTGCGAGCCTACGGGATAGACGGAGAGATAGTGTCTACACCGGGCCACTCGGAGGGGTCTACTGCCATCATTTTGGATAGTCGGGAGGCCATCGTGGGAGACACGGTACTGCGGCGCCACGGCGGTGAGGAGGTAGTGGTGGCCTTTCTCGCCACCGATACCGTCGCTCTTCGCAACAGCGTGGCTCTGCTCCTATCGAGGGTTGACACCTTCTACTGCGGCCACGGAGGACCATACGGACGAGATGAAGTCAAAGCCGCCCTGGAGCGAGATCATTCCTGGTGAACGCGGCCGGGCACACAGAAGTTAGAGAGGCGAAATTAATGGACCTGAAAAACGCAAGGATCGAGAGACTGCGCACCCAAGCCCTATCCGTGCCGGAGATCTGTGCGGAAAGAGCTTGGTACATGACCGAGTCCTATAAGGACACTGAGGGCCAGGAGGTCATTATCAGGCGGGCTAAGGCCTTGGCTCACATTCTGGACCAGATGACCATCACCATATACGACGGGGAGCTGATTGTGGGAAACACCACCAGTAAGCCCCGTGGTTCCTTTCTGATTCCTGAGATCCAGTGGGAGTGGTATCTGGAGGAAATGGACACGATGTCCGAGCGTCTGTGGGATGCCTGTCAGCCCGTGGGGGAGCAGGAGAAGGCGAGGATGAGGGAGTGTCTTCCGTACTGGAGGAACATGTGCACCTGGGACAAGGTCCGCCACGCGTGGCCGGAGACTGCCGGGATGCTCAATGGTGAGGTCTTCATGATCCACACCTCCTCCATGAGCGGGCAGCACTTCGGGCACAACGTACTGGATTACCAGTGGATCTTTGCCAAAGGGCTAAGAGGGCTGATCCAAGAAGCCGAGGAAGCTCTGGCGGCTCTGATCCCGGTATCGTTCAAGGACATCCGCAGGCATGCGGCCCTCAGGGCTTATATCATCGTTATGGAGGCGGTTGTCAGGTTTGCCCGCAGGTATTCCGAACGTGCGCTTGCTATGGCGCGCAATGACGGAGATCCCCAACGCAAGGAAGAGTTGCTTCGTATCGCCGCGACCTGCTCCAAGGTTCCGGAGTATCAGCCCGAAACGTTCTACGAAGCGCTGCAGGCGACTCACTTGCTCTATGTTGCCTCGCGGATCGAGGCCTATGCGCCAGGTGTTAGTATCGGGCGGCCGGATCAGTATCTCTATCCATATTACAGGCGGGACTTGGAGGCGGGGATCCTAACCCGCGAAGAGGCTGTCGAGCTTCTGGCCCTCATGTTCATAAAGACGAATGATCTTGCCTGTTTGATGGCGGAATCGACTGCTGAATTCTTGGGAGGATTTCCTACTCTTGCCAACATCACCGTAGGCGGCGTGACACCAGAGGGCAAAGATGCGGTCAACGAGCTCACCTATCTGTTCATGGAAGCAGAGGAGGCTGTTGGGCTGACTGCAGAGGAGATTGTTGTCCGTGTGGGCAGGAGTAATCCTACCGAGTTTCTGCTACGTGCCTGTCAGTTGGCACTCAATCTCAAGGGTAAGATCAAGTTCATCGGCGACACAACCGGGATCAATCAGCTTCTCTCCGACGGCAAGCCGCTGGAAGCGGCGAGGGATTTTGTGGTTTTAGGATGCTCCACACCCAACAGCCCGGCGAAATCCCATGATATTACAAGCGGCAGTCTCAACGCTGCATATATTCTTGAGCTGGCTCTTAATGACGGAGTCAGCCGTACTACCGGTGAGCAAATTGGTCTACGTACCGGGGATCCGAGGGATTTTGCCAGCTTCGAACGGGTCTGGGAGGCCTATAAGAAACAGGCCGAATACATCATGACCCATGCGACCATAGCCCGGAACATCGATCGGCAGATCTATGCGCAAAACGTTCCCATTCCTCTCAATTCAGCCATGACGCCCGCCTGCTTTGAGTCGGGAGTCGATCTTGTCACTGCGGGTGAAGTTATGCCGGCTACAGAGGGTCTTGGTGTGGTCGGTGCAGTAAACGTTGGCAACTCTCTTGCGGCCATCAAGAGGATGGTCTTTGACGATGAGAAAGTGACCATGGCTCAGGTGATCAATGCCTTAGACAAGGACTTTGAGGGGCAAGAGGAGATCCGTCACTTGCTGTTGTCGGCTCCCAAGTTCGGCAACGACGATGATTACGTCGATCTGTTGGTCAAGGATGTGCTTGAGCATGCATCCGAGTTTCTCGGAGAAATGCCCGGCATCGCGGGCAGCAAACACACAGTGTCTTCCATGTCGGGCACGGGCAATCTGGTTATGGGAAGCAAGGTCGGGGCGCTTCCGGACGGACGCCCCGCCGGAATGCCTCTGGCCGAGGGCGGTATCTCGCCCTCTCAGGGCACGAACACCAGTGGAGCCACAGCTACCATGAACTCGGTGGCCAAGCTTGATCACACCAAGATTTCCGGTGGGTCAGTATTCAACATGCGTTTCAACCCCGAAGCTGTTGATACACCAGAAAAACTAAAGAAGTTCGCGAGCCTCCTTCTCACCTACTGTGAAAAGGGCGGTTATCACGTTCAGTTCAATTTCTTGAGTGCAGACACCTTGCGGGACGCGCAAAGACATCCGGAACTCTACCGTGATCTGTTGGTACGAGTGGCGACGTGGAGTGCGTTCTTCGTTGAGCTCAGCGGGAAGGTTCAGGACGACATCATAGCCCGGATTGAGTTTCAAGCGGTTTAGGCGAGGCGAGGTCAAGGAGCAAACGGCATGGCATCAGAAGAACGGGGTCTTATCTTCGACATCGTCCACGGATCCTTCGTAGATGGGTATGGCATTCGTACCACGGTGTTCTTCAAGGGCTGCCCCCTTCGATGCATTTGGTGCTGTAACCCTGAAGGGCAGTCAGCAAGACCGGAGATCAAGTTGAGTCTCTCGAAGTGCACGGGATGCAACCGTTGCATTGAGATCTGTCCAACCGGAGCGATTAAAGAGAAGGACGACAAGATCGCGCTAGATAGAAGTCTTTGCGATTTATGCGGGGAGTGCATCAACGTCTGTTACGAAGGGGCTTTGGACTGGTTTGGCCGGTACTACACGGTACAAGAGGTCTACGAGAATGCGATGAAGGACGCCGAGTACTACCGCAACTCGGAGGGTGGTGTGACCCTGGGAGGCGGCGAAGCCACCATGCAACCTGCATTCGCCCTTGCCTTGATGAGGAAGCTCCAATCCGACGGCATTCATGTCGCCATCGATACCTGTGGCTATGCCCTCACCAAGGGAGCTTTTCAGGTCCTGGCAGAAGCAGACTTACTACTCTACGACATCAAGGGCCTTGATCCCGAGAGGCACCTTAAGGATACGGGCGTGAGCAACCGGGTAATCGTAGAGAACCTGCGCAAGTTGGGAGATATGCGTAAGCCCATCATCATTCGTTTGCCGCTAATTCCCAGGCATACGACCGATGAGCAGACGCTCAAAGCGGAAGCCGAATTCATCGCGGGTATCCCCTCAGTTGAGAGGATTGATCTCATTCCTTATCACAATTACTCAACGGCTAAGTATGAGCAGCTAGGCAGAGTCTACCCGCTCACGGAGCCACTTCTGTCCGAGGAAGAGGTGGAAAACATCAGACAGCTGTTCGCCTTACGGAATTTGCCCGTGCAGGTGGGCGGCTGATTGCAGCGCTTCGATAGGTCTTGGTGAAGGGAGAGCCATGCATTCAGGTGATGGCGCAGAGTGGATTAGTCTGAACAACGGCGTGCCCATGCCGCAAATCGGACTGGGTATGGCCTGCATTGAACCCGGCGAGGAGCTTGATGCCGTCATTCCGGCCGCGATTGAAGCCGGATATCGACTTTTTGACAACGCGCCGTTGTATGGAAATGAGGCGGAGGTTGGTGCAGCACTGCGGGCGGTGGGTATTCCGCGCGAGCAGTTGTTCCTGAGCAGCAAACTGCCCAACTCCAAACACAAGTATGAAGATGCCCTGAAGGCTTTCGGCGAGAGCTTGAAGCGCTTGGGCACGGATTATCTGGATCTCTACCTGGTTCATTGGCCGGTTCCTGCTCAAGGTCTGTATTTGGAGGCTTGGAAGGCGCTGGAGAAGCTCTATAACGAGGGCTTGGTCCGGGCAATAGGAGTGTCAAATTTCCTTGAACATCATGTGGAAAAGCTACTAGCTTCTTGCGAAGTCAGGCCGGTAATCAACCAAGTCGAGTGCAATCCCTACTTAGGAATGGCCCGGCTTCGCCAGTACTGCCTATCCCAGGGGATCGTGCCGGAGTCCTGGTTCCCCCTGGGAGGCCCCGCAGTGCCTCTCAAAGGATCTTCCCCTGACAAGGTCCTATTGGAGGATCCGGTTCTGGCGGAGCTTGGGAGCAAGTACCAAAAAACCGTAGCTCAGATCGTACTTCGCTGGCATGTCCAATCGAACATCATCCCGGTGCCGAAGACGTCCAAACCCGAGCGCTTAGTTGAGAATATCGACATCTTTGACTTCTGCATTTCCGATGAGGATATGGGCCGATTGGACGCCTTTGACTATGGCCGTCGGTGCGGTCCGCATCCGGACGAGTGTAACGATTTGTTCTGACTCATTAAGACAATAAGTTGTCCCCTGTCACGCGCGCTGCGAAGGGGCGCGGGCGTTAGAGGGGGCCTAGAAGCCTACAAGGGTGAGTCCTCAGAACCTGCGCCGATTCGCAAGTCCGGTCAGCTGATGGTGCCCCACACGGGTGAGGCAGTGGGATGACCATGGAGGTAGTAAAGGAGTTAGCCATGACAGATCTTGAGGCGAGGATGGGAGCCTTGGAGCGGAGAATCGCCCGCCAAGAGGCCCATACGGCCATTCAGAACATCTTCGGCCACTACGAGACCATACACACCCCCATGAGCATGTACCGCACTCCTGAGGTCTTTGCTCTTACGATGACCGACGTGTCTATGGAGGTGTCTGATTGGGGACGGTGGGTAGGGGCTGATGCCGTCACCTATTTGTTCGGGACAGTGATGAAGGAGGAGCTGATCGGAACCATGTTTGTGCATACCCTGGCCACTCCGATCATCGAGGTTGCCGGTGACTGCCAGACCGCGCGAGGTATCTGGGCTTCTCCCGGATATGAGACTCAGATTTCCGCCTCAGGTCCTCAAGGTTTTTGGTGTTGGGGGAGCTACTCCGCCGACTTCATACTGGAGAGCGGGAAGTGGAAGGTCTGGCACCTCAAGTGGTGGCGCACATTCAGGTGCGATTACCACAAGTGCTGGACCGATGATTGGCAGAGTGTTATGACCGGGACTCCCAAGAAGCATGAATATAGGCCGGAACCCTGCACGTTCTTTCATCCCTACGATCCCAAGACCCAACGGTGGCCGTTCCCGTACACGCCACAGCCGTATGAAACGTGGGACGGTGATAACAAGATGGACTGGGCGTTTGGTCCGTACAAGGAGGAGTATTTCGCGACCCATACGCCCACATCGGAATTTGAATTTGCCCACGGTAAGCCGTGCGGTGTGATCAGCAACAACTTCTCGGCGGAATCCCGTCCAGCCGCAGATTAGGGTGTGGACTCGAAAATCGGTGGAGAGGTGACTTTGAGAAGCCGTCCACTGGCAGTGTAAAGGTGATGCTCATGGAATTTGAAGTACTGAACCCCTGTGGAGATGTTGAGCCACTGCAGACGGTTGGACTGAACCAACGAGTGGCAGATCTCAACCAAGCCACCATCGGCCTCTTCACGACGTTCAAAGAGCACTGGGTTCTGATTCTGGAAGAGATTGCAAAACAGCTGAAGCAGCGTTACCCAGGGGCCAAGTTCACCAGCTTTCAGTACGTGGAAGATCTGAACTGCTATACGCAAGTGGCGGAACTCGCGAAGGATCTGGAGAGACGGCCCCAGTTTGAGGAATGGCTGAAGGATGTGGACACCGTCATCGTGGCCAACGCGGACGCCGGTTCCTGTACGCTTTATCTCGCCTACAACGCCACACTCCCGGAACGCCTGGGCAAGCCGACGGTGCTTACCGTGGCCGGGCAGTACATTGACCTGGCCAAGCGTGCCGCTGAACTACGGGGTGTCCCGGCTCTGCGCTGTGTGAAGCTCGACATCCTCGATCTTGCCTTTGAGCCGGACATCGAGCATTGGGTGGATGTCGTGATCCCGGAGCGGGTAAGCGCGATGCTGGATGAGTTGATCGAGGCGCTTACCAGCCCGGTGGGCTCAGAGGAGGCGGCCGCACCGACTCCCGTCCCGAGCGGCTCCCGGGTGGCCATGAGCGGTACTCTGAGTGAAGTCAACAAGTACTACTACCGCCAGGGATGGGCCTACGGCATGCCCATTATGCCTCCCACCGAGGAGGCGGTCATGGAGATGCTCACCGGTACGGACCTGCCACCGGAGCATGTTGTTGCCGTTCTGCCTCCTATCATGGGCAAGGCAACCGTGGAGAAAATCGCCATAAACGCGGTCATGGCCGGTTGTCTACCCACTCATCTGCCGGTTGTCATAGCTGCGATTGAGGCCATAGCAGATCCACGCTCTTGGGTAGAGGCTTACACCTGCAGTAATGCCTCCTGGGCGCCTCTGCTCATGGTTAACGGACCGATTCGAGCGGACCTCAATCTCAACGGCGGACCGGCCGTCTTCAGTCCATATCGGAAGGCAAACGCCGCCATCGCCCATGCAGTCGGGTTGGTGGTCATGAATATCGCGGGCATCAAAGTCAACCGTGAGGACCTGGCCATCTTCGGCCACGAGGGCCGCTTCGGGATGTGCATCGCTGAGAACGAGGAAGAATCACCATGGGAGCCGATGCACGTCTATTACGGCTTCGACAAAGACGACAGCGCCGTGAGTGTTATGTGGCCGAACAGCCGCCAATTCAGCATTCTGCCCGAAGACGAAGGTGCCATTCTTCAAATCATGTGCGATAGCATCCCGGCATTTGGTGTTGACCCAGGCTGCACTACAGTTATGACTCCTAAGCTCGCACGCTATCTGGACTCCCGTGGGTATTCGCGCAAGACCATGGTCGAGTATCTGGTGGAGTACGCTCGGATTCCTGCGAGCAAGCTCAATGTGCGCTGGATGATCGGTCACCATCACGAGCCCAAGACAGTGCCGCTACCAGCTGAATCGACACGGACAGTACGTAAGTTCTGGTCAGATCTGCATCTGCCCATCATCGTAGCCGGTGGCACCGGAGTGGCATTGGCCTTCTATGGCGGCGGGGGAGATCACGGCGGACCGGTAACGGCCAAGATCCGGCTTCCGGAGAACTGGGACGAACTCGTAGAGCGGTACGGCGATTACGAGACCGAAATTGATGACGCGCTGGATGGGGGAAAGGTATGAGTGCACGGGTTCCTGAAGAGCTGGACGGCGATGTGCGGGCTTACTCTGTCGATACAGCTGCCGAAAGGACGGTCACCAAGACTATAGGTTTCATAGGCTTCAATCGGGACTCCAATTCTGTGGAGGTGGATGTACGGGAGGGTCGCCTGATACGTATTCGTCCCCTGCATTTCGACGCCCGTTACACTCGGGAGGAGCTTGGGCCCTGGCAGCTCAATGTGAGAGGCCGGATTCTTGGTGCCTCAACCAAGTCCTTGGTGTCTCCGCTCAGTCTTACCTATAAGAAGCGCATCTACTCTCCCAACCGGATCCCCTATCCGCTCAAGAGGGTCGACTGGGATCCCGACGGAGAAAGAAATCCCCAAAACCGGGGCACAAGCGGCTACGAGCGGGTTTCCTGGGATGAAGCTCTGGACATCATTGTCTCTGAGCTTACCCGGATCAAGGAACGTTATGGCATGTCGGCGGTACTCTCGCAGTCCGACGGGCATGGGGAAACCAAGCTCGTCCACGCTTCTCATGGCTGCACCAAGAGGCTATTGGACCTATTGGGTCCCTCTACCTGGCAGCACCGCAACCCGGACAGCTGGGAGGGTTGGTACTGGGGAGCTAAGCACGTCTGGGGTATGGACCCAGTAGGACAGATGCTCACCCAGTCAAACGTCATCCCCGATATCGCGGAGCACTCCGGTATGGTGCTCTTTTGGGGCTGCGACCCGGAGACCACCCCTTGGGGATTCGACGGGCAGATGGCGAGCCGTGTCTGTTACTGGTTGAGCGATCTGGGCATAAGATCGGTCTACATCTGTCCCGATCTCAATTACGGAGCCGCGGTACATGCCGATAACTGGATTCCCATCCGACCCAACACCGACGCTGCTCTGCAGCTGGCCATCGCCTACGTCTGGATACACGAAGGCACCTACGACCAGCAGTACTTAGACAGCCACGCCGTGGGTTTCGAGAAGTTCCGGGCTTACGTTCTAGGGGAGGAAGATGGTGTGGCCAAGACCCCTGACTGGGCGGCTCCGATAACCGGGGTCAAAGCCCGGGTAATCAAGGCTCTGGCCCGCGAGTGGGCGTCCACCCCTACCTCCATTGCTCATGGCAACGGTGGCTGCTACATAAGAGGACCGTATGCCACCGAGCCCGGACGGCTCGAGGTGGTCCTTCTCGCCATGCAGGGCTTGGGGGCGCCGGGCCGTCACCAAGTGAAGATGCTGGAGTGGGGACTGTTCGGCGACCAGAACGATCTCTCCGCTGTAGCCAATCCGCCTCTGCCTCGCCCGGTAGTCTTTCCGAGCGTTATGGCGGCTAACTGTGGGTGGGGCCCAAGCGGCGCAGTAGAAGACTGGCCGTTTGTCCCCAAAGATCTTATCCATGACGCGCTTAACAGTGAGCACATCGAGTGGTACGGGAAGACCCTGGCCCGCACCCCCACCGAAGACCAGTTCGTGAAGTACTCCTACCCCATGGAGGGTTGCTCTGAGATCCACATGATCTGGACGGACTCTCCCTGCTGGATCACCTGCTGGAACGACAGTAATGCGTATATCAAAGGGCTGCTGAGCCCCAAGGTGGAGTTCATACTGGCCCAGCAACCCTGGATGGAGAACGACTGCCAGTTTGCCGATCTGGTGCTACCGGTCAGCACTAAGTTCGAAAGCAAGGACATCGCCGCAGACACCATGAACGGGAGTGTGGCCGCCCTCATCTATGACGACCAGGCCATCGAGCCCAGGGGCGAGGCCCACAGCGACTACGAAATCTGCTGCATGATTGCCGAGCGGCTCGGATTGCTTGACAAGTACACGGGTGGCAAAAGCGTAGATGAGTGGATCAAGGCAGGCTTCGACGGCTCTGGTGTCCAGGACATGACCACATTCGAGGAGTTCAAGGACAAGCGCTACTTCGTAGCTCCTACGGCAGATGACTGGAAAGATCATCCGGTGGGCCTGGCCGAGTTCTATGCCGACCCGGAAGGCAGTCCGCTTAGCACACCGTCCGGCAAGCTTGAGATCTACTCCGAGCGTCTGGCGACCATGTTCCCAAATGATGAGGAACGACCGCCTCTACCCAAGTGGATACCCTACGGGGAATCACACCACGAGAGTCTGGAGCACCCTCGGTCTAAGAGCTATCCCTTGCTGCTTATCTCCAATCACGGCCGCTGGCGGGTGCATGCCCAGCATGACGACGTCACCTGGCTTCGGGAGATCGAGACATGCAAGATCACCGGTCCCGATGGTTACGGCTATCAGCCGGTCTGGATCAATCCCGCCGACGCCAAGAAGAGGCATATCAAGCACGGGGACATTGTGAAGATTTACAACGATCGGGGAGCGGTGCTCGCCGGTGCCTATGTTACCGAACGTATAGCCCCTGATAGCCTCTCGATTGATCACGGAGCTCGCTATGACCCCATCGTAGTGGGTGAGCTCGATCGCGGTGGAGCCATCAATACCATCACCCCTCACAACACCACCTCCAAGAACACCACGGGGATGGCGGTCGGCGGCTTCTTGGTGGAAGTCGAGCCCGTCGATCTAGAAGAACTAAGACAGGCCCATCAGGAGGCTTTTGCGCGTCCCTACCACGCCGGCGCCGGTCTGTGTGTAGAACGGGTGATCGACAAAGGAGGCAGGAAGTGAAGACGCTTATAGTCGATCTTACCCGCTGCAACGGCTGCTACAACTGCCAGCTGGCCTGTAAGGACGAGCACGTGGATAACGACTGGTCTCCTATCGCCAAGCCTCAGCCGGACACAGGTCAATTTTGGCTCAAGATAAGCGAGTACGCCCGTGGAGTCCTGCCTCGGGTGCGGGTCTGCTATCAGCCGGTCATGTGTCAGCACTGCGCCGATGCACCGTGCATATCGGTGTGTCCGGTTGAAGGGGGTATCTACCGACGCGAGGATGGAGCGGTGATCATCGATGCTGAGAAGTGTACTGGCTGTGGCGCGTGCGTGGATGCTTGTCCCTATGGAGCTGTCTACTTCAACGAGGAACTGCACATAGCTCAAAAGTGCACGCTCTGCGCCCACCTGCTCGATAGGGGTTGGAAGGAGCCGCGTTGTGTGGATGCCTGTCCCACGGATGCCCTGGTATTCGGTGAGGAAGAGGAGCTTCAAAGTCTCATTGAGCGAGCGGAGGTTCTGCATCCTGAGTATAAGACCAATCCCCGAGTCCACTATATCGGTTTGCCCAAACCGTTCGTGGCTGGCGCTGTCTATGACGCCAAGAACGATGAGGTAGTCAAAGGGGCGATCCTCACTCTTGAGGCGAAAATTCCTGGGACTACCTACACGGGGACCACCGATGGGTTCGGTGAGTTCACGCTGCGTGACGTGAGTCCCGGAATATACACTTTGATGGTCTCGGCCCCAGGGTTTGATGTGAAGGAGATCTCCGGAATCGATGTCACGAGAGAAGTCGATCTGGGAGATATCCCTTTGGGCGAGTGAGAATTGCCCGACTGGCGCCTTCGACTGAGGTCTCACCGCTGATCCGGTCCGGTCGGTGAAGCAAGAAGACCCAGGAATCGGTGGGCAGTGAGATCGGTTGAGATATTGAACCGAAACCACTGTCTGCCCCGAGTTCTCATCAAGAAAGGAGAGGGGCAAGATGACTGAGGAGCGCCGTTGCCCGGGTAAGGACGCAGGCCAGCAAGTACACCTACGAAGGCAACGTCCATGTCACCGTGAAAGGCGGCGGCTATCGCAGTCGGGTATCTGATATCTTAAACGAAGGTTCCCAGTTCTTGGCTCTCACCGACGTTACGGTGAGGGAAGCTGGCGCCAGCGCGACCGCGATGTTCACCCACTACGTCATCTTGCTTCGCAAGGGCGATATCATGTTTGTGGAGCCTCTTTCCTGAGGCTCTGCCCCTCCTCTCGCTAGATCCTCACCCAGAGGATCCGCGTGCCCCTCGGCCGGGTAACAACTGGGTGTCCCAAGAAGGTCGCCTCCAGGTATACACTGGACGACATCGCAGCGTACCCCGTGATGGGCCGCAAGGTGTCAAAGACGCAGAAGGGAGGTGCCTGCGGGCTTAATTTCGATGCAAAGCGGCGCAGTCGGTTGGGACTCAGCCCGGACACGCCCCGGCCAAGGCAGATGTGGATGGAGGCAAGGATGGGGGAGAGCAGGAACCTGCTGGAAGTAAAACTAGGCACGTTCGACCCTGAACTCGATGCGCTCATCCGCGATGAGATGCAGCGTAATGAGGAGACCATCAACCTAATCGCCTCCGAGAACTACCCGCCCAAATCGGCCATGAAGGCCATAAGCTCCATGCTCTCCGGCGTCTACAGCGAAGGCTATCCCGGAGAACGCTACTACCGCGGCCTGGCCAACATCGATAAGATCGAATCCCTGGCCCGGCAAAGAGCCAAAGAGGTCTTCGGCGCCGAGCACGTAAACGTGCAGGCACTCTCCGGATCCGGGGCCAACATGGCCGCCTATCTTGCTCTTCTTGAAATAGGTGACCCTATCCTTAGCATGGATATCGATGCCGGCGGGCACCTCAGCCACGGGGCCAAGGTGAGCGTGGTCTCCAAGTTGTTTCGAGTGACCCAGTACGGCGTCGATGCCCGCACCGGTCTTCTTGACTACGAGCACATCCGAGCCCTCGCCCAAAAAGTGCGGCCCCGGCTGATCATCTGCGGGGCCAGCGCCTATCCGCGCACTATCGACTTCGCCCGTTTCCGGGATATCGCCCAGGAAGTGGGGGCCTACCTGCTGGCCGACATGGCCCACATCGCCGGCCTGGTAGCGGCAGGGGAGCACCCCAGTCCGGTCCCCTACTGCGACATCGTAACCACCACCACCCACAAGACCCTGCGCATGACCCGGGGCGCCCTTATCCTGTGCCGAGAAGAGCACGCCGCCCGGGTGGACCGGGCCGTCTTTCCCCTTCTGCAGGGTGGTCCCCATCAGGCCAACATCGCCGCCATTGCCGTGGGTCTTAAGCATCTTAAGACTCCCGAGTACAAGACTTACATCCGAAGCGTGCTCGCCAATGCCCGGGTCCTTGCCGCTGAACTTACCGAGCGGGGACTGAAAGTAGCCACCGGCGGCACGGATAACCACCTATTGCTGGTCGATCTCACCTCCCAGGGCATCGACGGCGACCGGGCCTCGATCCTTCTGGAGGAGGCCAACATCATCGTCAACAAGAACCGCATCCCCGGCGATACAGGGACGGCCACCAAACCCTTCGGCATCCGTCTGGGAACCCCGGCCTTAACCAGCCGGGG
>Ga0209510_1001969_pt1 | contig 21939 bp, 10 predicted proteins | sample BiotimSIPDNA_FD_185749 | JGI IMG/M metagenome (GOLD analysis project Ga0209510, IMG submission 185749) | Anaerobic biogas reactor microbial communites from Washington, USA - Biogas_R1 time_0 SIP DNA (SPAdes) (version 2) | ecosystem: Engineered > Bioreactor > Anaerobic > Unclassified | place...
AGTTGCCCAGGAGATCCACCTTGAACTTCTATTAATATCGTAAGTAATATTTTCTACATATTGGTAATAACCGTACAACGGTGACACATCATTTCTGATCGCGATCTTGCTAACTTTTACGTTACTAGCAGCCTCATAATCACTTATTGCCTTGTCTATGGTCAATGAAAAGTTTTTGTCTAATGCATTGGTGATGAACTGGTCTTCCCCCATTTTTTGGATTTTTACATAATTGATAGAAATAAAAAGTATGCAAATAATTAAGAGGTAATGAAGGACAATCTGATTCTTGTTATTTAAGCTGATAAAAATTATCGTCAGGGTAAAACAAGCAAACAGTGCAATTAAGGTTCGTGGAGCTGGCCAAAAACTTGGAGAAATGAAATGAGGGGCAAAGGTGATAATCAAAGAAATTGCCAGCATACACAGAAAAATTATCTTGTGAGGGTTTTTTAGAGAATCTGTTGCAAAAAAAGTGTACAACACAAAGGCAACCAATAGAAGAAAGAAGACAAGTAAGGTGTACTTTGGAAGTAAGCCGAGGCCTGAATTCCACAAGCGAGGTTGAATTCCCCACAATTTGATGATGTTTCCTTTAATGACTTTGAGTGTGAAAACTGCAGACCGTTCACTCATCGTTACACCAAACACTCTCCCTACAATCTTTGACATACCAATATTCAATAGTGAAGCTCCCAAAGCGATGGATAAAACATATGCTATACGGCTTAGTGTTATTTTCACCTTCGCGACATCCAATTCCCGGCAAATAAAACAAAAGGCGAAAATAACGAAAATTTCTACAAAAACCTGGTAAATGCCGATGGACAGGAAAAGGAAGAAAAGGGAAATTATCAACTTCAGTGGTTTGAACGATTGAACCTCATTAATGGCGATCACGCAGAAAAAGAGTCCTAATCCGATTCGATATGAGGATTCAGGAAACATAAACCATTCAGTAAAAAAAACTGAAATGACCGGGATATTGAAAGCCAAATTTACCAATATAAGTTGAAGAACCTCGGGTTTTTTGCAGAAGAAATTCGAGGACAGTATTGTTGTTGAAACACCTAATGATAAAATTAAAACAGCTGTGCTGACCCACTGATGGAGCACAATATTAATTCCAACCTTAGACAACAAAAAAGAAAAAAGCGCTCCTATAAATCTTCCATTCGAAATCTGATGATAAGGAAGACCATTTATGTCAAAAAAAGTTGAATATGAGTCATTCGAAAAGTGCGGCCGAAAGAAAAGGCCAAACGTAAGCAGGTAAATAACCAAGTTAAAGAAGAATAGCTTCTTAGGATTATTTAGCATTCTGATTACTTTTTTGATTGGAGGGTTATCCTCAGTTATAGATTTATTCATTTTTATAAAATTCTAAGTGTTTCTGCAAAATATCCGACCAGATGCTCCAAAATTCTCTTAACTGATAGGGTTTTCCAGAGAGACAACTGGTATGCCATGGTCAGAAATAATTGCCTCGTACCCATTCTTCACTTTTTCACAGTTATCAATTTTACTTCTTTTCGTTTCGATGTTTTGCTTTATCAATTCAAACGCTCTGTTAAATGTATCGACTACATTAAATTTCCTGTTTAACATCATTGCCTGCTCGAACAATTTATAAGTCGCATCGAAGACATAGATTCACTCTAATCCGTTATCTGTGTTTAGAACCGTACAGGATAACACCCAATGCTCATTAGAGATTGAATAACTCTTCTCAAATGTTTCCTTTCGAAAGAACGAAGCTTGTTTCGGAACAATAACCCCATTTTACCAGTGAAAAAGAAAACCACAAAGGTCATTCGGTAATATTATCATTTGACTTGACACGAAACAGCACAAGAGACATGATCACCCTTAATATGACATTGCTGTGTTACAATTACAAACAGATATCGTGAATTTAATCACACACTTTGTTCATGAAAATGATCGTTCGAATCATTCTATATGTATCGGAATTTATTGAAGGAATCAAAAAAATACCACCTAATAGAAAGGAAGCATAAAAATGGAAGAAACCAGACCGTATGTCTCATGGGAATTGATGGATTCATTTCTCACCGATGCCTTTGTTGGCTATGGAGTTCCGAGGGAAGACGCCGCAATTTGCGCGGACGTTCTGCTCGAAAGTGATCGCAGGGGAATCGAAAGCCACGGCTGTAATCGCTTCAAGCCTATTTATATCGACCGTATCGTAGCAGGGATACAAAAACCGGTTACCAAAATTGATATCCTTAGAGAAACAGCCACCACAGCCGTGCTGGACGCTAACGATGGCATGGGCATGATTGCGAGTCACAGAGCCATGGAAATGGCGATTGATAAAGCTCGCAGATATGGAATGAGCATGGTCGTCATTCGGAATTCGACTCATTATGGGATCGCTGGCTATTGGACAACCATGGCAACGAATGCCGGCATGATCGGTATGACCGGAACCAACGCCCGTCCCTCTATCGCACCAACATTTGGTGTGCAAAACATGCTGGGAACCAACCCGCTCACCGTCGGGTTCCCCACTGATGAGGATTTCCCGTTTATGCTTGACTGCGCAACCTCAATCGTCCAGCGCGGCAAGATCGAATATTATGCCCGAATTGGCAAAGACACCCCAGCAGGGATGGTTATCGGCTCAGATGGTAAACCAATGACAGACAGCGAGCAGATCCTGAAAGATCTTGTGTCAGGAGAAGCTGCCCTGGCACCGCTCGGTGGTATTGGCGAAGAGCTGGCAGGTTATAAGGGATATGGCTACGCAACAGTTGTAGAAGTTTTTTCTGCTGCTCTCCAGGCTGGCAGCTTCTTGCATCAGCTGAGCGGTATTGGCGAAAACGGCGAAAAGGTGCCCTTCCAACTAGGTCATTGGTTCATCGTCATCGATCCGGAAGCATTTATGGGGCTGGAAACCTTCAAAAAAATCACCGGGGAGATCCTGCGCGAGTTAAGAGCATCAAGAAAAGCCCCCGGGGCTGAACGAATCTATACCGCTGGAGAAAAAGAATACCTTGTCTGGCTTGATCGCAAAGACAAAGGAGTCCCCATCGGCGAAGCTGTTCAAAAAGAAATCCTGACTGTTCGTGATGCTCTCGGTCTGGATTATAAATTCCCGTTTGAGGAATAAACATGAATTACGCCGAAGAATCATTGAAAAAACACCGGGAATGGCGTGGCAAGATCGAGGTTGTAGCCACTGTGCCGGTCAAAAACAGGGAAGACCTGTCCCTTGCATATACGCCCGGCGTGGCACAACCCTGCCTTGAAATCCAGAAAGATGTCAATCTGAGCTACGAGTTGACACGACGATGGAATATGTGTGCAGTCATCACAGACGGCAGCGCAGTCTTGGGTCTGGGTGATATCGGACCCGAAGCTGGTATGCCAGTGATGGAAGGGAAGTGTGTCCTTTTTAAATCTTTTGCTGAGGTTGATGCCTTCCCGCTCTGCATCAAGACTAAAGATGTTGATGAAATTGTCGAAACGATTTACCAAATCAGTGGTTCTTTTGGCGGCATCAACCTGGAAGATATCGCATCTCCTCGCTGTTTCGAAATCGAGGAAAAACTAAAGCAAAAATGCGATATACCGATTTTTCACGACGACCAGCACGGCACTGCCATCATCACCCTGGCAGGGCTTACCAACGCCCTGAAAGTGGTTGGTAAGAAGAAAGAAGATGTAAAAATTGTCTTTTCAGGTGCTGGAGCTGCTGGTACTGCCATCGCGAAGCTGCTTCTTTCAGACGGTTTTCAGAATATCACGATGACAGACAAGCATGGTGTGGTCTATCCGGGAAGAATTGTGGGTATGGATCCCTACCTGGAGGAGCTTGCTGCGAAAACAAATCTGGATAAACGAACCGGTTCGCTCGGCGATGTGCTTGGAGGTGCAGATGTATTCATTGGAGTCTCTGCGCCAGGTGTTCTAAACACCGAAATGGTTAAAACGATGAACGATAACGCTATCGTATTCGCCTGCGCCAACCCCACCCCAGAGATTTTCCCCGATGATGCCAAAGCTGGAGGTGCCCGGGTTATATCAACCGGCAGGAGTGATTATCCAAACCAGATTAATAATGTGCTGGCGTTTCCCGGAGTTTTCCGAGGGGCGTTCGACGTACGCGCCAGCGACATCAATGACGAAATGAAGATAGCCGCCGCGAGAACCCTGGCAGCACTGATTACAGATGAGGAATTGAACGAGGATTACATCATCCCTGCAGCTTTCGATCCGCGGGTTGGTCCGGCGGTTGCCAAAGCAGTTGCCGCTGCCGCTCGGGAAACGGGAGTCGCAAGGATCTAATCATTCGTACCAAACAGACACCCGCCGTTCCACTGTGGCAACGCGGCTTGTTTCGTTCTGGTGTAATATTGTTAAACTAAAACGGGACGGCTTCCATACCGTCCCGTTGCCAGGAAACCATTTGTACCCCCCAGCCTTTCTTTGGGCGATGGGACTGCTTGCGTACCAAACAACAATCTGCACTGTTATTATTAATGCCAATGGAAACCTCATCCGCTCCACCGATCACACAAGAATTGGCAGTCACACTGCTGCCAAAAAGACCAGCTGATTCTCATAAAGGAAGTTTCGGCAAAGCTCTTGTGTTTGCCGGCTCAAAGCAATTCCCTGGCGCAGCGAACCTCGCAATCCAGGCGGCTTTACGCAGCGGTGCCGGGTTGGTATATGCTGCCATTCCGGAATGCATCTACCTGCCGCTTGTCGCGAGTATTCCCGAAGCTATCTGGTATGTGTTGCCCGCTGAAACAGAATCAATAGATTTGGATAAAAAGTTAAGGTTATTCCTCGCGGATATCCTTATAGATAAAGATGCCTTGCTGATTGGTCCAGGGTTGGGGCAGGAAGAGGTTACGAAAACACTTTTGTTTGCTTTGCTACGCTGTATTCGCGACCAATTCTCTGACCTTCCTCTCGTTATCGACGCAGATGGTTTAAACATCCTCTCTCAACAGCCCAATTGGCATAGACTGCTTCCAACCCGATGCATTCTGACCCCGCATGAAATGGAATTTTCAAGGCTAACTGGTCTTCCGGTCAAGGAAATCCATTCTAACCGTGAGAATCTCGTTAATTATTATGCTCAGGAATGGAAACAGACTTTGATCCTCAAAGGAGCCAATACATTGGTTGCTTCTCCTGAGGGAGATAACCGGTTGTTGCCTTTTGCCAATTCTGTCCTTGCTCATGGCGGCTCGGGCGATGTATTAGCCGGCTTGCTTGTTGGATTGCTTTCGCAGCGCCTCCAACCGTTTGATGCAGCCACGCTTGCGGTCTGGCTGCATGCACGCGCAGCAGAACTTGCTCTCGAAACTGTCGGTCATCCCGCCGCCGTATTGCCCTCAGATATCATCCAAAATATTGGCACAGCGATGGGCAGTTTATAAAACAGAACCCTCCCCAAACTGCGGGAGGGTTTTTCGTAATCAGAATACCAGATTCTTACCAATCCAACAATCGTTTTTCGCCTTCAAGTGCCCGGATATCGGTCACATTTTGTGAGACTTCGATCACACCTTTATAGGCTCCGGTGTCATCACGCAAGGCGAAGTAACGTATATGGATAAAAGCACTTCCCATCTGAAGCCAAAATTCAGCCACATCGCGCTTGCCGGCTTTAAAATCATCAATGATTTTCTGAACTACATGCACACTTTGTGGTGGGTGGCAATTATGAACATCACGTCCTATGATAGCGGCAGTGCGCGTAAAGATGCGTTCTTTACCCTGTAAAAAATATCGAACCTTATCGTTTTCATCCACAAAAGTAACGTCGACTGGCAGGTTGGTTAAAAGCAAATCGATCTGTTCAGCCGTTAGCGCTCCGGTTTTAAGGGGGATTTCGTTCGTAAGTTCGTCGCTGTAATAATCAACCGTTTTCTCTGATGGCTTGATTGCCACACCTGCAATTTCATCTCTCATTTGCTCCCAGTCTGCTTGGGTAAACCGGGCTAAAGATTCGGGGATTAAAACCTTTTCTTCTTTATAGATCATGTCCTTAGCTTTGCGAGAGAGTTCGTTAAAACGGCTTTCAACAGTCACACCCAGGGGTTGGCTCTCCTCGAGCGAAGAGATGAATTGGCGCAGCGATTCACGGATCTCATTGTCCACGCCCCACATCACCTTCGAAGGTCCATCAAAACCATATTTCTCCAGAACAGGGAAAATCATGTTCTCTTTTGCGTCGTAATGACGAACGATCAGATCCAAGTTTTTTGCATTCTCGCGTAGTGTTGGCAAAATCTCGTGGTCACCTCCTGCGAATTGCAAAACAAAGCCTTCAACAGACTCCAGGGTGCGCTCGATCAGCTCATTTTCAGTACGGAATGTAAAAAGTGGGTGCCCGGGTTTATTCTCTGGAGCGGGTTCAGCTTCCAATCCTGCCTGGAATACGGCAACATGCAGGTCGCACAATCTTTGCACTTCGGAAACCGGCAGACCTTCAGCGATCACTTCGCGCTCAGCTGCGGCAATGTCTTGCGCGCTGGCATTAGCGATAACATGACCGTATTCAGCCTGGAGTTCCTCAACTGTTTTCCCTTCATGCAAAAGACGGATTACATTTTTAACGGCTTCTTTTCGCCTGGTAGCATTATCTAAAAATTCACTCATGTTTCTCCATTTCGAATGTTCCAGGAACAAATCCTGGGAAGTTGTGTATTGAATAAAAACAAGTTTACTATATTGGCTATGTCATTTTCAACCTTGAAGTATTGAAACCCTGTATTGCAAATCCGATTAACAGCGGTACGGGAGGGCCCCAATCAAGAGCGCTCAATATTCCCTGGCCCAGCCTGACCCGCCATGCAAGCCCATAATTAGATGCTATGGAATTATGATTAGTATAATAATCATCAGGGATATACAATAAAAGACACGCTGATCGACCGTCACTGCGAGCCCCCGTCACATGAATGACTGGAGCTTTTGAATCACAATAAGGGGGCGTGGCAGTCGGCCTTTAATCCTCTGTCCATGCCATTAAACTGCAGATTACCACACCGTTTTGCCAAACAAAGTCTATCCCCAACCACCAAGGCATAATGGCAAAACGGTTCGCAATGACAGATTAACTCATAGCTAATAGGGAAAAGAAAAGAGGCTGATTGCTGATCAGCAATTCTCATTATTAAATACCAATACCGTACGGGCGGGTCCCAATCACGAACGCTCGATATTAATATCCGAAGGGAAGGGGCCCTGTGCCTGCGCAGCAAGGTATGACCCCTTCCGCAAATTCACACCAAATGCCAGGAAACGGAACGGGGCAAGTACTGCTCGCTGCGCTCCCAGCATCATGACCGCGTTCCCTACGGAACACCAAGCCACATTCCCTGCGATACGATCGCCTTTAACACCGTACAGGCGGGTCCCAATCACGAACGCCAATATTCCCTGATCCAGCCTGACCCGCCCAAAGCATGAACAACAGAAATGCTTTGAAAACGGAATAAAAATTTGCCTTAAGGAGGGCGAGATTTACAGATTGGGTGATAGCAAAGCGTTCACATGTTGAACTCGCCCGTACTTTTTTCATGGGTAATCTTTGGCTCGTCATCCTGAGGAACGAAGGATCTTATATCTCGGCTTACAAGATCCTTCGCAAAGGAGGCAAACTATGCGTGTTTCTTAAATCTTTATATTTATAGTATAATATTTTTATCGCATTAGTTGTTTTTACATGATCGGAGGGAATATGTTACCAAGACGAAAATTGATTGTCGTTTTCTTTGTCATCTTAATCGGTCTTTTTGCTCTTTCTTATCACCCTGCCCATTCTTCAATCAATGCCACTCTCACCTTTACCGTGAACAGCTACGAGGACTTGCCCGATTATGCTATCAACGGCGTGTGCAGTGCCGGGCAAATAAGCGGGGGACCTTGCACACTGCGCGCCGCAATAACTGAAGCGAAAGGGAACGTACCATTTGAACCGGTGATCGTACGGATACCACCAGGCACTTATACCCTGACAATACCCCCAGATCCTAACAACGTAGAAGAATACAGACACGGCGATCTGGACATTACCCCCAAGTACCCCCCATCCAGTCCTGCCAACCCAGAACATTGGATCACAATTGAACCAACTGTGGCTGGTGGAGAGGTTATTATTCAGACTGCTCCGGATTTTAATGATCGAATTCTTGAGATTGGCAACGCAAATGTCAACATTGAGGGCATCGTTTTTTCGGGGGCACATCTTGAGATGAGTTCCTCTCAATTACATGGGGGTGCGGCTATTATAAATAGGGGCACCCTGGAACTGGTTAGGACTAAATTCGTAAACAACACGGTTTCATGTAAATTTGGGGAGGATTGCACAAGCCGTGTAACCGGTGGAGCGATTGAGAATTTAGGCAAATTATCAATTGTCGATTCCAGTTTTATCCAAAATTCGGCAGACCGGGGCTCAGCGATTTTTACTAATGGTCCATATGTCAATATCAGCTATTCGTCGTTCTTGCAAAATTCGACAGACACAATTTGCAACTATTCCAGCGTTTCCATAATAAATAGCACCTTGAGTGGAGGTGAATTAGGAATATTTAATTATGGTGAACTGACCCTGCGGTCTTGCACCATGGCGAATTTTACTCAAACGATTAGAAATAACACCAGCAAGACAGTGTATGTAAAAGACAGCATTTTTTCAACGCAAGGTCAGAATAATTTTGTTGGTAATCAAGGTGTCTGGAACAGCGGCGGATATAACATTTTCAGCGACAGGAGCTGGTCCGGCAATTTGGCTTTCGGTGATCTTTTTAACACAGACCCTAAGCTGGGAATCCTTGGAAATTACGGCGGACCGACACTCACATATCCACTTCAACAAGGTTCGCCAGCGATTAACCACCGTCCCGAAATTTGTTGGGGAATTCTTATTCCGATATTTGAAGATCAGCGTCACTTTCTCCGGAACGACGAAGAATGTGACACCGGAGCGTTTGAGCATACAGGTGTCTTCTACGAGCCGTTATTCCTACCAGCTATCTTCAGATGAACTTAATTATTTATAAATATATGCTTTTCACAGCCGGGAGACCATGAAAGAGAAGGTTTAGCAATTCTCAATATGAAACTGTCCTCGTCAATTATGAGAATAATTACGAGTCTGACTCCGAACACAGTCTTGAGAAGATATTTTTCCACAACAGGCAAGGGTCATACCTTGCTGCGCAGGCACAGAGCCCCTACTCCCCTGCGCTTCGCTACGGGGATCTTCGACCTTGGGGTCGTCATTGCGAGCGAAGCGCGGCCTGCCCCAGAAACGCAGTGGATGGGGCAATTTGCAGTTTATTGGGATGGACAAAGGATTAAAGGCAGACGGTCAAAGGTATTGTCATCCTGAGGAACGAAGGATCTGATATTCCAACCAACAAGATCCTTCGCAACTGAAGCTCAGAATGACAGTGGTGGGTTCAGGACGTGAGCGTTTTTCCATTGCCAAGGATCATTGTACGGGCGGGTTCAGGACGAGAGCGCTATGCCATCACCCAATCAGCTAAACCCACCCAAAACCCACGACCCGAAATTCCAATCCCGCAAGGCGATCGTGCCTTAAGGAACGTGGCTTGTTGTGTCGTAGGGAACGCGGTCATGATGCTGGGAACGCAGCGAGCAGTACTTGTCCCGTTCCGAAAAGGCGATGGTCCGTTAGGACCGCTACTTGTCCCGTTCCGTTTCTCGGTATTTTGTGTGAATTTTCATTCCGTTTCAAATCATTTCCACCATTCCTGGGTTGGACGGGGCTTGCTGAGTTACGGATTATTGAGTGTTCGGGATTTGGACCCGCCCGTACCGTTGTTAATCGGGCATAAAATTATTGCGACAATGAACCCCATCTGGAATAACCTGACAGATGAATTCGGTATTCTTATTGATGAGCAAGACAAGATCCTTCAGAAAAGAGGCTCAGGATGACAAGCTGACTATCATACTGACAAACAGACTGTCATTCTGAACGAAGTGAAGAATCTTAATCGTGAAATAAACATTCGTTGTGGTTGAAAGGTCAAGATCCTTCGCAAAAGAGGCTCAGGATGACAAATCCTTTGATCGTCGTTGCGAGGGAGCGCAGCGACCGCGGCAATCTGCCCTTGATCTGTCATTCTGAGCAGAGCGAAGTAATCCTGGCAAATGAAACATAACCCAAATGTCTCACAGAAGCACCCAGAGAGATCGCTTCGCAAAAGAGGCTCGCGATGACGTCCCCACACCCGTGTCAATAGTATGCCGGAATAGACAATGGATTAAAGCCGGACTACCACGCCCTCCTTATTGTGATTCAAAAGTTCCTGTTATTCGTGTAACAGGGGCTCACAGTGACTGTCGATCTATTGTGTTTTTTATCCCACCTTGAAAATTGTTGGAATATTGTTAGCTTAGCCCACTCTCAGGGTTTGATGATGTAAAATGGGTCCATGCTTAAAAACCAACCACCCAACCCCAAAGCTCCGCTGCTCACACCTGTGCTGCGGTTATTTTTGGTGACGATGATTCTGGCAAATATTGCCGGGGCGATGTATGGAAATTTTCTGCCCCTCTATCTGAAATCACTCGGAGCTGATGTCGCTCAAATCGGTCTTTTCTTTACGATCGCTCAAATTATCCCCCTGGTGCTGCAAGTTTTGGGGGGTTGGATATCCGACAGCCTCGGACGCCTGAAAAGCGTTGCCTACGGTAGTCTCGCTGGTGTCGTTTCGCATATTGCACTTATTCTGGCTCCAACCTGGGCATGGGTTTTGGTCGGTGAGGGAATTGGTGCGATCACACGCTCGCTTGTGGGACCCAGTTTTGGCGCATTTATTGCCGAAGAATCTGAAGAAGATAATCGTGCCCGCGTATATGGCGTTGTAGATTCATTCTACACAATCGTGACCATCATCGGACCACCCCTTGGGGGCTTCCTCATCGACAAATATGGTTTTAGGATAATGCTTATCATTTCAGCTTTGCTCTATACCATCGCAACAATAATCAGGGTTCAGATGGCAAGAAACGCTGTCCACCCCGGTCAGGAAGATGGCAAAAAAGCCAGTCTGGAACTAAAAGCGCTGAAAGTCAATCTTTTCGCAATTTTTGGGCTCGTATTCGCTGGCGGCGTAATGACCTGGATCTTGGTTACCGACGGAATTCGCGATATCTCATTTTCCCTTTCCAACAGCCTGATACCGGTATATCTCGAAGGAATCGCTGGCTTGTCTGCACAACAGATAGGTTGGCTGGGTTCAATTTTGGGGGTAGCGATGATGATCACTTCTTACCCAGCCGGTCACCTGGCAGACAAATATAGTGAGCGCCTGACGATCGCGATCGGGTTTGCTTTGCAATCGGCAGCGTTGTTTTTGTTTGTCAAAGCCGAGAGTTTCCTTTTATATGCCGTCAGTTATTTCATCATCGGGGTCGGGTTTAGCCTGATGAGCCCGGCTTATCAATCCTTGCTCAGCAAGGTTTTGCCACAAAAACTTCGCGGCACCGGGTTCGGGTTGATCCACTCCGGTCTGGGGTTCTTTTCGCTGCCCGCTCCTGCAATTGGCGCGAAACTATATGCAGACATCTCCCCTACCTCCCCCTTTTTGATTACCGCCTGGGCATCCGTATTGGCGATTTTCCCTGTCTTATTCAAGTTTAAACTGACCGACAAAGACCGACATCAAATTGAGAAGGCGGAGGCAAAAATCCTCGTAGAGGAGCAGGAGGAATAAGCCAGGGATGTTGCCCTGGCTGGATTGGGATTATCCCTTGGTTAGCGTGAAAGACTGTCCGCGAACCTGGAATTTGTCATTGGCTGAGACGATTTTATCGATATATTGATCTGAAACATCAACCATGGTGCGGTGATTTTGAATGTAGATCCTACCCAAAGCCGAACCAGGAATGTCAGCAATCCCGGCAATCGATGCAACCACATCTGAGGGGCGCAAACCATCTACCTTTCCCAAACCCATTTCCAGGCGGACCATACCTTCTTCGTCACTTTGTTTACCGCGAATACTGGCACGCGGTTTATTGCGACCAGGAAGTTCATTTTGATTACGGCTGCGCGGTTGGGCTCGCTCGGGGCGGCCAGATCGTTCTGAACGAGATCTCCGTTCCGGTCGCACAGTTTTTTCAGGCAGGGGGCTTATCTCGGGAATGGGTCGCTGTTTTTCTTCTGCCCGGGCAACTTTCAAAGCCGCAGCAGCGATGTCTACCGGGTCAAAACCAGCAGCGATCATAATTTCGACCAAGGCGCGTTCTTCTTTGGCACGGTCGCGTTTTAGCCAGGTCTCGATTTTTAAAATCAAGCTGTCCACACGTTTTGCACGGATGTCATCAGGGGTCGGTATTGTCCCTTCCTGCATTTCCTGGTGGGTAAACTGTTCGATTTGGCGAACATGGCGTCTTTCGGAGGGTCTGGCAAACGAAATGGCGATGCCGGTTCGACCAGCCCGACCTGTGCGTCCAATACGATGGACGAAGGTTTCATTCTCTTCCGGAAGATCGTAGTTGAAGACATGGGTAATACCCTCCACATCCAAACCGCGAGCCGCCACATCTGTCGCAACCAAAACCTTTACCTGCCCGTTGCGGAAACGAGCCATGGTGTGTTCACGGGCATCCTGGCTGAGGTCGCCAGAGAGCGCTTCAGATGGGTATCCTCGCTGGTTGAGCTCTGTTACCAACTCACCGGTACGAATGCGTGTTCGGGTAAAGATCAGAGCTGAGGCGATCTCTTCCATCTCAAACAAACGGGTTAGGACCGCCAACTTGTCATGTTCATTGACATAATAGACGCGCTGTTCCGTTGCCGCCAGGGTTACTTGTTCGGGCTGGATGGAGACAGTTTTCGGGCTGCGCAGGTATTTCCGGGCTAATTCCCGGATCCGGGGTGGAAGGGTTGCTGAAAAAAGTGTCGTTTGGCGTTCTTCGGGGGTTGCAGCCAAAATCGCTTCCATATCTTCAATAAAACCCATTGAGAGCATCTCATCGGCTTCGTCCAAAACAACAGTGCGCACTTCGTTGAGTTCCAGGCGTCCACGTTTTACCAGGTCAAGGATACGTCCAGGGGTGCCGACAACGACCTGCACTCCACGACGAAGCTGGTTAAGCTGTCCGGAATATGACGTTCCGCCATAAACGCTGAGTACCCGGACGTTCATAAACTGACCGAGAGTCTGGATCATCTCAGTCACCTGCAGTGCCAGTTCGCGGGTTGGAGTGACAACCAACGCCTGGGGCAGATGCCGGTCTGGATCAAGACGATCAAGAATTGGGAGGGCAAATGCAGCCGTTTTACCGGTGCCGGTTTGAGCCTGACCAGTAACATCAAGACCGCTTTGCATCAGCGGAATAATACCAGCCTGGATTGGGGTGGGCTGAGTGTAACCCAGCGCATTGATTGCCTGCACCAACTCCGGACGCAGGTTTAGATCTTCAAATTGTACGGACATCAAAACTCCAGTTTCAAGTAGATGACATGTGAAAAGCATGACAAAAAAAGCCAACTTGTCACAAATCGATCATGTATTTTTTTACTCAGGGGAGGCCTTGATTATTCCGTATTTTTTCCTAAATGAGCATTGCCTCGCGGCGCAGCTCTTCCAAACCAGTCTTACAAAACTAGTAATAGAACTTCCAAAACATACACCCAAAATAAAAGTTCTCACAAGAGAACTGCAGAAGTATATCACCGTTTACATAGCTTTGGTAACTTACGTCGTCATCGCGAGATTCTTTTGCGAAGCGATCTCTCCGTGTGTTGCCTTCAGGCATTTGCCACCTGTTCTATTTGCCGAGATTGCTTCACTCCGTTCGCAATGACGGTCAAAGGTCTTGTCATCCTGAGGAAGGGTTTCGTAGGGCTGGGGCTTGCCTCCAGCCGCTGCGTTGGCTATTTCGCCTGTTTGCGGAGGGAGACAAGCCCCCTCCGTACGGCTGCGCCGGTCATTGCGAGCGAAGCGCGGTAATCTGCCTCACCACCGTCATCGCGAGATTCTTTTGCGAAGCGATCTCTCTGGGTGTTTTCATCACCCATTAAAAAAGTACGGGCGGGTTCAATAGGTGAGCTTGGTAATTTCAACCAATCCGTCAAACCCGCCCATGGCATACAATCCACGACCCATAATCCCAATCCGGCAAGGGCTGGTCTGGCTAAATTGCTGATCAAACCGTTTTGAAAAAAAATTAGAACTGGCAATCAGAAATAAATTGCCAGTTCTAAGGTCTCAATTCTATTTACGGCAAGTTTCCAACTATATCAAACGTCGCCAAAATCTGATCCAACGCATCAAAGTCAGACTCGGCTACCATATTGACCATCAATACCACCAGCACGGCTGTAGGGTTATTGGTAATCCTCGCTGACAGAATAAACAGCACATTATCTTCGCCTTCACAATTGGAGAAAAGATCATACTTCCCTTCAAAAGCGCTATCTTCATAATCGTATCTGCCGACGATGTCGCATTCCTGCCGATAACTGTCGCGATACACATCCAATAGCTGTACATATCCACCGAGCTTTGCTATCTCGTCAGAAGCGCCATAAAAAATTCCCGGTTCCGAATAGCCATTCCAAAAAGCGTTCAGATTAGAAGATGCATAAATCGCTGCTCCGATTGTGGTGTTGCTATCAAACCAGGCTTGTCCGTCAATGTCATTCCACTCAACCGGGACGTCAACCTGGATAGCACCTCTGTCATCAAGAATTGTCATATATCTACCCGAAGCAGTAGTAGGATTATTCTCGAGTACTACATCAGACTGAACGGATATTTGCTGCGCAAACGAAAAAGATTGCTCGAGGGGGCGCCCATTAATCTGCCCTTCCAGGAATTCTTCGGTGGAATATCGAAGTACTTCGAGTGAATAAGTATCCGTTTCAGAGCGAGTTCGCAGGATATCGCAGTAGTCCGCCATGGTACCATCGGTAGCCAAAACCAAACCTTCGAGTTTGGTGATTATATCGCCGCCCTTAATGCCAGCTTTGTCAGCAGGTGAGCCGGATTTAACGCTCGCCACCCAAATACCGGTTAGGCTGCCATCTGCGTTGGAGACTGCAGTTCCATTCACTCCAATTGACTCAAAATCCACACCGGATTCAAGTCTGGCAATCACAGATTGGGCAATATCTGCCTTGATCGCATAATTGGTGTCATATTGGTCAGAGCCAGCATAGTTGATACCAATCACCTTGCCATCAGTTGAGAGCAGCGGTCCGCCCGAATTTCCGTTGCGGATGCGGGCATCGTGTTCGATAACGGCATCTACCGAAGCCCAGCTGGTCTCACCATCAGCATTGGCTTTTGAGATGATGCCTTTGGTCAGGGTATATTCAGGATCTCCCAGGGGAAAACCAGCTGAATATACTTCAACACCTGGGTTGGTATCGCCATCGTACCACTCAAAATATGGGAACCCGTCACCTTCAATGTCGATAACCGCCAGATCCCAACATTCTGAAACGCCCAAAATCCGGGCGTTGAGAGCTTTAGTGCTGCCTCCTACCCATACTTTGATGAGGGCTGATCCGGTGACGACGTGATTATTCGTGACAGCGATGCCGCTGGGGTGAATAATAAATCCCGAACCCCGACCAGCAGTGTTTAAAAGCTGTCCGAATTGCGGGTCTACAAAGGAGCCCTGGGCTTCCACCTGGATGGTAGCTGCCTTTGCTTCGTCGATGCTTCTGACAATATCACCTTCTACCTGGGGCAAGACTGGAATATCGACCGGTTCGGTTGGGATTACGGTTGGTTCAGCTGGCTTTGAGCAGGCAGATAAGATGATTGATAAAAGGATTAGAACGCTAATTATTCGTGTACGCATTAGATCCTCCTGGGTGAATGGAACAGTTAATTAAAAAATTATATTAATTTTATTATTAGAATAAATCATTTTTGTATAATCTTTCGTACAAATTCATGTATTTTGCAGTTACCAGCCTGTTCCTGGGTCGGGTTACGGATTCCTGGTAAAGGTATAAATACAACACGGGGAACCGCTGTATTCAGGGTCTTACCACTTTTACCACTAATACCACCGTTTTTTGATGGTGCATGAATGGATTCTGTTGGTAAAACCGCCACCGATTGCGCCAGGATGGTAATCAGAATTTTTGAAAGCGCATCCCTTTGCTCAGACGGTTTGGGGAGTTTTTACCCTTTTTACCCTTTTTACCCTTTTTGCAGCGTTTTTTGATAGTGCAAAAAGGCATTTCGAGTGCAAAAACCCTTTTTGTTAATGTGTTTCGCCCGCCCCTGCCAGGCGTACCTCCATATTATAGCACATGTGTTCTATTCGGGGAAGGGGCACCCCATTCGCTACACTACTGGGGCAGGCCGATTCGCTACGCTACTGGGGCAAGGCGCAAAATTCCCAAAAGGGCATAATGCCTAATCTACTCGACCTATATAGTACAATAACATAAGCATCATTCATCATAGATAAGGGAGATTATGGATTCTATTTTTATTACGAACGCCAGCGGACAGCCTACTCTCAAGAAACGGATCAACAAGTTAATAAGCGATGCCGAAGAACTCAAATTTCTGGTTGGGTTCTTTTATTTTTCCGGCATTTACGAGCTTTACGACGGTTTGGTCAATAACGACCACGTTATCCTCAAAATCCTGGTGGGTCTCAACACCGACAAAATCAACAATCAACTTATCGAATATGCCCTCCATGAGCCGAATGCATCAGCCAATCAGCATACCGAGCGATACTTCCAAAACCTCAAGCTCACCCTTAATGGAGAAGATTTCGATAATCAGGATTTTTACGAGCGCATCGGTCTCTTCCTCAAAATGATTCGCGAAGATCGCCTGATCATCAGAAAAACCCGCCAACCCAACCATGCCAAACTTTATATTTGTATCGATCTGGACAATGCGGTTCGGGAACGTACCTTTATCACTGGCAGTTCCAACCTCACCCGACCGGGACTATCCGGGCAAGCTGAATTTAACATTGAAATCAGCGATTATGGAGTGAAAGAGGCTGAAGGGTATTTTGAAAGCCTTTGGGCAGACGCTATCCAGATCACCGAACACGACGAATCCAAAGACAAACTAATCAAGCTGCTCGAAAGAGAAACGCTCACCCGTAAGATAACACCTTTTGAAGCTTATACCCACATTCTCAAAACCTACTTGGATACCAACAATCCCGATTTTCACCTGGGAGACTCAGTCGAACAAGCTTTCAAAAATAACGGTTACATACCTTATCAATACCAACTTGACGCCATCAAGCAAGCACTCAACATCATCAATCAGCACCATGGGGTGATCATCGCCGATGTGGTCGGTTTGGGTAAGTCTGTCATCGCCAGTGCTGTCGCCAAAGCCCTGGGCAAGCGCGGTGTCGTCATCTGTCCACCCGGTCTGAAAGGGGACGACAATAAAACCTCAGGTTGGTCGATGTATCTCGATCAATTTGGTCTCCACGATTGGCAGCCACCCAGATCATTAGGAAAGCTTGAAGAGATAGCAGAATATGTCCGCACCACCAACGACATCGAGGTTGTGATTATTGATGAAGCCCACCGTTTCCGCAACCCCGATACGGAAGATTATGCCCATCTGCAAAACATCTGCCGAGGCAGGAAGGTGATGCTGCTCACAGCCACGCCTTTCAACAACCGCCCCAACGATATCCTTTCTCTCCTACGGCTTTTCATTGCCACAAAAAACTCAAGCATCACGCTCGATCCAAACCTCGACGCTACCTTCCGAACCTACAATTACGATTTTGAGCGCCTGGCACACATCCAGCGTTATCACAACTCCCCGGATAGCATCAAGAGCTCCAAAGCACAGCGCAACTACGAAATCATTTTTAACGAACCCAACATTGACCTCAACAAAGTCAGACGCAGGCAAACCCAAATTGCCAAAGAAATCCGGGACGTGATCTCGCCAGTGACCATTCGCCGCAACCGATTAGACCTGAAACTAAACCCTGACTACGCGGTTGAAGTTAAAGAACTCTCTAAAGTCGCTGACCCAGACGAATGGTATTTCGAACTCTCTAGGGAACAATCCGCGTTTTATGACCAGATCATCACTTGGTATTTTGCTTCTAAAAAAGAAGACGGCGGTCGTTTCACTGGTGCTATTTACCAACCCTTTGAATATGAATCTACAAAGGATGGGGACAAACTGACCGAAGAAGAAAACTTCGAATATGTCTCCCAGAAACAACTTGCAGAATTTATGCGCCGTTTGTTGGTCAAGCGATTTGAAAGCTCATTCGGTTCTTTTGAACAATCGATTAAGAATTTTCTTAATCTTTATACCAGGGCTCAAGAATTTATCGTCAGAACCGACCAATTTATATTAGACCGGAAACTGATCGAAAAAATCTACCAGGAGGATGACGAAGTCATCGACCAGGCATTGATCGATTATCAAAACAACCTTGATCCGAAAAACTTCCCCAAACGAGATAAAGTTTATAAAATCAATAAATTCCACAAAAAAGAACAGTTCCTCAAAGATATCCAGGCAGATATCGATATGTTTAAGGAAATCCTGCAATTATTGGATGAGATGGATTTGGTTTCAGACGACCCTAAAGGCGCTTGCCTTGTTAGCCACCTCAAAGAGGAACTCAACAAAGAACCAAAGCCAGGAGAGCCCAAGCGAAAGATCATCATTTTCTCAGAATATGCCGACACTGTTGCCCATCTCGAGCTGGCATTAAAAAATCACTTTGGCAACCGGCTGTTGGTAATAAAAGGCAATATCTCTGAGAACTCTATCAGAACCATCAACCAGAACTTTGATGCCTCAAGCCAGGTCCAAAAAGACGATTACGACATCCTGCTCTCCACCGACCGCATCTCGGAAGGTTTCAACCTCAACCGTGCCGGCATGATCATCAACTACGATATCCCCTGGAACCCGGTCAGGGTGATTCAACGACTGGGACGCATCAACCGTATCAGCAAAAAGGTCTTCGACGAGCTTTACATTGTCAACTTCTTCCCCACCGAACAGGGCGCAACCATCGTCCGGTCCGAAGAGATTGCCAAGAACAAGATGTTCCTGATCCACAAAACCCTGGGGGAAGATTCGAAAATTTTCGATATCGACGAAGAACCGACCCCTGCTGGTTTGTTCACTCGCATAACCACCTTCGATGAAGACATGGAAGGCGCCAGTTTTTACACTCAGATGCTCAACCGCTGGCATGAAATTATTCTTGCCCACCCCGATCTTGAAGAAGGTCTAAAAGACTTCCCTAATCGCGTCAAAGTATCCAAGGCGTTCGAGAGCAATGAAATGCTGGTCTTCTTTCGTAAGAATCGTTTGTTCATTCAAAGGCTGGCAGAGGGTGAAGATGAGCCCACACTTATCTCATTTGAAGAGGCTTTGCCCTTGGTTGAATGTGACTTCGATCAGCCAGGTTTGGATTTTTCGGAAACATTCTGGAGAAATTATCGCATCACAGGTGAGATTAAGGTTGAGCGTTCTAATCGGGGTTTGTCCCCTGCCAGTGTGGAAGTGAAGGCAATCAATAACCTTGAATATCTGATTCGGTCCAGGATTGCCGAACTTGACCCCTATCGCGAGTTTTTGGTCACCTTGCGCACCGATATGGCAGAATGGGGCACCCTGCCCAAATATACGCAGCGCCGCATCGTCAATTTGAAAATTGATAATCAAGACCATATTCGCGAAGCTGTCAACACCATCCAGGACCTTGAGTTGAAATTGGGCAAGAACTACCTCGACAAAGAAATCGAACGCTTTAACCAGATCCATCAAGAGATCATCATCGCCGTGGAGAACCAAAAACAATGACCGACCCAACCCTCACCAATTTGATCAACAATTTCAGCAATGAAAATCTAACTCGTTTTATGCAATGGAAAAGCCGTGATTTTGAAACCACAAAAGAGCGCTTCGACCACATGACCGAAGATGGTTTTGAAGAAATTTACAAGCTCGGTGAAATCCAGTTTGAAAATAAAGATCAACTCCTTGTGTGTTCAGTCAAAGTTACCAAAAACCTTACCGAACGCTCTGGCAAAAAAGCCCAGTTCGACCTGGCGAAGAAGGTCCTCAAAGACTACGGCGACCTCTATGACGGCATCTTTGTCTTTCACGATTCTGAGGGCAACTTTCGCTTTTCGCTGATCTATGCCAATTATTTTGGAACCCGCAAATCTTTCTCTAATTATCGCCGCTTCACTTATTTTGTTTCAAAAGATCAAACAAACAAGACCTTCAAAACGCGCATGAGTGAAGGTTATTTCTCAAGCCTGGATGAAATCAAAGAAACTTTTTCAGTCGAAAAAGTGACCAAAGAGTTTTATCAAGACATCTCCAACTGGTTCGATTGGGCGCTGAGAGTAGCTGAATTTCCTGCTGATGCGGTCAGAAAAGAGAATGGCAAAGAGATGAGCGTCATTCGACTGATCACCCGAATGATCTTTATCTGGTTTATGCAGGTTAAAGGGTTCATCTCAAAAGATTTGTTTGATGAAGAAACAATCAAATGGTTAGTTTCGGAAATTGACGACCCGGATTCTTCTTCTTATTTTCATGCTATTTTACAGAACCTCTTTTTTGCCACGCTGAGCAAAGAAGTAAACCAGCGACAATTGCGTGATGATCCTGGTTTTAAAAATATGCAGCGTGACTATGGTAAGCCTGAAATCTTCCGGTTCAAGAAACTATTTTTCGACCAGGGAACGATCAACAACCTCTTCACTGACATTCCATTTTTAAACGGTGGGCTTTTCACCTGCCTGGACATCCGTAAAGATGCTGAAAAGAGCATTAACGAAGAAGTGTTTATTGATGGATTCTCAGATAATCCGAAAAACCAGGCGAAGGTTGCAAACCGCTTGTTCTTCGGAGGTGATACGAAAATTGACCTAAATGAAGAACACGGCACAAAAAACAGGGTTTACACCGCCCGGGGTTTGCTTAATACCTTTAGCAGATATAACTTCACAATTGATGAAAACACGCCGGACGATCAGGACGTTGCCCTCGACCCTGAACTTCTCGGTCAGGTTTTTGAAAACCTGCTTGCCAGGGTAAACCCGGAGACTTCGGTTGCCGCTCGTAAAGAGACTGGCAGTTTCTATACACCCCGTGAAATTGTTGATTTCATGGTCGATGAATCGCTGCTGGCTTTCTTCCAATCTTATTTGCAGGGCGTTACTACTGAAACAGAAAACCTTGAAGACCGGCTCAGACAGCTGATTTCCTATCACGCAGACCCGCCTTTATTTAATGATCACGAAAGAATGGAATTAATTCGAGCCATCGATCAGATAAAAGTGCTCGACCCTGCGGTCGGTTCGGGAGCCTTCCCAATGGGGATGTTGAACAAACTGGTCTTCATCCTGGGGCAGCTTGACCCTGACAACACGAAATGGAAAGACCTTCAGTACGAAAGTGCAATTAAAGCGCTCGATTCAGCCACTCTATATAACAGCAATGAGCAAGTCAGAGCACAACGAATCAAAGAAATTGAAAAAGCTTTTGATCGTCGTGTGGATAGCGATTATGGTCGCAAGCTATACATCATCCGAAATTCGATTTATGGGGTCGATATCCAACCGATGGCAATCCACATCGCCAAGCTGCGCTTTTTTATCTCGCTTATTGTTGAGCAAAAGATGGAAAAAGACAAGCCAGAAGAGAATTTTGGCATCCTGCCATTGCCCAACCTGGAGACCAAATTTGTAGCTGCAAATAGCTTATTAAACCTCTATGACAAACCATCTTCAATCCTTCCAAAACCAAAAGTTGAAATAACTGAATCGATTAGGCAGGACATTCAAGGGATCACTCGTCGATTTGAACTACTTCAAAATACTACTATCCCTTACATCCGAGATAAGATACGCAACGAAGCGATTGATCTATCTTTTAAGGTTAACCATGCACTTCGTTCAGA
>Ga0209510_1001986_pt1 | contig 21814 bp, 16 predicted proteins | sample BiotimSIPDNA_FD_185749 | JGI IMG/M metagenome (GOLD analysis project Ga0209510, IMG submission 185749) | Anaerobic biogas reactor microbial communites from Washington, USA - Biogas_R1 time_0 SIP DNA (SPAdes) (version 2) | ecosystem: Engineered > Bioreactor > Anaerobic > Unclassified | place...
TGTAAAAAGACTCTGTCTATTTTATCCGTATTGGTTTCTTTTTTTGTTCGATCTCGAACAACAGAAGATCCTATTTGACGAATTAGCTTATACCTAGAATCGGCAATTGCAAACTCTGGTTCTTCTCCAAGCTTTTCTTCTATTGATTCTCTAGAGATAGGAATTCCTTCTTCTTGGACTAAATCAACAATACGACCACTATGTTCTAAATACTGAATCGTAGTCCAGCGAGAAGATACGCTTAGCTTTTTAGAAAGCGAATCAAACTTTGGAGAAAGTTCCTTTATTAAGTTTTCTATTGGAGCACTATGAATAATTGGAATTGGAGTTGGTCTAACCCCATGAAGAATATCATGCATATCATTGACAAAGCCTTCACAGCTTTTTTCTGATACGGCAGACAAACCAACGACGGTAACCCCGAGAAGCTCCGTCATTTTTTTCAAGTAAATTTGTATTCCTCGACGAACGGCAATATCCATCATATTTACCGCAATCACCATCGGGATTTCTAATTCCATTAACTGGGTCGTTAAAAATAAATTACGCTCTAAATTGGTGGCATCAATGATATTAATAATCAAATCAGCTTGACGCGTTAATAGATAATCTAACGTCACTCTTTCATCTTCGCTATTTGCGGAAAGAGCATAAATACCAGGCAAATCCACCACGCGAATTCTATGATTATCTAATTGGAAAAAGCCTTCTTTTTTTTCAACGGTTACTCCAGGCCAATTGCCCACTTCTTGATTCGAGCCCGTTAGAGCATTAAAAAGAGCGGTCTTTCCACAGTTTGGATTCCCAGCAATAGCGATTGTAAAATTTTCTTTGTCTATCATAACACTCTTCTTAACTTTAAGATTTCTGCTTCTTTTTTTCGAAGCGATAAACGATAAGATAAAACCTTAACTACTACAGGATCACCAAGAGGCGCCACTTGAAGTAACTCTAAAACCACTCCACGAACAAGACCCATGGCTAATAATTTGGATTTGTAGCGTTGATCACCACCATGATACCCAAGTATTTCAGCTTGTTCTCCAGGCTTCAAATCGGCTAGTGTAATTAAATTTGCATCCATCGTATTCATATTATTTCTTAATCTTTTGATTAAAGGTCTCTATACAATCAAGTGTTCCTGGAGATAAAACATGTTCCATCAAACACGCTTCTTCATTTGCCACATCTTCAGCAACACCTATATTCATTAAAAACTTTTTAAGCAATATATGACGGCCTAGAATTTTCTTGGCCGTAGATTCTCCAAGAGGAGTTAATTCAATATCCCCGTAAGACTCTTGATTCACAAGATTCTGCTTTTTTAAATGCACTATAGCTTTTGCTACTGAAGGCATTTTCACTGAAAGAGCTGAAGCTAAGTCCTTCACTCGTACTCTTCCTGTTGCCCTATAAAGCACTAAAATCATTTCTAAATAGTCTTCTAGGCTTTTTGTTAGTTTTAAAGAATCCATAACACCTTTTTTTGTTAGCCATGGCTAAGGTAGTAATAAAAAAAACAAAAAACAACTAGAAAATCATTCAAAATCCCTTTTATTAGCCCCTATTAATAGTACGATCTGTTTTAGAATAAAATAAATATATTTAGATTAACTATTTCATTTCGGAGAGAAACATGAAAAAACTATCCAAATTAGTCTTACTCATCGCTTGTATAGCAAGTTCCGCTTTTTCAATAGAAAACCTTTCCATCGGCGGTCGAGCAAGTGGTAATTTTAATCTTGTTTGGGGAGAAAATTCCCGCGATGGCGCCTATGGATTCGGATTCAATATTGGTGGAGCTGCTCTTTACGAAATCAATTCAATGATCCAAATTAATCCAGAACTCACTTTTGCTTATAGAAATCACTCTTTTTCTAGTGAAGTGGATTTAAGCTTAGTCACCTCTTCAGCAGATATTACAATTACATTCCTTAACATAGATATTCCTATTCTTGCCCGTTTACAAGTAATTCAACCTGTTTTCTTTGAAATAGGCCCCTTAGTTTCCTTAAATCTATCCTCTTCTTACTCTTACGAACAGAAATCTTCTAGTTCTCTGACTTTTACAAATGAAGGGGATATTGAAGAACCTAACTTAATCGAATTTGGATTGGTATTTGGTGTAGGTAAAAAGCTAGATATAGGAACTGGTTTAGACGTAAACTTTCGTTTTATTCTTGGCCTAACCAATACCTATAAAGACTCTCTAGACAACAATATCTATCAAGTCATTACAGGAACTACAGATAGAGACAATAAATCAATGATGTTTCAGCTAGGTGCTACTTATTGGTTCTTATAAAAAGCATTATTACTAAACCGCTCCCAATCTTCGGGAGTAGTTATTTTATCGTTTAATGCATCGCCTCTAATCACATAAACAGGGATATTAAAATATTCTAAGATTGAGGACTCATCTGTTGGAACAAAGTCTAAAGGGTTTTGTTCCATTTTTTTATACAGCGATTTTAATAACTCCACAGAGCAAGATTGAGGGGTTTGAGCAAGCCAAACGGTAGTACGATCTAAAGTATCTTGAATTACACCATCTTGAACCACTTTTACGGTATCATTCACAGGGCGAGCGACAATACAAGCCCCTTTAGATTCTAACGTGAGACAAGACTCGCGTATAATATCTTTAGAAATAAAAGGCCTTGCCACATCATGCACTAACACATGAGAGGATTTTGAAATAGCTAAAACGCCTTGTTTGACTGATTCCCAACGCTCTTTTCCACCCTCAACAATTTTTAATTTTTCCTGATATTCTTTTGAGAGCGCATTTCCATCTAAAAGTTCTTGTTCAAAATGACTCTTCCAATCTTTAGGAACCACAAGAATCACTTCAGCAATTTCATCCATCGATAAAAAAGTCTCTAGACTGTGAAAATAAACTGGTTTTCCACGCAAGGAGAGTAGTTGTTTAGGAACAGACGATCCCATGCGTTTGCCTAAACCACCTGCGGGTAAGACCACGGCAAACGAAGTTTTATTTTGATTTAATATGTTCATAGTTCAAAAATTAACAACATTTAATACAAAAGGAACGTTTAAAATGGATTCCATGAGAAAATACAAGCTGGTTTTCCTTTCTCTTTTTTTAAGCCTTCAAAGCAAAGAAATCATCATTTTTCAGAATACCTATAAACTCATTCAATGAATTTTCTTAAAAAATCAATAAGCCCTAGCGGTTTTCTAAAAAAAACAAATGATAAAAAACGTTTTTATTCCTAAATTCGCCTTTACCGCTGGATGTCGTATTTCCAGGGAAATAAAGGATATAATATCATGAATCAAATCGAACTCACTCTCCCTGATGGCTCCGTACGTTCCGTAGCATCAGGAACCACTGGCCTAGAAATCGCAAAAAGCATCGCTGAAGGTTTAGCTAGAAAAGCTCTTGCCATCAAATTAAATGACAAGATTTTAGACTTAAACCGTCCTCTTAAAGAAAGCGGCACATTTAAAATTATTACTCCAAGTAATGAAGATGCAGATGCTTTATTTGTTCTCAGGCACTCTTGTGCTCATGTGCTTGCCGAAGCCGTATGCGACCTTTTTCCAGGAACTCAATTAGCTTATGGCCCTGCAATTGACAAAGGCTTTTACTACGATTTGATGACTCCTACCCCTCTCGTTTTTGATGACTTAGCTAAAATCGAAAAGCGCATGAAAGAAATCATCAAAGAAGACAGACCTTTTATTCGTCTAGAGCTAAATAAAGAAGAAGGCCTTGCTCGCGTTCAAAAAGACAAATACAAATTAGATAACGCAGAAAGAGCTCTCCAGCGCGAAGATAGCGACGGGACTTTAAGTTTCTACGTTACTGGAAAACAAAACGAAAACTGGGAAGATCTTTGTGCTGGCCCACATATTCCTAATACTGGAAAAATCAAAGCGTTTAAGCTTCTTTCTCTTGCAGGCGCTTACTGGCATGGAGATCAAGCAAGCGATCAATTAACCCGAATCTATGGCACCTGCTTTGCTGATAAAGAAGGTCTTGAGACTTATCTCCATTTTCTTGAAGAAGCAGAAAAACGAGATCACCGCAAAATCGGTAAAGAACTCGATTTATACCATATTGAAGACCACTCTCCTGGCATGGTATTTTGGCATCCTAAGGGAACCATTATGGTCAATGCCCTAAAGCAATTTATTCGCGAAAAATTAAACCGTCTCGGATACGATGAGGTGATTACTCCAGAAATCGTGGATAAGTCTCTTTGGATTAAATCTGGGCACGCCGATAAATACAACGAAAATATGTTTAAGACCATGGCTAATGATCGTGAGATGGCGATTAAGCCAATGAACTGTCCTTGTCATATTGAAATTTTTAATCAAGGCTTAAAATCTTGGAGAGACCTTCCTTTAAGAATGGCTGAATTTGGAAAATGCCACCGTTATGAACCTGCAGGCACTATGCATGGTCTTATGCGCGTTCGCGGATTCGTTCAAGATGATGCTCATATTTTCTGCACTGAAGAACAAATTGCTTCCGAAGTCTCCGATTTCTGCAAACTAGTGAAAGATATTTATGCTGAATTTGGGTTTAATGATATTCTAGTCAAATTCTCTACTCGTCCAGAAAAACGTGTTGGTTCAGACGATCTTTGGGATAAGGCGGAACAAGCATTAGAAGATGCAACTAAGTTAGCAAATTTAGATTATCAGCTTAATCCTGGAGAAGGTGCTTTTTATGGTCCTAAGCTTGAATTTGTATTAAAAGATTGTCTTGGTCGTGACTGGCAATGTGGTACAATTCAAGTCGACTTTAATTTGCCACAACGTTTAGGGGCCGAATATGTCGGTAAAGACAACCAAAAGCATATCCCAGTAATGTTACATCGTGCTGCCGTTGGTTCCATTGAACGTTTCCTTGGTATTCTGATCGAAGAATTTATGGGAGACTTCCCTTTATGGTTAGCTCCCGTGCAAGCACGAGTGCTTCCTATTTCTGAGAAGTTCGTGGACTATGCAAAACAAGTAGAACGCGATCTTGTAAACGCTGGTGTCCGCGTCGAAATTGACGAAAGCAATGAAAAGCTTGGCTATAAAATCAGACAATGTGAACTTCAAAAAATTCCATTCCTTTTAGTCGTTGGCGAAAAAGAAGTTTCTGAAAAGAAAATCTCTGTTCGTCAAAGAAAAGAAGGCGATAAAGGTTCCATGAGTGTTTCTGAATTTATAGAAATGACAAAGAAAGCCCGAGACGTCATTCGCTAATACAAGCATTTAAAACATCAAGCCCCACTTCTCTATGAATGTGGGGCTTTTTTATAATTAGTTTTTTAACGATATTCCATAGGGGCAACAACGACTCTATTTTTACCATCTTTAATCGCAGTATGAAGAGCGGTCAAACTATCTCCGATTAAGCCCTGAGCTGTATTTGCATTTTGAGGCATCGTCGCTATACCAATACTTAATGTGGTTGAAAGGAGAATATTACCATAAGAAATTTCAAGGCCTTCTATTTCTCGTCTGATTTTTTCAGCTCGATCTTGACTAATATAGAGATCTGCACCAGGTAAAATAATACAGAACGTTTCGCCCTCGTAACGGCATGGAATATCTTCTGTTCTAATATACTTTGGAATACGTTGCCCTAACTCCCATAACAACTGTTCTACAGCATGGCGACCACGAGCTTCTAAAATGGATTTCACTTGATCTGGGTAAATCATAATCACACCAATTGGAGTGCGATGTCTATTGGCTGAAGCCACTTCTCGTTGTAGAGATTCTTCCATGTACCTGCGATTAAAAACACCCGTCAAAGTATCACGAATACTATGCTCTTGAAATTTCAAGTTCAAATTTTGATTCGCGACGTAAAGACCTAATGTAGCAGTCACCACGCTCAATTTTACTTTCCAAAATTCTGGAGTCTCTCCTTGAGGTATTTCATCCACTTGAAGAGTTAAAATACCAAAATGTTCTTCAGCGGCCTCTAATGGAGCACAAAAAGAAAAACCTTTAGGACGATGATGTAAATGCGTACAACCTGGAGATAATAATTCATTAGAAAAATCGGTGACCACAATATCACCTATATGAAAACTAGCACACTCCGCAGGAGTAATCACATCATCTCCAATCACATTTTTTCCAAAGCGAATAATCTTATGAAGCTCCGTTTGTTCACCGCTATACATGTACAAAATACCAGAAGCATTTTGAAACATCTGAGGTAAACAACTAGCCAAACTATCAATCGCTTCATAAAAAGGGCGATTTTTCAATACTTTTCGGCAAAAATGATTCCAGGCTTCTGTAGGAAATATCAATGAGTCTATAACAGTGTTAACTGTTTTTTTTTGTTGTATAGGGGATTCAATCACTGGAGGGGCTTCTTCTACTCTAGGTACAATGGGAATTAATTCCGTTTCTGGTTTTGGAAAATTAAAAGGATCTGAAAGATTTGTTTCTTTTTTTGAAAGGATAGTGACGAGAACAGCTCCAAGAGCGGCCCCCCAAAAGCCAACAAAAATAAATTTAGCATTTATTGGAAGAGTAGATTCAGGTACAAAATAAGCAACAATAACTCCCAAAATAAAAGCAATGACCCAAATAAAATAAAATATCCAATTCATGGTAATTAATTTACTTTTTTTAAACAGGATAAAAAGAGATATTATAACATTTAATTCATAAAAAAGCTTTTTTTTCATTTCTATCTTTATTTCTATATGACAATTCTTGAAAAATTAGGCCTAGCTCTTCCGTCCGTTGAAAATCCAGCTCGATATATGGGTGGAGAAGCCAACAGTATTACAAAAAATCATGATGAAATGCTTGCCAAAATGGCATTTGTTTTTCCTGACCTATACGAAATTGGTATGTCCAATAATGGCATGCGAATTTTATACCATGTAATAAACAAAGAACCAGACCTTCTTTGTGAAGTCGCTTTCGCTCCTTGGTTTGATATGGCCGAAGCGATGAAACGCTTAGATATTCCTCTTTACTCTCATGCCTCATGGACAGCTGTTTCCGATTTTGATGTCATTGGAATTACCTTACAAACAGAACTTAATTTCACTAATGTCCCCTATATTTTAGAATTAAGTCGTATTTCCACATGGACAGAAGAAAGAGACGAAAAAGAACCGTTTATCATTGGTGGCGGACCTGCGATGGCTAATCCAGAACCCGTTGCTGATTTCTTTGATGCGTTTATTATTGGTGATGGAGAACGCTCTATTATTGAAGTTATGCGAACCATTGGAGAGGGTCGTCAAGCGAAAAAATCGCGTCAAGAAATCCTTAAAAATTTATCCACTCTAGATGGCGTTTATGTTCCCTCTCTTCGCCCAGTCATTTTCAATAAATATAATCAAGCCATTCCAGCGGAACCCGCGACAGGATCTTATTCTTCTACAAAAGGGGTTCGCCGTTTATTTATTCCAGAAATGAACCCCGCCGATTATCCCACTAAGAATTTAATCGGGAACATGCAGCTTGTACACAATCGTTTTAGCATCGAAGTCATGCGTGGTTGTACACAAGGATGCCGTTTTTGCCAAGCAGGAATATGGTATCGCCCTTGTCGAGAATTACATCCTGATGATGTGATAGACCTTGCAAAACAAGGGATACGTGCTACTGGAGAAAGAGAACTTGGTTTACTCAGTTTATCAACAGCCGATTACAAGCCTGTAGAAGCCCTAGCCGATTCTATTATCGACGATCCATTCTTTGGAAATATTGATGTTTCTCTTCCAAGCATTCGAGTCAATAGTTTTGGACAAAGTCTCGCTGGTAAAGCAGCCGCCTTGAAAGGAGGGCGGAGCACCACCTTTGCTCCAGAAACAGGTTCTACTCGTATTAGAAAAATGATCAATAAAACGATCAGTAATGAAGACATGTACAATGCGGCGGAATACGCTTTTTCAAATAAATTTAACAAGATTAAATTGTACACAATGATTGGTTTTCCGACAGAAAATCTTGACGATATGGAAGAATTCTGTCAACTCATAGAACGCTTAGTTCAAATTGGACGAGCTCACTCTAAAGGGATCCAAATTGCCGTTAGCATTGGTATTTTTATTCCAAAAGCATTTACACCTTTGCAATGGTCGCCTTTTGTAGATAAAGAAACAGCACTTTCTCATATTCGCTTTGTTAGAGAACGTTTTTATCATCATCCAAATGTGAAAATCAATTGGAGTGCCTGGGAAACTTCTGTACTAGAGGCTTTCTATAGTCGAGGAGATCGTTCTATATCGAAACTTGTCTATCAAGCGTATAAAAAAGGCATGATTTTTGAAAGCGACAACAATACAATCAATTATGAAGCATGGGAACAACTCTGGCAAGAATCAAAGTATGATTATTCTTGGTTATTTGAAACTCGCGATTTAGATGAAGTATTTCCATGGGATTTCATTCATGCGGGCGTTTCTAAATCCTATTTAAAAAACGAATGGATAAAAGCTTTTGATGAAAACTCTGTTAGCGTTCCAAACTGTAAATGGGGCGATTGTCAAAAATGCGGTATTCCAGGAGCAGGCTCAGATACTAAACTAGCTTCTCTCCCCGTAAAATACGCTGCCCCAAGCCGAACTCCAGAAGAAATAAAAACTCTTTTAGAAAGCCGAAAAACAGCTCAAGGAACAGGTTATCTCTATAAAATCACTTTTGAAAAAACTGGGCTCAGTCGTTTTCTTCCTCATCAAAATACAATTAGTTGCTTTGAAAGAACTTTTTTCTGCATGGATATTCCAATCAAATTCAGTGAAGGATTTAGTCCTAAGCCTAAAATCGTAAACATTGGGGCCTTGCCTTTAGGGCTTGAAACCTACTGCGAAGTCATAAGTATTGAACTTTTACAAAAACTAGACTTATCTGATTCCAATCGTTCTGCACTAATTGAAAAGCTAAATGCTTTTTTACCTCATGGCATAAAAATTATTGGGATTGAGCCGCTACAAGAAAAGCTTTCTAAGAATTTTCCGAAAGCCATGATATTTAAATATACTCCAGAAAAAGTTCCCTCTACTCTAGAAACTTTATTCAAAGAAAAAAAGTTACCCATTGTATTTAACCATCGTGGTGTAGAAGTGGATTTAAACGAACATATTTTAGATCTGCAAATTATCAATAATGCCATTATTACAAAGGTGAAATGTAATGATCAAGGCGGAAGCGTAAGTCCTTATACCATATACGCTGGCCTAATGCAACTGGAAAACGATGCTTCTCGTTTAGATGAAGTGGCTCGTACTTTCTTAATTCAAAAAACAGCGATGGAATGGTAAAAAACATCTTAACAACAAAACCTAAAACAAAGGATTCCTCTATGAAAAAAATACTATTGATGATCATACTCTTTTTTCTATCAGTCAATTCGTTTGCCGACGAATATGATGACTACGCTTCTTCCGAAGCACAAAAAAATGGAACATCAAAAAAAGCTGGTTCACCTCTAGTTGGAATTGGAGTTAATATTTTAACTGGATCCAACTATGAATTTAGAACTTCTATTCTTTTAGAACAAAATATCACTCTGTATTTGATTTCTCAATTTGTACGATCTGGAGATGATGATGATAACTCCAACTATAATTTTTCTCTGGGAGCAGGAGCATCTTTCTCATTACCTTCCAGTTTATTACCTACATATGCAGGCGCTACCTTTAAATATATTCACCCAGGCGAAAATACTAATGGAGCAGCCATTAATGCCTTTGCTGGCGTAAAAGCGTTGTTCCTAAATGCCTTTGAGATTGCTGGAGAATTAGGTGTCTATTTTGAGTATATTCATGATGCAGGTACTAACATTAGCCTAAGACCAGCTGTTTATCTTTCTTGGTACTTTATTTAATTTCTATGAAAGCGATTCTGGTCGGGCATGGAGCCATGGGAACTAAACATTTCAATCGATTGTCCGCATTAGGGCTTTCCTTTGAAGCTGTTTTAGATTCGACCGAAGACCTGAATCGTTTCACTGCCTCTCTACCATCATTATCAAAAACAGATACGGTGGTAGTCATTGCAAGTCCTGCATCTACCCACGCTTCTTACGCTTCTTTTTTTTTAAAACAAGGCTTTTCTGTCTTTATTGAAAAGCCTATTGCCACAAGCGCCATAGAGGCTAGAGAGCTTTTAAGAATAAAAAAAACATCACAAGCTTTATTTGTAGGCCACAGCGAGCGTTATTCTCCTGGGTTTCAATTATTTCAAAAAGAGTTCCCAACCTTTTTACCAAAAACAGCTTCTCTTCATTTTACCCGTTGCCACCCCTATTCTCCAAGGTGTCGAGATGTCAATGTGGCTCTTGATTTATTAATACATGATTTAGATTGTTTTTTTTCTCTCTTTCCAAAAGAGAATCAAAAGTCTTTTGAAATTATTGATTCAAATCTTTCAGCTGATCAAGATGAGGCCTCACTAAAAATAAAGCAACCGATTCATAGTAATCATGCTCTTATTATCGATTTTTATGTGAATCGCAACGCCCCTTTTTCAGAACGAAAAATAGAACTCTTTGACAATCAAAATAACATCATAAAAACGTTTTCTTTTTTAGATGCTCAAGACCCAATTAAAGACACTTTATTTTATGAATACGAAGCATTATTTAATGCCATTCAAATGCCTGATTCTTCAATAGAAAAAGAGCGACTAGAAAGTGCCTGCCTTGCCGTCGAAACCGCGTTAAAAATCAAAACCAATCCTTCTGAATCTCTTTAATTATCAATAATCAAACGATACTCTCTGGAACCCTTTTGCCAACAAGCAAAACGAATTATCTCGTTATTAAGAATAGGGCGAAATGACAATAAAAAAACGGAACCTTGATTAAGATTCCGTTTTTAATTTATCTAAGAAATTAGATTTTTCCATGATCCGCGTATTGACTATGATCAATATTTCCAGGAGTCCATTTTCCCGTTCTGCGGATAGGTGCTTCTGGGAAGCCTTTTGACTTTAAGCGAGCCTCGGTTTCATCAATTTCACTTTGAGGTAAGCTAAAGTCTTGAAGTTCTTTATTTAAGAACTTTTCATAGCCAACCATATCAAGATAACCATGTCCAGACATCGTAAATAGAATAGTTTTTTCTTTACCTTCTTCACGAGCTTTTATTGCTTCACGAATAACAGCCGCTACAGTGTGAGAGGATTCAGGAGCAATCACCCAGCCTTCGGTACGAGCCCAACGAACAGCTGCTAAGAAGCACTCATTCTGACCAACAGAGGTTGGATTATACAACCCTTCATTTACGGCTTGGCTAATAATTGGAGACATACCATGATAGCGAAGCCCACCTGCATGGATGCTACTTGGGATGTAATCATGGCCTAAAGTATGCATAGGTAGTAATGGAGTAAATCCAGATAGATCTCCATAATCGTAAGCAAATACACCACGTGTTAAAGAAGGGCAACTGGTAGGTTCTACAGGAATAATTTCAATGTCTTGACCATTGATTTTATCATAGGTAAAAGGGAAAGCCATCCCTGCAAAATTGGAGCCTCCACCAGCACAAGATAAAACAATATCAGGCTTTTTAATACCTATCATTTCTAATTGTTTTTTTGCTTCTAATCCAATCACGGTTTGATGTAACATCACATGATTCAAAACGGAACCTAAAGCATATTTAGTGCTTCCCGTTTTATCACCAACGGCAAGTTCAACCGCTTCAGAAATAGCGATTCCTAAAGACCCTGGGCAATCAGGATACTCACGCAGAACCTTGCGACCGACTTCTGTTACTTCACTTGGACTAGCAATACAAGTTCCACCCCAAGTACGCATGAGAGCTTTACGAAAAGGCTTCTGCTCAAAGCTCACTTTCACCATAAAGACTTTACAGTCTATACCCATCAGTTTACAAGCAAAAGATAAAGCACCACCCCATTGACCAGCACCAGTTTCTGTGGTAATCGTTTTTGTTCCTGCTTGCTTGTTATACCAAACTTGCGCAATGGCGGTATTGCCTTTATGGCTACCAGCAGGACTTGCACTTTCATCTTTATAATAAATCTTTGCTGGCGTTTTTAAATATTGTTCCAACCAATAAGCACGACGCAAGGGTGTTGGACGCCAGCGCATTAAGTGTTGTCGAATCTCTTCAGGAATAGAGATCCAGGACTTTGTACTCATCTCTTGTTCTACAATATTTGGAGGGAAAATAGCCGTCATTTGCTCAGGCGAAATAGGATTCCCATCAGGACCAAGAGGAGGTAGCATCGGAGTAGGTAAATCAGCGGCAAGATTATACCATTCTTTTGGCATATCATTTGGATTTAGATTGATTTTAACGTCTTCGTACATAAGAACCTAACTAAGTGAATTAATAAACGAATGAAAGATACACTTTCAAAATTTTGTCACCCCAAAGATAAACTATTGGAGCCATGATGGAAAGAAAAGGACCAAAGGGAATCTCGCCAAAAGAGGTATTTTCTGCTTCAGAGCCCTTTATTTTCTTAAAAAACTTCAAAGGTAGCATCACCAAAAGGCCTAAAAAGGCGGCAAATATCAGAACTTCAAAAGCATAAAACCACCCCATAAAGGCACCATAACCAGCAAGTAGCTTTACATCACCAAAACCCATAGCTTCTTTTTTTAGAAGAAATGTCATCAAAAGACCCAACCCATAAAGCCCAACTCCAGCAATAAGAACACCAACAAGACTTTCTACTGGAGAAATCCCTCCAGGTATTAAAGAAAGCAATAAACCAACTACAACACCACCTATAGAAATGGAGTCAGGAATCAAGTGATGCTTGAAATCTACGGCACAAACAGGCACTATAGCAAGTAATAGCCAGAATAAAGCAAATGAATTAGTGATTTGCGTCCATGGAGCCTCGAAGGACAAAGGCCATTCCGCTAAAATAACACTCAAAGCTCCTAAAAGAGCACATAATAGCTCCACTAGAGGATATTGAATACTAATTCTATTACCGCAACAAGCGCTTTTTCCTCGTAAAAAAAGCCATGCTAGGATAGGCAGATTATGATAAATAGGGATGTGTTTGTTGCAAGTCGGGCAGAATGAAGCTGGTTTTATTAGGGAAAGCCCTCGTGGCATTCTATAAATGACCACATTATAAAAACTACCTACACAAGCACCAAGAACAAAAAAAAGTGATACTGCATACCAAAGAGGAACTATAAACATATTTAAAAGATAAATTTACTTTTAAACGATAGTTGATGAGAAAAGGATTTGTTTATGCGATTACGTGTTATTTTCGTGATATCTTTGTTGTTTTTATTGCTCTTTGGATGTTCCAGAGAAGACTCGATTCGTGAAAATATGACTTTAAAAAATAATCATTCGATTATTTTTGTTTTTCAAGATACTCTTGAGAATATGTCATCCTTTAGAGACTCTATTAGTAATCTTGACTCCGTTTGGGTTCCTGACACTATATCCATTACAGTAAATGATACTCTTTACTTTATGGGCTTTTTACGCCATAACGCGAATAAAGTATTCCGTTATGCTTGGCAAATGCAACCAAATGATTCAGCTAGGCTTAGCTCTAACGGCAAAATTCTAACGTACGTTTTTGATACTACTGGCATTTTTTCTCCTTTATTTATTGCAGTGGATGGAAATGGAGCAAGAGATACGACAGGAAAAAATCAATTTATTCGCGTGATTGATACCCCTCCAAATCTATTCTTGCCTACCGATACAATTTGGAATCGGGCCGCCCAAAAAGGTTCTTTTATCATTAGAGCAAATGATTCCTTAGGTCAAGTCACACGTATTTCTCTAGATTGGAATGGAGATAAAAAGGCCGATACATCCTACGTTCCTATTTTTTCAAAAGAAACAAAAGATTCTTTATTTATAAATCTTCCTTTTGATTCCGCATACCTCAATTCTGATTTTAATCAAAATATTCGCATCAGTGTTTACGATGAAGACGGTAATACCACCACTGACAGTTTAGTGATTCATTACAATCAACTACCAGTCGTAGAACTATTGCAGCCCACAAATAATGGCCGTTATAGCAAAGACGCGCGATTTGCATTCTATTATAAAGCAGAAGATAACGATATATCCAATCAATTAAGATATCATATTCGTGTGGGGAAAAGCCCTACAGGAGATGGTACTCCTCCTATTCTAACAGATGCTAACTTAATCGCTGGCCCGATTAAAGAAAAAAGCTTTGAGGCCATTGATGAAAACGGCAAATGGTTTATGGACACCAAATTAATTGGACGTCTCTATTGGCAAGTCTATGTCACGGATGGATTTGATACAACTGTTTCCCCTACTCAAACCTTCTTTCTTGGAAATGTGATGGAAACAACGGGTACCTTCCGAGGGACCGTATTACTAGAAGGAAAAACCGTTCATAATGGAATCAAAATTGAATTTTTAGATTCTCTTGGAAACCGCGCCTATACAAACACGAATGCAAAAGGCATATTCACCATAGATCTTCCTCCTGGAATTTATCATATGACTGCAAGAGATACCTTAGGTTATGGCTTCTCTCCAGAACTAGTCAAAAACAAATTTATTGAAGCAGGAGATTTAATTGACTTAGGATCTATTACATTAAAAGACCCAAGTGCTCCTGTTATTTCAGTAGACAAATTAGCCGATACATTAAATTATCGAGACTTTACCATTACTGGTCGTTTTGCAGATTATGGTTCTCAAGTAGAGCTGGCGAGAGGCTTCCTTGATGATAATGCTATTACGATCTCTACAGTTAAATTAAACTCATGGTCTATGGAACTTAAAGACATGCCCGATGGACCTCACACATTCAAGATGATCGCACTAGATAGTGCTGGTTTAATTTCAGACACCTTAATGCTTAACTTTTTTATTCAAGCCAGTTCGATGAGTTTACTCGTCAACGGAAATAGTGCAGCCATGGTCAATCAAAAAGACGAGCTTGTCTTTACTGCTTCTGTAGATAATCTTAATCCACCTAGCGATTCCATTGTTTGGACTTGGGTTGTCAATGGCGATTCCTATACTCAAACCACTTTGATTGAAGACAACAAATCGACGCTTACTATTAAAGCTGAGGACATAGCAAATGAAGAAGATGGTGTATTTTATGAAATGGAAGCAACAACTCAAAATCAAACAGCTAAGGCAAAAGTACGTTTTGGTTTTATAGGAAACGATCCTATTGTTTACTTCTCCTCTCCAAAAACAGGAACCACTGTATCCATAAACGACACCGTCCGCTTTAATGTAATTGGGCAAGCAGGTGCATTCGCGACCTCTTATAGCCTTTCATGGCTATGCGACGCAGCATTAACTTCTAGCTACGGCTGTCCTACAAATACTACTACTAACAATACTCTTCTCGCTTGGTCAAACATTGGGATGAAAAAAGTCATCATAAAAATTGATGACGATAATTCTGGTATAGCTTATGACACCATGAAAGTCAACGTCATCTCTGATCCACCTGCAATTAATATTAAATCGTCCGAAGACACTCTTGTAAAGAAAATTAATGCCACCGTCCCGATTGAGGTAACGGCATCAGATAAATATGGAACCATTAGTTCTCTTCAATGGGGTTGTAGTAATGGGAACGTCGCTTTTGATAATACCATTGATTATTCTGCAACACCTTTAGAGTCTATTTCGGAAACCATTTCAATTCTATTACCAGGCACAGAAAGCAGCGCCTATCGCTGTATTGTAAAAGCCTTTGATGATGATCTAGAAACTGCTTCTGATACTATTTATTTCCGAGTCATTTTAGATAAGCCAACAGTGACATTACATACCAAGCTTTCCACAGAAAAAATTAATGCTGTTGTTCCTTTTAAGGCAATAGCCTCTGATTCATTAGGGTTCATCGAACACTACTACGTAGCATGTAACAATAGCCTTAATAGCTTATCATTCAAAGAAATATCTGCCCCTGACACAACAATTTCTATGCCATCGAATGCAACCACTTGGTACTGTGTTATTCGAGTTGTCGATAACGATCAGCTTTCAGCAGAAGATACAGCTCGGTATACAGTTGTTCTTGACCCACCCACCGTGATTGCAAGTGAAGATTCTTTAACCATGACAATAAATGACGAAATACTTTTAGACGCCATGGCTAATGATGCGATGGGCCACATTGCTCTATACGAGTGGAGTTGTGGACCTGCAGGTACTGCGGGCAAGACTTTTGGATGGTCTTCTACAACAACGCCTCGCTACACTGCAGTCATGCCATCTACCCCTCAAAATAATTACCTATGTGTTATTCGCGTAACAGATGATGATGAACAAACCGCTATGGATACAACGCACATTACAGTATTACTGGATGCGCCTAAAGTCACTGTCGCAAATGACAACCTTCTTTTACGTGAAGGCTTAAATATTGCATTAAATGCATCGGCTTCTGACCTCATGGGATCTATTACAAAAAGAGAATGGTCTTGTGGTATTGCTTCTGAAATAAATGATCATTGGAAAACCGTATCCCAATACGATACGGTATGGAAAGCCCCTTCGACTGCTCAAGTTAATTATCTCTGTGTCGCTCGTGCTACAGACGATGACGGAAATCTTGCCACAGATACAACACGAATTTTATTTTCTACAGAAAATCCTATAGTCACTGTGACTAAAGAAAAAATTTATGTGAAAGCAGGAGATTACGTTGACTTAGACGCAACTATTAATGATGTATGGAACGACATTGAATGGTTTAACTGGATTTGCGCAACTCCTACTAGTGATTCTTTAAAAAATCCTTCTGAATCATGGAGGTATGACGGTGATTTTGCTCATGCCATGGGACCTGATCATACATCCCCAGGAAAAGACCTTCTCTGCGTTGTATTTGTTTCAGAAACAGGGACTCATTACCTTGCTAAAGATACAACCCAAGTGTTTATTCTCAGTGAGCCACCTATTGGTGTGATTTCAGCCCCTGACACAACCTTTATTTGGAGTGGAGATGAAACGGTGACTCCAAATGGTAAATATTTCTATTCTGCAAATATTCACGCTTCAAATTCCACTATTGGAACTCTTGGTAACGCGAACTTAGAAGATTTCTGGTGGCAATTCAGCCATTATGATCCAACATACTGGTATCAAGGAGAAACCGACGGATCGATTGATACTAGCATTGCTGAATTCAATGATGCTTTTATTCGCAGACAATCTGAAGGTTCTATTACATTACGTTTGGATTATAGAGATAGTACTACCACAGAAACAGACCCTAATTACAAGGCAGCATTCCTTTATAGACATCGTGCTGAGCAAGTGAATAAAACCATTCGTTTTAGAAAAGCTTGGAACAATGAGTCTTATGGAGAAGATTCTGTAATTGTTTTAACAAACTATCCTGTCGCACCACATTTAATTGTTCATAATGATAAACCAACGATTGCTTTCGTGAATGAATCAGGCAAAATAGAAGTTCAAAAGTTTAATGGAACTTCACAGTGGAATAGTATTGGTTCACCCATTACTCCTAGTGGTACACCTTCTTTTATTCAACTCGCTGTAAATGCGGATGCGGATTTATTTGTTGCCTACTTAGACAGCACAGGTCATCGTGGGCATATATTAAAATCTAATGGAGGAACATCTCCTTGGGTTGAATTAGGTTCTGGTACAGGAAATTCTCATATCGCTAAAATGAAGATGAAAATTCGTCCTTCCACAAAAGCACCCGTATTAGCTTGGATAGGAAATACAGATCCTTCGTCATCGACTTTAACTAAATCCTATTATCAAGCTTGGAATACAGCTGATGTGGCGTTTGATTCTCCAATAAGCATCTTTAGCGAAGCTCTCAGAGAATTAGACATTGCTTTTGACGGTTCTTCAAATTGGCTAGCTATGGGAGTCCAAACAAATACAGATTATCAACTACTGAATCGTTATTACAATAACAGAAACACATATAGATCAACTCCTGGGATTACCTCGACAAGCGCTGAATCGATTCAGCTCCAATTTGCAAACAATAAATTCTACTTAGCCTTTAGAAACCGCAATAATGGCGATAAAACTGGATTCCCACAAATTTATTCAGCCACCAATAATGCGGGTTCTGGTGTCAACTGGAGCACTAACGGAAATATTCATTCTGGTTTTGGAAGAATGTCATCCAATGTAAGTATGGTTCTTAATGCAAGCGGCAATCCAGTGGCTGTTTTTGACGAAAGCAATAGAGCTACAAATTCTCAAGTTCACGCCTATCGCTTCGATGGAGCATCATGGAATGTTCTTGGAGAAAATGAGCTTCCTTACTTCAAAAACCTATTTGTTATGTCTAAAAAATATTATTTAAGAGGACATCAACCAAGTATTGCTATTACTAGCAATGGAGATGTCTTTATTGCCATGCGAGCCTTAGAGCAGCCTGCATCGGCAAGTACAGTACTACGAAATAAAAACAATGGTCCCCTAGTGATGAAATACTTAGGTGACAACTGGGAGAATCCATGATAGTCGAAATTGCAGCTCTTTGTGACGCCGCCACCGATCAAGGTGGCAGGCTTAATATTCTCGGAGCATTTGATCGCCTAATTACGCCATTACCTTTTATATATCCTCAGTGTAGTGCTGTTTTCAGAATTCGTTATCAACGTTCTGAGGCGACAATGCATTCCTTTAGATTAAGTATTTCTAATTTGCAGGATCAAAATTTAATTCCTCCTCTAGAATCAGAAATTCCATTTCCTCCTCTTGGCGATTTCTTTGAAAGCGGCACGATTAACATGATTTTAAATATGCAGCGGCTTCATATTGCTGAAGAAGGGAAATATATGCTTCGCTTACGCGTGGATCAAATTGAAGTAGCTCTATTACCTTTATTTGTAAAAGACTCGACCCCTCACGAACCAAACCCTCTAGCTAATTAAAAACGTTCTTTTTAATTCTACGAATTGTGTTTTAAAGAAGCGACGATGCAAAAAGAATATGGCCGTTCTTCTAGATCTCCCAAAGAAGGCTCAAGAAAAGAGAACATTACTTCATCTTCATGGAGCATAGAACGAGGCAATACATCCTTAAAAAAGCTACCGCCAAAGCATTTATAGAAAGCTTCTTTTCTAGTCCATAACTGAAAAAACAGATGCTCTGAAAGAAGCGGATCTTTCTGATCATGAATCGCTTGAATTTCGTCTGAATGAAAAAAACGATTAGCTAATTTGATCGGTCTTTTTTTGTGAAATTCTAAATCAACCCCAACGTTTGCATTAAAAGAATAAACTAGAACACAAGTATTATGCGAATGAGTCCAATTAGCATCTATTCCCCAAGAAGATAAATCTGGACGTCCTAAATCATTTAAGGGAATATCATTATAGTTCACTTTTTGATTTAATGCACCCGATAGGATATTACATATCGTTTCTCGATGAGACGTTACATCAAAAGAAGAGTAAAATAGATCTCCCTGCAAACTTGTAATCATTTGAACAGAAGGTATCATATTATCACTATCTCCTAATACTTAAGGGCTAATAAGCTTACATTGATACAGTTTATCATCATTAATATAATCATTAAAATAAGAGGGAAATACTCTCATTATGTTTTATTAGAGTTATATAAACCTGTCAATATTGCTAATTTAATTAAATGCGTTATTATCTCTTATTCTTTTCACTTTTTTTCATTGCCTGTGAGAATCTTAATTCAGGCTGGGAATTTGATGGAGGGGGATATGTTAAATATAAATTAAACGGGAAAGATTCTTACGAATTGGAATATGACGCTAATGATGTTATTCTCCCAACTACAAACAGACATTTTATTTTAGCAAAAACTCAAAGTAATTCCTCAGGTCATAGTCTAACCTTTATGGTTTATTCTCCTAAATTAGGTAGAAATTCACCTGTCTATACAGAAACGTCTTTTTCCTTTGCCACTGGCCCAAAAGCCACTTTAACAGGCGATTCCAACTTTATTACAATAGACCAAAAAGATGATTCCACTTGGACTGCCGATCTTAGTTTATTTTTTGTGGATTGCCGATCTGGAGAGTGTGTGGATTCATTACCAGCGATTCACCTAACAGGCCGCTTTCGTTATTGGCTTCCAGAAGAATAACCCCCTTGACATTTTTACGGTCACTTTCTACTATTGCATGCAACCCCGGACGATTAGCTCAGCTGGTTAGAGTATTACCTTGACATGGTAGGGGTCACTGGTTCGAGTCCAGTATCGTCCACGAAAAAAGCCTCTTTAATAAGAGGCTTTTTTATTTCTATAAAAAATTCTTAGTCTTTCTTAAGATAAGAAAGTAAGACTACTTGATCTAAGACAGGGAGAAAATCCTTGTACTCAAACCCTTTATCTAAAACAAAGCTTGTTAAAAGAGATTTTGTTGTAGCTAAAAGATCTTCTGGATTCCAAGGCTTTTCAAAATAATTATCTATATGAGCTTCATTTACAGCACGAATGGTATCAGCGTGATTGGCTTGACCAGTCAATAGAATTTTTCTTGTCTCTTTAAAAATTGGATTCGAAGAAATTTTCTGAAGTAATTCAACCCCATTTCCTCCAGGCATTACATGGTCAGAAATAACTAGTCCAACCGATTCGCCTCGTTCATCCATTTCATCCATCAAAGACAAGCAGTCTTCTGCTGATTCAGCACCTTCCACACGATAAAACTGTTCCAAAGAACGTAAATCGCGTATTACGGCATCAAGAACATCGGATTGATCGTCGACACATATTATATTAATCGTTTCCATAATGATTCTCTATTGGTAGTTTTATATTGAAAGTAGTATTTTGAGGACGAGAAGCAAGGATTATTTCGCCTCCGTAACTATCCACAATTCGTTGAACTATAGCTAACCCTAAGCCCAAACCGAAAGAAAGTCCATTTTTTTTCGTTGTAAAATCCATTTGGAAAATTTTTTCTGCACTTTCTTCTGAAATTCCTGGCCCATTATCTGTGATATGAACAAAGACATGCGTTTTTGTATGCGAACAACGAATGGTGACTTTTGGATCTTTTGTTTCAGCAGCCTCCATTGCATCACAACTATTTTTTATAATATTCACCCAAATTTGCACTAATTCGGTCATATCACCATAAATCAAAGGCATTTTTTCAGCACTTTCTAAATCCACTTCAAGCTTAATATCATGAAGATTAGGCTTCAAGAGAGAAATGGCTCTAGATAACGTCTCATGAATACTTAAGCCTTCGCTTCGAGTGAAATTACTTCCCCCTAAAGTGCGTACGGACTTCACGATATCGGCAGCGTGTTTTGCCGCTAAACGGATATCTCGAACATCATGCCCTAATTCCCAATAGCGAGATAAATTTTCAAAATCATCTAATACTTTTTGATCAAGCTTATTAAGATCTTCTTCAGAATCGACTATACGTGCTAAAACTTTTGCAGCCATATGAGAGAGATTCTTTTTCTTCTCAAATAATCGAGTCCGCTCGCGAATCGTCTCAGAAGAGATCATGGCATTATAATTTTCACCCAAATGAAACAAATCGTGTGCTTCTGTTATCTTTAATTCAATAATACGATCTAAAGCTTCAGCAATAAAGTCCGTTTTTCGAGCAATCACTCCAATCGCATTATTTAATTCATGAGCAAGGCCCGCTGCTAATTGCCCAAGAGAAGCATTTAATTCAGAGCGATGTAGTCGATTCAGAGCCGATTCATTATCAATAGACTTTTCTAATAGATGAAAATTTCGAAGCACTAATTCATTCGAAATCATAGGAATAAACTGTTCTTGAAGTGAGCCGTATTTTTCTTTCTCTATTGGAGCAGTTCCACGTTTCAAGAAAGCGACTTCAACATCATCTAATGCTTCAACTGTAAAAAAACTTAAGTATG